>Ga0315289_10003021_pt1 | contig 25596 bp, 23 predicted proteins | sample YL17G11_40_MG_FD_203452 | JGI IMG/M metagenome (GOLD analysis project Ga0315289, IMG submission 203452) | Sediment microbial communities from Yellowstone Lake, YNP, Wyoming, USA - YL17G11_40 | ecosystem: Environmental > Aquatic > Freshwater > Lake > Sediment | place: USA: Wyoming | collected...
GTCGGGCATGGGAATTGGATTAAGAGGAGACCCCATGGGTGCGCCTGCTTATCATCCCCGGGCACTGCTGAGTGTCTGGCTCTATGGGTTTATGACGGGGACACGATCTTCCCGCAAGCTGGTGGAAGAAGAGAAAGAAAAAATAGCAGTAAAGGTTTAGTTATCGCCTCAAGCAACCGAGATATAGAGTGTGGTGCAAATCCCCACCCCAGTAATTCTTTGCCCAGATAGTTCACTTGAAGTAAAATTCCCTCAAGCTTATGTCTGATAATGCATTACAGCTTGCCCAAATCAGCGCGCGAGGTGTCGTCCAGGGAGTCGGCTTCCGACCGTTTGTGTACGGGCTTGCTAAGCACCACGGCTTGTTTGGCTGGGTCTGCAATACCTCGGAAGACGTGAAGATCGAGGTCGAGGGAGAAAGGAAAACCCTCGACCTATTCATTTCTGACCTGGAGAAACAAGCTCCGCCGCTGGCACGGATAGAGGGACTGTCCGTAAGCTTCGCTGCACCCGCAGGCTACCGGGGTTTCGAGATCCGCCAGAGCATCGCCCTGCCCGGTAAATACCAGCTCGTTTCTCCCGACATAGCCACCTGCCAACCGTGTCTCGATGACGTTTTTACACCTGGCAACCGGCGTTACCATTACCCTTTCACCAACTGCACTAACTGTGGCCCGCGTTTCACCATCATCAGGGACATCCCCTACGACCGCCCGCTGACCACGATGTCTGTCTTCAAGATGTGTCCGGACTGCCAGCGCGAGTATGAAGACCCTTTAGACCGCCGCTTCCATGCCCAGCCCAATGCCTGCCCCGTCTGTGGGCCGCGCCTGGAACTTACGGATAACAGGGGAAACGCTGTGGAATGCGATGATATCATAAAAAAAACGGCGGTTTTGCTGGGGGAAGGCAAGATCGTAGCCATCAAGGGTTTGGGGGGCTTTCTGCTGGCCTGCAACGCCGAAAATGCAGCCTCTGTGACGCTGCTACGGCAGCGCAAGAGGAGGCCATCCAAGCCCTTCGCCGTAATGCTCCAGGATATGGAAATAATCAGGAAGCACTGTGAGACAACGGAGGCCGAGGAGAAGCTCCTCAAGGCGCCTCAGAGCCCTATAGTGCTGGTACGGCAGAAGCCTGCATCATCGATCTGCACGGAGGTGGGCCCCAATCTTAGGTATTTGGGCGTGATGCTGCCCTATACACCGCTGCATCACCTCATCATGAGGGAAACAGGGTTGCCCCTGGTGATGACCAGCGGTAACCTTAGCGAGGAGCCGATCGCGGGAGAGAATGAAGAGGCCCTGCGTAGATTGGGCGATATTGCAGACAACTTCCTGATGCACAACCGCGGTATTTACTCCAGATACGACGACAGCGTTGCCATCGTCGTCAATGAAGAGCCGCAGCTTATCAGGCGGGCGAGGGGCTATGCGCCCTACCCGGTACAGCTTACTTTTGAAGCCCCGCAGATTCTGGCCTGCGGCGCCGAGGAGAAGAACACCTTCTGCCTGACCCGCGATAACCACGCCTTCGTCAGCCAGCACATCGGCGATATGGAGAGCCTGGAAACCATGGAGCACTTCGAACGCACGGTGGAGCTTTATAAAAAGCTGTTCCGCATTGAGCCCGCGATCATAGCTTACGATATGCACCCCGAATACCTCCCCACTAAATACGCCCTGGAGCAAGTTGAAAAGAGCAATATCAGGTCCGTTGCGGTGCAGCATCATCACGCGCACATTGTTTCCTGCATGGCGGATAACGGGGTGGAGCAACCCGTAATTGGCCTCGCCTTCGACGGCAGCGGCTACGGCAGCGACGGGCGCATCTGGGGCGGCGAGTTCCTGGTCGCTGACTACAAGGGCTTCAAACGCGTAGGCCAGCTTGAGTACCTGCCGCTGCCGGGCGGCTCAACAGCCATTAAGAAACCGTACCGCATAGCGCTGGCCTATATACTGGCTCTGCTGGGGGAAAACGCACCGGGCAGCCGGCTCGGCTTCATCAATAGCATCGACAGGGTCGAGATAGAGCTTGTCAAGCAGCAGATCCTATCGGGGATAAACTCGCCTCTGACATCCAGCATGGGCAGGCTGTTCGATGCCGTATCGGCCATGGCGGGGATACGCGGCACTATCGATTACGAGGCGCAGGCGGCTATCGAGATGGAGATGAGGGCATACGATGCAAATGCGGAACAGGGTTCATACCCGTTCTCCGTTATCTCGCAGGATGACTATAATATAGTTTTGCTTCACGACCCTATCGCGGCCGTCGCCGATGATTTAATTAAAGGATGCAATGCATCGATCGTCAGCATGAGGTTCCATAACACGGTAGCCGCTATGGCCAGGGATGTCTGCCTCAGGATAAAGGATCAGGCAGGATTAAAAACGGTGGCGCTCAGCGGCGGTTGCTTTCAAAACCGGTTACTGCTCGCCAAAACGTTGGATCAACTGCGCTGCGCCGGTTTTACTGTACTGATTCATAAGCAGGTGCCCTGCAACGACGGCGGCATCTCGCTGGGGCAGGCAGTAGTTGCCAACAAATTATTCGGGCGAACATAAATGTACGCCCCTTCGTGCAGGGGTTGTCATTGCGAGCGTTAGCGAAGCAATCCCCCGATCGGAGTAGGGGCAGGTTTTCAAACCCGCCCGTTTTTATTTCGTATCTTGTTTATACAGCATCCTTTAAGCTATACTCAATATACCATGTGCCTTGCAGTGCCCGTAAGAATAACATCTATCGAAGGCGACCAGGCCGAAGTTGACATCGGTGGTGTTGGCCGCACAGTGAGCATTGCGCTGACGCCCGAGGCCAGGTTGGGCGACTACGTGCTGCTTCACACCGGTTATGCCATCAACGTCCTCAACGAGGACGAGGCTGAGGAAACCCTCAACCTGCTTGAGCGTATGGTTGAAGCGGATGAGCTTTCGCGTTAATAGGCTAGCGTAAATCCTATTGTAAGCCCGTTACTGCCCGGCAGTGTATTATTTTCGGTTATTAAGGAGGCCGATTGTGTCATTCACACGGTTCATTGCCATCTCTACTGTGGCCCTGATTACCCTGGGCACTTTGAGCCTGAGCTGTGCTTCCCAACCGGCACAGGTCCCGCCTAATCCCCCGTCTGATACTTCACAGCCGACCAAAAGCACTCCAATATTACCGACCTCGCCTTCCGAAAATAAAACCAGCGGGTCAGTACAAAAGCCTGCCAGCGAGAAACCTAACGCGTCCGCTTTAAACATGGGGAAACTCGTGTTCGTTTCCGGGAGTGCCGCTGCAGGCGGCGCCCAGCTATATACCTGTACCACCGAAGGCAGAAACTTCACCAGCTTGACTAAAAATAAAATCGGCGCAGACCGATTCCCGAAATGGTCGCCCGACGGCACAAAAGTAGCCTTCTATTCGGACAGGGACGGCAATGAACAAATTTATGTTATTAATGCAGACGGAGGCAACCAGGCCAGGCTGACAAATAATACCGCCAATGATTCACTGCCCGCATGGTCTCCCGATGGCGCAAAAATTGTCTTCACCACCGACCGTGACGGCAACGAGCAGATATATGTCATGGATGCCGACGGCAGCGACCAGAAGCGCATTACCAACAATTCTGCCGATGACGCAGCACCGGCCTGGTCCCCGGACGGCAGCAAGATTGCCTTCCAGAGCGACCGCGATGGCAACCCCGAGATATATGTAATGAACGCCGACGGGACGAACCAGCTAAGGCTTACTTCCAACACCCAGACCGATACCTTCCCGGCCTGGTCTCCCGACGGAAAGAAAATCACCTTCCAGACCAATGAAAATGGTAATTTTGAGATTTACACCATGAGCGCTGACGGCACGGCACGTACCCGGCTCACCAATAGCTACGTGGATAATAAGTACCCGGCCTGGTCACCGGATGGAAATAAAATCGTATTTTATTCCAAGCGCGATTGCACCAACGACAATGGTGAAATATATATTATGGATGCCGACGGCAGCAATCAAACACGCATCACCCGCACCGATTGCACAGACACGGGATTGGCTTCCTGGCGCTAAATATACATGCCTGCCGGCATGGTTTGTAGAATACGATAAGCTTCAAGTAGAATAACTACTTGATGAGGTTCATTGACGAGTTCCGCAATGCCGGCCTCGCCCGGAAGCTATCTCATAAGATAGCCAACATTTCCACCAGACCTGCCAGGCTGATGGAATTCTGCGGCGGGCACACCGTAGCCATCATGCGCAACGGTATCCGTCAGATGCTGCCTCCCACCGTAGAGATGCTTTCAGGCCCCGGCTGCCCCGTCTGCGTCACTGCCAATACAGATATCGATAAGGCCATAGCCCTGGCAAAAATGCCGGGCGTGATCATAACCACTTTCGGCGACATGCTGAAGGTGCCGGGCAGCGATTCCAGCCTGCAACAGGCACGCGCCGAGGGCTGTGATATAAGAATAATCTATTCCACGCAGGATGCCCTCAAGATAGCCAGGGATAATCCTCAGCAATCGGTTGTCTTCATAGGGATTGGCTTCGAGACCACGGCTCCGACTGTAGCTGCTGCGATATCGCAGGCCGAGAAAGAGAACATAAAGAACTTTCACACCATCTGCCTGTTAAAGCTCACACCGCCCGCGATGAAAGCTTTGCTGGAACTGGGCGAGATCAAATTGAACGGCATCATTTGCCCGGGCCATGTAAGCGCCATCATCGGCACTCATTTTTACGAACCTTTCGCACGGGATCACGGGGTTGCCTGCGTCGTCTCAGGATTCGAACCCATCGACATTCTGCAATCAATTGAAATGCTGGTGGAGCAAATAGAAAGCGGCAACCCGCACGTCGAAATAGCCTATACGCGCGGCGTCAAGCCAGAGGGCAATATAAAGGCACTTGAATTGATGCAAAGTACATTCGATATCAGGGGCGCTGTATGGCGCGGGTTGGGAACCATACCCCTGAGCGGGCTGAAGCTTAAGGACAGGTTTGCCAGGTTCGATGCCGACAGGGTATTTAAAATCGAGCCAGTCCCGGTGAAGGAAGCCAGGGGCTGCATCTGCGGCGAGATACTGCGCGGTGTCAGAACGCCTGTTGACTGCAGACTCTTCAAAAGGGCCTGCACACCCGAGAATCCGGTCGGCCCTTGCATGGTATCCTCCGAGGGCAGCTGCGCCGCCTATTACCAGTATGGAGATTTTAATGACTGATAAAATCCTATTAGCCCACGGCAGCGGCAGCAAACTGAGCCACGACCTGCTGGAAAAAGTACTGTGCCCGCCTATCAATAACCCGATCCTGTCACGCATGGATGACTCCGCCGTTTTCCAGCTTTCAGGCAGAGTGGCCTTCACCACCGACAGCTACGTGGTCAACCCCATATTTTTCCCGGGAGGCGATATCGGCAGGCTAGCCGTGTGCGGCACGGTCAACGACCTGTCCATGAGCGGCGCAGTCCCCATGTACCTGAGCCTCTCCCTGATCATCGAAGAGGGACTCGAAATGGAAGCGCTCAAGAAAATAATAATTTCAATAAAAGAGACCGCTGACGAGGCGCACGTGCAGATAGTTACCGGCGATACCAAGGTAGTCAACCACGGCAAGGCTGATAAGCTCTTCATTAATACAGCAGGGATTGGCGTTGTCCAGGAGGACCTCGCTATATCCGGCTCCAATGCCCGGGCAGGAGATAAAATAATTCTCAGCGGGGGCATCGGCGAGCACGGCATCGCCGTGATGAGCCAGCGTGAAGGACTTAAGTTTTCCGTGCCTGTTTCCAGCGACTGTGCACCGCTGAACACGCTCGTCGTTGAAATGATCTCAGCAAGCCGGGACATACACTGTATGCGCGATCCGACCAGGGGCGGGCTGGCCGCTACTCTTAACGAATTCGCCAGACAATCCAACGTAGGAATCAACATCATAGAAAATAGCCTACCTGTTCATGATGGCATCAGGGGCGCCTGCGAGCTTCTGGGACTCGACCCCCTCTACATAGCCAACGAGGGCAAGCTGGTGGCAGTTGTGGCACCTGGAGATGCGCAAAAGGTACTCGCAGCCATGAAAAACAACAGGTATGCAAAACAGGCTGCTGTTATTGGCGAGGTAACTGACGAGCACCGCGGCAGGGTGGTGATGAAGACCAGGATAGGTTCCTCGCGCATAGTTGACATGCCTACCGGCGAGATACTACCGCGGATATGCTGAATGCATGAATGAAAGTAGGCCCAGGATAACTCTCCTAGGTATAGGGAATCCCCTTTGCCGTGATGACGGCATCGGCATCTATGTTATTCAGGAAATACAAACAAGTGGCAGCTACGCGGGGGTAGATATCATCGACGGCGGCACTTCGCCTGATTTACTATCACTGGTCGATGCCAACATTGACAAGCTAATCATCGTAGATGCTTTAAGAGGCGGTGGTGAACCCGGCTCCGTTTACAGACTGGAAATCGACGAGTCGCATATGGCTGATGATATTCCAGCATCGCTGCATGGACTGGGAGTTCTTGACCACCTTAAAATGATGAAAAAGCTCGGTATAGAGCCACGCAAAGTAGTGATTATCGGTATAGAACCACTTGATACTTCTCATGGCCTCCAACTTTCCAAAGAAATACAATCCAGGATACCCGAAATTATGGTTACTATAGAGGAAGAGATTAAAGACAATTTATTGAAATGAGTAAAAGTTTGTGCTTAAATTTAAGTAAACTGGCAGGGCTAAGATTTAGCTGATTTGTAAACCTATGAGTCCCAAGGAATTCACGCAAGACATCAAGGTTAAGGCAAGGGTAAGGCAAAAGGCGACCTGCGCCCATTGCGGTGAGCAACTATCAGGCCAGGGTTACACTCACTTCAAGAAGCCCGCTGAGCTGGGTGGTGATACTTCATTGAGTAACTGCGTTATACTCTGCCAGAGATGCCACCTGCAATACGGCCATATCGGCAAATGGAGCAAATGGGTCATCACCCAGGACTATCCGCATTTTGCGTCGGACGGACTTCCCCATTAACCACCGGAAAGTCACCAGCCTCATAGGTAAGGCAGCCTCGCAAAACAAGGGACCCTGAATCGCGGGCATCGTAATATGCTACTCGGTGATAATCTTCGGGGCGCTTCGACTCAAGTTGGATTGCGGTATTATCCGGGTCCTGGCTATTTAGGCTTGAGGAAGCTGACGGACTCACCCGTCATCACAAACTGGTATTGCGTTCCCTCCATTGCCACCTTCCACACACCGTAGTTACCGGCCATACGGGCGCCGATTTGGTCGAAGGTGATCGTTCCGCTGGCGCCGTGATAATCCTTACCCGCAGTCAATAGAGCATCCCTGATGCCAGCTCCATAGTAGGAGTTGGCCTGTTTTACAGCCAGCGCTATCAGGTTCATGCCGTCGTAAGTTGTATCGCAATATACCGTTGGGGCGAAATTATAGGCAGATTTGTAATCGCTGTTGAAATTCTTGTATACATCTGATTGTAAATCAGGTACCGGTACTGTACCGGTGACTGCCTTCTCCATGAACTTAGCGGCCTCAATATACCGGTCGAGAGGCATATCATACACGCCGTCAACCGCGATCCACTTGATATTATCCATCCCGAGTTCACCGGCCTGCCTGTAGACCACCGCACTATCCTCGTATGATCCCACATGGAGCACGCAATCAGGTTTTTTGTCCTTTATAGCATTAAGCTCGCTGAAATAGCTAAGCTTTGCGCGGTCGTACCTGACAGAAATGACCACCTCGGCACGACCTTTGAGGAACTCCTTCGCCACCTCCTCTATGCCCCTGCCATAGCTCGTATCCTGAACAAGGGTTGCGACTTTTTTAAATCCCCTGTCCTTTATCAATTTGGCAACAACTCCTCCCTGCAGTGAATCATCCGGTGACGTGCGGAAAATCCACCTTGACCAGCTTTGTCTGGATATCTCCGTCGATGTCGCCGAAGGCGAAACCAGTGGCACTCCCTTGCTTGCCAAGTATTGTCCGGCTCCCATTACCGCTTCGCTCGTGGTACATCCCAGAATCACCTGGACATTATTTTCGCTTATCAACTTGTGTACAGCCAGCAGCGAGGTAGCCGCCGTGGAGCCTTCATCCTCTACCAGCCACGTAAGTTTTTTCCCCGCAATACCACCATGACCGTTGATCTGCATGATGGCCAGCTGTGCAGCTTTTATAAGGTTAGGCCCCCGGGCAGGCGCGGCGGCAGTTGGCATCACGCAGCCGATAGCTATTTCTGGGGGTAGCCCCTGTGGGGGCGGGGCAGCGCAGGCAAAGAGAAGAACCGGCAGCACCACGGCTGTTATCATTTTGAAGAAAGCTGCTGCTCTCATATTGCACTCCTGCTACAAACTATCACAATCTTTGAACCGGACTCCGTTTATTATATCACTTCGACAATATAGACAATATACGGGCTTTTACTGTTTTCGACAATCAGGGTACAATTATTACGGTAAAATCGGGACGTTTCCCTGCATGCAAATCGACATCCAGGGAATGCTGGAGGTGTGGAGAAAGTGATAGGAAGCAACTTTATGGATATTATCTCCGATAAAACCGATGTTCTGAAAATATTGCCGGAGGCAGCGGAAGAGCTCTGTTCTGCCCTCTTCAGGAATTCACCTGCTGGTATTTATATCACACGCAACGGTAAATTCATCTATACCAATATCGAGTTCCGCCATGTAACGGGCTATAGCCAGGACGAACTATACGGGAAGGACTACCGGCGCCTCATCAACCCCCGCTACCGGCAGAAGCCCAAGCAGAACATTGCCTCGCTATTTGCTGAAGATGATGAAGCCAGCCACGAATTCAAGATAACCACCAGAGATAGCAAGAAGAGGTGGGTCTCGGAAAAAATCACGTATTTCAAGTATGGCGGCAACTGGTTGACTCTGGGCCACTGGCTGGACATCTCAGAGCATCACGCGGTGGAAAATGCCTGGCGCGAAGCCGAAAGGCGTTTCCAGTCCGCCTTCGAGGACCTCTCCTCAGGCCTTACCATCATCAGTACCGACGGCATTTTCCTCAAGGCAAATAAATCTTTCTACGACATGATCGGCTACGAGGAAAAGGAGGTACTGGAAAGCCGCTTCGATGAAGTGCTGCATCCCGATGACCGCAGGGCATGCAGCGACCTGATGCAGCTGTTCGTTTCCCTGGAAAAACCGGAGGTACCGGTGAAAAAGCGACTTTTATGCAAGGACGGCAGGACCGTCTGGGTTGCTATGAGCATATCTCTCATTGGAGACTCCCAAGAAGACCCTTCGTATTTTATGGTCCACTTCCAGGACATCACGGAGCAGAAGAGGGTAGAGGAAGGGCTTAAGGAGGAGGATCAACTCTACCACTCGCTGATAAATACGTCTCTCGAACCTATTGCCGTTCTGGACCTCGACCTCCACGTTACACATGTGTCACAAAAGTTCCTCTCGATGCTTGCTTATGTGAAAAACTCCGACTTGCTGGGGAAGAAGATCGGAGGTTTTATAATACCAGGCGAGCGCGATAAGGGTGAGATACAAATACTGGAAATGATTATACAGGGCATTCCCGGCAAGCTAGAATGCGGCCTGCTCAAGAATGACGGCGGTACTTTGCCCGTCGAGATGAATATCTCCTGGATAAACAACGATAAAGGCACCCCTATGTGCGTTGTTTGCAGCTTGAGAGACCAGTCGGAGCAAAAGCAAGCCGATGCCGTTGCCAGGGAAGTGATGTCACAGGCCTCAACAGCGCTGCAAAGCACAGCCACAGCCATCCTTATCTTGAACGAGGACACCACCATAGCGATGGTTAACGCGGCATTTGAAAAGATGACAGGCTATACGCGTGAAGAGATTGAAGGTAAGAAAAGCTGGATTGAGTTCGTGGCCAGGGAAGACCAGGCCAGGCTGAAAAGATATTATCTGATGAGGAGACTTGATCCGGGTTCTGCCCCCGATACATACCAATTCAAGCTCACTGACAGACAGGGCAACGTCAAGAATGTGCTCATTAATGTCAGCCCCATCCCTGGTGCGAATAAAACGGTTGCGGCTCTGCTTGAACAGAACGGGTTCCAGGTTGTTGACATTGAGAAGTACGAGCAGGAGAAACGGGCATTGCGTGAATCTGAAGAGCGCTGCCATTTGCTAGCCGATAATGTCAAGGATGCGCAAGAGAACCTCAGCAAACTTGAGAAAACGGTCAACGGTACTATCGAGGCCATGGCAAGAATTGAAGAAATGAGAGACCCCTATACCTCAGGCCACCAGGAGCGCATAGCCATGCTTGTCGGCGCCATCGCCAGGGAGATGGGGTTGCCTGATGACCAGGTGAAAGGGATAGTATTTGCGGCAAGAATCCATGATATCGGCAAGGTCTATGTTCCTATGGAGATCCTGGGCAAGCCGGGAAAACTGAACGAAATCGAGTGGCAGATTATCCGTACCCATGCTGAGGGCAGTTACAATGTGCTTAAATCCATAGAATTCCGCTGGCCGATAGCGGAAGCTGTTTTACAGCATCATGAAAGGTTGGATGGCTCAGGTTATCCGAAAGGCCTTACCGGGAAAGACATCATACTCGAAGCAAAAATCCTCATGGTAGCTGATGTTGTTGAAGCGATGGCTTCATACCGACCGTACCGCCCCAGCATGGGCATAGAGGCTGCACTCGAGGAAATCGGGCGCAACAGCGGTGTACTTTATGATGTTGATGTAGTTAAAACCTGCATTAAGCTGTTCCGCGAAAAAGGCTTCTCTTTCGAGAGGGCGGCCGGTGACTTCTGAAAAGAAGCCGGGGGTATATTTCAGGAAGAACCAAATATAACAGGTTTCGAACCTGCAGCCAATCGGTTATGAGAATTGATATTATGTTGCCTAATATTCTGGCAATTTTCAGGAAGGGTTCCGCATCAAATACTCACTGTACTCAGCGAGCCCGAAGAATGTAGGGGCGGACATTCATGTCCGCCCGTTAAGCGGGCCGGTTTAAAATCCGGCCCCTGCAGTTTAAAGCTCCACCACCGTTGCACCACTCTTCCCCTCACCTCTTCCTCCGGGACGGAATGACCTGGCCAGCGGGTGCTTCCTGAGCTCCCGCATAACCGCCTGACGGAGGGTGCCGGTGCCCTTGCCGTGCACTATGCGCACTTCCTTGAGCCCGGCAAGGTATGCCTCGTTCAAATACTCATGCATCACCGGTATCGCCTCGTCCACTGTCATAGCGTGCAGGTCGAGCTCAATGCTAACCTCCCTTTTCTGCCCTTTGCCCTCGGTGCTTTTTCCCTGCGCTTTACCGAATCCTGTAGTCATCCCCTGTCTTTCCTGCTGAACTCCAGCCTCAGAACCTGCTGCGTGCTGCTCGTTACCTTCACTCGGTCATCGATGCGCCAACCGACCACCCATACTATCTGGCCCTGTGAACACATAATGGGTACGCTGTCGCGCCATGAGCGCGGGATGGCGGCATCTACCATGAAGTCCTGCAGCTTCCGCTTGTGGGTCATGCCCAGTGGGTGAAAGCGGTCACCGGGCTGCCGCCCCCTCACGGTCAGCATTCTACCTGTCTTATCCAGATCGAGGCTGGCGCTGAAGATGTCATCTTCCCGGTAAAAACTTTCCTTAAGTATCTCGGCCTTCACTTGCCAGCCGGGCAAGGTTGACTCTCCGGGGATATTCAGGGTATAGCTCGTATTCAAGGCGGGCCAGGGACATGGGGAGGTACCAGGCGCCGATATTACCAGGCGCCCGCGCTCATTGGTTGCTATTAAACCACCGGGCAGGTGCATGCATTTGCCTGTCGCGGCGAAAAGCAGCCTTACAAGCGAATCTATGTGGTCTGCCTCGATATCGCGCAGGCTGCCGTAAGCCTGCTCCAGCGCGATGCGTAAGACACGCCTTTGCAAGGCCAACGGCATGCCCCTGAGCTTGCCAGAGTCCAGGCAGGTAAGGCCGCCCTCACCGCTCGCAGTCTGGGCAAAGACCTGCGAAGCCTGCTCATCAACGAAATCGGCATCCTCGCCGGCCACGTCCGCCAGCCTGAGTAGAGCTTCCTCTATCCCGGAGTTATATTGTCGTAATAACGGGATAAGCTCCAGCCGGACCCGGTTACGCAGGAACCTGGCCTGTTGGTTTGAAGTATCGTTTCGCGGTTGTAGACCATGCTGGTTGCAGTATTCCGCGGTTTCTTGCCTGGTAACCGTTAAAAGCGGTCTGACAACATAAATCCCATCGTCCCGCTTGCCGTATGGCATGGGAGCCGCGGGGCGGAGCCCGCGAAGACCGGATATGCCGCTGCCGCGTATGTAGTGCAGCAGAACAGTTTCAACCTGGTCATCACGCGTGTGCCCCACGGCCACACGACTGGCTCTAACCTGCCTGGCCACATCGTCCAGGAAATGGTAGCGCACCTCGCGGGCAGCTTCTTCTAAAGAAGTGCGTCTCTGTTCATTCCACGTGCGCACATCCCGTTTCCCAGACTCTATCGGTAGGCCGAGCTTCACTGCCAGATCAGAAACATAGGCCGCATCCGCTTCTGCCTCAACGCCACGCAAACCATGGTCGAGGTGAGCAATACAAAGCTTTATATCGAGCTCAACCTTCAAACTATTTAGCAGGTGAAGCAGGCATACTGAATCGGGCCCACCGGAGACAGCAACCAACACCGTTTCTCCGCCGCTTATAAGCGCATATTCCCCTATGAAGCTGAGTACACGTCTCTCCAGGGGATCAACTTTGGCAGACAAGTCATTTCTCCCTTAGATGGCAGATATCGCTCAGGAGGAGCAGGCGGGGTGGGCAGCCGTCAACGAAATCGAGTATGCTCTGACTGCTCGGCTGTATCCTGATCCTGACGAGGTGCGTCAGCGGCAAGCCCAGTGCATGGCATACGACGGCGGCGGTGACAAAATAATGAGAAACGACGGCAATAATCCCGCCTTTATTAGTTGCAACTATTCTCTGTATCGCTGCCCATACGCGATCCCTGAACTGCCCCAGGTTCTCGCCGCCGGAAAAATCGATAGCATCACCCCTGGTCTGCCAGTCTACCAGAAACTGGCTGAAATTCATGCTGAACTTATCGAGCGGCACACCTTCCAAATCGCCTACGGCGAGCTCCTTTAATTCAGGCTCAGCTATTATTTGCAGTCTATGGTGTTTGGCAATGGCGCCGGCAGTATCCATGGCACGCTTAAGCGGGCTGGAATAGATGGCGGTAAGCGCGACGCCCTTCATGGCAAGTCCTAACTTCTCTGCCTGCATCCTGCCGGTCTCGCTCAGGTCGGTGTCGCTTCCGCCTCCCTGGATCACCTTCTGCTGGTTCCAGATGGTTTCGCCGTGCCGTATCAGTATAAGCTTAATCGGGTTCCTCCATCAGTCCTTAGCATTATGACAACGGCATATTATATGGCTAAACGAGACAAATTTGAAACAGGCGGGAAGAACAAAAACGGGCAATGACGCGGTAAAACATGCCATTGCGAGGAGCCGCAGACAACGAAGCAACCTCATGGTATTTCACTGATGCCTTCGATCGTGGGATTGCTTCGCTAACGTACGCAATGACGAAAATTCTTGCTCAAGCAAGGATCAGCTTAGTCCGCTGAATTGAAATCGGCAGATCGGTGAGGCCAAGCGCTTTAGCCACCTGTTCCGGCCTTCCCGAGCCTGACGGGTCGCAGCGCAATCTCATACCGATGGTGCATGTTCTATCCCGCTGGTTAATAAGCCACAAGTCATCGACCAGAGTCCGCAGGTCGTAAAAGCGCTCTCCTGTATCCCGGGCGTGATGCCAGGGCCACTGCCCGGCGGCAAGCAGTTTTTCCAGGTCTGTCTCTATTTCCGGGGCACCCCTGTCAGTCTCGACTTCAACTGCGTACTCGGCGAAGCGGACGCGCGATTGCAGGGAAGGTTCATCGAGTCTGGCCGGTGTGACTTCGAGTATTTCAATACCTTCAGGGAGCTGCGGGCTGACTTTCTGCGAGAACAAACCTGGCGAGATGCGACGGTCCAGGAACACGTCCATCAATTCCGCCTGGCTGGTAATGCCGACCGCCAATGGAGCTGCCAGGGAAATGCGCGGGTGGGGACTAAAACCTTCCGAGTATGCTGGTGGCAGGCCGGCGCGCCGCAGCGCTCTTTCCCAGAGCCGCATCAGGTCTAAATGAGAGAGGAATTTGAGTTTTTCTCCGCGGGCGAATTTAAGGCGCAGACGATGCATCCTTTTCCCTGGTGATGATTATTCTATCTATCTTCCTATCCCGCATCTCTTTAATAGCTATTTTAAGGTTGCGGTACTTGAAGTGCTCCCCCTGCTTGGGTATACGCCCCAGGTGGCTCAATATAAAGCCGGCTACAGTATCGTATTCGCCCTCCGGCAGGTGTAAGTCCAGCTCTTCGTTGGCCTCTTCTATCCTCAGCTCGCCATCGACTTCGTAAGTGTTAGCATCGATAGGCACGATCTCCCTGACCACCGTAGACATCTCGTCGCCGATGCTGCCCATGATCTCGGCGGCAAGGTGCTCCAGGTTGGCGATACCGGCTACGCCGCCGAACTCGTCTATGACTATGGCCATGTGATAGTTATGGTCGCGCATCTCCGGCAGGAGCTCGCCCAGACGCTTGGTTTCTGGCACGAAATACGGCTGTCTTACCAGCGGGTCTATGGTGTCGTTCCCCCGCGTGGTGTTTTTCGCGATTGCCATGAGGATGTCCTTCACAGAAAGTATGCCAACTACGTGGTCGGGGTTTCCGCTGTAGACAGGGAATCGGGCATGAGGGTGGTCTCCATATATTTCCATGAACTGATCCAGCGTAGTGCCTTCCTCGATAAAGGATATTTCGGTGCGTGGTTGCATTACTTCTTTGACCGGCCGGTCGGGGAATTCGAAAGCATTGTGTATCATTTCCGCCTCGGTATCCTTCCAGACGCCCTCCGCCTCGCCAACGTCTATGGCGGTGCGTATCTCAGCCTCATCGACGGTCATCCTGTGCTCATCCACGTCGGTCACCATGCGCGTGAAACCCACGCCTATCCTGCTGAGCACCCAGACAAACGGATACAGGATCCAGATAATAAGCTGGATGGGGATTGCATACGATAGGGCGACCTTTTCGGAATGGTGTGCGGCAAAGGTTTTTGGAATAACCTCGCCCAGTATCAGAACCAGCGCGGTGACAATGATGGTTGCTGCTAGCGCGCCCCAGGTTGCACCCAACAATTTGACAGCCACAATGGTTCCCAGGGAGGCAGCAGCTATATTCACCAGGGTATTACCCAGGAGGATAGCGGAAAGAAAAATGCTGGGGTGCTTCTGAAATCTGTCGAGAATGTCAGCCCACCTGGTGCCCTGGCTAATGAGATGTTTCACGCGTATCCTGCTCAGGGATACAACGGATACTTCAGCGCTGGAAAAGAAAGCGGACGCCAGCAGGCAGAAGAAAATCAGTATGAAATATACCGTGTACTCGTTATTCATATACTGCCCCAACCATACCCGGGGCATGGCTACATGATATCATCAGCTATACGCACAGTCAAAAGGTGGGGAGGTCTTTCTTAATTTATCATCAATGGTGCAAAATTTGAAATGAGCCCTGGAATTGGTTATATTACAGTCATTATCAGGGTGCAATTATGCAGGTAGATTTCGCCTTCGTTTGTGACTACGCTGACGCTACAAATAAGCTAAATGCGCTCGGCATCGGGTTCGACACCATCATGACACCCCAGGTACCCACAAAACACCCCACTTTCTTCCTGGTTATACAGATGCGTGCCAATGTTGTCGAGGCCGGTGAAAAGAACATAGAAATTCGTCTGATTGACGAAGATGGCAAGGATATAATCCCGCCTCTGAAGGGTAAATTCAATATATCGAGACCGCCGGCTGGAACGGAAAGCACTGGTCGCATTGCAATGCGATTTGATAATGTCGAATTCCCTAAATACGGCGCATATTCGCTTCACTTCGTAATGGAGGGGCATGAGATAGTCAGGATCCCCTTGAAAGTCAGCCAGCCACCGATGTTGACCTGAAAACCTTTTGTTTTACGGCACAAAGCTCAGGTTGTTACCTGTGATGGCGGCGCGTTCCATAACCGTAATGACTGCCAATCAGCCGCCGCGCTTCTCATAGTCCGGGCACCAGACTGCATTGGGACGCTCGGGATGGCGGCAGGCCCCGCGCCAATCATACTTGCATGAATCGCAGAGTATGATGCGCATACCCAGCGCTCGTTTGAAGCCAATTTTTAAATTGTCGAACCAGTTCGGTCCCTGTTTTTTTCTTACAGGCATCTGGATGAGTTTACTTCACGGGAAAATGCTATGTCAAAAAAATTGAATTGGTGTATCATATCGGCAAATTTCATATTTGAGGTGAGGAAATGGCGCACTGGGAGCACCGTAAAGAAAATAGCTGGAAGAAATTCCGCTTCAACCAGCCCTATGAAAAGGGGGCGAAACGGCTCAGGGAAGAGGTGATCGGCAAAACGGACTTCGACCCGGCTGTGCTGTGGCAGTGGGGAACCATGCAGGCGATGGCGGTTATCCGGATCCTCAAGGATTGCGAGTGCGAGTTCGGCGAAAAGGGGCAGCAGGTAGTAAATAATGCGCTGCGCAAGGTAGGCTATGACATTGGTAAGCAGCTATTCAAGGGCCTTAATAAGCCAGAGGATCTAAGCGAGGCGGAGATAATCAGCTTTTTCGCCACTGTGGTCAACAGGATCGTCTATGCATCCCTGGAAGACCCGAAAATAGACTCCCTGGACAGGGTCAGCTTCGATATCACCTGGTGCCCTCACCAGGACCACTACAGCGCTTTTGACTGCCGCGTCCAGCGCTATCTGGTGCAGGGGATGCTCGATGCTTTCTATGAGACGGACTGGATAGGCCACAACTGGCAGCTAAAGTTCACCTGCACTATCCCCGCCGGCGCCAGTGTATGCACCTTTGTCTTCTGGCGCGCATCCGAAGAAGAGCAGGCTGAATGGGAGCTATATACTAAGAAGCTGGAAGCGAGAGCGCTGAACGAATCAAGAAAATAGGAATTACTTCCCCTGCTCCACCTGCTTGAGCCCTTCGGGTTCGCCCTTACCCAGGTTTGCCCTGTTGAAATCAGCGTTATCCGGCAGCACCATGGTGAAATTCGCCGTATCATCCACCTCAATTTTTACTTTATCTACCTTTAAGTCAAGTACGTGACCGCCCATTTTCCTGTCCCCACTAAGGAAGTGGAAATGGTATCCCGGCACGTTCACACCGTCGACATATGGAGGACATCTGAATCCCACCATCGTGCCTTCAATATTGTTAAACTCCTTAACCTTCTGATTCTTCACCGCCTCTGTGAGGGGCGGGTACGGTTTGCTCTGCGCAGGCACGCTCCTCGTCTTCATGTAACTGAATTTACCATTTATTTTGATCGCGTAAAACACGTTCTCAGTCGGCAATGCGCTGTCTAAATAAGTTTGCAACTGGTTCAAATCCACTGCTTTATCCAGCGTGAATGTCCGGTCATCATCGAAATAGGTAACCACGGCAAAAGGAGTTCGGGCGTCGCCGGGTACCGGATAAACTGTGCCATCGAGCTTCACCTGGTAAAATTCCCCATCGAGCTCTACCAACTCGCCATCTAGCCCTTGAAGAGTACCGATGCCAAAATCGCCGTATTTACCCAGATCATTAAATGCTACATCACCGTCATAAACACCTTTCATCAACGCGCCGATGGTTGATACCTGGAATAGTATGTCCCTGTCGGACTTGCCCTGAGCGGAACAGCCAGTTAATAATACCAGCGTAATTAATGCAATTATCATCGTCATCAGTATAAATTTTTTCATAGATTCCACTCTTTCCCTCAATATGTTACACAGGCTCTATAGTTACAGTACAACTCATGGCACGGACTGCCAAATACGAAGTATTTTCACTGCAACTTGCATCAGACATGTAATGTATTATAGACAGGCGTGAATATAGAAGAAGATGTCTATCAAGGTGAACTTGAACTGGGAGGGATCGCATCGTTTTATACGACAGAGTAGAAACGGCTTCACGCTCATCGAACTTCTGGTAGTAAACAACTCCAATTTCTAAAACCGGCACACCGCATATCTCTTTTATTAGATCCGTCACTGTACTTTAAACGGCACAGTCATTTGCTCAGTGCCGTTAACCAGGAATTTTATTGAATAATCGCCACGTGGAAATTCGTCTGATTTCCTTTGTATGTAATCAACTATTTGCATATTCCCTTCCACCGGAATGGTTTGTTCTCTTAACTGGTAATCTGAAACTTCACCTTGCGCGTCTTTGGCTATAATCCACCGTATTTTTAGCTCAGTCCCGGCCGGAGCATTATTTATCTTCATTTTGCAGTATATCGTTTCTGTATTTGCGGGGAAAATGCCTGATAATTCCAAGGTTTGATTTTCCGATGAGCCTTTATATGTAAAGGTCGCTGCCTCGCTCAAGTATGGCCCGGGGATACTGGCACTGTCCACGACTTTGAAAGGCACGCTCAGTTGTTCCTTATCTTCAACAAATAGTTTCACACAATATTCACCGATAGGGAAACCCTTACTTCCTGCACGTGAAATTGGAAAAGCGATATATTCTCTTGCCTCGACTTTAGTGGCTCTTTCACCAAGAGTCTTATCTTGAAAACCTTCCAACTCGCCTTTAATATAAATCCATCTAGCCGTTACTTTAGTTCCGAAGTCAGCATTCGATACTTTAACCGAGCAAAATAGTGTTGGCTCGTTATTGGGGACGATCTCCATCCTGTCCAGGGGCTTTCCCGTAGTTATATCGATGCTGGTACATATGGTTGCATCGCTCAGCACTGCCGATGACCTGGTTGCTTCGCCCTGCACCTTGAAAGGAACTGACTGTATAAACTTGTTATCAAAATAGAGCCTGACCTCATAATCACCTCTCGGAAGAAGTATATCCGAGCGCACGAAGGCAAAGACGGCATAGAGAGCATTGGCAGCCACCGACTCAGTATTGAGCAGTGAATTTGCCAGCCCAGCTTCATCGCTTTTCACGATGTACCATTCTGCCTTTATCTTCTTGTCACCCGTTGTGTTGGACAGCTTGACCGAGCAGAAGATCGTCTTGATGTCCGGCGGGAAAGTATCGGTAATTAGGATGGGCTCGCCCGTCTTGGTGACGCTGCTGCACATAACAGCCTGCTCTATCGGTTTAAAATTTATGCAGCCAGCAACAGATAGCGTAAACAGCGTAATAATAAGTGCCGCCGGTATGAAAATCTTGTTCATTCTCATAAAAACCTGTTCTCCTTGATGAAATTATAAGATATTTTCGCCCTGGAACCTGCCGCTATAGCCCCGGGTTACACTGCGGTCCAGGTGGAAGAAGACAAGCTGAAGCACCCTTGCATTCTTATGCAGACGGAAACCGTGTCTATTATATACCACAAGCAGTGATTGCGACCTGCCGGAGTAGCCCGCGTCCCAGACCGCGCTGTGTATGCTGACGCCGCAGCGGTTAAGGCTCGATCTCGGCCTTGCCAGCGCCATAACGTCATTGGGCAGGTTGACGATTTCATTGAAAGTAACCAGGTAGGCGCCGGGCATGAGATCGACGCCGCCATGGTTATCGAAAATCAGCGGCGCGGCCTTGGAAAGCACCCTGCCATCATTAGCCTCGGTAAGGTTCCCCCTTGAGGAAAAACTGCTCACCTCCCGCACGGTCAAGTCTATGCCATTTGGTTGAAGCTGCTCTTCGATATTGACGGCTTCAGCTATGAGAGGTGGATTGATCTTAAGCAGCTCAAGTATATTTTCTTTAGTCAGTACACCGTGTGTCTCTTTCATTGATTTCCAATGCCTGCCGCGTTGAAATGATGTGTTATTATAGTACGGGTTAACAGGAAAATAAGGCAAATATTGGTTGGCTTAGAAAGGAGCTTGATAAGATGGCAAAGCCCGACGAACTGGAAAACTTAAGCCAGCTTGAGCTGACAAAACTCGCCATAGACTTCCTCAGGCGCAGCGTGCTGCACTATGGAATCTGGTTCAACGAAGCGCAGTACCAGCTCGGGCTGGATGAAGCCTTAAAAACCGAGGCAGAGGTCTTCGCCAAATACTATCCTGTTGCCATCAAGCGACTTGCAGGCGTGATAGGCTTTCAGGTGGAAAACGATCTCCCACTCGCCCTGTGTTCAATGCCCAGGGGAAAAATCCTGGACCTGATAGAAGCTATCTCTGCCAACTGGCTTGCCTGCGACGGGATCTGGTTCCAGGCTGTGGAAAACAGGCGTGAGATGTTTACCGCCAAGAGGTGCAATGATACCTGCTGGGCAAAGTTTTCTCCATTAGAAGCATACCGCATAAAAGAACTGCTCAAAATCCCTGAAGCGGGCGGGCTCGACTCCCTCGAAACCGCTCTGGGATACCGCCTTTATTCCAGGATTAACCAGCAGTCCACAGAGAGACAGGGAGAAAGTTTGATTTTCAAGATGGTGAACTGCCGGGTACAGGATGCCCGCAAGCGCAAGGGGCTTGAAGATTACTCCTGTAAATCGGCAGGTGTGGTGGAGTATAGCAGCTTTGCGCGCGCCATCGACCCCAGTATCAGGACCGAGTGCATTGCCTGCCCGCCGGATAGACATCCTGCTGACTGGTTCTGCGCCTGGAAATTCTACGTCCCATGAGCCGTAAAAAGGTAATTGTCATCGGTGGTGGTGCGGGCGGCATAATGGCTGCAGGCCGAGCGGCGGAACTCGGGGCCGAAGTCCTGCTCCTTGAAAAGATGGAGCGCCCCGGGAAAAAGCTCCTTATCAGCGGTAACACGCGCTGCAACCTCACCAACGCCCCAGAACTCGATGACTTCATTTCAATGTACGGTGATAACGGCAAGTTTCTTTACGGCGCCTTTCGCTGCTTCTTCCGCGCAGATTTGCTTTTACTACTGCATAAATACGGGGTGAGAACTTCGCAGGAGCCCGATGGACGGATTTTCCCTTCCTCTGGCAAGTCTAGCGACGTGGTGTTAGCACTGCAGCGTTATATGCTGGATCACGGGGCAAAAGTCTTAACGGGCAAGGCTGTCCTCGATATCGAAGTAAACGACGGCTATGTTATTTCAGTTCGTACCAGGGATGCGACCTATGATGCTGACGCGGTGGTACTGGCAACCGGAGGGGCTTCGTACCCGCAGACAGGTTCAACGGGCGATGGTTATAAACTGGCCTTCCGGTTGGGGCATTCCATCATCAAGCTGCGGCCAGCACTGGTTCCTCTCATCGTGAAAGAAAAGGAATTGGTTAAAAAGCTGCAAGGCATCAGCTTGCGGGACGTGCGCCTGACGTCTTTCTCATGCGATGCCAGTGCCGTTGATATTAAACTGTTGCCCAAACATGATTCTGGACGAGGCATCCGGGGCAGGAAGCCTCGGGAGCCCGTAATGGAAAGCCGCAGCGGCGATATCATTTTCACACACTTCGGATTAAGCGGTCCTGCTGTACTTCTAATGAGCCTTGCCATTGTTGAGGCGCTGGAGAAAGGACCGGTCAGTATAGCCATCGACCTGTTACCGGAAAAGGATCTAAGACAATTGCGGGATGAGCTCCAAATGCACTTCGATACACATGGTGGCAAGTTCATACGCAGTATCGTGGCTGAATTCCTGCCAGCAAGAATGGCCGGACCCCTTCTGGAAAACGCTGCTATCCCAGCTGATAAGAGGGCAAACCAGGCTTCCGCCGCTGAACGGGATTTGATAGTGCACTCTATTAAATCGCTAAGATTGAATATTGCGGGCGCGTGCCCCCTGACTGAAGCCATGGTCACTGCGGGGGGCGTCAGCCTCGACGAAATTGACCCAAGGACTATGGAGTCGAGGTTGATAAAGGGCCTTTACTTCTGTGGTGAACTCATGGATATCGATGCAGATACGGGCGGCTTTAACCTGCAGGCAGCATTTTCCACGGGCTACCTGGCGGGTGAATCAGCGGCGAGGGCCAATTGATTCAACACAAAAGATCTACGCCGAATTTTTTAAGCTCACCTGCGAGAGCGCAAAGTGGCAGGCCCATTACGTTAAAATAATCGCCCTCGATTCTTTCCACTAAAAGTGCGCCCAGTGCTTGTATGGCATATGCGCCTGCCTTGTCCAGGGGTTCGCCGCTCCGCACGTAGGTATCTATCTCATTATTAGTCAACTTGCGGAAATATACTCTGGTTACGACCGCTTTTGAAGATGTTTTTTCCGAACCCGTATCCAGAATGGCAAAGCCTGTAATGACTTCATGGCATTTACCGTTCATCAGCTTCAACATACTTCTCGCCTCGGCTTCCGTATGCGGCTTGCCCAGGATTTTTCCTTCAAGCACGCCGAAGGTGTCTGCGGCAATGATTATGCAGTCTGGATGCCTTGTTGCCGCAATCCTGGCTTTTTCCATCGATATATTTTTTGCCAGCTTTAGTGGCTCCAGGCTGCGGTCAAGGGCCTCATCAAGCTCTACAGGATCGATGGTAAATTTCAATCCTATATTCTCAAGAAGCTCCTTCCTGCGCAGAGAGGACGAGGCCAGTATGATAGGTTTCATAACCCTGACAATTTAAAGTAAAGCCCGAAGCGGTGTCAATAGCAATCAGGGCACGTAAACCACGGTGATGTATTTGGTTGCCTGTTTGCCCGGGGAGCTTTTAGCAATAACTTCGATCATATTTGGCCCCGGTTCCAGCTCTACCATGGCGCTGAAATGGCTGCCATCCAGGCTAACCGAGAGCCCGTTGATCATTACCTCTGCGCCGGCGGCAGTGCTGCCGCTCACTGATACCGGGCTTGCCCTTACTACAGATTCATCCAGGGGCTGTGTTACGTTAAGCGTCAGCCCGTTACCGTTGTCGTTGCCGTTGCCGTTACTGTTACCATTGCTATTTCCAGTATCCGTGCTGGAGTAACTATCCGCTGAATTTGCCGCCACCTGGCATCCGATCAATGAAGTTGTGAGCAAAAACGCAAATACAGGTAACCACAGCCTGTTCATGGCGGCAAGACCTCCTCGATTTAGATGTCCATATCTAATAACGCGGAAAATTTGAAAAGGTTTAATAGGGACAACTAATTATTAACGGGTAATACCAACTTCAGGGTACAATTAACCGACAATATGAACCTTTTTGCCATCATAATCCTATCTGCCATCCTGCTTGAGTTCGTGCTCAACCTGGTGGCGGACATCCTGAATCTAAAGGCATTAAAGCTCGAGCCGCCTTCCACGCTCCAAGATGTTTACAAACCTGAAGCATACCGCAGATCGCAGGAGTATCTCAGAGTAAATACGCTCTTTGGATTTATCATCAGCGCCTTCAGCCTTATAGTCCTGCTGGCATTCTGGTTCACAGGCGGCTTCAACTTCCTCGACCAGGTCGTCAGGGGCTGGGGGTTCGGCAGTATAATAACCGGGCTACTCTATACAGGAATACTGTTGCTGGCTTACGGCCTGGTCGCGCTTCCTTTTAGCATATACGCTACTTTTGTCATCGAGGAGCGCTTCGGCTTCAACAGAACCACGCCGCGCATTTTCGTACTGGACAGGCTCAAAGGGCTGGCATTAGCCATAATCCTGGGCACGCCCTTGATGGCCTGTGTCCTGGCCCTCTTCGAATACGCAGGCACATACGCATGGCTGTACTGCTGGGCGGCGGTTACACTGTATACCCTGGCGGTCGAGTTCATCGCGCCCACATGGATTATGCCGTTGTTCAACAAGTTCATTCTAATGGAGCAGGGTGAACTCAGGGAATCCATCCTTGATTATGCCCGCTCGGTGAATTTTCCGATCCAGAATGTATTCGTGATGGACGGCTCAAAGCGCTCCAGCAAATCCAACGCCTTCTTCACTGGATTCGGGCGTAACAAGAGGATAGCGCTCTTCGACACGCTGATAGCGCAGCATAAGGTGGGAGAACTGGTAGCTGTTTTGGCGCATGAGATCGGGCACTACAAGAAAAAACACATACTGCAGAGCATAGTGATAAGCATCCTGCATTTCGGTCTCGTTTTTTTCCTATTGTCGATTTTCCTCAATAGCCCCGGCCTCTACCAGGCTTTCTACATGCAACAGCCGTCAATATATACCGGCTTGATCTTCTTCGGATTGCTCTACACGCCCATAGAGCTTATCCTTTCAATCTTATTGAATCTATTCTCGCGGAAAAACGAATACGAGGCCGACCGCTTCGCAGCCGTAACCATAGAACAACCTGTGAACCTGGCCAATGCACTGAAGAAACTTGCCGCCAACAACCTCTCCAACCTGACCCCTCACCCATATTATGTTTTCCTGCATTACTCGCATCCCTCTTTATTACAGCGCGTGGACGCCATTGAAAACTGTAAAAACAGGAGTAATTTAAATGACCCGCATATTCGACCAGCTTGACCCCATATTTCACCCGCGCAGCATCGCTTTAGTCGGCATCACTACAAGTAATCCCTTCCATTGGACCCGGACTTTCTGGGATTCTCTGCGCGAGTTCAAGTTCGAGGGGCCAATATACCCCGTCAACCCGCGCGGAGGGGAGCTTGACGGCTGTAAAGTTTACCGTTCGCTCGATGAAGTGCCGGGCGACATCGATTACGTGATAGGCACGGTTTCGGCAAAGATAGCCCCTGAGATAGTACAAAAATGTGCCGGCAAGAATGTCAGGGCAATACACTTCTGTACGGCCGGGTTCAATGAGACGGGTGAAGAGAATGTGGCCGGGCTGCAGGAAGAGCTTGCCAGGCTTGCCCGCGAGTCCGGCGTGCGCATCATAGGGCCCAACTGCATGGGTATCTATTGCCCGGAGTCGCGGCTGGCCTTCGATGTAGGCTTCGCCAAAGAAAGCGGCTCTGTGGGATTTATCAGCCAGAGCGGCGGCAATTCCGTTTACGTTGTAAGGGAGGCCGGATGGCGCGGCGTAAGGTTCAGCAAGTTGATAAGCTACGGTAATGCCTGCGATCTCGACGAGAGTGACTTCCTCGAATATATGACCGGGGACCCCAAGACAAAGATAATAGCCATATACCTTGAGGGAGTAAAAGACGGGAAAAGGTTCTTCCGCGCTATGGAGAGAGCCGCCAGCAAAAAGCCCGTTGTGCTTCTCAAGGCAGGGTACGGAGAAGCCGGGGCCAGGGCTACCGCAAGCCATACGGCATCGCTGGCGGGCAATAATGCTACCTGGGACGCTTTCTGCCGCCAGTTCAATGTGATCAATGTAAAAAACGCGGAATCCATGGTAGACATACTTGTCACCCTGACATTCTTTCCACATCCCTCGGGTAGCAACGTCATATTAATGGGGCCAGGAGGAGGAGCCAGCGTCCTGTTGACCGATGAGTTTGAGAGGCAGGGATTCAGGCTACCTCCCGTTCCTGACAGCGTAAGAAAGCAGCTGCTCCAGTTCAGCAACCTTGCCGGGAACATGCTGCGCAACCCCATTGATTACTCGCAGAACATGACCGATGCCGATACCATGGCAAGGGCCGTTAAGATACTCACGTCGTGGGATGGCGTAGATTTCCTCGTCGGGTATTTCCGCACCAGCCAGGCGCCTCCCAAATCATGGCT
>Ga0315289_10003022_pt1 | contig 25595 bp, 22 predicted proteins | sample YL17G11_40_MG_FD_203452 | JGI IMG/M metagenome (GOLD analysis project Ga0315289, IMG submission 203452) | Sediment microbial communities from Yellowstone Lake, YNP, Wyoming, USA - YL17G11_40 | ecosystem: Environmental > Aquatic > Freshwater > Lake > Sediment | place: USA: Wyoming | collected...
GACGGCCGGCCTCCAGCAACTCAGGGTTCGCAGCGCGAATAGCGGCTGAGTAGACTACCAGGTCGCACGGATCGGGGAGGTTCTCGGCCCGTTGGCCGACGTGGACGGTGGCGCCGCGGTCGCTGAGGGTCTGGACCGCCCCGCTCATGCCAGCATCGGAGCCGCTGATGATAGCTCCTCGCCCCAAGAGCATCTGTGCCAGCGCCCGCATCCCGCACCCGCCGATGCCGATCAGGTGGATGTGCCGGCCTAGATAGGACTGACTGGCGCCGCGCGGCTCGGCGATGGCGTGAACGGTCTCCATACCTACAGGCATCGTATACCTCCCTGGCGTCAGTGTCAAACAGGCAAAAACGGGGCTCATGCGCGGCCCCGCTATTCATATCGCCCGCCGGGGAGGTTTTCCTTTAAGATGCCTGGCGGGCGATGCATCAGCCCTCGATGCCGGCCAGGAAGCGGGCCACGACCGAGGCCGCGTCGCGGCGCCCCGCCGTCCCCGCCGCCCGGCGCATCGCCTCCAGCGCGGCTGGATCGGCCATCAACGGCGCCATCGCCTGGGCCAGCCGGCGGGCGTTGGCGCGGGGGTCCTTGGCGTCCATGACCACCCGGGCGGCCCCGGCCCGCTCCATCGCCTGGGCGTTAAGCCGCTGATGCTGGTCTTTGTGGTAGGGGTACGGCATCAGGACCGCCGGCCGGTCCACAGCCATCAACTCGGCCACCGTTACCGCCCCGCAGCGCGACAGCACCAGGTCCGCGGCCGCATAGGCCAGGTCCATCCGATCACAGTAGACCAGCGTCCGCACCTCCAGGCCCGCCGACCGCAGCGACTGCTCGATCCTGCCGGCCAGGGGCGACCCGCTGATGTGCAGCACCTGCCAGGCCTCTGCCAGCGGCGACAGATCGGCCGCCAAGGCCTCCAGCGCCAGGCTCAGCGACTCGGCCAGCAAGCTGCCCCCGAACACCAACAGCGTCCGCCGGTCGCTGCGCAGCCCAAAGAACTCCCGGGCTGCCGCCGGATCGCCCTCGGCCAGCCCGCGGCGTATCGGACAGCCGGTCCAGCGAACCGTTGACCGGACGGCCAAGGGGAACGCCTGGGCCGTCTGCTCAAACTGCGTGAACACCGCGTCCACCTTGCGCGCCAGCAGGCGATTGGCCTTGCCCGGCACCGCGTCGGGATTCAACAGGCCCGTCCGGACACCGAGCCTGGCCGCCCGCAGCACCACGGGCCCGGCTGCGAACCCCCCCAACCCCAGCACCGCCACGGGTTGAAGGTCTCGCAGCAGGTCGCCCGCCAGCCGCGCTGAGGCCAGGTATGCCCGGACAAACCGCCCCCAGCCCCGCAGGCCCCGCGGCATCGGCGCCACCGGCTGGGGGATCATCGCGTAAGGCAGCGGCGATAGGATTTGCCGGTCAATCGCGCGGTTGGAGCATGCGAAAACCACCTGTGCTTCTGTTTGAAGGCCCACCAGCTCCTCCGCCACCGCCAGGCCGGGGTACAGGTGTCCCCCCGTGCCCCCACCGGCGAAGATGTACGTGGGCCGGGTCATGCCCGTCCGCTGTGGGCCGTGGTGGACACCACCATCGCGATGCCCCCAGCCATCAGGACCAGCGCGGTCCCCCCGGCCGACAGGAACGGGAAGGTCATGCCGGTGGGCGGCATGGCCGCCAGGTCCACCGCGATGTGCATGACCGCCTGGGCGGCGATCATGAACCCTAGCGACCCCGCCAGCACCTGCCCCAGGCGGTCCGGCGCCGAGGTGGCCGCCTTGCGGATCAGAAACATCCACACCAGCAGCAGACCCATCAGCAGGCACCCGCCCAGTACGCCCGTCTCCTCGCAGGCGGCCGAGAAGATAAAGTCGGTGCTGTCCTCCGGCAGGTAGCCCAGCTTCTGCGTGCCGGCGCCCAGGCCCTTGCCGAACCACCCGCCCGACACCACCGCCAGCAGCGATTGGCGGCTCTGGTGGTTGTGGACGGCCCAGGGGTCCAGCATCGCCGCGATACGGGCCCAGCGATGCTGGCTGCATACCACGAACCCGTAGAATGCCAGCACGCCGGGCGGCGCCAACGACAGCAGGTACAGCCAGGGCACCCCCGCCAGCAGCATGGTGACGGCTGCCCCGACGCCGATGATCATCCCGGTCCCGAAGTCCTCGGTAATCACCAGGGCCGCCGAGATGCCGACCAGGACGACCGCCTTGACGAACGTGCCGCGGAAGCTCCGCACGTCCACCTCCGGCCGGGTCAGCCAGCAGGCCAGGAAGATCACCACCGTCAACTTGAGGATCTCGCTGGGCTGGAAGCCCAGCTTGAACTGCGGAGGCCCGACGCGAAGCCACCGGCGGTCGCCGCCCATTTCGTGCCCGATGCCCGGGATCAGCGCCGCCGCGCAGAGCGCCAATGACCCCGCCAGCAGCACCGTCGCCCCGATCGGCCATTTCCGCCCGGAGGCCAGAAGGTGGTAATCGAACCGCCAGCCCGCCAGCAGCACCATCGCCGCCAGCACCGCGAAGATCACGTGCCGCATGTCCGATCGCGAATACCACGGCCCGGGCCGGGCCACGCTGGCCAGCGCGCTGTGCACCAGCACCACCCCCATCGCCATCAGCGCCAGCGTCAGCAGGATCAGGCCCTGGCCTCGAGCGTTGCGTGAAAGCGGCAGATGGTCCATGTTCGCGTCCTTGCGGCTATCTCAGCTTCAATGTCGCCAGCGCCAGCGCCGCGAAGATGATCCCCAACACCCAGAACCGCATGACCACCTTAGGCTCCGCCAATCCGCCCAGGTGGAAGTGATGGTGCAGGGGGGCGCAGCGGAACAGCCGCTTGCCCGGCAGGCCCGGCCCCGGGCGCGTCAGCTTGAAGTAGCCCACCTGAAGGATCACGCTGACGGCCTCCATCACAAACACCCCCCCGGCGATCACCAGCAGCAGCTCTTGGCGGGTCACCACGGCGATGTAGCCGATCAGCCCGCCCAGCGGCAGCGAGCCGGTGTCGCCCATGAACACCTGCGCTGGGTGCGCGTTGTACCATAGGAACCCCACGCAGGCCCCCAACATCGCCGCGCAGAGGATCGTCATCTCCGCCGCCCCGGCCACCGGGGGCATGTTGAAGAAAATCGCCCACTTGGTCACCCCCACGATCTCGGCCAGGATCATCAGCACCACGGATACAATGACCACGCTTCCGGCCGCCAGCCCATCCATCCCGTCGGTGAGATTCACCGCGTTGCACGAGCCGACCATGGTCAGGATGGTGATGATCACGTACGCCAGCAGCGGCAGCGCCACCGGGTGGGCGTGGAAGGGAAAGTAGAAGCTGTGCGCGGGGTTCACCGACTGCTGGTCGGCGCCCATCACGTAGCTGGCGATGCCCGCCCGGTACATGTACAGCGACAGCAGCATCGCCAGGCCCACCTGGAAGAGGATCTTCTCCCACATCTTCAGCCCGTCGCGCGAGCCCGTTCCCGCGGAGTAGCGAAGCTTCAGCCAGTCGTCCACGGCCCCCAGGCCGCCCAGCCACACCAGCGCGAAGATGCCGCACCGGATGTACATGCTGCCGACATGGGCGAACAGCAGCGTGGAGGCCAGGATCGCCGCCACGATCAGCGCCCCGCCCATGGTCGGGGTGTTGGACTTGTGGCGCGTCAACTCGTTCAGGTTGGCGTGATTGAACTCCGGGCGGTCGCCCAGCTTTTGGCGGATTAGGAAGCGGATCAGCCTGGGCCCCAGCAGCAGGACGATCAGGAAGCTCAGCATCGCCGCCCCGGCGGCTCGCAACAGCAGGCCTTCGTAGAACAGATGCACCACGCCTGATCCAGCCTTTCCTACGCGCCGCCCGAGCGCGCCGACGCCGCCAGCGCCGCCCGCAACGGTTCAATCATTCGTTCCATGCCCATCGCCCGGCTGCCCTTCAACAGCACCACGTCCCCGCTCTGGAGCCAGCCCGCCAGCTCGGCTACCGCCTGATCCAAGTCCTCCACCGCCACGGCCGGCAGGCCCGCGTCCCGTGCGCCGACCGCCAGGTACCGGCCCAATCGGCCCACTCCCACCACCAGGTCAATGGCCCTTGCCGCCAGTTCCCCGCCGGTCTGCAAGTGCCATCGCCGGGCCTGGTCGCCCAGCTCGCGCATGTCGCCCACCACCATCACCTTCCGCGTCCCCGGCAGGTCGGCCAGCACGTCCGCGGCCGCCAGCATGCTGGCAGGGTTGGCATTGTAGGCGTCGTTGACCAGGCGCACCGGCCCCAGGTCCACCGTCTGAAGACGCATCTCCACCCCCTCATAGTCCGCCAGCGCCGCGGCGGCATCCTCCTGCGTAATCCCGAGCCGCTGCGCCACCGCAATGGCGGCCAGCGCGTTGAGGGCGTTGTGCCGGCCCGGCACCTTCAGCTCCGCCCACCACCGTCCGTTCAGCTCAAACCGGCAGCCGGCGGCGTTGCCCTGGTAGCCCGTCAGCCGCAATTGCGCCTCCGGGTGCATCCCGAAACGCACCAGGGGGCTTTTCTCGCGCCGCAGCACTTGTTCCAGCTCCGGGCTGTCGGCCGTCACGATCCCCAGCCCGCCGTTGCCCAACTCGCGCAGGATGCCGGCCTTCTCGACGGCCACCTGCTCAACGCCGCCGAGCTTTTCCAGGTGGGTCGGCCCGATCGAGGTGATCACCGCGATATCCGGCTGGGCAATCGCCGCCAGGGCCGCGATCTCGCCCGGGGCGCTGGTGCCGATCTCGCAGATCACGTACTGGTCGTGCTCCTGGCACTCCAGCAGCGTCAGCGGCACGCCCAACTGGTTGTTGAAGCTCTTGGGGCTGCACGTGCCGCGCAGGCTCTTCGACAGCACGTGATGGATCATCCGCTTGACGGTGGTCTTGCCGTTGGAGCCGGTCACGCCGATCACGACCGCCCGGCACGTCCGGCGGTGGAACTTCGCCAGCCGCCCCAGCGCCTCCACCGTATCGTCGGCCCCGACCAGCGCGCCCGAGAACCGCGCCACCGCCTCCGGCGCCAGGGTCGCCTCCCGCTGGACCATCGCCGCCACGCACCCAGCCTGCGACGCCTGCATCAGGAAGGCGTGCCCGTCGAACTGCTGGCCGCGAACGGCCACGAACAGGGCCTCCCGCGCGGCTTGCCGGCTGTCGGTGCTGACGGCGCGGATCGTCAACTGATCGCACTTGGGCCCGCGCATCAGCGGACGGCTGATCCACTGCGCCCCGGCCGCCTGGCGGACCTGTTCGAGCGTCATCGGCTTCACGCCACGCCCTCCCGCTGCCGCAGGCACTCCTGGGCCACTTCCACGTCGTCAAAGCCAATCCGCGCGGTCCCGATGATCTGATAGTTCTCGTGGCCCTTGCCGGCAATCAGCACAATGTCGCCCGCCTGGGCGGCGTCGATCGCCAGCTCGATCGCCCGCCGGCGGTCCGGCTCAATGGTCGTGCGGGAGCGTCCGTCGGCATCCAGGCCGGATACGATCTGGTCGATGATCGCCAGCGGATCCTCGGTCCGCGGGTTGTCGGAGGTGACCACGATCCGGTCGGCCAGTCGCTGGGCAACGCGGGCCATCCGCGGACGCTTGGTGCGGTCGCGGTCGCCTCCGCAGCCGAACACCAGGATCACCCGCCCGCGCCGCAGCGGCGCCAACGACTCCAGCGCCTTCTGAAGCGCATCATCGGTGTGGGCATAGTCCACGAACACCTGGAAGCAGCCCTCGCCGCCCACTCGCTCCATCCGCCCGGGCACCCGGCGCAGCGCCTCCAGGCCGCGCGCCGCGGTCTCCAAATCCACGCCCAGCGCCAGGCACGCCCCCGCCGCGGCCAGGCCGTTATACACGTTGTGCCGCCCGATCAGCGGCGTGAACACCCGCTGCCGGCGTCCGGCCCAATCCATGACAAACCACGTGCCCGTCGGCTCCAGCGACTCGATCCGCCCCCGCAGGTCCACATCGTCCCCCAGGCCGTACCGGCACAGGCGGGCACGAGTGCGCCGGGCAATCTCGCGCCCTGCCGGGTCGTCGGCGTTCACCACCGCCGCCGCCGACTCGCCCAGACGCTCGAACAATATCGCCTTGGCATCCAGGTACTCGTGCATCGTGCGGTGGTAGTCCATGTGCTCGCCGGAGAGGTTGGTGAACACCCCGGCGGCAAAGTCGATGCCCGCCGTCCGCCCCTGGTGCAGGGCATGCGACGATGTCTCCATTACCAGGTGCGTCATGCCGGCCGCGACCATTTCATGGCACAGACCAGCCAGCTCGACCGCGCCCGGCGTGGTATTGCCGGCCGGCACCGAGCGCCGTCCGGTCTGGTAGGAGATCGTCCCCAACAGGCCCGTCGGCCGGCCGTCCTGCTCCAAGATCGACCGCACCATGTAGGTGACGGTGCTCTTGCCCTTCGTGCCCGTCACCGCGATGTTCGTCAACCGCCGCGACGGCCAGCCCAGGATCGCCTGCGCTAGCGGCCCCGCCGCCGAGGCCGAATCCGCCACCACCGCGCGGGCCACGCCCGCCGGCGCCCGCGAGGCCTCCTGGCAGACCACCGCCGTCGCCCCGGCCGCGACGGCCGAGGCGATGTGATCGTGCCCGTCCGCCAGGGGGCCGCGTATCGCAACGAAGCAGCTTCCCGGCCCCGCCTGCCGCGAGTCGGCGCAGACCGCCGACACCTCCGCCTGTCCCTCCTGCGCCAGCGGCGCGATCCCTGCCTGCCTAAGTAACTGGGCGAACTGCATCTTCCCTAATCCCTGTCCGGCCTCGACAGATTCATTTCGACTCTCCCGGCTGAGCCGCCCGCCGAAGCGGCGATTCGCGGCGCGGCGCCCGCTGGCGCCGCCGGCGGTTCCCGCGGCAGGTCCGGCGGCGCCTCCAGGTATTCCAGCGTCTGTTCCAGCACCTGCTTGACGTACGGCGCGGCCACCGTCGCGCCGTAGTAGCCCTTGGAGTGGTTGGGCCAATAAATCGATATCAGGCACAGCACCCGCGGCTGATCCACCGGCGCCGCGCCCACGAACGAACCAGTGTAGGCGCCTTCCTCATAGCCGCCGGGACCGGCAATCTGGGCCGTGCCCGTCTTGCCGAAGCTGCTCCAACGGTCCATCCTGCACGCCTTGCCCGTCCCACGCAAGACCACTTGGTGCATCGCCTCCACCGTGCCCCGGGCCGTCGCCTCGCTCACCACGGGCCGCACCGGCTGGGGATCGCTGTGGTAGACCACCTGGCCGTCCGGGTCGTTGACCATCTCGACCAGGCGCGGCCTCATGAGCACCCCCCCGTTGGCCAAGGCCGCGAACGCCATCGCAAGCTGTAGCGTGGTGACTGAAACCTCCTGGCCGAACGGCACGCGACGCATGCTGTAGCCGTCCCACTTGTGGGCGTCTCGCACGATGCCCGGGCTCTCGCCCGGCATGCCCAAGCCCGTCGAGTCGCCAAAGCCGAAGCGGCGCACCGCGTCGTACATCGCCCGGTTGCCGAGGCGCTCACCCACCTTGGCCATGCCGATGTTGCTGGAGTGCACCACCACGTCGCACACCGACAGCAGCCCGTAGCGCTGCCCGTGGTCGCTGATCCGTCCGCCCCGCGGCGCGACGTACGTGCCGTTCTCGCAGTCGATCATTGTGTCGAAACTGACCACGCCTTGCTCCACCGCCGCCGCCGCCATCAGCGGTTTGAACACGCTGCCGGGCTCGTAAGGGACGGTAATCGCGTTATTGGTGCGCTGCTCGTCGCTGGCGGCGCTGAAGGCGTTGGGGTCGAAACTCGGCAGCGACGTCATCGCCAGGATGTCCCCGGTGCGCGGGTCCACCACGACGCCCACCCCCCATTTGGCGCCGAACCGCTCCACCGAGGCCGCCACCGCCTGCTCCAGGTAGTCCTGGATCACCACGTCCAGGCATAGGTAGACGTGCCGGCCGTCGATCGGCAGGCGGCTCTCCTGGTAAACCGTCTGAAACGGGCGGCGCAGGGCGTCCGCCAGCACTACCCGCATGCCGTCCGTGGCGGCCAGGCTGGTATTCTGGGCCATCTCCACGCCCCCGCCCGGCAGGCCGTCCTTCAGCCGGAAGCCCAGTACCGACGAGCCGAGCGGTCCCTGGGGGTACTCCCGCCGCCACTCCATCTGCACGTCCACGCCGCGGATGCCCAGCTCCCGAACGGCCTGGACCTGCTCGGAGGTGATCTGCCGTGCCAGCCAGGCAAAGCGGTTATCCCGCCGCTCCCGGAGGATGGACAAAATCTGCGAGGAGGGCACCCCTAGCACCGCCGATACCCGCCGGGCCAACTCCTCCAGGTCTGGCCGATCCATCAGCAGTACTGGGTCGGCGTAACAACTGGGGACCTGGGTGCTGCCGGCCAGCAGGATGTGACGGTGGCGCGCACGGCCAAAGATGTTGCCCGGCCGGCCGGGCACGGGAACGCGCATCCACATCTGGTCCTGCGCCGATTGCGCCTTGGCCTGCTGCGTGAGGACCAGATACACCTGCCGTCCCGCCAATACCGGCACCGCCAGCATCAGCACGGCGAAGATCAGTTCAAGGCGCCAGTTCCTGCCTGCACCGTAAGCCATGTTGCTCCCGCCGAGCGGCGACGCCGCCGCGCCGGCGCCGTCAGCCTCCTGACGGTTGCGGGGCGGGAGCCGCCCGGTCCGCGGAACCTCCTGGGCGCTCCGTCGCCATGCCCAGCACCTGCCGGCGGACCTTGGCCGGAGCGGTCAGGTAGCCCATCCGCACCTGCTGGTCCCACAGGGCCCGCCGCAGCTCGATCTGGCGGTTGGCCAGCTCCTGGGCGTCGTGTCGCGCCACCAGCTCGTCGCGCCGCAAATGCACCCGCGCCACCGCGATCGACGTCAGACAGACAATGATGAGAGCGAATCGCAACGTCAAGGCTCCATCACTGAGGGATGGTCAGCGTCATCCCCTCCTTAAGGGCGTTGGGGCTTTTGAGCTTGTCGCGATTGGCCTGATAGATCCGCATCACGGCGGCGCGGCGGCCGTCCTTCAGCGCCAGCGCCGCGATCTTGGTCAGACTGTCGCCTCGCTTGACGGTGTAGGTGCGGACAGTTGGGGCGGCAGCGGTCGTGGGGGGCTTCGTCGCATTGGCCGCCCCGACCGCCGACAGCCCCATCGAGTCGAGCTGCTCGCGCAACTGCTCCAGGCTCACCTCCACCGGCCGTGCCCCTGCCGGCGGGCGGGCGGCCTGCGGCAGCGGCGGGATCACCAGCACCTGCCCGATCCGCAGCAGATCCTTGGATCCGAGGGCCTTGCGGTTGGCCTCGGCAATGAGGCGGTACTGGCGGGCGTTGGCCGAACCATAGTGACGGCTGGCGATGCCGTAGAGCGTGTCGCCAGGGCGGACGGTGTAGTTCGCCAACGCCGGCTCCCCCGGCTGCGCCGGCGGCGGCTTAATCGCCCGGGTCAGTTCCACCACCGGCTGGAGCGGCTCGACAAAGTCCGCGATCGGCTTAGTGTCCGCGCCTAGCGCCGGCGGCTCATCGGCGGCGGTGATCGGCTGATACTGCGCCGCCAGGGGAATGGGCGGGGGAGCCGGGGCCGTCTGCTCCGCGGTGGGGATTTCGGGCGAGCCGGGCTGGACCACCGTCGGCGAGACATCCTCGGCCTGAGGACTCCAGACCAGGGCGCTTGAGTCCGGCGGGGGGGCTTGGGCGGAATCGGTGGTTGAGCCGGTGCCGGTCAACTCCGTGAGCACCAAGCCGAACATGATGATGAACGCCAACCCAACCAGCAGCCCAATCCGTGTTTCCCGGGTCATGATCTTAGGCTCCGTCCAAAGATCCCAACGAGATTTCAATCCCGCGAAGCTTCGCCGATCGGCTCCGCGGGTTCCGATTCCTTTCATCTGGCCCGGCGGTCAAGGGCTTGCGGGTCAGCAGCCTTGCCTTCCCAGCCGCGGCCAGGCCGGCAAAGGCCCGCTTCACTCGCCCGTCCTCCAGCGAATGGAAGCTGATGACCGCCGCTGTGCCCTTCGCCGCCAGCACCTCCGGCAACTGCTCCAGCAGCGCCTGGAGGTTCTGCATCTCCTGGTTCACCGCGATCCGCAGGGCCTGAAAGGTCCGCGTGGCCGGGTGAACCCCACGCCGCGTCCGCCGGGCCGCGGGCGGCAGCGCCCGGCTCACGATTTCCGCCAGCTCCAGCGTCCGGCGGATCCGCCCGCCGCGCCTCGCCGCCACGATCGCCCGCGCGATCCGCCGGCTGTATCGCTCCTGGCCGTACTCGTAAATCAGGTCCGCCAGCGCCGCCTCGTCCAGGCGGTTCACCAGGTCTGCCGCCGTGGTCTTGGCCCGGCCGTCAAACCGCATGTCCAACGGCCCGTCCGTCTGGAAGCTCAGTCCGCGCCGCGGGTCATCCAGTTGCGCCGAGCAGACGCCCAGGTCCGCAAGAAGCGCCTCCGCCGGACCCACCCGGGCCTGCCGCAAAACGTCCCGCACCTCGGCGAAATTGGCCTGGAACAGCCGCACGCGCTGACCCAGGTCCGCCAGGCGCCGGCGCGCCTGCTCCAGGTTGCCCTCATCCACGTCCAGGCCGATCAGCGTCGCCCGCGGCCCGGCGGCTTCCAGCATGGCTTGGGCGTGTCCGCCCAGCCCGATCGTACAGTCCACCACGACCCGCCGGCCGGGCAGGTCCAGCAGGTCCAGCACCTGGCGGACCATCACCGGCTCATGGCCGAGCGGGCCGGTCACACCCTAAGCTCCCGACACGTATAGACCGGACCCCTCGGCCGCGGCCGCTTGGGGTGACAGCCCGACCCGGGCATACTCATCCCCCAGCGCCCGAACGCGCGCCAGCCGCCGCACACATTCCAGCAGGCGCTGCCGGTGCTCATCGTTCATAGCCGATGGGCGCTGGAGCTGGCTTCGCAGTTCCTTCAGTCCAACGGGCCGGCTTCCCTGCCTCCCGCTCGACCTGCACTGGGCCTTCTGGGGGATGAGCATGTTCGAGAATCCTTTCTCGCCGGGTCCACGACCTTTGGGGGCGACCGCCGCCCCCACCACTACGTCGCATCCGTGCCGGAGCGGACCTGCTCGCTGGCCTCGTACAACAGCTCGCCATACGTCGGCAGGCCCTGCTCCACGTGACGCTCCCACTGGCTGGTGGGCCATATCTCGATGTGGTCGAATACCCCGACCAGCGTCACGTCCTGCTCCACCACCGCCCGCTGCATCGATTTCTCCGGCAGGACGACGCGTCCCTGCGCGTCCGGCTTGAGATAACGGGCCATGGCAAACAGCAAGTCGATCTTCCGGGTCTGACGGTCCGGCAGCGGCGAACGGCGCATCGTCGCCAGCAGCCGGCGGTAGTACAGATCCGGGTACAGCCAGAGGTGACGGTCCGGCCCGACCACCAGGATGAAGTTGCGCCCATCCTCCTGGGGGTCCATCAGCTCTCGCAAAGAGGAGCTGATCGCCAAGCGATGCTTGGCGTCGATCGTCTGCTCAAACTCCCCTATGAAGAGGGCCATGATCTGGTTCGTCTCACCGCTAGCTGGGATTGCCAGGGAAGAGTAACCATCGGCAGGGACGCCTGCAAACAAAAAATTCACTACGCCAAGAAAATTTAACGACTTAAGCCTGCAAACAAAATCCGTACACAAACTATTTCTTGGGTCCCTGGCCTGCCGGCGGCACCAGCCCTAGCGGCCAAGCCGTCGAAAGATTTTTTTCGATCAGCCGCGATATGAGATGTCCAAAGAGCTGGACAGCCTCGCCCTTGCGGCGCGCCATTGACAAGACATCGGCCACCCGGAGGCGATTTGATGAGCCTCGTCAACCAGGCGCCCGGATCAGGCGCCACTGACCGCAAGCCCGCCGCACCGACAGCGGCGGGGAGGCCGTGGAGGAGCCGGTGCTGGTCCAGGCCCGCTGGGGCGTCGAGCTCGAGCTAAAAGGCCGACAGGGGTAGGGGGTGGTGCGTCGGCGCCGAACACTCATTGCAGCGGATCGTGTGCTATGTTAGCATCTTCTTCATGGCCAACGGCAATCGGGGTAAGGATCGCGTGGAATACGACCCCATCTCCTACGACAACATCGTCAGGAGCGTTGTTAGCGCTCTTCTGTCACAGCCTATCGAACCACTGACAACAAAGATGACATGTGCTGGGTCCGGCATCTATGCCATCTACTATGTGGGCGTTTTCGGACCTTATGGCCCCATAGCAAGCCGACCACCGCGCGTGCCAATCTATGTCGGCAAGGCGATTCCTCCAGGGCGTCGGAAGGGCCAGAGGACTGAGGAGCCAGCATCACTGGCAAGCAGGCTTGGGCAGCATGCAAGATCGTTACAGCTGGCGAGTAATCTGCAACTCGAAGATTTCCTGTGCCGAGCACTGCCTGTCAGGGAGGTATGGATTCCTCTCAGCGAACAGATGCTTATCCAGATCTTCCGACCGCTCTGGAACTGCCTGGTGGATGGTTTCGGTAACCATGACCCTGGGTCTGGGCGAAAATCCATGATCAGGCCTAGGTGGGACACCCTGCATCCAGGCAGACCATGGGCTAGCATGCTCGAGGAGAAGCACCGAGTCGAGGAGATCATTGCCGAGGTGAGAGAATACCTCCACCGCCTCGATCTCAAACAACCGATCAGCCAGCCTTGCGTGGATCCGAAGAACAGCTAGCCACTGAAGCTCTCTCCCGACCCAGCTGTGTGTTCGCGTCAGCCGCGAAGAGCACCCGCGCAAGCTTTCTGGCAACCACCTCCCCCACCCGAACCGGAACAGCGTTTCCCAACTGCCGCATGCACTCAGTCCAGGAACCTTCGAGGATCCAGCTGTCGGGGAACGTCTGCAGGCGGGCACACTCCCGGACCGAGAAGTAGCGGACCCACCCATCTTGCAGTCGCAGCGTATTCTCGCCACCGGGTACTCCGTGGTCGCCGGCCTTCAAGGTCTTGGCAGGCTCATCGAGCGGACTACCGTTATGACCGGCGTAGCTGCGCGCGCCGGGGTTGAACCAGTGGTTTGCCACCTTCTGAGAGGTTTCACCGATCGCTATGCCCGGCAGATCATGGATAGCGTCTCTCACCGTCCTCCACGGCTTGCGGAGCATTGGTTTCCATAGAGCCTGCAAAGCCTCAACACGGTTGGCAAGCCGGGCTGGAATCGGCTCTCTTTGCTTCCTCGGGACCTTGTGTCTGTCCCAATACTCACCAGAGACCCATTTATCGTAGAGAAGGGCGTCCTCCTCATGCGTCGGATCCGGGAAGCTGAACTCCGCGTGCACGTCGGAACGCACTCCGACCATGAATACCCGCTCCCTTCGCTGTGGGACGCCAAAATCAGCGGCGTTCAGAAGCTTGGGCATGACCTTGTAGTGCAGATCCGAGAACTGGTTAGCGGCGTAGATGGCCTCCAGGCGGCTCTGGTGATCCGTCCACTCCTCATCACCGCGTCGGCCGACGGTCGGGAACCGAAGCTGGTTCACGATGTAGTTGAAGTAGTTACTGAAGCTGCGGCGAAGCAGTCCCTTGACGTTCTCGAAGACAAAGGCCCGAGGGCATATCTCCCTGACGGCCCGCACGGCCTCAGGGAACATGTTCCTCTCGTCCTCACTGCCGCGATGCTTGCCACCCAGGGAAAATGGCTGGCACGGCGGTCCGCCAAAGATGACCTCCACACTCTCGCGGTGCTTGCGGAAGTCGTACTGCCTGACGTCCCCTTCGACCACCTCCCAATCCCGCACGTCCCGCAGGCGCGCGCGTTTATTGCGCCGGATGGTCTGGCAGGCGTTGGGGTCCCAGTCCAAGACTGCCTCATGCCGGAAACCCGCCTTCGCTGAGCCTAATGCCAGCCCACCCGCTCCCGCAAATAACTCGATGGATCGCATAGCCATGATTCCTTTCCTGGCACCCAAACGGCATCCTAACCATCGCATGGCGGGCCGTCAAGAGAGTAGGCGACGCTCGCTGGGAGTTTACCCGTTGGCGTTCGATCTGCCAACGGATAGGATCAAACTGTGACCGACAAGTACGACAAGCAGACCCGCTCAAGGATGATGGCCGCCGTTCGGTCCAGAGGTAATCGATCCACCGAGATCCAGATGGCCAAACTGCTTCGGCAAAATGGCCTCTGCGGCTGGCGGCGCCACTACCCTGTGCCAGGTACCCCGGACTTCTGCTGGCCGATGTTCAAGGTTGCCCTGTTTGTGGACGGTTGCTTCTGGCATGGTTGCCCCCGCTGCCGTCGAGCACCCTTGAGCCGGCAGGGTTTTTGGGATCGCAAGGTCGCTGAGAACCACCGTCGCGACCGTCGGGTTGACCGTACCCTTCGCCGCCTTGGATGGTCAGTGCTACGTGTGTGGGAATGCCGACTGGCTGCGCAGGCTACACTGGCGCGGATTCGGCGAGTGGTCTGCGCTCAGTGCGGCTACCGAAACCGACGGAATCATAAGCTGGGCATGTCAAGCCGTGACGATGCCAGCGGCAGCGACGTGGACCAGGTTAATGCGCTCTGACACCAAGAGACATCCGGGCAAGCAGACCCTAGGGCGAGCAGCTTGACTGCTCGCGCAACGCTGGGCGGGCGGTTGCTCGGGCAACCCAAGCAGGTCCGGGATGGCCCCGCGACGCATGGCCGAGACGGCCATACGACGCCGCTGGCCGCGCCTCAGCCCCCGCCGGCCAGTTCCTCATACAGCGCCTCGTGGGCGGCCACGTTGGCGCTGATCGGGAACAGCCTGGCGACTCGCTCGCGCCCCGCTTGCCCCAGGCGCTGCCGCAGAGGCGCATCCCGCGCCAAGCGCCAGATGGCCTCCGCCAGCGCGAAGGCATCCCCCGGCTCCACCAGCACGGCCGTCCGGCCATCCGCCACCACGTCGGACAGCCCCGCGATCCGCGTGCCCACCACCGCCACGCCGGCCGCCATCGCCTCCGCCGCCGATGCCGGCGTGCCTGCTCCGCATCGCTGCGCGACCTCCAGGACCCCGCTAATCGGTAGGCGCGGAATCGGGCTGACTGGCTAGACCAGATGCTGCCTGGGACGATGCAATCGCCACGTCGTCCGGGACGTGCGCGAATTTCGCTCATGACGCGGGTGCGGCCAGTCAGCAGGTAGCCAGGTGCAGATTGAACCTCTCCGGCCGCTGGCTCGCCTTATTATCTTGGACGATATGGACGCTGCGGACAGCGAACTTGTCGAGCGGGCCCGGCGGGGCGACGGCGGGGCCTTCGTGGAGCTTGTGGACCGCCACCGCGGGCCGATGCTCGCGCTCATCCGCCGGCTGGTGGACGACGAGCACTTGCGGCAGGACATCCTCCAGGAAACGCTGCTGTCGGCCTGGGCGGGCCTGCCCCGGCTGCGCGACCCGTCGCGGGTCCGGCAGTGGCTGATCGCCGTCGCCCGCAACCGCTGCCGTGATCTGCTGAAGTCGGCGAGGCGGCGCGAGCAGACCAGCAACCACGAGCAGATGGAGGTCCACCTGGCCCGGCTGGGCCGCGTGGTGCGCGAACCCGCCGGCGAGGCCGAGGTGACGGAGCTGATCGAACAGGTGAACGACGTGCAGCGGACCGCCGCCAGGATGTTCTACATCGACGGGCTGAGCGTGCGGGAGATTGCCCAGCGGATGTGCCTGAGTCAAGGCACCGTCAAGACCCGGCTGTTTCACGCGCGGCGGTCGCTCCGCCGGCTGATCGAACCGGACGAAGACCAGGAGTGACAAACATGGACAGGCCACGGATCGGATCGCAGCATCAGCCCTTCCCGCTCACCCGGCCGGCGGTCAGCGTCGTATTGAGCACGGCGGCCCCGTTCGCGCTGGAGCTGTCCGTCCTGCCCGGCTGGGGCGTGCGGATGCAGCCGGGGGCCAGCGCCTGGATGGCCTGGTACGACCCGCCGGACTGGTCGCTGACGAGCGTGACGTACCAGTGGATCGCACGCCCGGCGGTGGTGCACGAGGTGGAGTGCCTAGAGGCTGACTCCCTGGAGTGGGAGGCGGCGGCGCCGCAATGGCGCGAGGGCATGACGCAGTTCGCCCGACTGACGGCGACGGATGTGGAGTGGCTGGCGATCAGCCGCCTGCGGGGCGAGCAGCGCGTCCTGTCGACGTTCCTGGACGAGGAGTTCGACCGCGACTTCTCGCGCCATCCGCGTCACTTCGCCGACCGCGGACGGCTGCGTCCGGCGGGGGAGGGGTTCGATCTGGACCTGCGTGGGGAGGCCGGGCGCAACCTGTGCTTTGCGGCCGGGATGTTCGACGTGACGGTGGGGCAGCGGCATGCCCAGTGCCTGCGGGTGATCGACCTGGAGCTGCGCGGCGGCGCCGAACACACGGCCGACGCGATTGAGAAGTCGCTGCTGGCGGAAAGCTACCACACGGTCGACGGGCGGCTGTTCCTGTTCCGCCGCTTCAATGGCCGGCAGTGGGCGCTCCGTCCGGGCTCGCCCTATGCCGGCGACCCCCGGGCGTGGGACGAGCGACTGGCCGGCAATCAACGGCTGGTCATCAACGGCGCGACCTTCGTGCACTGGTACGACTGCCTGAGCGACGCCAGTGTCGAACTTGCGTAGCGGTGATCGGAACCTGTGCCTGTGCAGCTCCGCCGGGCGTTCCTGGTGGGCTCACGGGTGCGGCGGTGGTATAATCACGTCCCAATCGGACGCGGTCCGAGACCCACAGGGGCTGTATCGCACCGGCAGAGGGAAACAGTGATGGCCGACGCGCCGTGGTACCAGCAAGGCTACCGCCGGATGCTGGTGGACATGCACATCGCCGACTGGGACGAGCGATTCCTCAGCCGCCATGACCCGAAGACCCTGGCGGACCTCTATCAGCGGGCCGGACTAAGCTCAGCCATGTTCTACTGCCAGTCGCACGTGGGCCTGTGCTATTGGCCGACCCGGCACGGACAGATGCACGCCGGCCTCAAAGGTCGTGACTTCGTGGGCGAAATGGCCGCGGAACTCAAGGCCCGCCGCATCGCCGCCGAGGGGTACTTCAGCGTCGTTTTCGACAACTGGGTCTTCCTGAACCATCCGGACTGGCGCCAGCATCGCTTCGGAACCGACGATCCCACCTCGATGGGCCGCTACGGCCTGGTCTGCCCCAACCATGGCGAGTACCGCACGTACATGCAGAACCAAATCGACGGCCGCCACCTACCTCCAACTACGGCTCGGACACGCTCGTCGCGTAGCCTGGACGTGACTTGGAGCCCCAAGGGGAACCATTCTTTCCTGGCTCTTCTTCACTTTGGCGGATGGAACGATCCGTACAGAATCCATGCAACTACTCCCGCCTGGGGCTCTGCCCCAGACCCCGGGATTGGCCGCATATCGGCCGACGGCAGACAGAACAGGCGGTTGGTTACGCAGACCGCAACCGCCCGTGCCGTATGGCCCCGTTTGCGGCGCTCGGGTCGCTTCCCAGCGTTGCCCTACCCTCCGCAACGGCATACGAGCCATATCGGCAACGCCGTTGGCCATAAACCGTTAAATCCTGGGGGCTTGGGGACAAGGCCCCCATGCCGTTCATCCGCAAGAATCAAGAATAATGAAGAAGGGCCTTTTTGCTCTGGATTCTTGTTGCCTTCCCCCTACCCGCGTGTATAGTATAGACTAGGGTTTAGGGGTGCTTTGCTATACGGCTTTCTGGGGTTGCTGGTGCCCAAAGGTCGCCCATATATCCAAAGACCGGTGTGAAGAGATCCGGCCGCTGGAACCTGTGGCGAGACAGGCATGGATGCCAGCCAACGGTATCTTGGGAGCCAGTGTTGCATGAGATCGTCAATGTCTTCCGTAAGTGCTTGCAAATGATAATCTTCAAGCACTTCGACACCTATCTGCCGGGGGTGGCGGGGGACCTTCCCCGCAGGGTGGTGGATGGCATCGCCATGGTCGCCGACGCCGGGTGGACGCGTGTCCGACGGACTGGCGGACTGGCTGATCGTTAAGAGGAACGCTCGGATCGATGAGTTGACGTATTGCGCGCCTAACCTCGCCTTCTAGCGATGTCGCCGGACCACGCGCGGATGATGCAATAGACAAGCGATAGCCGCCGGTCGCTGCGGAAACGGCAGCTCCCGGTCAAGGACAGGCACAGCGACCGTAGGAGCGTAATGAAGGAGACCATCGTGTCTTATCGGGTAAGATCAATGGCGGTCGCCATCATCGGATTCTTCCTTGTCCTGGCGATATGGTCGCTCCTCGCGTTACGGAGCCACAGGTCGGGTAATGGAAGCGGCCCGGGGACGCCCAAAGCAGGGACATATCCGCAAGAACCTCTTGTCCATGGTGCTACCGACACACCTCTACCGGGCGCGTTGCCGATTGAGCCAGGAGCAATACCCGGCAACGATGACCCAGGGAAGCATCGGACCGGGGCAGATATCACTTACGTACTCGACATCATTGATCAGGCGGCGCCCGGGATGCGACCGGTGGCCCCAAATATCGTTCACCTGGACCCGGAGTGGGCACGAACGCATATGCAGCCCGTAATATTGCAGCATGTTGTGGATGCGCCCCGGCAACAGAAGTATCTGCTCTGGTGCGAGGGCATTCAGAGCGATAAGACGGTGACGCATGTCGGCATACTAACCCAGGCTCTGGCGCCCACAGCACAACCCGCACTTTATCGCAGGTCTGAGAGCGTCTCTTGGATCGATAACATCGAGGAAGTGCTGGAGATACCAGACGAAGAATCCACCATCCGGCCCAGCGGGTCTATTCAGGGCGGACTGTCGCCAGCCGAAGCTGTCGCGGCATGGGAGGCGCTGCCTGCATTAGACAACTTCGTCAATGCGAAGCCCGAGTCGCCGGTCTACCCGGATACGCCAGTAAGCCTGGGTAGCGTCTGGCATTCGCCTGATGGTCTTCCAGAGGACAAGAGCTACAGGTATGAGGTAGTAGGTTATGCGACGGTCAATGGCGATGAGGCAATTGTCATTCGTCGTCAGCGGCAACTGAAGGGCCAGGGGCGGGCGACGTTCTCATGGGATGACGTCTTCTACGTACGCCCCGGTGACGGCACGGTGCTCTACGGCGACTGCCGCCTTGTCGTTGAGGGCCGGAGGCACATTGACACCGTCTGCCATCTGAGTCGACTGGCGGATTAGCACAATCGCCAACAGGTTTGCTCTCGGACGTGACGCATCACTGATGCGCAAATAGGAGTCAAACATGATGGGTACATTTGCGGCAGCCAGAGGTCCCCCGTGTTGGGTTGGCCTCCAGGGCAACGGGTTACGGAGCAGTCCAAGAACATCACTCATGACATGAAAGGACGAGAACATGGCACAGCAAGGTACATCAGTTGCACAGTCAGCTTTCCCCCTGGGGATTGTGACCGGGAAGAGGTCTGCATCGCAGTGCAGCACCTGCAACTTCAAAAACGGCTCGAGCCCTATGAGCACCGGCCAAAAATGTACGGTGACCCCGCCTGAGGCGAAATGATTGACTAACCGCACGATCCGAGGGCGGGGCCTGCCCCGCCCTCGGGTCTGTATCGTATAATGCGGCGGTGGTTGGCCGCCAAGGATTTGAGTACTGCACGAAAGGAGCAGCTATGTCTGGGCAATCTGGCGACTCCGCACATCCATACGAGGGCACGGGTAGTCTCGCATGGGTCTCGGAATGTCAGCGGATAGAGGATCCTGGCAGTCAGCGAGTGCTACTAGTGCTGCCTCAGGCGCGCAAATGGACGGTTCTCGACGGCGAAGTAATCCGTGGGATTGACAGCATACTATCCCAACCGCCGGCCTCCGCAGTGGAACCTGATCGCCTCATGCCGGCCGTTGACACTCTTCGGCAGGCCGGGTTCCTCGGCACGGGGAAGGACGGCCTTGATGATCTACGAGAAGACTCGCAGGTCGATAGGCCTGAGCTGGACGGGGACACAGAGGCGGAGCTGCAAGAGATTGTGGTCATCAACACGACAGAGTGCGACTTACGCTGTCTCGGGTGTTCCGCCCCTGCCGAGGCATTTCACGGGCCAAGGCGCATGCCCCTTGATGTGGCCCGCCAAGTCGTCCGCAGTACTCTAGGTGACCCGACATGGTCCAGACCCCACATTACGATATCCGGGGGTGAGCCATGTTTACATCCCGAATACCCGGAGTTTCTCAACATCATGCGACCAGCATGCGCCAAGCTGGGCGTCAACACGAATGGCGCATTGATTGAGCATCCGGGATTCACTGAGCTGACCGCCGAGCTCGCCGACGTTGTCGCCGTCAGCATCGATGGGGCAAGTGCGGAGGTTCATGATCGCTACCGTGGACGGGGCAGCTTCAGAAGGGCGATGGCGACGGTGGCCCGGCTGAAAGAACACGGAGGCTGTAAGGTCACTATCCGGTCGATAAACTACCACGAGATGGCGGACGGCAAGCCGCTCTTTGATTATGGGAAGATGAGGCAGCTAGCCGAGTCACTGGAGTGCGAGCTGTGGGTCAATCATCTTATTCCCCTTGGACGTGGGCGGACCTGGATGCCCGCGGAACCGGTGCCCCAAGCGAACGCCGTGGAGCGGGAGTTGCAGTGGTTCAGGACCATTGGCAGGGCGCTTTCGGTGGACCCCGTGGCGCTAATGAGAGGCGTTCAGCAGCGGATCGGCCCCGTTCCGCTTCCAACCGTGGGATGCGGTGGTGGAGTCAGAAGCTTGGACGTGACCCCCGATGGGAGCATCGGTCCGTGTATAGAATACAAGGTTGAGAGGGGGGATGCGATGTGCTTCGGCAATGTTACGGACGAAGGCTGCTTGTCGGAGATCATGGGCCGAAGCGAGACGTATCGTGCGTATCTCAACCGGCAAGATCACTCCGAATGCGGGGATTGCTTCGCTCGGCACCTATGCGCGTGGCCGTACGGATGCCGCCTTCTGTTCAACCGCGACCTTTGCCATCAAGAGAGAGATCGACTGGGGCGATTGCTGTGGCGCTTCGACCCGCTGGCCAGTTTCGAGGACAACCTGCAGAATATGTTTGCCGATGTCCTGTGAAGGGCGTACGCTGTATGACTCATCGGTGCGGAGAGAGCGAATCGTGAACCAAGGCCATACGGAAACATCGACCACTTGGCGATCCTTTAGGCATGTGGCAAACGTTCTCCGGATGACTCCGTCTGTCTTGCGACTCGTATGGCGAGCCTTTCCGGCCGGAGCCGTCCTGGTTCCCGTCATAACACTGGCGCTTGCCCCCATGCCAGTCGCCTATTTGTACTGCTTGAAGCGGATAGTCGACGTTATTGCCCTTGGCGCTCGGGCCAATCACAGCGGGGCTTGGCCGGACATCATGCCTTGGTTCGCGGTCCTGGCGATAGTAGGTGTGGGGCAATGGGCGCTGGAATACATGCGGCGGTTCCTCGAGCATACGGTGCAGAAGCGGCTTGAGCAGTCTATTACCCACGACGTATTGGCCAAGGCAGCGGAGCTGGATGTCAGTTTCTTTGAGCAGCCTGAGTTCCACGACAAGCTGCAACGGGCTGAGACAGAGGTCGGCTTCAGGCCGTTCGCCGTGATGTCTGCTCTGATGCGAGGGCTGCAGCACCTTTCGTTCGTCGCCGCCTATGCCCTGCTGCTGGCAACGCTCGCGTGGTGGGTCATGCCGGCGATGCTGGCGCTTGCATTGCCGCTGTTTATCATCGGCATCCGCTTTGGACACATGGGGTTCTGGATAAGCGCCAATCGCACGCCACATCGACGACAGATGGAATACTATCAAAGCGTGCTGACGTCGGTCCGTGACGCCAAGGAGCTTCGCCTGTTCGGATTGTGCGGGCATTTCCTGAACCGATGGCGACAGGCAGCCTGGCGTTTTTACCATGAAGATCAGAAATTGCTCGCACGGGAGCATCGATGTGAATTGGCCGGGATGATCTTTCGAACGATCGGCGTGTTCGGGCTGTACGCCTTTGTCCTGCAGCGGACCATATCGGGAGAAGGCGTCACCATTGGCAGCCTGCTCATGTATATCCTGGCCATTGACCAGACCATGCTCTCTATAGAGGGGCTCCTACTGGCGCTGGGTGGGCTTTATGAAAACAACCTCTACATGCAGCACCTCTCCGCCTTCCTCAACGAAAAGCCCCGCCTCGTGGCCCCGAACCAATGTCAGGCGGTCCCACGCCCGTTCAGGTCAGTGATCCGCTTCAACAATGTCACCTTCCGATACCCCGGTGAAGACCAGGATGTTCTGCGCGGCATGTCCTTTGAGCTTCGCCCAGGGGAGAAAGTTGCCCTTGTGGGGGACAATGGAGCTGGCAAGACAACCGTGGTGAAGCTCCTGACCCGCCTCTACGACCCACAGCAGGGCAGTATTACTGTTGATGATATCGACCTTCGGCGTTTTGATCCGCAGGAATGGCGCGCACAGCTAGGGGTGATCTTCCAGGACTATGCCAGATATGCCGTTACGGCACGGGAGAATATCGGGTTCGGGCGTGTCGAATGGCTGGATGATATGTCGCGTATTATCGAAGCTGCGCGGATGGCCGGAGCTGATGAGTGCATCCGACGCCTGCCCGCTGGGTGGAACAGTGTCTTGGGCAAAATATTCGAAGGTGGACACGAGTTGTCGGTTGGAGAGTGGCAGAAGATCGCTCTGGCCCGCGCATTCTTCCGGGACTCACAGTTGCTTGTTCTTGACGAGCCAACGGCGGCACTTGATGCTAAGCAGGAGTTCCGTCTCTTCCAGCAATTCAGAGAACTGTCTGCCGACAAGACAACCTTGTTCATTTCGCACCGATTCTCATCGGTGCGGTCAGCAGACCGGATCCTGGTTATGGAACATGGGAGGGTTGCAGAATCGGGGCCTCATGAGGCGCTGGTGGCGCTTAAGGGTAAATATGCGGAGATGTTCTCGCTACAAGCTTCTGCCTATCTGGCGCCATGATGGCTGGCGTGAAGACACTTCATGCGCTGGCCGTCTTGTTGCCGTCGCGGTGCGATCATGACAATGGATTGTTTCATCTTCAACAGAAAACCTACTGGCCGATTGAGACGGGCCGCCTGCGCAGCGCCGCCCGCGACCCACATGTGGCGGGCCCCCCGCATCGGCGGACTCATTACGATAGCCTGCGCTCTGTTCCCCCTTTTGATGGGATCATGTTGCGGACCGCCCCGTCCAAGCTCCGCGGAGGTCGAGGTCATCCGCAGATTCACGGAAGACTGTGCAACGTACCACAAAGAGAAGCTCTACCTGCACCACTTTCAAGTGTCTCCTGGCGAACGGGGATATGGTCTCACCGCCTTGGACGGGACACAGATTGTTAGGTTTGAGGTACGCATAGAGTCCGTACTTCGCAAGGGAAACACCGCAGTCCCGCGAGAGGACTTGATCCTTGCGAGAGTCTGGGGAAGAGCCCTTTCCGGCGCTGGGGCGATCGCAGGAATGAGTGGGGCGCCCGTCTACGTAAGACGGCATGCCAGCGACCGTCTCATTGGCGCCGTCGCCTACAGCTGGGCAAACCAGAAGCAGTTCGGAGGCGGGCATTTAATAGGTATCCAGCCAATCGCCAACATGCTGCCACTGTTGGCGCCGGCGAGAAGTCAACCGGGCGTTGCCGACGGAGGGGCGACCACGCCATGCAAGAGTGTTGCGAGACTGTGTCTGTCGCCGCAGTGGAAGGGAGTGGCTTTTGCCCCCGAATTCCGAGACCTGCGCCGGCTCTTCGGCTGCGGAACAACTGCCTGGTCTCGGTCAGCGTCGGACGCAAACCGGACAAATGCCCTTGATGTATCGTATGGCTGGCTTCTGGACGGAGTGGATAAAGCAAGTCTGCTTCGTCTGTGCATTTCCCAAGCCGATCCCACCCTTCAACATGACGCGCCCGGTCAGGCGGCAGCCATCAAGCCTGGTTCTTCACTCGGTGTACCGCTGGTGATGGGGGACCAGAACTGGGCGACTATCGGAACTGTGACCGATGTCGTCGGCAGGCAGGTTCTTGCGTTCGGTCATTCGATGTTCAGTAAGGGTGCTGTGGATTACCCTTTGACGGGCGCAACGGTTGATGCAGTCGTGGCTAGCACCGATGAGAGTTACAAGATGGCGCGAACGACAACACTGGTGGGCGCATTACATACCGACCAATCGGCGGGTGTTGCTGGAACGCTTGGTGATGTGGCTCCTCAGATTCCGCTCGACATCACTGTCCGCTGGCTATTGACGGGGGAGGAGAGCAGCTATCGGTACCTACTCATATACGATCCGGAGTGGACCGCCAGAATGGCTGCGCGCCTTACGGTCCAAAGCATCCTGGGTCGGCGGGAGCTGCCCGAGAACCACCTCCTGAAATACGCTAGTACCATTGACTTCGGCGCTTACGGAACCCTCATAGTGGAGAACCAGTCGGCATGCGATGACGTGGACGAGATGCTTGTCGATCTCTTCCGCTCCATCCGGACTATGTCGCGTGCATTTTCAACATCGGTCTTGCCCCAAAGAATCAGCATATCGGTGCAGATTGACGAAGGAGGCCCTGCCGCACTGAAGGGTGCGGTTGTGGATCGTGCCAGCTATGCGCCCGGGGATACGGTCGTCACGACAGTTCAACTGCGGTCGCACGATGGAAGCCTCCGTGAGGCACGCATTACCCTAGAATTGCCTTCCGATCTTCCTGACGGTAAGTACAAACTGCAGGTCTTCGATGCCTCAGCTGCCGCCGAGGTCGAGCAAATGCGAGAACCATGGAAATACGACCCCGGCACGGTCCTGGAACTCCTTGAATCTCTAAAGTCGGCAGGCCGATGGAGGAGAGACACCCTTTACGCGGTAATCGAATGTGCAGAGACTGGTGTGGTATGCCGGGGAATCCCAATTACCCAGGTTCCGACCACGCTGATCCAGGTGCTTTCATCAGGCCGATTGGCGGATCTGGGCTGCATTAAGGATGTTGTTGAGGGTCAACAATGCATCGACACTGTTGTTCAGGGAAAGGCCGAGACGGAGTTGATCGTGTGCCGATCTCTGCTATAGGCTGGGCCATCCAGGGATGGCTATGCTCCAGTTACCGGCTACAATGGTCGAGGAGCAAGCCGCTCTGCCCGGCAGCACTGTCATATGGCTTCTGCTCGATGAACGCCAACCGGGTCTCCGGCGCCCGGCAGGCTGGGCCTTCGGACACCGCTGAAGTGCAACGGAGGCCGCTCGCACTGCGACTCAAGGCGGTTGGCCTGCTCCACCTGGCATGGGTACGGCAATCTGTTTTCGCATGCAATGAGTGTTCACTGGTGTATCTGGCTGATGATAGCGCGCCTGATCTTTCAGCGTCTCCTAGGAAGACATGCTGTGGTGGCCTTGGGAAGGGTGAGGTAGGTCGGAAAGCGTGGACGATCGGGGCCGGGCGGGACTGGCTGGCGAATCGCGCGATTCGCAGGAGAGGCTCGCATTCCGGTAGTTACGTTGAGTTGTCTTTGCCGTGGCGGAGAATCGCGTCAGCCATGTCGACACAGAGCCTCAGCCATGCCGAAAGGAGTAGCTGCCCCCTACGCGGTTATGACCGATGTGTTGATCCACACCAGGCCGCTGACGTACGATCCGATATGCCGCCATCGCCCGCCGGGCGTAATCGTCATGAAACCAGCATGGCACAACGTTGGAGTCAGGACCCCCATCGGCTTGCTGTCGGGCCGGCAGCCTTCGCGGAGCATGTCCGGCTGTGGCGGATGGTATACACACAGTTA
>Ga0315289_10003023_pt1 | contig 25583 bp, 44 predicted proteins | sample YL17G11_40_MG_FD_203452 | JGI IMG/M metagenome (GOLD analysis project Ga0315289, IMG submission 203452) | Sediment microbial communities from Yellowstone Lake, YNP, Wyoming, USA - YL17G11_40 | ecosystem: Environmental > Aquatic > Freshwater > Lake > Sediment | place: USA: Wyoming | collected...
TCATCTACTATATGGAGAGTGTGGTTCAGGATGAAAATACGAAACGGCTTCGTTTCCAATAGTTCTAGTTCAAGCTTCATAGTTGCGCTAGATAAAAAACCCCAAAACAAAGATGATGTAAAGCAAATATTCTACAGAGGAGCAGTAAGATCTTGTAACTGTTGCACAGAGAAACTAGAAGAAACCGACAAGCTTTCCAAAATACTTTGGGATGACATCAGAAAACAGAAACCCACTAAATCCGTTAAAAAACTCGCAGATACCATAAGCAAAGGTTCTGTCCTCGATTGTCTAGAACCAGACTCCGATGATTACGTTGATAGAAAAACCCTCAAAGGATGGGAAAAATATCAACTCGCCAGAGATAAATATTCTGAACTAATGGCGGAGATGTTTATCAATGCCAATAAGAAACGCCATATATACATATTCCATTATGGAGATGAAGATGGAAATATATATGGTCATCTGGAACATGGTGACACGTTTGAATTCGTTAGACATCTAACCATATGTTGTCACTAAGATGAAAATATGCATTGAGTGTCTCGACGCCAGAGAATCATGGATGAACTATTGTCCAAATTGCGGACACAAGCTCTTCCACACAGGCACAATTGAATCAGAACATGCAGAAGAGAAACTCAAGAAAAAAATGATATATCACTGCGATGGCTGCCAAGCAATAGGTTTTAAGAAAGAAGATGTTGGCAAACGACATTGTGATTACGGCATGATAATAGGACCAAAATGAAAATACGAGATGGATTTATATCCAATAGCTCAAGTTCAAGCTTTATATTACTTAAGAAATATTTAACCGAAGATCAGATAAACTCCATCTTAAAATGTAATGAAATAGATCTTATAAAAGGTAATGGTAGTGAAAATTGGCATATAAAAGAGAAAGACGATACGATTCATGGATTTACTATAATGGATAATGGTATATTATACGATATGATATATGATATGAATCCTCCATTAAAAGCAATCCTTCAATGGAATAGAGATGGTTAAATGAAAACACGCAACGGATTTGTAAGCAACTCAAGCTCTTCAAGCTTCATGCTTGCAAGCAATAAAGATGCTGATGATATAGAGATGACACTAACTCTGAAAACCAAATTAAACAATCTATTAGAGATGACTATCAAGACAAAAGAAGATCTTTTGGACTATTATAAAGAACTTGGATTCGAAACAGAAGCAGACATAATCAGAGAAGAATTCATGTTGGATGATTATAAAGCGTGTCTCAAAGCCATCAAAGCAGGAAAAAAAGTACATGTCGTTTCAATATCATCGGACGGAACCCCATTAGAAGCCGCCTTATATGATAGTGGAGAAGGAAAAATTCCCGAATCAAACGACTATGAGGTTATATCAAAATGAACGTTGCATTCGTAGACAAACACGGCGAACTCCAAGATATAAGAGGCTTTGATTGCATATCAGACGATGATGAGTGGCTGACTATGACATCAAACGGCAAAAAGAAAGTCATCCATAAATGCGATCTATTCGATCGTACATACATTGTATATACAGACGAGGTTTGAACATGAAAGAAAGACATGGATTTGTGAGCAATTCTAGCTCTTCGAGCTTTATTGTACATAATCCAAAACGCACCACAGCCCAGATACTAAGAGAGATGCTTAAACGTGTGAAAGCAGAATGGAAAGAAGAAAAATACAATACCAGAAAGATAACAAAAGTTATCAAATGGTTACAAGCGCATCCCAAGAAAGACATACCCCTGGTTTATCCAAACACATGCAACTATGAAACGTGGGTATTCAAGAATGCAAGCGGAATAGACACTCTGATAGAAACCTGCAACAACCACGACTGCAACTGGGAAAGCATGGACTTCGACTATAGAGGAGAAGACGACTACGAAGATGATTGGAAATATATGAAAACCCTAACGTTCCTAGATATCACCGATATGACAGAGAAAACCTATGATGAATATAACAAAGAATGGGATGAACGCTTCAAAGCAGAACTTCAAAAGAGGTCAAAATGAAAGTGAGATATGGTTTTGTATCTAATAGCAGTAGCTCCAGCTTTCTTCTGATAGCCAAGAAAGACCACTTTGATGAATGTACAAATAAAATAGAAAACGCAGATAAACTGATAAAACAGCTGAAAAAAAATAAATTCCTGAAAGAAGATACTGTCTTTGGAGAAACAGTAATCGTACTACAAGACTTCATGACGCCAGGAGGAGGTGGTTGGTGGGAAGAAATAGAAGACACAGAAGACAATGATAATCTCTATTCCGCATGGGAAAAACTAGAAAAAGAACTCAATAAAAACAAAACCAAATGTTCATCGTGGGAACAGGACTGGTAAAACATGAAAACTAGATATGGCTTCGTAAGCAATTCGAGCAGCAGCAGTTTCGTAGTAGTGCATAAACCGATCGTTTTCGGTAGTGGAAAGACCAAACGCCTCCTGAAAGACTCCGAGATAAAGAAACTCAAGAAATATGGATTTCACTTCGATGGATGCAACTATCACTATGATGTATCGTGTAACCAAGATGATGTAATAGAATTCCTACTCAACGAAGACATCCCATTCACAGCAGAGTGTCATTATGGTCACTATCATGTGTTCTATATAAGAGAAAAAGACCGCGTGATTGAAGCCACTAATGTTGGATGCGAAATGGATACTTATGGTCCATTTGACGTCCTGGACATGTATAAGTGTGGTGTTGAACCCCAACCATATAAGATCTTCACCAAGAAAAACTATCTCAAAGAAATCAAGCTATGATTATAAAGAACAAAAAGATGGCATTAGCAGGAGCACTGCTTATATTTCTCAGCATATATCTAGGTACATTGATAGGCTATAGCGATGGCTATATGAAAGCCATCGAACAACAAAAAGATAATATCGTAACCAAATACATTGTCGTACCAAACACGACAGTAGTTATGGTACCTCAGATAAAAGAAGTAATAAGAGAAATACGTATAGAACCAACAACACTGTATACTACAACAATTCCACATATGACGACTACAACCCAACCAACACAACAGACATTACCACCCATAGACAATAAAACACTGACACGAATTCTCAACAAACTCAAAGAAGAAAGACTCAGAGGTGTGTCCACGCCACTTCCAGAAGTCCCAATAAACGGTTCACTCAATGAAGGAAGATACTTCGTCAACCAATCTGTTACTTTCAGCAGAAAAATAGTCTCTGGAACCATACCAGGCATGATGATAGAAGTTGATGAAGAAGAAATTCCCTACAGAATGTCATACTTCTTTAATAAAGAAATCGTCTATAATGTCTATGTTAGATATTGGAATGCAACATACAAAGATATAACCGAGAATTATACTAAATATAGAAGCTGGACCGGCTAGGCAACATAACCTATTCGTGAATTGCCAGACCCGATGACGCCCCCAAACCTGAGGATAACACGATCCTATGATATGGAGTAAACTCCTCCATTCCAGCATGAAATGCTGGAGGTGACCTTTTCGAGGTTGTACCCTACGGACACCTCCTCAAGGTAACCTCCAGCATGATATGCTGGAAGGCAGTCATTGGATAAATAAGATGAAAACCAAAACTATCAAAAAAAGGCTCAAACCATCCCTGAAAGAGATGGATAAAAAGAAGCAAGACAGAGTAGATAAATTTCATATACTCGCTATTGCCATCTTCGCCATTGTCGTCGGTATATTAGCAGTTTTTGTGCTATATTCTATTATAACCACAATTATAAATTTAGTTCCTAAAAATAATTCGACGGACGTTGTAGATACACCAAAAGACATAGATTGGTTCTATAACAGAAGCTCCAAATTATCAAATCTAAAATCAAACATAGATAACATAACTGAAAGAATAACCGCCTATAGACAAAAACATGGAACAGATATAAACGGATATACACCCAACGAAAGAACACAATTAGAATCGATGTCTGCTGCCCTCATACTTATGAAAACTGACTATAATAGCATAGCTGTAGAATATAATTCCAACAGAGACCAAATAAACCGCTCTTGGAACAAAACCCTTCCAAGACAGATATATGACATACCATAGATGATAAAATGGAAATTAAAATTGAATTACTGGACGAGAAATGCAAACCAGAAAGGATGAGTGAACATGCAGTAGGATTCGACATAAAAGCAGGTGGAGAATTCATACTTAAACCGAAGACCCCAACACTAGTAAATGCAGGATTCAGACTTGAACTGCCCCCAGGATACGAAGCACAGATACGCCCACGCAGTGGCTTGGCATTAAAATCCGGCATAACCGTACTGAATACACCAGGAACAATAGATCCAGATTTTAGAGGAGTAGTCTGTGTCATAATGTTCAATACAACAGATGAACCATTCCATATAAAGAGCCATGACCGCATAGCTCAGATGATAATAAATAAAGTCGAAATCCCAGAAGTTCTATTCGAAAAGGTTTCTGAAACAGAACGTGGATCCGGAGGTTTCGGCTCAACGGGAACAAAATGAAAGTTGCATACATTGATAAAAACGGAAATGCCCACCTCATAGAACACATAGAATATCTTGAAGATGATGATGAGATAGTTAAGATGCTCATAGCAGGAAAAAGCGTAGCCCTGCATAAAGCAAGCATATTTGAACGCACCTACAGTGTGGTGATATAAGGAGGTGACAAAACATGAAAGACAACCAAAAACTAATACTGACAGGAAAATTCCCCGAGATAGAGATGAAGGACGTACACTATTGCTGTGTACCAGAATGCCCACGCGATGACATAACTCTATTCATCGGCATGGATATAAGCGCCCCAAAATCAAAGATAGGCGATATTCTGACAGAAATACTGAACTTCAGACGCATGATAGAACAAGATCCAGACGATGCAGAATGGCATATAACTCTGGAGAGATCACCCCACAAACAGGCTAAATTGCCCACAAACACCAAAGAATAGGTATTTTGCACCCTACCGACAGGTATTTAAATATGCATTCCCTATATATTATCGTAAGAAGCGTAGATCTCGGATACTTCTGGTTGAATATTTGTTCCGAAATCGACCTCTTCTTCTTACAAAAACACGACATAGCCGTAAAGGTTATGTCTACGGTGTAAAGCAATCGATAAACTAAAATCGGAAGCGCAGGTTACAGTTACTTCAAAAATTCCAAAAATATTTTTAATAGACGCTGTAACCGCTCTTACTTCCGTAAATCTAAAACCAACCAAAGCGCAGACATCGGATACTTCAATGACTACATTGGAAATGTTTCCGCAAGGAAGCAGCTGCCGGTAGTTGATCCGGATAGCTCGGTGCGAAATCCTGCCCGAGTGAAATTCAAGGTGCTCCGGTCTCGCTTATACTTTGGAGGGATATATATGGCAAAGTTTGCTACAAAAACCACAGTAAGGACAAAACTTAGAAGCCGTGCAGACGCAAAAGAAAACCTCGAAGGAGGTCTCTCGTTCTCTTGGGATGACAAAACCACGCTCTATATGCGTGCAGCATGTTCACTGGTTGGTGAACCTACTTTCTATAAGAGGATAGTCAATGACAAAGCTGAAAAGAATTTCGATTCAGCCCTAGTTGAAGACATCCATAAAGTTGCAAAGACTGATCCAGAATTCATATTGAAACTTGCAAACTATGCTCGCCACAACCTACACCTCAGAAGTACTCCTCTGCTCTTAGCAGGGGAGGCTTCCCAATCAAAGGGATGCAAACCATTCCTCAAAAAATGGTTGCCATCTATAATTGCCAGAGCAGATGAACCTGTCGAACTGTTTTCTTATGTTATCCACCGCTTTGGCAGAAACAAAGCCACAAGCAACAATCAGCTTAAAAAAGGTGTTGCAGAAGCCCTCGGAAAATTCAACGAATATGAATTTGCCAAATATAACCGTGCCACTGACATAAAACTAAAAGATGTACTGAGGATATGCCACCCAAAACATAAAGAACTCTATAAGAAGATAATAGATGATACACTTGCCACTCCCGATACATGGGAAGTCCTGATAAGCGACCCAGCATCGAAAGGTTTCAAATCAAAGAAAGAAGCCTGGGAATATCTAGTAGAAAGCAAAAAACTTGGCTACATGGCAACTCTCAGAAACCTCAGAAATCTGATGAAAGAGAATGTTGATCCAAAAACTCTTGATACTGCTCTTAAATTTATAGCAGATCCTGAAGCAATCAAGAAATCAAGACAACTTCCATTCAGATTCATGTCTGCATATAGAGAAGTGTCTGGCTCCAAGAAGATCAATGATGCCCTAGAAAAAGCACTTGAGATCAGCATTGAAAATATACCAAAGCTACACGGAACTACATTTATAGCAGCAGATGTAAGCGGAAGCATGGACAGCCCCCTTAGCGACAAATCCAGCCTACAGCTAAAAGATGTTGCATGCCTAATGGCAGCTATGGCAGACAAATTCTGTGATGACTCCTATGCATCTGTATTCGCAACTGAATTCAAGATGGTCAAGACTAACTCTAGATCATCAATCATAGATAATACCGAGAAGTTCAAGAATACAAATGCTGGTGGTTCAACTGAAGGTCATCTCATAATGCGTCACCTACTCAAAGAAAAACTCAAAGTAGACCGCATAATTGTATTCACAGATATGCAGATGTATAATAGCTACGGTGGAGAACAATTTGCCGATTTGTTCATAGAATACAAGAGGAAGATAAACCAAAAGGTTAAACTCTACTGTATGAATCTAGCAACATATGGAGATGTCATAATACCTCAGAACGAACCGAATGTCTGTCTAATCTCCGGTTGGAGTGACAATGTATTCAGATTCATAAATGTCTATGAATCTGACAAGAAAACCGTAGTTCAAGAGATAGAAAAATCTGAACCATTCCAGATAAACAAGAAAGAAGATGACAAACAAGACTGATGTATTTGACAGCGTTACTGTAGTCATCATAGCGGTACTAGTTCTTATAGTTGTTGGAATAGCGATAGCAATATTGACTATTCCTATACACGCTATACTGCTTATGTTGGCTTGGAATTATGCACTGACTACACTATTCAAGCTACCAGAAATAAGCTTCTGGCAGAGCATAGCCCTGGTTATCATAGCTAGAATTTTGCTGAAAAGCTCTGTATCTCAGACAGCAAACTCACATAAATCATAGTCATTGCTGTGGGGGTTGGATCCTGCCCCCACAGTTTTGATATCTTAGCCGTTCCTAGGTTAAGCGACTAAGAACTCTGTGGAGTGAGCATCAACTACGCCCTTGCGCGGAAATGATGCTTGCAATGATGCCCACAGTACTGAGGAGTATATCTCCGATGATAAGACAAACATGTGTGTGTTCCTCCAAGTAGGGATTGATTATTCCTCCTCGGAGAACGGATGGCCGGCCATCTAATGATTGGTTTAGATCATCTTCTCGGAACACCCACATATTTGATATCTTGATGTCTACAATTGCATTAGAACAATAGACTATATAAAGATAGCGATTTTCTGCTGTCAGAAAAGTCGATCTAATCTGATGCCACAATTAACATCAATATATGTACACTTACTTAAAGAATTATTATATTACTATTAGTATTATAATTCGGAAGGGCAATCAACCACACAACATATGGTGAAAAAATGTCAGAAGAAGATGAAGAAGACTCACTAGAAACAAAAGAAAAGCTTATTGAGGACTTTAAAGGCATACTGATAAAAGAGATAAACAAAGTCTTTGATGCTGGTATGGCCGGAGATGACGTAGTTGGCATACTGGAGGCAGCCAAACTTATGGCTTATAAAAGAACTCAAGACACACCAATCCAACCAATCGACCCCAAGAAGCACGAAAGCATGATAGGATATAGATGAGGTATAGAATGAAATTGATTAAAGCCCCGGACCACTTGATGAAACAAATAGAAGAAATTGAAAGCAAAAAAGTATTCAATACAATGAACGTAAATATGAAATCTCGGATAATAGGATATTCTAAAGATAATGGTCCGTGTTACTTCATAAGAGCAGACTACTTCAAAGATGAAAAACTCAGCAAACAACCCCAAGAATATTGGAGCATACCAAATACTGAAACCCCCTATTTTGTAGATAGAAAAAATAAGATGGAAAACCTGAAAGCCCTCAGCAAAATAGAAAAGGATATGGGACTCAAAACTTCGACAGACTTCTATTATAAACAAATCAAAGATCGCTGTGAATTCCTATTAGAACCACGAAAGATAAACCCAGAAGAATATGACGAACGCATAGCAAATGAACGCATTCAATTCATAAAAAGAGAATAAATAAAAAATGAAGATTTGTAGACTGCTGTTAATATTGTTGTTAGCAACTCCGGCAACAAGCATCTCACTATTGGATCCGTGCCCAAAACCATCAATAGAATGGCATGCAAGATGCTGTCTTGCAATCGGAGAAAACTATACAACAGAAGTCTCCAAATTTGCAGATATATGCGCGTCTCCATATTTCAAAATAGACCTTTTCTGCTGTGCATATAAAAAAGATGTGAACTATACAACAGAAACAACAATCGATTTAAATGGTACACAATACCTAGTTTATAAAGGACTTTTTTATGGTGATATAATAAAAAAGATACCAATGCATAACGTAGATCCTACAGAAGATCCAAAACTAGTGGAACTCAGCAAAACAGATATAACCCTCTCAAGACCACAAACAATTAAAGATTATGGAGTTAGTCTAACACAACAGACCCCCCCTCAGCAAACAGATAGCACCATAATCATAGTTTTAGGCGCAGTCATCCTAATAATAATACTGATAATAGCCTGGAGACTTGGTAAAGATGATGAAGATGAAAATGAACCCCTCAAATAAACTTTTGACAATAACAATAATAGCATTGCTTGCCAACCTATCAGCAGCACAAATACCATCCGATGTCCCCGATATGAAGGGAATTCCTCTCAAAATAGTAAGAGAAGAAAAAGGCAATGTTACAACACTACATTTCATTAATACTGATACCAATAAAGAAATATTTGCAAGAGATATACCAGTAGAAAAAAACATCAAAATCAAAACCACGACTACAATCAGACAAAATACTATTCCTATACAAATCAACAATCCTCAGACAACCCCAACTCCCATAACCACATATATAATAATAGGAATTATCGCCGCAGCGATAATAGCCATTATATTATGGAAACTAGGACAAGATAAGGAAGGTGAAACAAAATGAAAGAAATTATCTATCTGATGACAGCATTAATGCTGTTAGGTGCAGTAGATGCACAGAGCAACCAAACGACAACTACCCAACCGGGGGTTACGATAGACGAACACGGATGTATAACATCTGCTGGCTTTGTATATTGCGCCCTTAGAGAAAAATGCATTCGCCCATGGGAAGAACAATGTAATGACGGTAGAATTGTACCTTTAAATGGAACAAATACTACAACTACCACATTGAAACCAAAACCAACAACTACTACAATAATCGTAAATATAACAACACCAACCACAGTAGTAACGTCTCCATCGTCATCGACATCTAGTTCTGAAACAACACTTATATCCCCACCAACAACACAACCGATACCAATATTAATTTCAGAACAAAATAATACAACCAACGAGACGACCACATCTACTACTATAGAATCTACAACAACCACAATCGAAACACCAACAACACTACCACCAGAAACAATACCAACAACGACATTAGCACCAGAATGTGGAAACTTGTATCAGGAAGTTGGAGAAGAATGCGATACCACAGCAAGCGCGTGTGGAGCAGGACGTTGGCAATGTGTAGATTGTAAATGCGTACCACTACCAGATGAAACAACGACCACCACAACGCTGCAAAAATCCGAACTAGAAAAACTATCTAGCGTCATGCCAAAATCAATTTCTCCCGAATATATCATCGGAGGAATCGTATTAATAATCCTAGCAGTAATAGCTATTGCATGGATATTCGGCAAAGAAGACGACAAACAGCCCGGTAAATAAAATCTACCGGCTGTTTATTTCTATTTCTTAATTGGTGTCCATATGATACAAATAAACAGAAGGCTACGAATAACAACCCCCCTCGACCACCCTGATGTTCATAGACTTAAACATTGTATTGAAGCAGTGTTAAACAGTTATTCCTATGGTACTCTTATTATATCAAGAGGTGGTCTTGGTAAAACCCGTAGCATCAGAGAAATGATTGAAGCATCGGGCTTCGTCGAGGGTCAGGATTGGATACACATAGCTGCAAATATCACGGATACAGAACTATATAAGATACTCTATAACAACAAAGACAAGATAATATTCTTTGATGATATAGGCAAAGCTGCCAAAACTACAGCCGGAGTCACAATATTAAAACAGGCAACCGAAACCAAAGATGGACAGAAACGCATAATCAGCTGGGTATCCCCCACTTATATATTAAAAGACTATCCCCTCGATTTCGAATTTAGCGGTCGCCTGATAATGTGCCTAAATATAAAACCAAATGAAAATGACGGCGACATAGAAGCACTCACATCAAGATTCCTATCATGCATACTAGAACCATCCAATAAGACCATATTGGAAATGATTCACTCCATAAGAAAGAAGTTAACCGAAGGTCTTATCACAGATAAAGAATTCGACCAGATATTCGACTATGTTTGCATTATAAGCAACGAAAATACCGAAATTAACATAAGAGCATTCAAAAATGCAATTGTCTGGTACAAACTCAGCAACGATTGGAAGAAATATGTCGAAGAGGATATTGGACTCGATCACGACACAAAAACCGTAATAGCAATAATATCAGCCGGTCATAAAGGCAGAGCCGCAACCGATGAATGGATGAAAACCACCGGCAAGAAAAAATCTACCTTCTATAACATTTTTGAACGCCTAAGAAAAGATCATGTACTGTAAATGGACCCTAATGAATTTAGACAGAAATTAGATGCAAAAACCATAGAACGTGGTTCACATCTAAAGATAAAAACCGGACATAGCATATCCGTCGGATTCCTGGAGGGATGGTGCCCAAAGGCAAATGTACCTTTCATAATATTAGCAGGAACACGTAAAATAGAACAAGGAAGAGATAATGAAGATTGGTATGATCACACATTCAGCATTCCTTTTGAACGTATAAAATCAGCAACCTTATTACATTAAAATGGAAAATATGCGCTATGAATCATTCGTCCCATCATCAACCCCTCTGATAGGAAAAGAAGTCAAAGATATAAAAAAAGAATTCGACATAGACATATGTCTCATCAATACCTCATCACCGTTCTTCGAAGCATTCGATAGATTTTGGTGTGAAGGAGATTATCTAAAAATCAGAAAATTCAGAGAAAAATATAAACTATTCTAAAATGGACAGAGTAATCAAAAAACGATGCAAGAAATGCCATATCGATTATGAAGACAACCAGAGCAAACCAGACTATTGCTCAGAATGTATTCTAAAGAATAAAAAATGACAAGTGAATCAAAAGCAGAGAAAGCCCTTAAAGAACTAGAAGCAGAGTTTGGAGGCGTACCAGAATGTATAAACTGCCTCAATTTTGAAAGAATAATAAAAGATCCAGTCACTAAAGAAGAATACGTCAAATGTAAATCCCCCTTCAACCATCTTTCGCCAAAGAAAGATGCCTACCGCTGCTACTATTTCAATCATAAAAGCCAGCTCATAAGAGATAATATCGCAAAGATGATAGAAAGAGGAGAAGAACTTGAAAGAAAAATGAGACCCACATGGGAAGATATGAATAGACCATTCACGATATAAAATGTTTAAATGGCAACCCTTTAAATCACACGCAGGAAAACCCCTCAGCTGGAAAATTGAATGTGACGATCTGACACAAGAGGATATCGACTGCTTAGCAGATATAATCAGTATGACACATTCATATAGAAATGTTGAACACCCTCCAACAAAATCTGCAAATCTTATAAACCTCGTCAGCAAATTAGCATTACGTACATCACCAGATGGAGACTATGATTATCTCATTATAGATGACGTCCTGACTACAGGAAAGAGCATGGAAGACATATACAGACATCTATATACCAATCACTATAAAAAGACCAAAGGCGTAGTTATATTCGCCCGCAGCGAATGCCCCGATTGGATAACACCAATCTTCCAATTGAATAAAATATTTGATTTCTAAAATGAACCACCCACATCCAAATATCACATATATGGAATTGACAAAAGATTATATCAGATGCCCATCCTGCGAAACACCAATGGTTCCTTTTCAAAAGACAGATGAATATGAACCAAATAATCATAAACAACTGTTAGGAAATATTGAACTTACCTGCCACACCACAAGACACTTAAGCCTATGTCAGTGCCCAAAATGTTTCAAAATATGGAAAATCACACTCACAGATGAACATTGGTCAAAGAAAGAAAAATGAAAGATAAAACCATAATATTGGGCTACATCGTAGCAGTCGTGATGTTGATGATGCAATCCCCCGATACAACATGGATTCAATTTAGAGATACTCATTATCCCTCCTACGCAGTTTCTATAGTCGGATGGATCTACCTAGCGATAAGTCTTAGATTGATATTCTGGTTGTTAGAGCAATATAGAAACGAAGAATCAACTATCAACAAAAAATGAAAAAATTCCATATCAGAATGTGGTGGAATGAAGGAGATAAAGAACAAGAAATGGTAGAACATATTGGTGGGTTGACCTTTGCTGATATGTGCGCCATAGAGAACTTCATAGAAAACATCGTCCATAACAAACATGACACAGCAAAATTCCACAATGATCTAGTAGAACTAAAATCTCGCTGGGAAAAAATGACTTCAATCGAAAATGAAAATAGACATTAAATTCCCCTGCGGATACGAATTTCATGCAAGTAGCAATGACTGGGAATTCTCTACATTCACCGCTCCAGGAGAATGTCCCCTTCATGGCAAAAATTGCCCTCCAAAATGATACTACAAATACTGACATACGGATATGCCATAATAGGATTTATATGGTTTCTCATGAATATGCACGCATGCAAATTTATGGGAAGATTGACTGTTGGTGATCTTCTTATTTCATCATTATCTGGAATACTCTGGTTGCCAATGTTCGTATTTTTCGGAACTCACATCCTACTTGCTAAAATATCGGTAAAACTCTCAAAAACTCTACCCGATATATGTGATATTGAAATATGGCACAGAAAAACACACAGATCCTAAATATAAATATCATATATCTAAAATGAATAACTCGTCAAAACGGACAATTTTACTACTGATATTATTAGCATCAATTCTGTTATCATTCTACAGAGGTTATCATGCCACAAGTATGTGGAGTACAAACTACTATCAGATAAGCTATTTTGATGGATTTGTCAAAAGAGCATTTATTGGAACCTTATTATATGCATTTGGTTGCCTCAGATTCAATTATTATTTCATAGAAATAATACAATATGCCATATTGATAACAGACATAATACTTCTTGCATATTTCAGTCTAAAACACAGATTTGAACTTGTTGCCATAATATTTTTTCTTTTCGCAGGAGGATTTCTTATAAACACAGTAGGATATCCAGAACAGATAATATGGATTGTCACTTTCTTCACACTTTGGGCATTGCACAAAAACCATCCTTATATAGCATCCGGACTATCTCTTATATCAGTGCTTATACACGAAACCGCATTCTTCATAACCATTCCTATAGTGTTCAGCTATATGATAATTAGAAGATACAGACCACAAGAGTACATTAGGATTTTTGCACCGGCAACGATAGCAGTTTTAATAATGTTTATGTTATTTCAATTCACTCCAGAAAGTGTATTGACGTTATACGCAAAAACCATATCCAACTGTGGATATACAAATACCAAGCTTGATGACTACTTACAAATCTACCAACCTATACCAAATGGTGAACATTACACCATGGATTATAGACTTAATCAAGTACATATATTGCTTGTCATATTATTAGCATCTTATTTCCTTGGTAAATTGTATCAAAAAGAATTATCGTTATCCTGGATAAAAGGCACTCTATTAACCTTATGCTGTATAGCCCCACTATTACTTGGATTCTATGCATGGGACTCAGACCGATGGATACTTGAATCATTCGCACAGATATTAATCATGTCTATAATAGTACTCTCCTATGCCAGAAATATAAATGGCAAACTGAACAAACTCACACTATTCTATATAGTAATACTGCTAATAGCTGTAGTTTTAAACTTCAAATATTATAATAACTCATTCCAGAGAGAATTATCGATTGAAAATATCAGCACCTTCGCCAACTATGTCAAACAACAACTCTCGACAATACCACTTCAATGAAAATAACAAGCATAATAGAACTGCTAAGAATAAAACAGTGGTATAAAAATCTAGCCATATTTCTAGCTATTTTTTTCATTGGACCAACAACCTCCACTCTAATAGCAAGCATAGAAACATTCATAGCATTCTGCTTAGTATCATCGACTTGGTACATATTCAACGATATACTAGATGCAAAAACCGACAAAATACATCCAGAGAAAAAGAAAAGACCCATAGCATCCGGAGAAATATCATACTTAACCGCATGTATAACAGTATTAATACTAATACTGATCTTACCAACTCTCAATCTTACCGAAAATGTAATAATCCTTCTCATAATATTAGGAATAAACAACCTGATATATAACTTATGGGGAAGAAACATAGCACTTATTGACGTGCATATGATAGCATTAAACTTCCTTATTCGTGCCGTCGCTGGAGCCGAAGCTATACATGTAGAATCAAGCGTATGGCTAGTGACAACCGTATTCTTCACAGCATTACTATTCGCAGTGAGCAAAAGAAATGCAGAACTTATGCTACTCGGAAAAAATGCAATCAAATTCAAAAAAGTATACTTGTTATACACAAAAGAGATACTAGATATGATGCGCGGAGTTATAGCAGCCATTCTTCTCATATCATATACGCTATATGTATTTTTCGTACATAAACAACCCATCATGATAGCCACGATACCAATCGCAAGCTTTATAATGTTTAAATACCTTTACTACACAATAATTAACCACAAGATAGCCAGAAAAATCCACCACATATTCTTAGATCCTCATATAATACTGGGTCTAGGAACATGGTGTATTATCATAATATACGGAGTTTACAAATGACAACAAAAAAAGTTTTGATAACAGGAGGCTCCGGTTTTTTAGGAATAAACCTATGCAGATACCTATTAGACAAAGGATATGATATAAATGTCATTGATATAAACGACTTCGATTATCCAGATGTAAAAGACAAAATCTCATTCTTCAAAGGCAATATATGTAACCCCATTGATGTGTACAATGCAACAAACGGATGCCAATATGTTGTTCACACTGCAGCAGCACTACCACTATATTCACCAGAAGAAATATTTTCAACAGACATCATAGGAACAGAAACAGTTTTGAAAATAGCCCAGACATACAAAATAAAACGTGTAATCCATATATCGTCAACGGCAGTCTACGGCATACCAGACCACCACCCACTGCTTGAAGATGACAAACTCAGCGGCGTTGGACCTTATGGTGAAGCAAAAGTAAAAGCCGAAGAAATATGCACCAACTTCCGTGAAAAGGGATCATGCATTTCCATCCTCAGACCAAAGTCGTTTGTAGGACCAGAAAGACTTGGTGTAATGGCAATATATTATGATTGGATATATCGCAGAAAAAACATCCCTATAATCGGTACTGGAAAAAACCGCTATCAGCTCTTAGATGTAGAAGACCTTTGTGAAGCAATATACCTGTGCCTCACCAAAGATAAAAACCTTGTAAATGACACGTTCAACATAGGCGCAAAAGAATTCACCACTATGTCAGAAGACTTTGGCTCTGTATTAGATTACGCCAGCTATAGAAAAAGAATAATACCAATACCCGCAAAACCCCTTATTTTAGTACTTAAAACCCTCGAAGCTATGAAACTATCCCCGCTTTATAAATGGGTATATGAAACCGCCTCCGAAGATTCGTATGTTTCAATTGACAAAGCCGAAAAGAAATTAGGATTTGCACCAAAATATTCAAACAAACAAGCACTCATCAGAAACTACCAATGGTATGTCGAACATCTAGATGAATTTAACAACAAGACCGGAATAAGTCATAGAATACCTTGGAAACAAGGAATACTCAAGATAGTAAGCTGGTTCTTTTAAATCGCTTTCCCAAAACAATGTTATTCGAACTGCACTGCCACAGCACATTTTCTGATGGCATAAATACCCCAAAAGAAATAGTTGACTATGCCATAAAAATAGGATTGAACGGAATATCAATCACAGACCACGATACAATAAAAGGCTCTATAGAATCACTTAAATATGATACAAAAGACTTCACAGTAATTCCAGGAATAGAAATTTCCTCAAAAGAAGGACATATACTCGGCATAAATATTAAAACTCTCATTCCTAAAAATCTGTCAGCTAAAGATACTATTGATACTATACATTCCACCGGAGGAATTGCAATAGCCGCTCATCCATATGATAGATTTAGAAAAGGTGTAGGTAATTTGATATTTGAATTACCATTTGATGCAGTTGAAATCTCCAATGGACACACACTCGGATCCACAAGAGATACCAGAAAAATATGCATAATAACAAGACTACCGATGGTAGGCGGAAGTGATGCCCACACATTACAAGAGATAGGACAAGTAAAAATAGAATATAAAGATGATATAATAGAAGCAATCAAGACCGGTAAAATCACAATCATAAGCAAGCCTCCGCCAACCCTTCTACTTAATCATGGCATAGGAATGATAAAAAGAAAACTCCTTAATAAACTAAAATGACAGAAGAAATACTAATAAAACGAGACATATCACTGAAGAAAGCAACAACAATCTTGATAATACTATGCTGTCTCGATATGACAATAACCTATTTTGCCCTCAACCACCAGATGCAGAAATATCCCGATACTTGGCGCGAAAAAGAACTAAGTTTCACAGTCGGACCTCTTCTAAGATTCTATCAACTAGATCTGATACCAGCTCTTATACTTGGAGCAATAACTAATTCACTCATATATATTACAGTCATGAAAAAACTCAGAACAGAATTTGCCTATGGACTAATCTCTGGAGCGATAATATTAGCTGTATTATCTAATGTCCGCATAGCATGGTTAATTTAAAATGATAGATAGATCCTTCCTTGGCAGACGCCCCTACCAACCAAAAAGCTCCACTTGTTGTATATGCAAAAAACCAGTCATAATGATAAGCAAAATTCATATAAAAGGACCAAAATATGTATATCATTGTGAAAGCTGCAAAAAAGCCGCAGAAGAACTAGCAGAAGTATTAAAAGAAGATTACGGAGTGATATAAAATGCCAAACTGGTGTGATAACGAACTTGTTATACAAACAACCTTGAAAGGACATCCATCGGAAAGACGCCTCCATAATGAACAATTGAAACGCTTTGTTAACTTTGCCCGCGATAAAAACGTCCATGACGAAGATCTGATAACAGACAAATTCATACCATACCCAAAACGTTTTGCCGAACAAGACAAAAGATCAGCAAAGCACAGCGAAAAGATACATAAAGCAATAAAAGATATAACCGACAGAAATGAACGTGATAGAATAGTAAAGAAGATGGGCGGATGGAACCTCAAAGACGGATATAACGATGGCGGATATGATTGGTGCCTTCGCAACTGGGGTACTAAATGGGGATTATGCCACAGTAAACTTGTTGACACAAACTTCGACAAAGGACGACTATTCTACAGATTTGACACAGCATGGTCGCCTCCAGTTCCACTGATACATAAAATGTCAATGATGTTTCCAAACTTAATATTCACACTCAAATACTGGGAATGTGGATGCGCATTTAAAGGCACCTATAAAGTGCAGAATGGTAATGTAATCAAAGATATAAGCTCGCATTACTCCGGAGGGAGAGGAGGATGAACACCCCCGAATGGATAAAATCCCTCTTTAATAAACCCCCCAAGCAACTCGAACCCTGCAAATGTGGTAAACCCGGAGTGCATAGTTTCCTGAAAGGAGATGGCAAAACAGGAGAATCATATGCTGAATGTGAAGATTGCTTTACAAAGAACATCAGAAAACTCACCCTCAAATGCATGAAAGAAGCCATACATGCCAAAGGATTGGATATGTGTCCGGAATGCAAACTCAGAGGCAAACACGCCCCTCTTAAAGTAAAACACTGCCTCAAATTCTATACATGCCCAAATGGACACTCGTGGACACTAACCCCATAAAATGAAAAATAATAAGATAAAAGTGTTTATCGACAGCAGAGAAAATGATGAAATTTTCACACTGGCTACCGCCCTCGAAACAGAACTACAATCAAAACACATAGATATAAAATTCATCAGAAAACAACTCACCTGTGGTGATGCTATCTGCGGAAACATTGTATTCGAACGCAAAGAAGGAGACGATTTTGCCATCTCAATATGCGATGGTCGCCTTGACTCCCAAGCAGAAAAACTCTCCCTCAACTTCAAGCACATCTACTATATATTCGTCGGCGACATATACAAAGCAACCGACAAATCAAAAATATCCCCCCGAGCCATAACCGGTGCACAACATCACCTTGCATACAAATATGGAATAACCCCCCTCTATACAAAAGATAAAGAACAGTACATATGGACCCTTTATAGTATAATAAAACGCCACCAAGAAGGAAAAACATTCGATCCATCAAACCACAAAGTAATCGATTACAAACGCCCCCCATCAGATAGATTTGTTGCAGCACTAGCCGCCACAGGTATCGGAAAAGAAAAAGCCCGCATAATAGCAACCGCTTGCGACCATAACATGATAAAACTATCAACTATATCTAATAAAGAACTCTGCAAATTAGATGGTATAGGCGATAAAACCCCCAAACAAATCAAAAAAATACTCTTCAAAGAAAAATGAAACTCAATAGCAAAGACTGTGGAAATATATGGTTTTCCGCAGATTATCACATAGGACATGCCAATATCATCAAATATGCAAACCGCCCATATAAAGATGTTGAAGAGATGGATAAAACCATTATGGAAAACTTTAACAACCTCATTAAAAAGAATGACATAATATTCTTCCTCGGAGATATAGCCTTTGGTGAGGACCTTACAAGACGTATACTCATCCTTATGCTACAAAAAGCAGAAGTACATTTTATACTAGGAAACCATGATCACAAATATATAAAAACCATAGAAGCCCTAGCAGGCTCGATTAACAACCTCCTTGACATAGAAATAGATGGACAACCGATAACACTCTGCCACTATTCAATGCGCACATGGAACAAAAGCCACTTCGACTCCTGGCAACTATATGGTCATACTCACGGCAGACTCCCCCCTGTCGGTAAGCAATGGGATGTAGGAATCGACAATAATCGCTTCCTCCCCGTTTCTTACGAAACCCTCAAACGCATAATGAAATCTCGCCCCCATAACGACAACTACATACCTGAAGAAAAACGAAGATGAAATACGACCCAAATAGGATACATGACATCATACGCTGGTTAGAAACCAGCGAAGGCAGAATAATTCCAGCCAGTAAAAATGAAGTATTTGACATAGGATGTCAGATCTGCGATGATGTCAAAAACGACAATTTCAAAAATGCCTTTCTCATATATATGAATGATGGTAAAACCCTCATGGCAACCAACTTCGAAAATGAAAATAAAGCACGTTATTACATAGAAAAACTCTATAATAAACTCAGCAAAAACATGGCAGAACTACTTGATAAATATTCAAAATGAAAACAAAAACACCTGATGGAGTAGAACACGAACTCGTAGAAATTGATTTTAAAGCACCAGAAGAACCGTGGTTAGAATACAAACTCACCGACGGAACACTACTGAAATACAGATCAACTATAATGTCTGTAGCCAGGTCAGACCACTACGACGAAAATGGAAATCCAGTATACTTCGTTAATAGCCAACAACAATGGAGAACCTATTCGCCACCGGAAATCAAAGGTGAGCCAAGCAAGAGAATCAAAGTGCAAAATGCAGCAGAAACACCAAACGTCAGCTATAGGTAGCAGACCGCAGCGATCATGAGTTGACGTCAAGTTGACATCCCCTGGTTTGCCAGGAGACGCCTTGACGTAATATCGAGGGGGAGGGGCTTACGCCCGATCATCGCCATCCTTCGTCAGGCTCTGCTCGGATATCACGTTTATATTATAGGAAGTTCTAGTTAATAAAGACATATTTTTTGTCAAATAATGTGTTTGAAGGGGGCGAAACGTGCCAAATATAATAGACCCTAAAAAATGCATTGGCTGTGGCTCCTGTGAGGAAGCATGCCCAGCATCTCCAAATGTGTATAAGATGGTCATAAAAGACAATAAAAAACGGTCAAGCGTGAATCATCCTAGCTCATGTATAGATTGCGGCGCATGTATGACAGTTTGTCCTGAAAATGCGATAAAAAGACAAGAGTAAAAATGTGCGAACATTGTTCAAATCAGATATTCAGAACCGGACCAAAAAGAGACAGAAAGTTAGGACCAGACTCTGAACACAATCGTGGTTACTGTTAGGTAAGGGGCGTATATTATAAAATATATAGGTGCCTTAAAATTATTCCCTGAGGGCAAATACAACCGAAATTACTAAATAGAAAAGTATTTAAGCTCAGACTCCCTATAATATGACATGAGTCAGTGTGGTCAAAGTTGTGATGTCTATAGCAGGGTTTGTGGCTACATGAGACCAGTTAGCAGTTGGAACGACGCGAAACAAGCTGAATTCAAGGACAGGAAAACCTACCAGGTTAATTGAACTGTTTCTTTCTATTTCTTGCGAAAACTGTGTACTAGTCTTGTGTATGTATTCAAAATAAACATATCTTTTATTGAATGTAAAAATGATTACCCAAGTTAGAAAACGCGACGGACGTGTGGTTGATTTTAGCCGCACAAATATCGAATCGGCAATAAGGAAGGCAGCTCGTGCAACCAATACGAATCTAGATGTTATAACTGTTTCTAATTATGTCATAAAAACCATTGAGGATAAATTTAATGATCAAGTTCCATCTGTAGAGCAGATCCAAGACGCAGTTGAAAAAACCCTAGTGCACTTTGATTACTCAGATACCGCAAAAGCCTATATACTTTATAGGCAAAAAAGATCAAATGAAAGAGAGGGCAAATATCTCATAGATGTTGTATCCCTCATAGATGATTACATAGAGAAGAAAGATTGGCGTGTGAAAGAAAACGCAAATGCTTCTTATTCTGTTTCTGGATTAACATTCCATATATCCGGGTCTGTCATAGCAAACTACAGTCTAAATAAATTCCCCGATCATATAGGACATGCCCACAAGAATGGTGACATACATATACATGATTTGAGCTTCGGTCTAATAACAGGTTATTGCGCTGGTTGGGACCTAGAAAAACTCTTCTTTGAGGGTATAAATGGGATACCGGGAAAGATAAACTCCAACCCAGCAAATCACCTGACTTCTGCGACATGGCAGATGATAAATTTTATAGGAACATTACAGAATGAATGGGCTGGAGCACAGGCATTCAACTCAGTAGATACACTACTCGCCCCATTCATTAGAAAAGATAAACTAACATATAATCAAGTAAGACAGGCGATGCAGGGACTCATATTTAACTTGAATGTTCCCAGTCGCTGGGCTAATCAAACCCCCTTTAGTAATTTCACTTTCGATTGGACAATTCCTGAAGACCGCAAAGAAGATATTCCCGTTATAGGAGGTAGTCCAATGGATTTCACATATGGCGACCTTCAGGAAGAGTCCTTAATGATCAATAAAGCATTTATGGAAGTATTGTCAGCTGGAGATGCAAAAGGCAGTACGTTCACGTTCCCCATACCGACTATAAACATAACGAAGGAATTTGATTGGAACGGCCCCATGACAGATGAACTGTTCGCTCTCACCGCAAAATATGGACCCTATTATTTTGCTAACTTCGTTAACTCAGAACTTGACCCCAAAGACATAAGATCAATGTGCTGTAGACTGTCACTAAATCTCAAAGAACTAAAAAACAAGATGGGTGGTCTGTTCGGAGCTGGAAGTCAAACTGGTAGTCTTGCCGTTACAACAATTAACCTTCCAAGACTTGGTTATCTAAGTAAGAGTGATGGTGAATTCTTTGAAAGATTGGACAAGCTCCTCGATATAGCAAAAGAAGCTATGGAGATAAAGAGACAGGTCATATCAAGACATCTAGAACTTGGACTTATGCCATACACCAAAAGATATCTTGGTCACTTCAATGGACACTTCTCTACAATTGGAATTATAGGCATGAATGAATGCCTAGTCAACTATATGGATAAAGGCATATGGGATAAAGAATCATACAACTTCGGCATCGGTATAATGGATCATATAAGATCAAGACTTATCGAAATACAACAAGAGACTGGTAATCTTTACAATCTAGAAGCCACCCCAGCCGAGGGTACTACAAGGAGGCTTGCAGCCCTAGACAAAAGACATTATCCAGACATAATAGTGGCTAATGAACAAAATTGGAAAGAAAATAAAGTCGCCCCTTACTATTCAAATTCAATACACTTGCCTGTCGGATTCACAAATGACATATTTGAATCGCTGGATCTCGAAGAGGAATTCCTGACAAAATTCACTGGAGGATGCGTAAAGCACATCTATCTTGGAGAGAGATTGCCTAGTGCAGAATCAGCCAGAAACCTAGTCAAGAAGGTATGTAGTAAATACCGCGTACCATATATAAGCATAACCCCCCAATTCAGCGTTTGCCCACAACATGGGTATATAAATGGTGTGCATGATACATGCCCCAAAGAGGTGTAAAGGATGGCAGAGAAAACAAAAACAGATGAGAAACTAAAAACAGCGGCGATAATCGCACTTGGAATAGCAGGAACATATGCATTCTATAAAATTTTAAAGATCATCACAAAGACCGAAGATGCTAAACCATCCCTTTATATTGACTTTGATGGTACAATAACTACCGACGAATTCCCAGGAGCCGGAAAACCAAAAGAGTATGTAAAAGAAGCCCTTACAGAACTCAGAAAAAAATACACAATAAACATATACAGTTGTAGAACAAGCTCCCAATGGGAGAAGATATTTTCTGATTTTAAACAATCAGATCAAGTGTTATTCATAAAGAAATACATGAAGAAGCACAAAATACCATATGACAATATTGAACTCAGAGATAAGCCAACCGGAATATTCATCGGCGATGAGAATATAGAATTTAGAGATAACTGGAAAGAAATAACAAAAAGACTAATGGGCATCGAACAGAGGTAAAACATGAAAGACTATTACGATGGATCAAAATCATTCTCTTCATATATTGTTGACTGCCCCTATAAGAATAAATGCACTAATGCAAATTCATTTAAATGTTGGTCTTGCAGACATAATAAAGGCAAAAAAGACTATTATGAACCCGAACCGTATAGACCATATCAACCCCCATGGACTCCAGAACCATTCAGACCAATCTGGATCAAATCAAGCACAACAGCAAAGAATACGCCACGCTTTGCTGATTAAATAAAATTGCATGGATACATATTCAGAAAATACCCTGCAGAACGACATTACGTTCATCCTCAGGGAAATGAAGGTATACTTCATATATTGTATATTCGCCGGCATTATTGTTGTATATGCATGCAATTATGCCGGTCTGAACGACATAACCACCGAGGTTATACTTTTCGCATCCTATATAGTAGGATTACACACCATAATAATATATTGTGAGGAACTTGACAGAAAAGAAAATGAACATAACAATAATAGGCAAGAAGGGATGCATAAAATGCAGCAAGATGGCAATCATATTGGAGAGCAAAGGACACAAGATCAATCTAGTGTATCCAGAAAACGGAGGAAAAGAAAACATAAATGGCGTGGAAGTGACACTAACGGAATCGACACACTTCCCCCTATACATAGTGGAGAACAAACTAGTGGAGAACTTCAAGGATCTCAACCTGATGTTAGTGCACCCGGAACCGATCCCAGTGTTCAACCCCCGATCTGAAGAACCATGATAATTAACGTCACGCAACAAGCAGCAGAAGCGATTTGTAATATATTCTCAAACATATACTATGTACTTTACTCTATAGCTGGTGCAATTGGAACAGTTGTGATAACCCTCCAAGGAATCAAATGGATAGCCTCAGCAGAAGACCAAGGAATAAGAAAACAAGCCAAACAAGGCATCATACATGCAATCATAGGACTTATAATAGTTATGCTAGCCGTCTTGATAGTTCAGATGGTATTCCCAGATAACACATGCAGTTTCAACACATGAAGATGAAAATAAAAAATATTGAAAAATCAAGCACGGTCGACTATCCGCCACATATCAGCGCAGTCGTTTTTCTCTCTGGATGTAACTTCAGATGCCCTTTCTGCTACAACAAAGAACTTGTTGACGACACTAGCGATCTTCCAGATATACCAAAAGATGAATTTCTAGAATGGCTGACAACCAGAGATGGTAAGCTTGATGCAATTGTTCTCACTGGTGGAGAACCTACGATAAATGGAAATGAACTTGTAGAATTCGCCCACGAGATAAAAGAACTCGGATTCAAGATAAAGCTTGACACAAACGGCTCAAACCCAGAATTAATGAAACAGATGATAGATCAACAACTTGTTGATTATATTGCCGTAGATCTTAAAGCCGACCGCATAAAATATAATCAAGCTTGTGGCATAGACTTCGATATGTCCAAAATGGACAGAACAATTGCGATATTATCAGAAAATAAAGTCCCATATGAATTTAGAACAACTGTTGTTCCAGGAATCCATGACGATAATGTACTTAAGACTATGGCACTCTATATAAAGAATTCGCCAAAATATTTCATACAACAATTTAAGCCCATAAATACACTCGACCCCACATACGAGAAAATCATACCGTTCTCAGAATCAGACATGGAGAAGTTCAAGAAAGATATGCAATATCTGACCACGGTTATGGAGATGGAATTCAGACGATGACGATTAGAACACTAAATCTCTCAAAGAAGAAGATGCTTTTCATCCTGCTCATGTTAGTATGGGCAGACATAGGAGTCACCTATATGGGATTGCTTAAAGTTAAGCAACACGACCCAATAAATTGGATGGATACAGAAGTCAGCATGAGTGTTGGTCCCATGATAAGAAACCTAGGACTTGAGCCCGGGCTGCTTATTGGTGGGATTATTAATTCTTTTGTTATACTTACAATTGCAATCCTCTTCCCCATAGAATTCACTCACGGAGTTCTTACTGGTATTTTCGTATTAGCTCTGGCAATCAATTTACGCCTAATGTTCGTACTTTAAACCTCATAATGACAAAAATATCCTTTCAAGTGATACGCGGTTCCCCC
>Ga0315289_10003024_pt1 | contig 25579 bp, 19 predicted proteins | sample YL17G11_40_MG_FD_203452 | JGI IMG/M metagenome (GOLD analysis project Ga0315289, IMG submission 203452) | Sediment microbial communities from Yellowstone Lake, YNP, Wyoming, USA - YL17G11_40 | ecosystem: Environmental > Aquatic > Freshwater > Lake > Sediment | place: USA: Wyoming | collected...
GAGCCGTCGCGCGGCGGGTGCTGAGACCCGCAGCGCCACAGTGCGTTTAGCCGCGACATGCTTAGCCGCGAGCCGAAGGCGAGCGCGGCCGTTGGCCGTTCAGAATGCAAGGTAACGCCATGACCAAGCAGCAGGCCCGCAAAAGCGCGGAGGACCTCCGCCGACGAATCGAGCACCACAATTACCGCTACTACGTCCTCGACGACCCGCAAGTTTCGGACGCCGAGTATGACGAACTCCTGGCGGAACTGCGGGCGATCGAGGAGGAGCACCCGGACCTGGTGACGGCGGATTCGCCGACGCAGCGCGTGGGCGGCCAGCCGCGCGAAGGTTTCGAGACCGTCCGCCACGAGACGCCGATGCGGAGCCTCCTTTCGGTTGCGGGAGAGGAGGAGATGCACCGTTTCGTCGAGACCTGCCGCAAAGAACTCGGGCGCGACGACGTGCCAATGGTTGCGGAGCCGAAGTACGACGGCGTCAGTGTCGAACTGGTGTACGAGAAGGGAGTGCTGGAATCGGCGAGCACTCGCGGCGACGGGACGACGGGCGAGGACATCACGCCCAACGTCCGCACCATCCGCGAGGCGCCGCTCAGGCTGCACGAAGGGAAGACGAAAGCGCCCGAGCGCCTGGTGGTGCGCGGCGAAGTGTACATGGAGAAGCGCGAGTTCGCGGAGTTCAACCGGCGGCAGGAAGAGGCGGGGCGCAAGACCTTCGCCAACCCGCGGAACGCGGCCGCAGGGAGCCTGAGGCAACTGGACCCGAAGGTGACGGCCGAGCGGCCGCTCAGGATCTTTTTCTGGGAGATGACGCCGGCCTCCAGCGCGCGCCCGGAGACGCAGTGGGAGTGCCTCCAGATGATGCGGGCGCTGGGCCTCAAGACCTGTCCCGAGTCGGCGCGGCTCCAGTCGGCCGACGAGGCGGTGCGCTGGCACCACAAACTGGAAGAGCGGCGCGACGGGTTGGCTTACGAGATTGACGGGTGCGTGTTCAAGGTGGATCGCCTCGCGGACCACGAGGTTCTGGGAGTGCGAGCGGCGAATCCGCGGTGGGCGGTGGCGTACAAGTTCGCCCCGCGCCAGATGACGACGCGCATCGTCGAAATCAACGCCCAGGTCGGACGGACGGGGGCGATTACGCCCGTCGCGGTGCTGGAAGCGGTCGAGATCGGCGGCGTCACGGTCACCCACGTCAGCCTGCACAACCAGGACGAGATCGACCGCAAGGACATCCGCGTCGGCGACACGGTCCTGGTGGAAAGGGCGGGGGACGTCATTCCGCACGTCGTCCAGGTGGTGAAAGAGAAGCGGCCGCGCGGAACAAAGGCGTACCATTTGCCGAGGAAGTGCCCCGTCTGCGGCGAGGCGGTCGTAAAGCCCGAGGGCGAGGCCATCACGCGATGCGCGAACGCCTCGTGCCCCGCGCAACTGAAGGAACACGTGAAGCACTTCGGCTCGAAGCAGGCGCTCAACATCGACGGCCTGGGCGACAAAGTGGTGGACCAACTCGTGGACGGCGGCCTGGTGCGCGACGTCGCGGACCTCTATGACCTTACGGTGGAACAATTGGCGGACCTCGAGCGGATGGCCGAGAAGAGCGCGACGAACCTCGTGGAGGTGATTGAGGGAAGCAAGGGAGCGTCGCTGCCGCGCGTCATTTTCGGCCTGGGGATCCGCCACGTGGGGCGGGCGCTCGCCGAAACACTGGCCGCTGCGTTCGGCTCGCTCGACGCGCTCGCGAAGGCGGACGCGGAACGGTTGCTCGAGGTCGAAGACGTCGGGCCGGAGGTGGCCGCAAGCCTCGTCGAGTGGTTCGCAAGCAGCGCCAACCGCGCGCTCGTGGAGAAACTTCGGAGGCACGGCATTGACCCGAAGATGAAGAAGGCTGCGGGCGGCGGGGGGCGCCTCGAAGGCAAGACCGTCGTCGTCACGGGGGAACTCGCGAGCATGACCCGCGACGAGGCCCAGGAGGCCATTCGCCGGGAAGGCGGCAAGGCGACCGGCAGCGTGTCGAAAAGCACGGATTACCTGGTAGCCGGCGCGAGCCCAGGCTCGACGAAGATGCGTGCGGCGGAGAAGCACGGGACGCCGATTCTCGGCGAAGAGGCGTTTCTGAGGCTGCTCGGGCGGCGGTAGTACTACAACGCCACTTGACCATTTGCGCGGTGGGTCTCCGCACCCACCGCGCAGAAAACGGCGTTCTTGGCCCGTGGCGCGGCGGGTACCCCTCGACTCCGCTCGGGACAGGCTCCGACCCGCCGCGCAAAGTGGCGTTGTAGCGGTAGGTGAGTTTGGACCAACGGATTTTCGAAGAAGCATTCCTCGAAAGGGTTGAAATACGCGCCTTGGCCACATGGTATTGTGGCCACCCGCCTGCGCATACCATATCTGGTATCCCTTCCCGCGTGTTGATGTTTTTCAAGTGACATTCCTACGCGGAGTGATACAATCGCGGGTTGGAGTGGAACAAGTCCGGGGGGACACGGAACGGCATGTCGACAGGCGCTCTAGGTTCGGGCCTTCCGATCGCCCGGTTTTTCGGGATCACGATCCGGGTCCATTGGAGTTGGCTGCTGATCTTCTTTCTGCTGGCGTACAGCCTGGCGACGTATCTATTGCCGCTGAGCGACATGGCGGACGGGGGTCCGTGGTGGGAGGGCAGCGAGAACCTGAACCGGTTCACCGCGTACCAGGCGAGACATCCCCGCGCGAGCCGCGAAGAGATCGCCGGCGCGCTCGGCCAGCGTCTCTGGCCCGAGTGGCAGTACTGGGTGCTGGCGGCCGTCGGGACGGGGGGCCTGTTCGTGTGCGTTCTGGCGCACGAACTGGCGCACAGTGTGGTGGCGAAGGCGCACGGGATCGAGGTGGCGGGGATTACGCTGTTCGTTTTCGGCGGGGTGTCGCGTTTGCGGGACGAGGCGACGTCGCCCGGAGCGGAGTTCCGGGTCGCCGCCGCCGGGCCTCTGATGAGCCTGGCGATCGGCGGGGCGTGCTGGATTCTGTACTTCGTGCTCGGCCGCGGCATTCCGGAGCAGGCGCGGGCGCTCGTCTTCTATTTCGCGTTCATCAACATCATACTGGCGGCGTTCAATTTGTTGCCGGGGTTCCCCCTGGACGGGGGCCGGCTCTTGCGGGCCGTCCTGTGGAAGGTTTACGGAAGCATCTACCGGGCGACGGCGATTGCGGCGACGTTCGGGAAAGTTCTCGGCGCGATCTTCATCGGCTGGGGCATCTTCGAGGTGGGGGTTACGCTCCTCGGGAGCGGGCAGTTCACGATCGGGCCGCTCTGGCTCGTCTTCATCGGCCTGTTCCTGCGGAACGCGGCCCAGGCGGGGTACCAGCAGATGGCCCTTCGGGAGGCGTTCGCCGGGATGACCGTCGGCGACATCCTCCAGCCCGAGGTCATCACGGTGCCCCCCGACCTGACGCTGGACCGTCTGGTGGACGAGTATTTTTACCGGTACCGGTTCCGGAGTTTTCCGGTGCTGGAGGGCGGTCGGCTGGTGGGGATGGTGGGGCTGAAGGACCTTCAGGCGATTTCGCGGGCCGACTGGCCGGCCACGCCCGTGCGGCACGCCATGCACCAGGTGCGGGAGGCGAACTTCGTCCACCCGGACGACGACCTGCTGAGCGTCTTCCGGAAGATGACGGATGCGGACAAGGGACATCTCCCGGTGGCCCAGGGCGATCGCCTGGTGGGCATCGTGACGCGTCACGACATTATGAATCTGATCCAAATCAAGACGGACCTGGCGGGAGAGGCGCGGCGGAAGGCGTGATGGCGCGGCGAGAGAACGTCACCGCGACCTCCCGGTCGCGGCTCACAAGAGTGAGCCGACCGCGGAAGCGGTCGGCGACGCTCGGGGGCGAGGAACGGTCGGATGCAGCAAGCCAGCGAGCACGAGGCGGCGCTGTGGAAAGAGGCGGCCGAGGGGGCCGTCGACTGCTTCCTCTGCGCCCATCGGTGCCACATCGCGCCGGGGAATCGCGGCGTGTGCCGCGTCCGAGAGAACCAGGGAGGCCGGCTCGTGAGCCTGGCGTACGGGCGGGTCGTCGCCGCCCACGTGGACCCCATCGAAAAGAAGCCGCTCTTTCACTTCCTTCCGGGCTCCAAGGCGTACTCGATCGCGACCGTCGGGTGCAACTTCCAGTGCGGGTTCTGCCAGAACTGGCAGATCTCGCAGTGGCCTCGGAAGGAACCCGGCGCGATGCCGGGCGAAGCGATGACGCCCGAGGAGGTCGTCGCGAACGCGAAAGGCTATGGCTGCGAATCGGTCTCGTATACCTATACGGAACCGACGATCTTTTTCGAGTTCGCGCGCGACTGCGGGAGGCTGGCGAAGGCCGAGGGCCTGCGGAACACGTTCGTGACGAACGGGTACGCGACGGCGGAAGCGGTCGAGGCGATGACCGGCTGGCTCGATGCCGCCAACGTCGACCTGAAGGCGTGGCAGGACGATTTTTACCGCCGCATCTGCAAGGCCCGCGTCGAGCCGGTCAAGGAGACGATCCGCACGATGCGGGCGGCGGGGATTCACGTCGAGGTGACGACGCTCCTGGTGCCCGGACGGAACGACGACCCGGAGGATCTGAAAGCGCTCGCGGGGTTTCTGGCGGGCGTGTCGCCGGACCTGGTGTGGCACGTGTCGCGTTTTCATCCGGATTACGACATGCTGGACGCGCCGGCGACGCCGATCGAGACGATCCGGGAGGCGGTGGCGATCGGGCGAGCGGCGGGCCTGCGGTTCGTTTACGCGGGGAACGTGTCGGGCTGGGAGGACACGGTGTGCCCGGCCTGCGGGGCGACGGTGCTCCGGCGTGCGGGGTTTGCGGTGACGCGACGAAACCTTCGCGGGGCGAGTTGCGGGGAGTGCGGCGAGCGGTTGCCGATCATCGTGGAGTGAAATGGTTTTGTCCCCTCTCCCTCGATGGGAGAGGGGCACGCCTCGCGGCGACGCGGGCAGGGGTGAGGGTGACGAGAAACGAATATCCAACAAGGAACATTCAACCGCAGAATGGCCAAGTGAAAAACGGCACGGTGCCGCGTCGGGCTTGCCGTTCACTTTTTCCCTTCTGCGGTTGGGTGTTGGATATTCATTATTCGTCGTTTCCTTTTCCCCCGCACCCTACCCTCTCCCACAAGGGGAGAGGGGTACAAAGGCATAAGGAGACTTGCGATGGCCAAGAAGCGAACGAAGGTGGGCTTCGTCGGTCTGGGTCTGATGGGGACGCCGATGGCCGAGTGCCTGCTGAAGGCGGGGTATCCGCTGACGGTCTGGAACCGGACGCCGGAAAAAATGGAGCCGCTCGCCGCCGCCGGCGCGAAGAAGGCCGTCTCGCCGGAAGCGGCGGCCAAGGGGGCCGATTTCGTCGTCGTCATGGTGGCGGACGACGGGGCGCTCGACAACGTGCTGTTTGACGAGGAAGGGCTGTCGCGCGGCATGAAGCGGTCCAGCCTGCTGATCAATTGTTCGACGACGAGCCCGGCGATGAGTTGGCGTGCGGCGACGGCGCTGCGGAGCCTGAAGGTCCACTACCTGGAGGCGCCGGTGATGTGGGGGGTGTCGGCGGCGCAGGAAGGCAAACTGCAGGTGCTCGTCGGCGGAAGCCGCGACGACTTCGACCGGGCCAAACCCATCCTGGAAGCGTTCGGCAAGGACATTCATTACGTCGGCGAGGTGGGCAAGGGCGCGACGATGAGGATCGCCTGCTCGGTGATGGTGGCGGCGATGATGCAGACCTTCGCGGAGGCGTTCGTGCTGGCACGCAAGACCGGCGTGCCGTTCGAGACGATGATGGAGATTCTGCGCGCGGGGCCCGTCGAGTCGCCGCTCTATCGTTTCGCGGAGCAGACGATCGTGAACGCGGGCGGCCGGCCCACCTTTTATCTGAAACACATGGTGAAGGACCTGAACCTGGCAATGGACCTGGCGAGGCAGTTGGACGTGCCCCTGCCGCTGGCCTCCCAGGTCCGCCAGATGCTCACCATCGTGAAGAACCTCGGCAAGGGCAACGACGACTTCTCGTCCGTCCTGGACGTGATGGCGGCGTGGTCGGGCGTGGCGTTGCGCGGCTGAGAGGGGCGCTGCGGGTTACTTCGAGGCGCTCGTGGCCCGTTCGATCAGACTCTGCAGCGCGTCGAGGGCATCCTGTTTCGGGTGGCGCCAGTCTTCGGGGAACGTGCGGCCGTCGGCCTCGGCCTTGGCTTTCAACTCGGCACGGTCGCGGTCGCGCGCGGCCTTCAGGTCGTCGAGGATTCGGCGGAGTTCGTCCACCGAGTAAAACGTGCCTTCCCATTCGCAGATGCCGCGACGGAAGCGCTGGTCCTCGGGCGCCCGGCGGAGAGCGTCGGCGAGGGACCCGGCGCGGCTCATGGCGGCGCCGACTTGCCGGGCCAGGTCGCTCTGCGCCTCGCGGAGCGCCCGCAGTTCCACCAGGAGCGGGGTCTGCCCGGACGTCTGGCGGGCCTCGATGGCGGCCAGTTGGGCCTCGAGTTCCTTGATCCGCTGTTCGAGGCCGGGCTTTTCATTCCGGGCCTGGTCCTGGTACCGGTGGAAGGTTTCGAGGACGCGTTTGTAGCGTTCCTCGATGGCGCGGTTCTCGGCCTCGATTTGGTCGCGCCGATTCTGCCATCCCTGCTGGTCGCTCTTATCGCGCGGCTGGCTCGGGACCTTTTTCAACACGGGCTTGGGGGGTTCGCGGGCCGTGAGGACGCGGTTGCAGAGGGCGAGTTTCACGCGGGCCTGGCCGAGTTCGGACCGCACCGGGAGGACCTCGGTCGTGTATTGCCCCCGGACTTGGTGGACTTGCTGCGTCAGGTCCGTCAGGCGCTGCAGGTTGGCGGCACGCTCCTCGCCGAGACGCCGCGCGTCCTCGCGTGCCCCGAGGTAGTCCCGAAAGAGGCGCTCGACGGGGACCGCCTGGTTCTCGGAGAGAACTTCTTCGGGGACCGGGCGGGCGGCCTCTTCGGCGTCGGCGGTGCGCAGGGACATGGGCCAAGCCAGACCAACGACCGCCATGAAGAGCGCCGAACGCACGGACCGGGTTGGGAACATCGCATCCCCTTTTTTTGGCTTCGCCCGCGCGGGCGACCGGTCGCGACAGGGCGTCAGGTTCTTCGGCGTGCGCCGGCGGTTTATCGCGCTGCGGACGCTTCCTTTTCCGCGCGTTCGACCAGGGCTTTGAGCGCGTCGAGGGCATCCTGTTTCGGGTGGCGCCAGTCTTCGGGGAACGTGCGGCCGTCGGCCTCGGCCTTGGCTTTCAACTCGGCACGGTCGCGGTCGCGCGCGGCCTTCAGGTCGTCGAGGATTCGGCGGAGTTCGTCCACCGAGTAAAACGTGTCTTCCCATTCGCAGATGCCGCGACGGAGGCGTTGGTCCTCGGGCGTCCGGCGGAGAGCGTCGGCGAGGGACCCGGCGCGGCTCATGGCGGCGCCGACTTGCCGGGTCAGGTCGTCCTGCTTCTCGCGGAGCGCCCGCAGTTCCGCAAGAAGCGGGGTCTGCTCGGTCGGCAGCCGGGCGTCGATGGCGGCCAGTTGGGTCTCGAGTTGGTTGATCCGCTGTTCGAGGCCGGGCTTTTCATTCCGGGCCTTGTCCTGGCGCCGGCGGAAGGCTTCGAGGGCGAGATTGTAGCGTTGCTGTACGATTCTGTTGCCCGCGTTGACGTCGATCCCCACAACGGGCCTGGAGGGTTCACGTTCCGCGAGGACGTGGTTGCAGGCGGCGAGTTTCTCGCGGGCCTGGCTGAGTTCGGAACGCACCGGGCGGACCTCGGTCGTGTATTTCGTCTGAATCTGGCGGATCTGCTGCTCGAGGTCCGACAGGTGACTCTGGTCGGCGGCACGCTCCTCGCCGAGACGCCGCGCGTCCTCGCGTGCCCCGACGTAGTCTTGAAAGAGACTCTCGATGGGGACCGGCGCGTTCTCGGACTGAACTTCTTGAGGGACCGGGCGGTCGGCCTCTTCGGCGTCGGCGGTGCGCAGGGACATGGGACAAGCCAGACCAACGACCGCGATGAGGAGCGCCGAACGCACGGACCGGGTTGGGAACATCGCATCCCCTTTTTTTGGCTTCGCCCGCGCGGGCGACCGGTCGCGACAGGGCGTCAGGTTCTTCGGCGTGCGCCGGCGGTTTATCGCGCTGCGGCCGCTTCCTTTTCCGCGCGCTCGATCAGGACCTTGAGCGCGTCGATCTTATCCTGCTGCGGGTGCCGCCAATCGTCCGGGAAACTTCGGCCGGCGAGGCGGGCGTCTTCCCGCAGTTGCTCGCGGACGCGATCGATCTCGCCCTGCGTTTCGGCGTAGAGAAGCCGCAGTTCGTCGAGCAGGTGGAACTTGCCGTCCCACTCCACAATGCGGCCGCGGAAAAGGACGGTCTCCGGCGCCTCGTGCATCGCCTGTTCCATCGCCTGGGCCCGGCCGAGGAGGGCGCGGGCCTGCAGGCCGAGCGACTGGATCTCGTCGTTCATCTGGAGCCGCTTCGCCAGCACCGGGGCATGGGTGTCCTCGAGTTGTTTGTCGAGTTCGGCCAGTTGCTGCTGGCACTCGGCGACCTTGGCCTGGGCCGCCTGGATGACCGAGTTCGCTTCAACCTTGGCCTTCTGGTACTCGGCGAGGCGCTTGCCGTATTCCTGTTTCAACGCGGCGTTTTGCTCCCGGATGCGGTGGACCTCGCGCTGCCAGTCGTCCCTGGCCATCCTGTAGGAGTCGGAAGAATACTGGACACTCGAGGGCGGGGGGGGCTCACGCTCGGGGCGCGGCTCGGTCGGAGCCTGAGCGCGGAGGGCCGCGTCCGCCTTGCGTCTGTCGGCGACGGTCTTGGCCATCTCCGTCCGGATCGGGCGCTTGCTGTTGTCGTTTTCGCTTCGCAGCGCGTAGATCTGCCGATTGAGGTCGTTCAGTGCGGACTGAGCTTTCTTGCTTTCCTCGAGGAGTTTCTCCATCTCGACGTGGACCTTGCGGCAGTTCTGGAAGAGTTCCGCGAGGGGCATCCAGACCTCGCCGTACTTCACCTCGCCCTTGGCGTAGTGGGCCGCGGGATCCTCCTGGGAGGTGGTGTTCCCGACCGCCTCGCCGAGGACGGCGTGCGGCAACAGTCCCAGAGCACACCCTGCCAGGACCGCCGCCAGGGGCCATCGAAACCGATTGCTTTTCATTTCACTACCTCCCGCTGAACAAACGGACAACTCGGCTCTTTATTCTATACGATTTTCGTGGAAAAGGGGCAACGGAAATTCGGGGCGCCGAAAATCTCCTTGAACGGGCCGCCCCCCGCGGCGAGAGTAGGCCCCATGAGCGACGCACGAGGAGCAAGACCTCCGCGGGTCGTGGCGGCGCGGCTGACAGCGATCGTGGCGACGCTCGGCCCGGCATCGTCGGACGAGCGGACGCTCGGACGCCTCGTCGAGGCCGGCATGGACGTGGCGCGGTTCAACTTTGCGCACGGCGACTACGAGACGCATGGCCGGACGATCGAGACGTTGCGGCGCGTGGCGGAGGACCGCGGCCGGTTCGTCGCCGTCCTCCAGGACCTCGCGGGGCCGAAGATACGCCTTCGAACGCCGGCCGGCCAGGCGGTCCCCGTTGAGCGGGGCGGACGCGTTCGCCTCGGCGCCGACCTGGGGGCGCCCGCGGCGGGCCTGGCCACGACGTATCCCGGCCTCGTGGCCGACGCCGCCGTGGGCCAGCCGATTCTCTTCGGCGACGGGGCCGTCCGGATGCGCGTCCGCCAGGTCGCCTCGGACCACCTCGTCCTCGAAAGCGAGGACGCCGGGACGCTCGAGGACGGCATGGGGGTGAATCTGCCGGAGACGGCCATCCGTACCCCCTCGGTGACCGAGAAGGACTGGCGCGACCTGGCGTGGGGCCTCGCCCACGCCGTGGACTACGTGGCTTTGAGTTTCGTCCGCTCGGCCGGCGACGTGCAGGCCGTCCGCCGGCGCGTCACGGAGGCGGGCGCCGCCGCCCACGTCATCGCCAAGATCGAGAAGCCGCAGGCCCTCGACGACCTCGACGCGATCCTGGAGGCGGCGGACGGCATCATGGTGGCCCGCGGCGACCTGGGCGTCGAGATGGACATCGCGCGGGTCCCGATCATCCAGAAGGACCTCATTCGCCGGGCCGCCATTGCGGGCATCCCCGTCATCACGGCGACGCAGATGCTCCAGTCGATGATCCGCGACCCCAGGCCCACCCGTGCCGAGGTCTCCGACGTCGCCAACGCCGTCTTCGACGGCTCCGACGCGCTGATGCTCTCGGGCGAGACGGCGGTCGGATGCGACCCCGTCCGGGCCGTCGAGATGATGGACCACATCATCGACCTGGCGGAGGATTACGCGCAGGCGGCGCGTTGGCCCGGCCCGGCGTCCGGGACCGACCGCTACGCCTGGAGCGAGCGGGCCATCGTCGCCGGGGCGGCCGAGATCGCGCACGGCCTCGGCGTCGCGCTCGTGGTCGCGCTGACGCACTCGGGGGCGACGGCGCTCCTGCTGTCGAAGCAGTGGCTGGGCGTGCCGATCCTCGCCGTCAGCGACCGCATGGACACGTGCCGGCGGATGGCGCTCTATCGCGGCGTCCTTCCGGTCCATCACCCGGATATCATCGGCAACGAGAACCTCGCCGGCGCGGTGGAGCGGCTGGCCCGCGAGCGAAAATTGGTTGATGGGGGCGACAGGATCCTTATAATCAGCGGCCAGTTCCCCGGCCGGCCGGGCGGCACGGATACGCTTCGCGTCCACACGGTCTCCGGCCGGGAGGGAGGAGCCCCGTCATGAAATGGGTGATGATGGCGGCGCTGGCGGCGGCACTGGCTGCGGCCGGAGCCGGATGCAAGGAGGCTGTGCGCCTGGAGAACCCACTCGCCCTGCGCGGGATTGACGCCGACACCGTCGAGAGCGTGGCCCGCCGGGTGCTCGAAGAGTTGCGGTTCGAGATCGAGTACCCCGAGGCGAGCGAAGGGCGCATCGCCACGCGCGGCCTGACGGGCGCTTCCTGGTTCGAGTTCTGGCGCGGGGACACAATTGGCACCGACCAGCGCATCGAGTCCAGCCTGCACACGACGCGTCGGCGCGTCACGGTGGCGATCACGCCCCTGGCCGCCGGCTCCGAGATCTTCGTCCAGGTGACCAAGGAACGCCTGACCGCCCCGAACACCGGACCGGGAAGCATCGGCGAGACGTACTCGCTGTACGATTTCCAGATCTCGAGGATGTACGAGCCGGACGAAATCGCGACGACCCCCTACAAGTGGGTCGACGTCGGCCGCGACGACCTCCTCGAACAGGAGATCCTGGCGCGTCTGGAGCGAAGGCTCCAGCCGCTCCCCCCGGAGCCGTAGACGCGTCTGCGGCCAACGGGCTTGAGGCGTTGGGAGACCCTTTTCCCCTCGGCCAGGCCTTGCCGGGGGGATGCTTTGGGCAGGGGGCCGCGCCGCGCGGCCCGTCCGCCCCCGAGGGAGCCGGGCATGACCACGCCCGCGATGAAGCAATTCAAGCGCATCAAGGCCAAGTACCCCGACGCCATCCTCTTTTTCCGCATGGGCGACTTCTACGAACTCTTCTACGAGGACGCCCGCATCGCCTCCAAGGTCATGGGCATCGCCCTCACGAGCCGCTCCAAGGGCGAAGGCGCCGTCCCGATGTGCGGCGTGCCGTACCACGCCGTCGATTCGTATCTCGCGAAAATGATCCGCGCGGGGTTCCGCGTCGCCATCTGCGAACAGTTGGAGGACCCCGCGACGGCCCAGGGGCTGATCCATCGCGACGTCGTCCGCCTCGTCACGCCGGGCACCCTGACCGACGACGCGCTCCTGGAGGACAAGGAGAACAATTTCCTCGCCGCCCTCCATCGGAGCGGCGACGGGGCCGGTTTGGCCTGGGTGGACCTTTCGACCGGCGGTTTCTGGGCGCGGGACCTCGCGCGCGAGGCCCTGCTGGACGAACTGGTGCGCCTCCGCCCGCGCGAAATCCTCGTCGCCGAGGGCCTGCCCGAGTCGGACCCGGACCTCGCGCAGGCGGTGCGCGAGACGTGCGGCGCGCTCGTGACGGAACGGTCGGGCTTCGTCTTCGACCGCGACGAGGCCCAGCGCCTGCTGACGGCCCACTTCGGCACCGAGTCGCTCGACGGGTTCGGCGTCGGGGATCTGTCGGCCGGCGTCTCGGCCGCCGGGGCCATCGTGGATTACCTCCAGGAGACGCAGCGGACGAGCCTCGGCCACATCCGCCGGCTCGAGCGCGTCCAAGCCGGCCGCTGGATCCACCTCGACGAGACGACGCAGCGAAGCCTCGAACTCGTGGAGACCTTGCGCGATCGCCGACGTGAGTTCAGCCTCCTCTGGGTCCTCGACCGGACCGAGACCGCCGCCGGCGCCAGGATGCTGAGGCAATGGATCCAGTGTCCGCTGGCGGCCGGCGCCCAGGTCCGCGCGCGCCTCGACGCCGTCGGGGAACTCGTCGCGGGGAGGGAACTCAGGACCGAACTCGCCGCGCTCCTGGCGGAGACGAGCGACATTGAGCGGATCGTCGGACGCGTCGCCACGAACCGCGCGAGCCCGCGCGACCTGGTGGCCCTCGGCGGGACGCTCGCCCAACTGCCCGCCGTCAAGGCCCGCCTCGCGGCCCGCGAGAGCGAACTGCTCACCGAGATTGAGGCGGCCCTTGATTTGCTGGGCGATGTCCGCGACTGCCTCCAGGCCGCCATCGCCGAGGACTCGCCCGCGCGCGTCGGCGACGGCGGCGTCATCCGCCCCGGATACAGCGAGGAACTCGACCATTTGCGTTCGGTCGGCTCGTCGGGCGCGCGGTGGCTCGCCCAGTTCCAGGTTGCCGAGATTCGGCGCTCCGGCATCGCGACGCTCAAGGTCGGCTACAACAAGATTTTCGGCTATTACATCGAGGTCACGAACACGCACCGGGACCGCGTCCCGCCGGACTACGTCCGCAAGCAGACGCTCAAAAACGCCGAGCGCTACATCACCCCCGCGCTGAAAGAGCACGAGGTGGAGGTCCTCTCGGCCGAGGAGAAGGCGCTGGCGCTGGAGGCGAGGCTCTTCGAGGAAGTGCGCGGGCGCGTGGCGGGCGAGATTCCGAGACTCCAGCGCACGGCCGAGGCGCTCGCGCGCCTGGACGCACTCGGGAGCCTCGCGCGCGTCGCCTCGGAGCGCGGCTACGTCAAGCCCGCCGTCCTCGACGAGCCTGTCGTCGAGATCGAGGACGGCCGCCACCCGGTCCTGGAGCAGGTGCTCGGCTCGGAGTTCGTGCCGAACGACGTCGCCCTCGGCGGCGAACATCCGCGCATCGGAATCATCACCGGGCCGAACATGGCCGGCAAGTCCACCTACATCCGCCAGACGGCCCTGCTGGTGCTCATGACCCACATGGGTTCGTGGGTGCCGGCGCGGCGGGCGACGGTGGGCCTCGTGGACCGCATCTTCACGCGCGTCGGGGCGGCCGACGAACTCGCGCGCGGACGCAGCACCTTCATGGTCGAAATGACCGAGACGGCCAACATCCTGAACAACGCGACCGGCCGCAGCCTCGTCATCCTGGACGAGGTCGGCCGAGGCACGAGCACGTTCGACGGCGTGGCGCTGGCGTGGGCCGCCACGGAACACATCGCCCGCCGCATCGCCTGCCGGACCCTCTTCGCCACCCATTACCACGAACTGACGGAACTCGCCGACGTCCTGGAGGGCGTCGCAAACTTCAACGTCGCCGTCCGCGAGTGGCAGGACCAGGTCGTCTTTCTCCACAAGATCGTCCCGGGCGGGACGGACAAGTCGTACGGCGTGCACGTCGCGCGTCTGGCCGGCGTGCCGCGAGAGGTCGTCGAGCGCGCGAAGCGAATCCTCGGGGACCTCGAGGCGGCTCATGTGGACGCCGAGGGTCGGCCTCGCATCGCCGCTGCATCTGCGCCGGCCCAGCCGAGGCCGGCACAACGGACCCTCTTTGAGGGCGCCGAGTCGGCCGTCGCCGAGGAACTGCGACGACTCGACCTGGACGCGATGACGCCTCTGGAGGCCCTCAACAAGTTGCGCGACCTGAAGGACCGGCTGTAGGAGGCTTTCCCGCGCGCTGGCGAAGCCCAGGGATTCCAATCCCTGGGCTTCCTTGCCGCCCCGGCTTTTTGTTGACACCGGCGCGGGAGTCCGCAAAATGGTTGGTGTTGCCGGTCCCGGTGCGCCGGGAGCCGCGGGGCATTTCAAGAAAGGTCTCCGACATGTCAACCGACGCGCTGTACGCGACCAAAAGGGTGAACGGCATCCTGGTCGTCATCTTCCGCCAGAGCCAGATGCTCAACGCGGTCATCATCGAGCAGGTGAGTGCGGGCCTGAAAGAACTCATCGACGCGGCCGACGAGGAAAAGTTCGTCGTCGACTTCTCGCAGGTCAACTACCTGTCGTCGAGCGCGCTGGGGATGCTCATCGGCCTCCAGCGCCGCGTGATGCAGAAGAAAGGGCAGATCAAACTCTCCGGCATCAGGCCGGAGATCATGGAGGTCTTCCGCATCACGAAACTCGACACGGTGTTCGACATTTACAAGGACGCGGCCGCGGCCGTCGAGGCCTTCCGCAGCAACCTGTAGAGAGGAGCCTCTCGATGCCCACCGGTCGCCACAGGCGACTCGACCAGGCGAGCCGCCCGTCGCTCGTCTCGTCACGCCGCGAACGCGGCGCCGTCGAGGTCCTGACCGTCCACGCCGACGACGTGAGCGAGGCCGACCTGGTCGGCCGCCTCGGCGTCGACCTGCGCCGCGCCATCGACGCCGGCGCCGCCGACGCCTTCGTCCTGGACCTGTCGGCCGTCCGATTCCTCACGAGCGCCGCCCTCGGAATGCTCATCAACATTCACGCGCACCTGGCGGATCGGGGCTGCCGGCTGGCGCTCGCCGGCGCGGCGGGCAACGTCGCAAGGGTCCTGAAGCACGCACGGCTGGAGGAACTCCTGCCCGTGTGCCCGACGGTTGGGGAGGCGGTCGATATCCTCAAGCCTTGCTGACGCCGGCGGTCCGGCCTTCGAGAACCCATGTCCGAAACCTGGACCATCCGCAGCGGAACGCTCCTCGATGCCGACCTCGGCCTTCGTCGGGCCGACCTCCGCCTCTCGGGCGGCCGCATCGCCGAAATCGCGCCCGTCCTCGACCCCGCTCCGCGAGACCTCGACGCGACGGGCCTTACGGTCGCCCCGGGATTCATCGACATCCACTGCCACAGCGAGTTTGCCGCCTTCGTGTACCCCCTGGCCGAAAGCAAGGTCCTCGCGGGCGTGACGACCGACGTCTCGGGCAACTGCGGGGCGAGCCCGTTTCCGCTCGTCGGCGAGTTCCTCCACCGCCGCGAGGCTGAGTGGCGGGCGCACGGCCTGGCGATCGATTGGCACTCCGCCGCCGACTACTACGCCCGTGCCGCGTCGGCTCCCTCCAGCGTCAACCGCGCGCTTCTCGCCGGCCACGGGGCCCTGCGCGCCGCGGTGGTCGGCTACGCCGGCCGGCCCGCGACGCCCGACGAACGCCGACGCATGCGGCGACTCCTCGACGAAGCGCTCCAGGCCGGGGCGTTCGGCCTCTCGTCCGGTCTCATCTATCCGCCCGGCTGCTACGCCGACGCCGAGGAACTCATCGCACTGGCCCGGCCCGTGGCCGAGGCGGGCGGATACTACGCCAGCCACCTCCGCAGCGAAGGCGACCGCCTGCTCGAGGCGGTGGACGAATTTCTCGAGGTCGTCCGCTCCAGCGGCGTCCGAGGCCAGGTGAGCCACCTCAAGACCTCCGGTCCGAGGAACTGGCCCAAGGCCGGCCAGGCCATCGACCGCCTTCGCCGCGCACGCGACGAAGGCCTCGACGTTTCGGCCGACCGTTATCCTTACCTGGCGAGCATGACGGACCTGGACTCGCTCCTGCTTCCGAAGTGGGCCGTCGAGGGCGGCCACGAAGAGGAACTCGCGCGCCTCGCCGACCCCGCGACGCGCCGCCGAATCGTTGACGAAATCCGCAAGGCCCATCCCGAGCCCGACTACTTCGACCGGATCACCGTCGCGGCCGTCCATCCCGACCGGCCGCAGGACGCCGTCGGCAAAACCTTGCGCGAACTGGCCGACCGCGCCGGAGGAGACCCGCTCGAGGCGGCCTTCGACCTTATCCGAGACCACCAGACCCAGGTCAACGCGACATACCGGTCGATGAGCGAGGAGAACCTGCGGGCGATTCTCGCCGAACCGTACGTGGCCATCGGGTCGGATTCGAGCCTGCGGCACCTGCCGGCCGACGCCGCCGCCGAGCGCGCCGGCCTGCCGCATCCGCGGGCCTATGGCACGGCGGCGCGGTTCCTCGGCACATACGTCCGCGACCTGGGCCTCGTGGATTGGCGCGAGGGGATTCGCCGGCTCACGAGCCTGCCGGCCGACATCGTCGGCCTCAAAGACCGCGGCCGATTGGCCGAGGGCGCCTGGGCCGACCTCGTCGTCTTCGACCGCGACCGCGTCGCCGACCGCGCAACGTACAAGCATCCCTGGGCCGCCCCGGACGGCATCCGCCACGTCTTCGTCAACGGCGAGCGGGTCGTCGCCGACGGCCGGCACACGGGCGCGACGCCCGGACGGGTCCTCAAGCGGGAGGGCACGTGAAACCGCGCATCGCCGTCACGGCCGACATCGGCAAGAAATCGGAGGCGTACGCGCGGGCCGTCCGGGCCGCCGGCGGAAATCCGCTTGTCCTTCAGCCTCCGGAGTCGGACCCGCCGCCGGCGAATCGCCTGGCGGACGCCGATGGCCTGCTTCTGACGGGCGGGCGGGACCTCGACCCCGCCCTCTGGGGCGAACCGAAACATCCGAAAACCTGCCTCATGGACCCACGCCGCCAGGCGTCGGACCTCGCGCTCCTGGAGGAAGCGGATGCGCGCGGCCTGCCGGTCCTTGCCGTCTGCCTCGGCATCCAGGAACTGGCGGTCCACCGCGGCGGCACACTCATTCAACACGTCCCCGACGTTCCGAACGCGGCGAAGCACGATGGGACGAAACAGCGCCCCGTCACGCACGTCGTGACGATCGAAGCGGATTCGCTGCTCGCGCGAATCGTCGGCCCCGAGCCCGCCTCGACGGCCGGTCCGCCTGCGGCGAGATCTCGCCCGCGAAGCGAGGTCTCGCCTCTGGCGGACAAAGCGGACGAGGCCGGCGGGCCGCTCGAAACCAACACCCGCCACCACCAGGCCGTCCGCGAGCCGGGCCGTGGAATGCGCGTCGTCGCGCAAAGCGCCGACGGCCTCATCGAAGCCATCGAGAGCAAGGACCGGGGCCGATTCGTCCTGGGCGTCCAGTGGCACGCGGAGGACCTCATCGCCGAACCGCGCCATCTGTCACTCTTTGAGGCCCTTTGCCGCGCCGCCGGGGCGGAGAAGGACGCACCGTGAAAAATGAAATCGGCGTCATCGTCGGCTTGCGGGCGGAGGGGGACCTCTTCGGCGAGGTGAAGCGCTTCGACCTGCGAGCCTGCCAACTGGTCGGCTGGAAGCCCGAACTCTGGACCGGCGAGACGGCCGACCGCGTGCGCCTCCAGGCCGGGGCGTCGGGCGTCCGTGTCATCGGTTTCTGGGCGGGCTGGCCCGGGCCGGCGGCCTGGAACTTCGTCGAGGGTCCGGCGACGCTCGGTCTGGTGCCGGCGGCCTACCGGGCCCAACGCGTCGCGGCGCTCGAGCGCGCGGGCGCCTTCGCCCGACGCGCCGGCCTCCCCGCCGTCATCACCCATCTGGGGTTCATCCCGGAGAACCCATCGGACCCGCTCTTCGCCGAAGTGGTCGCGGCGGTGCGCCGGGTGGCGCAGCACCTGGACGGGCTTGGACTCGAATTCTGGTTCGAGACGGGACAGGAGACGCCCACGACGCTCCTCAGGCTGATTCAGGCGGTCGGCACGGCGAACCTGGGCATCAACCTCGACCCGGCGAACCTCGTCATGTACGGCAAGGGGAACCCGATGGACGCGCTGAGCGTTTTCGGCAAGTACGTCCGAAACATTCACGCGAAGGACGGCCTGTATCCGACGGACCCGATGCGGCTGGGGCGCGAGGTGAAGGTCGGCGAGGGGGCGGTGCGGTATCCCGAGTTCGTCCGTTGCCTGGCCGAGGTCGGTTTCCAGGGCGAGTTCATCATCGAGCGCGAAATCACCGGCGACCAGCAGCGACGCGACATCGCCGACACCGTCGGGTATCTGAAAAGGCTGCTTGCCGAGACGCCCTGAGCGGAAAAGGGGACGGGAGCCTTTTCCTGGAAAACGCTCCTGGCGGGCTGAAAACGCGGTTTTTGCGGAAAAGGCTCCCGTCCCCTTTTTCCCGTGCTTTTTCTCTCCCTCTCCCCTTGTGGGAGAGGGTAGGGTGAGGGGGAGAGGAGAAAACCGATCCGGCCGAAAGAGCGATCCCGATGGAGTTACCAGCCGCTCGTTCCCGCGGCGGCCGCGTTCCTCGCCGGTATCCTCGTCGCAGACCATGTCGGCGATGGCCGCACCGAGGATGGCTCCTGGTGGATGCTTTTGTGGTGCGCGGCGGCGTTTGCGTCGGCGGCCGTGTGGGCCGGGATGTTCTTTTTTCGCGTTCGGCCAAACGTCAGTCTCGTTCCGCTTCTGGTTCTCGTTGCGTGTGCCGGCGCGGCGCGATACCGCGCGAGCGTCGAGGCGGCCCCGAACGACGTCGCCCTCCTGTGCAAGGGCGGACCGCGCGTCGTCACGCTCGAAGGCTTGGTCGTCCGCTCGCCGCGCATCGTTCCGCCGCCGCGCGACGTTTTCCTGCCCTACGCTCCCTACTACGAGCGCATGAGCCTGGCGCTCCAGACCGAGTGGGCGACGGTCGGCGAACAAAGGGTTCCGGTCCGCGGGCGGGTGTGGGTGACCGCGCGGGGCGTGTCGGGCCTGGATCAACCCGGCTGTCCGCGGCTGGGCGACCGCGTCCGGGCGATGGGTTTTCTCGTGCCGTTCCAGGAGCCGACGAACCCCGGCGCGTTCGATTTCAGCCGCCACCTGCAGCGGCAGCGGTTCCGCGCCTTCCTCAGCACCGACCACCAGGAGGCGATGCGCGTCGTCCAGCCGTGGGCGGACCCTGCGCTCGCGTGCCTCGGGGCGCTGCGGGAATCGGTGCTCGATCGCCTCGAACGGATTCCGAGCAGCGAAGGTCGCGCGGTCGTTGCGTCCATTGTGCTCGGCCGCAAGGACCTCCTCGACGATTACGAGCCCGGTGCGGAAGGTGTGGTGGAGCAGGATTTCATCGCGAGCGGGGCGGCCCATTTCCTGGCGGTCTCCGGCCTTCACGTCGGCATGGTGGGCTGGGTGGTGCTCTTGCTCGCGCGGTTGGCCGGGGCGGGGCGGCGCCTGACGGCCCTGCTTGTCGCCGTCGTGGTTCTCCAGTACGCCCTGATGACGGAACTTCAGCCCTCGGTCGTGCGGGCGGCCGTGTTCATCTGGATCCTTTGCCTCGGCTGGGCCGTGGGCCGGCGGCGACTCTTTTACAACTCGCTCGCCGCCGCGACGCTCATTGTGCTGGCGCTTCGTCCCGGCGACCTCTTTACCGCCAGTTTTCAACTCTCGTTCGGCATCATGCTGGGCCTGATGTTCCTCTGCAGGCGGATTGAAGCGGTGGTGCTTCGCCGCGACAAGGACGCGGAAGCGCTGAGCGAGCCGGCGGGTGGCCTGGTGCGGCTGTGGCGGCATCCTCTTCGTCCGACGACGTCGCTCTCAATCTCCGCGGCCGCGATCGGCGTTCCGCTCGTGGCCCTTCTCTTCCACATGGTGGCATGGCTGTCCCCGGTTACGACCATCATCCTTACCCCCCTGGTGACTTTGCTCCTCGCAAGCGGGTTCATTCTGGTGGCGTTCGGCTGGGCGCCGGTGTGGGTCGCCGATACTCTGGCCCTCGTGCCGGACGCCCTGGCCCGCCTTATCGGCGCCGTCGTCCATTTCATGGCGCAACTTCCGGGCGGGCATTTTTACGTGGCCGACTTCGGCTGGGCGTGGTTGCTCATCGTGTATGGCCTTTTGTGGGCGTGGGGCCGGCGCGAGCGGCTGGGCATTCCACGGCGGCGGTTGGCCGTGGCGGCGCTCGCGGCCGCGGCCGTCTTCTTGTGGACCACCGGACGCCGCGCCCCAGAACACGTCCGCGCGACGTTCCTGGCGGTCGGCGGCGGCAACGCGAACCTCGTGGAGTTGCCGAACGGACGGACGCTCCTTTACGACGCCGGTTCGTCGCTCTCCTACATGCGGGCGGGCGAGGGGACGACGGCCCCGGCGCTCTGGTCGCGCGGCATCGAACGCGTGGATGCTGTCTTCATCAGCCATCCCCACTTCGACCACTACAAGGACATCCTGCCCCTGGTGGACCGTTTCGGGGTGCGACAAGTATTTGTCCCGCCGACGTTCGTGCGCAAGCGTATGGAGGCGGACGATGACGTCCTCAAGCGCCTCGCCGATCGCGGCGTGCGCGTCGAGTTTCTCGGCGCGGGTGACCGGCTCGCGGGCATGGGGGAGACGACCGTGCGCGCCCTCTGGCCCCGCGGCCAGGCGTCGCAGACGCGCAAGACCAACGACGGGTCCCTGGTCCTCGAGATTGAGGAGCGCGGTCGGCGGCTGCTCCTCACGGGCGACATCGAGGAGCCGGCCATCGACGCGCTGCTTGCCTCGGAGCCGCACCTGAAAGCCGACGCCATGCTCTGGCCGCACCACGGCAGCGACCCCGACGCCGTCCGACGTCTCGCCGAGGCCGCCGGGGCGAAGGCTCTGGTCGTCTCGGCCGGTCGTCCGGTCCTGCCGCTCGCCGATCCGCCGTGGCTTGCGCAGGAGGGGGCTCGATGCTACCGGACAGGCGAGGTGGGGGCGGTGACGCTGGACCTGCGTCCGGAAGGCATCCGCGCCGAGACGTTCCTAGCGCGGCCGCAGACGGCGGCCGATGTGCCCGAACATGCTGAGGACGACCCCAACGCGGCCGGCGACGCCCCGCCGGGCGCGTGACGTCGGCATCTCAAGGATCAACGCGGCGCAGGTTCAACAGACGGTTTGCCGGTCCGCACGTCGAGTACCACGGCGGGCTTGTCAGGCTCGCGCACTTCCACGGTCTTGCCCTCGGGGCCGAACCCGACCTCGGGCTTCGTCTCGCACCGGGTCAGCAACTTCGGGAGTTCCGCGAGCGCCCCGTGGTAGAAGACGGAGTAGTCGCCAGGGTCGAGCCAGGCAGGGTTGCCCACGACGTACAGCCACCCCTTGCCGTCGGGCTGCTGGACGGTCTGGACAACATTGACCCCGCCGCCCGTGAAGTGCACATCCTTTTTCGTCCAGCGCTTGCCGGTGCCCTCCGGAGTGAGCGAGGTTACGATCATCCAGTCGTGAAGGCCGAACCAGTCCTCGCCGGGCTTCAACCCTGCCTTGGGCAGGAACTTGCCGGCGACAATCAGGCAGTTTTCCTGGACACCCAGTCCGAGCACGTAGTCGGCCGGGGCTGTGACCGTGTGCCACGTGGCGCCCCGGTCGCGCGAAAACACGATGCGGTTCGGCAGCCCCTTCTCGGGGGTTTCGGTTGGCAGGAGACCCCAGATAAAAACATCGGAGTAGTCGGACACCCCGATCTGCACCGGCCGAAAGCTGAGGTCGGCCTTGACGACCTTCCATGTCTGGCCGCGGTCCTCGCTGAGGAGGACTTCGCCCGTCTTCGGCCGCACGCCCCACTGGTCCTTCTCGGCGCGCCCCACGGTTACGACGCCTGAGGCATCCGCCGGCTCCGTCCCCCCCGGCCAGTCGCGGGCCTGAAGGCTCGTGTGCCTGAACGGAGGCTGCTCCCAAGGGGCTTGTTGATATGGCTTGGGGTCATATTGTTCCGTGGCGCCTTCGACAGTCCTGCCATTCTCGTAGCGCCTCGAAGAGGAAACCGAACCGTCCGGGTTGAACCAGACCTCGTCGCCATCCTGGCGGTCGTTCTTATAGTGCGAGATCATGTTCAGTTGGCCGGAGGGCGTCCAAGACAGGGCGAGGCCCTCTTTTTTCCCGTCCCGGTAAGTTGTCTGCATCATCTTGAGTTTCTTGTCGAAGTCGAACCAATTGATGTATTGGCCGTTGCGCTTGCCGCCGGAATATGGACAGGTTGCAACGACATTCTCGATGTGACCGCCTAAGGGGAACTCGAAGGCGGTGCCCTCGCCGCGCTCGACGCGGCCGAGGAGGTTGTCTTTGGCGTCATAATAGAGGCCCGACACGATGTCCTGGCCCAGGTACTCCTCGACGACCTTGGGCCGGCCGTCGGGATACCACTGCTTGTGAAGCCTTGGAGTGGGGGGCGGCGGAGGCTTCGAATCTTCCGGCGGGGGGAGGTGGCGGAAGAGCATCGGCGGATTGAGTTCGCAAGGCATCGCATCGGGATAGAGTATGAGTATGTCCCCGCCCTTCATCATCGCCTCACGAAAACTCTTTCGCCCGTCTTCGGCGCTTGCGTCGCCGTAGGGATCGGCGTCCACTGGCGGGTTCATGACCAAGACGTTCGGGTCCTTGAGGCACTTGGCCACGAATGCCTCGGCCTCGGCCCGGTAATCCGGCGCCGCTTCCGCCGCAAGGGCGCTTGCCGCTAGAGACGCAACCGCCCCGCCTGCCGCCACAATAAGCAGGATGAGGAGATGACAGGCTTTCATAGCAGATTCCCCCTTGCAGGTTCATCCCGTCAGGACGAGGTTGTCGGCGTGAATCACTTCTTCGTAAGGCCGGTCGCCGAGGACCTTGGCGAACTGGCTGGACTTGAGGCCCTTGATCTTGGCCAAGTCGGCCGAGGAATAGTTCGTCAGGCCCTGGGCGATTTCTCCGCCGCCGGTTGACACGACGGCGACGACGTCGCCCGCCTCGAACGCGCCCTCGACGGCCGTGATGCCGGACGCCAGGAGACTTTTTCTGGCGCGGACGGCCTTGGCGGCGCCGGCATCGACGATGATTTTTCCATGCGCCCGTCGCGCCAGGCCGATCCACCGCTGCTTGGCGCGCATCTTGGCCTTGGTGGGGACGAAGAGCGTGCCGACGGATTTGCCGGCGAGGAGGTCCGCGAGGACGCCGGCCCGTCGGCCGTCGGCGATTGCGGCCATCTCCCCCGCCGCGAGGACCGTCGCGACGGCTTCGAGTTTCGAGCGCATCCCCCCCACGCCGAGCGCGGAGCGATCCTTCTCGACCACCGCGCCGCGGACCTCGGCGAGGTCCTCGACCACGTCGAAGCGGTCCCGGCGCGAGGCGTCGCGATAGACGCCGTCCACCGTCGTCAGCAGGACCAGCAGGTCCGCCCGCAGGAGGTTCGCGACCATGGCGGCGAGGACGTCGTTGTCGCCGAAACGGATCTCGTCCACGCTGACCGTGTCGTTCTCGTTGATGATGGGGACGGCCCCGTAGGCCTGGAGGGCGCCGATGCAGTTGCGGACGTTGAGGTAGCGGCTTCGGTCCTCGATGTCGCCGCGCGTGAGCAGCACCTGGGCGGCGTGGCGTCCGTGGCGCTGGAGGGCCTGGTCGAACGCCCGCATGAGCGTCGTCTGTCCCACGGCCGCGCACGCCTGGAGGTCGGGCAGGGCGGCCGGACGCTTCTCCAGGCCGAGGTCGCCCAGGCCGGCGCCGATGGCGCCGCTGGAGACGACGGCGACCCGCAGGCCGCGGGCCTTGAGGTCGTGGACCTCGTCGGCGATGTGTTCGACGAGCGCGCGGTCCAGCCGCCCCCGCGAGTCCGCGAGGACGTTCGTTCCGAGTTTGACGACGAGGCTCCGGACGCCGCTCATCGCCTCTTGGCGTGCCTGTTCGCTCATTGCGGTTCCTTGGCCGCCAGCGTCTCGCGGACCAGGTCCACGTTCCTTCGTGTCGCGCCCTGGAGTCGGCGGATGACGCTCCGCGCGGCCGCGCCCATTTCACGGCGGCGGTCGGCGTGAGTCAAGAGTTCCTCGAGCGCCTGGGCGAGCGCCGGCAGGTCGGCCACCTGGCGGGCGGCGCCGGCGGAGAGCATCTCGCGGGCCTCGACGGCAAAGTTGAACATGTAAGGTCCCCACAGGAGGGGCTTGGCGAGCGACCCGGGTTCCATCGGGTTCGACCCGCCGAGGGGCGCAAACGACCGGCCGACGATGACCACGTCCGCCAGAGCGTACCATTTCATCAGATCGCCCATCGTGTCGCCGAGGATGACGGGCGGCTCGGGCCCCGTCGCCTGGCCGGTCGATCGGCGGAGGACGCCGAAGCCCTCGGCGCGGATGGCGTCGGCGGCGGCGTCGAAGTTCTCCGGCCGGCGCGGGACGATGACGAGGCGCGCCGCCGGCCGGCGCTCGCGGACCGCGCGAAACGCCTCCAGGAGGATCGCCTCCTCGCCCGGGGCCGTGCTCCCCGCCACCAGGACGGGCGCGCCCGGCTCGATGCCGCTCGAATGCCGAAGGACCTCGGCGCCAGGGACGGAGTCGGCGAATTCGACGGCATCGTGTTTCATCTGGCCCGTGACGCGCACGCGCTCCGGGTCGGCGCCGAGGCCGACCAGGCGCTCCGTGTAAACGGGCGCCTGGGTGGCGACGGCGGCGCAGGTCGAGACGACGGCCCGCATGAGTCCGCGGATCCGGAGATACCGCCGGTGCGACCGCTCCGTCATCCGCAGGTTGACGACGAAAACCGGCAGGCCGCGTCGGCAGGCGAGGAGGAAGAAGTTCGGCCACCACTCGGATTCGACCTGGACGACGGCCGTGGGGCGGATCCGCCGCAGCGCGAGCCAGACGCACGGCCCGAGGTCCAGGGGGAAGTGAAAGATGCGCCGGCCGGGGAAGAGACTCTCGGCCCGTTCGCGGCCGGTGCGGGTCGTCGTGGAGAGGACGATGTCGGCGTCGGGAAACGCCTCGGCCAGGGCCGGGACGAACGTGCGTGCGGCCTCGACCTCGCCGACGCTGATGGCGTGGACCCAGAATCGCTCGGCGGCGGGGGGGAGGCGCGGGACGAACCCCCATCGTTCCCAGCACCGCCTGCGATACTTCGGCTTGAAGGCGAGGAGCGCGAGATACACCGGCCAACCGACGATCGCGGCGAGCGCATAAACGGCGTTGACGAGGATGAGCCAGCCGAGATTCGCTTGGCGACCGTTCATAGCCGGCCAGTGTAGGGCCGCCGGGCGGCGCGTGCCAGCGGATTTCAGTGCGCAGGCGGGGGCGGGTGTGCCAGAAGCCCAGGGATTACTATCCCTGGGCTTCTTCGCGCGCCAAGAGGCGACGGCCGATTGGGCGATGCCGTTTTGCCTTGCAAGGGGGCACGGACGGTGATAGATTGGCCGCCGAGGCGCGAGTCTGGTGGAGCCATCCCGGCGCGCCGGGATCGAGAACGGTTGACGGCCAATGCCCGAGATCCTTGGCGAGTGGGTGACATCGTGGCCGTTCGGCGCATTTCTCTTTTTGCTGGGCCTGTGCGTCGGCAGTTTTCTGAACGTGTGCATCCACCGGCTGCCGACGGGCCAGAGCATCGTGCGGCCGGCGTCGCACTGCACGTCGTGCCAGGCGCCGATAGCGTGGTACGACAACATTCCGGTGGCCAGTTATTTTGTGCTGGGCGGCCGGTGCCGGCGGTGCGGGGAGCCGTTCAGCGCCCG
>Ga0315289_10003026_pt1 | contig 25574 bp, 16 predicted proteins | sample YL17G11_40_MG_FD_203452 | JGI IMG/M metagenome (GOLD analysis project Ga0315289, IMG submission 203452) | Sediment microbial communities from Yellowstone Lake, YNP, Wyoming, USA - YL17G11_40 | ecosystem: Environmental > Aquatic > Freshwater > Lake > Sediment | place: USA: Wyoming | collected...
GAGGTCCGAAGTCCGAGGTCCGAAGTCCGAGGTCCGAAGTCCGAGGTCCGAAGTCCGAGGTCCGAAGTCCGAGGTCCGAAGTCCGAGGTCCGAAGTCCGAGGTCCGAAGTCCGAGGTCCGAAGTCCGAGGTCCGAAGTCCGGAAGCACGCTCATGACTCAGGAACTGCTTTCATCCAGGATCAAGCGGCTCGCCTTCATCTCCCTGCTGGCGTTCTGCTTACTGCCGGCCTATCTGGGGTACTGGGCCGTGTACCGCGCGCCGGAGCTCCGGGCGAACCCGCACAATCAGCGGGCGGCGGCGCGTCTGCAGATGACCGAGCCGGGCCGCATTCTGTCGTCCGACAACGAGGAGATCCTGGGCCGCGAGCAGGAGGCCCTGGGCAAGTGGAAGCGGCAGTACCCATCGCCTATGACGTACTGCCATCTCACCGGCTATGCGCCGAACACGTGCTTGCAGAAGTCCCTCCAGGATGCCCTGTTTGCCACTGGCGCTTTCGAGGACCCGTGGGCGGCTCTGCTGAAGTCCCAGCGTCTCGGCAACGACGTCGAGCTCACGATCAACGCCAACGGCCAGCGCGCTGCGCGCCGCCTGCTGGAGGGGCTGAAAGGCGCGGTGGTCGCCCTGAACCCACGAACCGGGGAGGTTCTCGTCCTCGCCAGCGCGCCGACCTACAACCCCGTCGAGATCTCCACGGATGCCGAGAAGGCGGAGCTGTTCCGCACCGACCCGGACTCCCCGGAGCTCGACCGGGCACTGCAGGGGCTCTATCCCCCCGGCTCGATCTTCAAGCTGCTCACCGCTGCTGCGGCCCTCGATGGCGCGAAGATCAGCCCGAGCCAGACGGTCGATTGCACGGGCAGCATCACCATCGAGGGGCACGAGCTGCACTGCCGGAAAGCCCACGGCAAGCTCGACCTGGCTCATGCCGTCGCGGAGTCGTGCAACGTCTACTTCGCCCATGTCGGTGAGACTTTGGGTGTGGCCGAGTTGTCCACATATGCAGAGGGCACGCGGGTCTTCCAGGCGCCACCGTTGCCCTTGCCGGCGGCGGCGAGCCGGGTCATGAGCTCCAAGACGGATGCTGTGGTCGCCGCGAGCATGGCGATGGGGCAGGGCGATCTGCTGGTCACTCCGTTCGGGGCGGCCCAGCTCGCCGGGGCCATCGCGAACCAGGGCGTGCTCATGCGCCCGTACCTCGTGAAGGCAGTCATCTCGCCCGAGGGTCGAGTCCTGGAGCACACGCAGCCCGCTCAGGAGGCCCAGGCTTTCCGGGCCGGTACCGCGCAGTTCCTGGCGCACACGATGGAGCTGGTGGTAGAGGCGGGCACAGGCGCCGGGGCACAGGGGTCGACCGTCCACATCGCCGGCAAGACGGGGTCGGCCGAGAACCCGAGCGGCAAGCCACACGCCTGGTTCGTGGCCTTCGCCCCCGTCGAGGATCCACGGGTGGCCGTGGCGGTAGTCGTGGAACACGGCGGCACGGGCGCAGGTGCCGCCCTGCCGATCGCGCGGGAGGTCATCGAGGAGCTGCTGCGGTAACCCCGTGACCGCCGAGGGGCCGGGAAAGGCGGCGCGAGCGCCACTTGGGCGCGGGCATGGTGATCACATGGTAGGCAGCCTGCTGGCCGGACGCTACCGGCTGGATGAGGAGATCGGTCAGGGCGGGATGGCGACCGTCTATCGAGCGTTCGACCGCTCGCTGGAGCGGCCGGTGGCGGTCAAGGTGCTGCGGGACGACCTCGCCCGCGACGAGGCCACCGTTGCCCGCTTCCGCGCGGAGGCCCAGGCGGCGGCGCGCCTCTCCCACCCGAGCATCGTCCAGATCTACGACACCGGCGAGGACAACGGCCACCACTTCATCGTGATGGAGTACCTGCCGGAGCCCGACCTCAAGAGCATCATCCGCAGCTACGCGCCCCTCCCCGCGCACAAGGTCGCCGAGGTCGCCATGGCAGCCTGCGAGGCGCTCGGCTACGCCCACCAGCACGGCCTGATCCACCGGGATGTCAAGCCCCACAACATCCTGTTCACTGCCGACGGTCGGATCAAGCTGGCCGACTTCGGCATCGCCGCCGCCATCGGTGACCGAGCGACCGAAGTCTCGCTGCTCGGCTCCGCTCACTACATCTCGCCCGAGGAGGTCCATGGCAACGCCGCTACCCCGCAGTCCGACCTGTACTCCCTCGGAGTTGTGATGTACGAGTGCCTGACCGGGCGGACCCCCTTCCAGGGGGAGACCGCCGAAGCCGTCCTCGCCAAACGGCTCGCGAGCCCCCCCCCGGCGCCGCGCTCCCTGAACCCCAGCCTCCCGCCGGCCGCGGAGCACGTGGTAATCAAGGCAATGGCCCGAGACCCGGGGCAGCGCTATCAGTCGGCGGGGGAGATGCTGGCTGACCTTCGGCGCCTGGCGGCTGGCGCACCGGTCGTCGCAGCGGCGCCCCCCCCCTCGTCCGAGGCAACCCAGACGATGGTCCTTAGGCGCCCGCCGGAGACCGTCTCGACGCCCATCATGCGGGAGGTGCCTCCGGGGCCTCGGCAGCCTCCTCTTCCGGTTCGTCGGGACGAGGGCGCCCCGGGCTGGGTGTGGGGTGCCGGCGGCGTGTTGCTGGGCCTGATCGCTCTGGTGGGCGTGGTGGTCATCCTCAAGTACGTCTTCTACCCTGGGCCTCAGACGCCGGCACTGGTTCAGGTGCCCGGTGTCACGGGAATGTCCCGCGACCAGGCCAAGCAGGCTCTGGTGGACGCCCAGTTGGCCCTCGGCTCGGTGACCGAGAAGCCGACGAAGGACCAGCCGGCCGGAAGCGTCATCGAGCAGGACCCCCCGATGGCCGAACGCGTGCGCAAGGGCACCAAAGTCAACCTGGTCATCGCGGCGCCGGGCTCCGGCCAGCCCGAGGTCGTCCCCGTCCCGGACGTGACCGGGATCCAGGCCGACAAGGCCAAGACCAACCTCCAGATGCTTGACCTCCAGGTCACCCTTGAGGAGGTCAGCGACAACGCGCCAGTCGGCCAAGTGGTCAAGCAGAGCATCCAGCCCGGCCTCCGCGTGGCCAAAGGCCAGACCGTGACGTTGACGGTCAGTAAGGGCCCCGAGACCCAGCCCACCGAGCCCACGCAGCCCACCGAACCTGCCGTGCCGGAGAAGGCGGGTGGTGGTGCCACGGACACCAGCACTGACGCGGAGCCGCAGGTCTACATCCAGGAGGACACCGCCTACGCCGCGGAGCACCCCGGGCAGAGGAAGTTCGATGTCTCGGTTCTCCCCCGGGGACGGAAGCCGGGCCAGATGGTCGACATCCTGATGAGCGACAAGAACGGGAAGGATACGGTCGTTCACAGCGGGCGACACGACCCGGGCAACGTCGTCGAGGAGTCCGTATACTCGGTCGGGGAGCCCACGATCGAGGTGCACTGGGAAGGCAAGATGATCGAGCGGTACCCATCGTGACCCCGGCGCGGCACGGTCGGACTGGACCAGGAGAAGAAACCATGACAGAGCGGTCGGTTTCGGGCGTAGCACTGATCGGCGCTCTCCTCATCAGTCTTGCGATGGCGAGTGCGCTGCGGCCCGCGCACGCGGCGACCACCTACGGTGCGGTCGACATCGTGGCCGCCGCCAACGGCGGACGGGTGGTAGCCGCCTCCGGTGAGCTCCACGATCGGCGAGGGCTCGTCGACCCTCGGTGGCGGAAGGAGAGCCTCATCGACGGCAAGCGGGTAGAGGGCGACCTCATCCCGGCCGACTCGTACGGTTGGGCGACGGATCGCGCCCCCGGTCCGCGCGATCCCGCCTGGGTCATCTTCGCCTTCGCGGGCGACAAGCTCCGCAGCATCGGCGCCGTCCGCCTTGACCCGCGCACGGAGGATCCCCAGGCGATCGGCCGCTGGGTGAGGGGCTTCGCCATCGAGGTCTCGGTCACGACACCCGACGGCCCATGGCAGCGAGTCGACAGCTTCGAGCTGATCAACCTCGCGCGGCCTCAGGAGTTCGCCTTCAGCTCCCCCGTCCCAGCCAAGTACGTCCGCTTGCTCATCGCCTCCAACCAAGGATCGAACTCCTCGGTCAGTCTGGGCGAGTTCGAGGTCTTCGAGGCGCTAACCGGCGACGACGAGGTCACCGAGGTCATCGCCGGGATGGAAGCCCAGCTCTCCAAGCTGCGACACTATGCCTCGGTCCATGGCGCCGGGACCACTGTCCCCTTGACTGACGGGCTTCCCCCCGGCAAGGCGAGTCTCATCGCCGCAGCCAACGGGGGACGTGTCCTCAAGGTGTCGAGCGAGGCGAGCGACGAGAAGAACCAACCCCTACCCCAATGGCGCGCCGCGAACCTCATCGACGGGCGGGTTGCCAAGCCGGACGAGACTCCGGAGGACGGCTCCTTCGGGTGGTCGTCCAACACTGCGCCGACCGAGACCAAGCCGGACTGGGTGATCCTCGAGATCCCCACGAACCCCGGCGCCATCATCGACACAGCCCTGGTCGACCCGACGGCGCGGGACCCCTGGAGCATCGGGCGTGGCGCCAAGGACATCGAGGTCGCCGTGGCCACCGAGAGCCCCGATGGCCCCTGGACGTCGGTCGGCCAGTGGCAACTCCCTCGTGAGCCGAAGCCGCAACTGCTCCACTTCGCCCCGACCGAAGCCAAGTACGTCCGTCTGAGCGTCCTCTCGAACTTCGGATCCAACCGGTACGCGGAGCTCGGCGAGTTCGGCGTGTACAGACTGTACCCAGACCAGAATGTCCTTGATGGAATCTGTCTCAGGATCGGGAACGCCTTGACGGAACTGAAGAAGTACCGTGAGGGCGCTCTGCAGGAGTCGGAGGCTACCCGGTAGCGCGCCAGGGGACCTGCGGCGTTCGGTTCGCCGTAAGGCCTCCGGGCAGGGGCCACGCTTTGGCAGGACGAGCTGTCGTGCCTAGAGCCCGTGGCGGTGCGGCCCGGTGTGTAACTTGACACCCTTTTGGGCATACTATATAATGCCGGGCGTTGCCACGTGGCCGTCCTAGACCACCGTCCCGCTAGTGGCGGGAATGGTGTTTTGGGGGCGTTACGTAAGCATGCCATTGGCGCCCGGCGACGTTGTCGAGGGCAAAGTCGCGAAGCTCGTGCCGTTTGGAGCCATCGTGGCACTGCCCGAAGGCCGTTCCGGCCTCGTACACATCTCCGAGATTGCCGACAGCTACGTCCGGGATGTAGCGGATTACTTCGAGGAGGGCGATGCAGTAAGGGTCAAGATCATCGGCACCGATGAGAAGGGCCGACTGCAGCTCTCCGCCAAGCAGGCGGAGCGACGAGAGCCGATCCGACCTGTCGAGCACCAGCACACTCCATCGTCCGGGCCTATCGGGCCCCTGTCGGCCTCCTTCGAGGAGCGGCTCTCGAACTTCATGAAACACAGTGAGCAGCGGCTCGTTGACCTGAAGCGCAGCCGAGACGCCAAGCGGAAGAAGCGCCGTCGTCGTTAGTTGGGTCGGTCTGTCGCTCTGATCGTCACTTCTCTCTACAACCGGCACTCCCGCTCCGGGACACTGCGTCCGGCGGGCTCCCCGAGGCAAGGTACCCCCTTGCCGCCCGTGAGGCCAGATCTGGAGGAAGGGAGTGTGTCGTCATGACTACCAGACGGAGTACCATAAGACTGCGGCTCAACGGCAGGTCTCTTTTCCCTGTTTTCTTGACCTTCGGCCTTGTAATGGTCCTGGCTGCGCCGACCCCGGCGAAGGGCAATGACCGCGACGGCTCGGGCGGCGGCTCGCCCCGGGCCTCTGCGCCTTCGCGGTCTGATGGCGGGTCCCGAGCCTCAAGACCGGCGGGCGGCGGAGCGCGGACATCGCGTGATGTTTCGGGCCCGGTGCGCTCCGGTCCGCGCCCTGATCGGGGCGGCGACGACGCCGGGCCGCGCAGGGCCATGAGACCCGACGGTCCGCGTGGGGGCGACGACGGCAGTCCCCGAACCCCGCCCGTACGCTACCGCTCGCCATTCGATCTCAGGGGCCCAGGCGGGAGAGATGCCGGCCCGCGACGCTTCCGGGTGGACATCGCGCCACACCCGGTAAAGGATGACGGTCCTCCGGGGGGCGGCTCGGGCCGCGGCAGCCCTGGCGGAGGCGGCAAGGAGTACGCCCCGCCGCGCGGCGGCAGCCATCAGCTTCCCGCGCCGGGCAGCGACCATGGGCGCCCGAGCGACCCCTCCGACAGGACACCCTCGCCACCGGGAGCCAAACAGCCGAGCCCACCGGGCGGCGGGCATCCGGGCAACCCGGGAAGCGGAAGCGGGCGCGTCTCGCCCCGGCCCGGAGGGAGGAAGAGCCCGGTGCCGCCTGGCCACTACCGGCCGCCGGGTGGTGGGCGCTGGAGTCATCCGGCGCCTTTCCCTGGGCACCGGTCGCCCCCACCCGCGTGGCGACCTCCGCGTGTGAGCTTCCGGACGCCGAACGGCGGCTGGGGTGGCTGGCGTCCCTGGTGGCGCTTCCACCACTATTACTACCACTCCTGGCCCACGGTGTTCGTGTGGGGTGGCTGGGGGACCGGGTGGTACGATCCGTGGTGGTGGGGCCCCTACTGGTGGCCCCACGAGGAGGTGCGCGTCATCATCGTGCACGAGGATGATGACGATGGCATCCCGTCCTACGACTACGACCGGTCGGATCGGCCGCGGGACACGACGTCCGACTGGGAGCACGCCGAGTGGATGGTGCCGGAGCTGCGGACCGCTCTGGACGACTTCGCCGGAGCGTGGACCTCGGGTGACGTCCAGAAGCTTCAGGCGCACCTGACGCCGACCCTCGCGATCGCCGTCAGGCACGACTGGGAGCAGCAGGAGGAGCCCTGGCTGCTCGCGCCGCCGGTGCTCCTGGACATCGTCCTTCAGGCCCTCGATGCTCAGCGCGACAGCATCTTCCGCTTCGTGCAGGCCGAGCAGATGGAGCCGGGCCTGGTCTGGGCCGTCGGCGAGCACTCGTTCACCGCCGACCAGGGCGGGCGCATCGAGGCTACGATGGAGGTCATGTTCCGCCGCTACGAGAACACCTGGCTGGTCGAGGCCATCACGGCCAGTTCCGACCAGTACCGGTGGCTCGCAGATGATCTGCTGAAGGATGCGGCAACCGAGAGCGCCAGACTACTTGACCAGATGAAGCAGGCGCAGGCCGCCGAGCCCAAGGGGGACTAGGGTAGCGGCGTTGGAGGCTTGCCCGTAGGCCCTCCCGGCGGCCCGCTGATGACGCCGTGCCGACCCACGGACCTCAACTTGCCCCGGCCCGAGGCAGTCCCCAGTACTCCTCGGGCCGGCAAGTGGGCCGCTTCAGTCCGCCTTCGGGATGTGCGTCCTTCATGTACGCCCCCCGGCGGATGCAGGAGGCCGAACGCGCGCAATGGCTGACGAGACCAGAGGGCCGCAGGGCGGGGACCCACCGGGCGATCTGCGCAAAGAACTCGAGCGCTATCGCATCGCCATGGCCGAGCTCCAGAGGCGCATCAAGGCCATGGAGGCGCAGCTCAGCACTGCGACCACCATGGCGGAGATGCCGCAGGTCATCGTCACCAAGCCCAAGCTCCACGAGACCCTGCAGCGCTTCGTCCGCAAGGTGGCGATGATCAGCCAGGCCGAGAAGTGCGCCATCATGCTGTACTCCCCTGAGGATGGCGAGCTGAGTGTCCTACCCCCCGCGCTGAACCTCAACGCCGAGCAGATCAAAGCCTTCCGCGTCAAGGCCACCCAGGGCGTGACGGGCCAGGTCTTCCGCGAGGGTACCCCCGTCGTCTTCAACGACGCCGTGCGGGACAACCGCACGATGAAGGACCTCATCGCCTTCCTCAATGTCCGCAGCGGAGTCTGTGTCCCGCTCGTGATCAAGAAGCGCGACGAGGAAGACCAGGTCGTCGAGCAGCGCACCATCGGCGTCATGCACGTCTTCAACAAGCGGTTCGGGGCGGAGTTCAACGACGAAGACGTCCGGCTCCTGACCATGCTCGCCGAACAGTGCGCGGCCATCATCTCCAATGCCCAGCTCTACATCCGCCTCAGCGAAGAGAGGGAAGAGCTCGAGGATACCCTCCAGAGCATCAAGGCGGGAGTCATCGTCGTCAACCGCGACAACGAGGTCCGCCTGGTGAACAGCGCCGCGGCCTCGATGCTCGCGAAGGAGGCCGCCAGTCTCCTCGGCAAGCCGTTCACCGACGCTCTGGAGGAAGAGAGCGTGCGCGCTCTCCTGCGCGACGCGCTCCAGGGCGACGAGGAGTTGACCCGAGAGATCACCGTCGGCCCCAACGACCCGCGCATCTACCAGGCCCAGGCCTCCATGATGCGCAGCGAGAGCGGTGGCGTGCAGAGCGTGGTCGCCATCTTCAACGACATCACCGAGATCCGCAACGTCGAGCGGATGAAGACGGCCTTCGTCTCGACCGTGTCCCACGAGCTGAGAACGCCGCTGACCTCCATCAAGGGGTTCATCGCCACCCTCCTCGAGGACGAGGAAGGCTACTTCGACGAAGAGACCCGCCGCGAGTTCTACCAGATCATCGACCAGCAGTGCGACCGGCTCACCCGACTCATCAGCGACCTGCTCAACATCTCACGCATCGAGTCCGGCCGATCCCTCGAGCTGCACCTCGGTGAGGTCAACCTGCGGGAGACCTGCGAGCGCATCATCGCCGCCCAGCAATCCTACACTGATCGGCACCATTTGAAGGTGGTGGCGCCCGACAGCCTCCCGACCGTCCACGCCGACCAGGACAAGGTGGAGCAGATGCTCGACAACCTGCTCGGCAACGCCATCAAGTACTCACCCAACGGCGGCGAGATTCGGGTCGCGCTGTTCGACGAGGGCGACTTCGTCCGCTTCGACGTGAGCGACCACGGGCTGGGGATCCCCGAACGCCACCGCGATCGGATTTTCGAGCGATTCCACATGGTGGATGACGATGTCGACCATCGCTCGGTGAAGGGCACCGGCATCGGCCTGTACCTGGTGAAGGCCCTGGCGCGCGCACACGTGAACGAGCAGGGCGAGCGCGGCGACGTGTGGCTCGCCCGCTCGCTGGTCGGCGAGGGCTCTACCTTCAGCGTGCGCCTGCCGAAGGAGACCGCCGAGGGCGCAAAGGCGCGACCCTAGTGTCGTGTCACGTACCATGTGACACATGACACGCAACACGGCACTAGGCCGCGAGCCCGCCGGCGACGTGCGCCGTGCAGCCGCAATCCACGCGCGGGCCAGGTGCCCGCGCGGCATGGTGTTCTGCGGGCGTGCTACTGAGCCCAGTGTGGGTTGGGAAACCGCGACTGGACCCTTTCCGCCGATGTTCAGGCGGAAAGGGGACTGTACCGGTTCCTCAGAAGGCAGGCTGCGGGATGAGGGTCGCGGTCGGGTTCGATCACGGTGGTTGGACGCTGCGGGACACCATCCTCGAGACGCTGCGCGAGGACGGTCACGAGGTGCTCGATCTGGGGGCGCGGTCGCCCGAGCCGAGCGACCACCCGGACTTCGCCCTGGCCGTGGCCAGAGCTGTGGCCGGTGGTCAGGCGGACCTGGGTGTGCTCGCTTGCGGCACGGGGATCGGCATGGCCATCGCCGCCAACAAGGTCGAGGGGGCCTACGCCGCCAACGTGTCCGACGAGTACTCGGCCCGCATGGCCCGCCGACACAACGGCGCCAACATCGTCACCGTGGGCGGTCGCACCATCGGCCCCGAGCTCGCCCGCGACATCATCCGCGCCTTTCTCACCACCGACGTGGACCCGAACGAGCGCTACGAACGCCGTCGTCGGAAGATCCGCGACCTCGAGTAGAGCAGCGCCAAATGGCCTCCGACCTCCCCGACCCCGCCGGGCAGCGCCCGCCGTGGGACCAGTACTTCCTTGAGATCTGCCGGGTGGTGTCCCGCCGGGCCACTTGCCTGCGCCGCCAGGTCGGAGCTATTCTGGTGCGTGACAAGCGCATTCTGACGACCGGGTACAACGGGCCGCCGCGGGGCGTGAGGCACTGCGCCGAGCTCGGCGGCTGCCGGCGCCAGGAGCTGGGCATCCCCTCCGGCGAGCGCCATGAGCTCTGCCGCGCCCTCCACGCAGAGCAGAACGCGATCATCCAGGCGGCTCTGCACGGGGTGTCGGTGACCGGGGCCACGATGTACATCACCAACCAGCCCTGTGTCCTCTGTGCCAAGATGCTGATCAACGCCGGCATTGTCCGCATCGTGTACCGGGGGCATTACCCGGACGAGATGGCCATGGAGATGCTCGGGGAGGCAGGTGTGGAGGTGGTTCGTTGGGACGGTGAGCAGGAGGACCGCCGGTGAAGCTCATCGCCGCCTTCCTCATCGCCGGCGTCACCTCGATCCTGCTCACGCCGCTCGTCGGGCGCCTCGCTCAGCGGTTGGGCGCGATCGTCCAACCGGATGCACGGCGCGCCCATGAGCGCCCCACTCCCACCGGCGGCGGCATCGCCATCTACGTCGGCTTCTGGCTCGGCCTGCTGATCGTGGGGTGGCCGCCCTCGTGGTCGACGCTGGTTCTGCTCGTCGCCTCCGCCCTCCTCCTGGTGGTGTCCTTCATCGACGATGTCAGAAGGCTGTCGCCGCTGCTGCGCCTGGCCGTCCACCTGTTCGTCGCGGTCTTCGTGTGGGCCGGGTTCCCGTCGGGAGGGTGGCCGTGGCCCGGCGGCATCGCGATCCACGGCCTCACCTGGCCACTCCACAGCGGGGGGGGTACGTATCTCGCGCTGGGCAAGTGGTCGCTGCTACTCACACTGGTCTGGATCGTGCTCATCATCAACTCGATGAACTGGCTCGATGGCCTCGATGGGCTCGCCGGCGGGGTCGGCGCGATCGCCGCGATCACGCTGGCGCTCCTCGCCCGGGCGAGGGGCGCCTTCGAGGTCAGCATCATGGGCGCGGCTCTGGCCGGAGCGGCCCTCGGCTTCCTGCGCTACAACGTGAAGCCGGCGCGCATCTTCATGGGTGACTCCGGGGCGATGTTCCTGGGGCTGGCCCTGGCCTGCATGTCGATCATGGGGACGCTCAAGGGGCCCACGCTCGTCGCCATCGCCGGCCCACTGCTCATCCTCGGGGTGCCGATCTACGACGCCGTCTCGACCATCATCCGGCGCCTTCGGCAGCGCAGACCTCTTCACGTTGCCGACCGCGAGCACGTTCACCATCGACTGCTGAGCCGAGGGTGGAGCGAGGAGAGGGTCGTCATGGTGCTGTGGTTGGTCTCGGGGGCCCTCAGCACCGCCGCACTCATCCTGGTGCGGTGACCGCGTCGATCCGCGCGGGGCCCGGGCCTGCCCGACAAGCCCCCGCCCGGCGATACGCAGGACGCACAACTCATGGATTCGCCTCGACCCATTGCGCTCATCTGCGGCACCCGCCCGGAAGCCATCAAGCTCGGGCCGGTCTACCTTGAACTGCTCGCGGCGCCGGACCGCTATCGCCCGGTGGTGATCGTCACAGGCCAGCACCGCGAGCTCCTGCGGCAGATGCTGACCGTGTTCGGGATGACGCCCGCGCACGATCTCGACGTGATGTCGGCCGACCAGACTCCGGCCTCGCTGACCTCGCTCCTGATCCCCCGGGTGCAGGAGACGCTGCAGCGCGAGCGCCCGGAGTTGGTGATCGTGCAGGGGGACACGGCGACCACCCTCGCCTCCAGCCTCGCCGCCTTCTTCGAGCAGATACCGGTCGCCCATCTGGAGGCCGGGCTCCGCACCGCCACCAAGTACTCGCCCTTCCCGGAGGAGATGAACCGCCGCCTGACCAGCCGCCTGGCGGACCTCCACTTCGCGCCCACCAAGCGCGCCCGCCATAACCTTCAGGGCGAGGGCGTCGATCCGCAGGCGATCTTCGTCACCGGCAACACGATCGTCGATGCCCTGCAGTGGGTCGGCGAACGCGCCCCCGCCCTCTCGACGACACCCTTCGCCTGGGTCGAGGACCTGCCCGGCCGGGCCATCCTCACCACCATCCACCGGCGCGAGAACCTCGGTGTGCCCTTCACCAGCATCTGCCTCGCCCTGCTCGAGCTGGTCCAGCGCTACCCCGACCTCTCGGTCGTGTTCCCGATGCACCCCAACCCGCGGGTACGGGCCGCGGCAGAGGAGCTGCTCGGCTCCTCGCCGCGCGTGCACCTGTGCGAGCCGCCGGACTACCTGGTCTTCGTACCCCTCATGCGCGCCGTGGATCTCGTCATCACCGACTCGGGGGGCATCCAGGAGGAGGCGCCCGCGCTCGGCCTGCCCGCCCTGGTGGTGAGGGAGTCCACCGAGCGTCCCGAGGGCATTGAGGCCGGCGTGACGAAACTGGTAGGCACCCAGACGGAAGCCATCGTGGAGGCGGCCTCGGCCCTGCTCGACAGCCCTGCGGCCTACGAGGCGATGGCCTCCGGTGCGAACCCTTACGGCGATGGCCGGTCGGCGCGACGGATCGTGCAGGCGCTAGACTGGTACTTCAGCCTGCGCGACGACCGTCCGCTCGATTTCGACTGGCACGAGAACCTGTAGCCCCGATCGGCTGCAGGGGCGTGAGGGGTGGAGTCCGACTGATGAGCGCCAACCCGCCCACCCAACAGGACGGCTCGGCGACGCCGACACTCCTGTCTGTGGACTTCTGGACCGGGCGCCGTCTCGCCTGGGCGGCCCTGGTTGTCTGCACGATCGCCTACCTGATCTTCCGGGGCGCTCCCGCCATCGCGTGGGTCTTCAGCCGGATCCGCGAGGTCCTGATCACGATCGCCCTGGCGATCATCGTGGCCTACGTCGTCACACCGGTGGTCGAGGCCTTCTGCAGCCTCCGCCTCTTCTCTCGGTGGCGGTGGGGACGTATGGCGGCGACCCTGATCACCTTCCTGCTGCTCCTGGTCGGCGTGGGCTGCCTGGCCGTACTTACCGGCGACCCACTGGTCAGGGAGACGGTCCGACTTAGCGGGCTGGTGGGTGACTGGTTGGAGGATGCTCCGCACAGGCTCGAGGGCTGGCTCAAGGCTTACTCCGCCACCGTGCCTCCCTCCGTGGCGGAGGTGATCAACCGGCGCGCGAGCGAGTTGGCCGGTAGCGGTGTCGAGTGGGCCACCGTGTTCGCGGTGCGTGTCGTGTCGCGGGGGTGGTACCTGGTCGAGGCCCTGCTGGTCCCGGTTCTGGCCTTCTACTTCGTCACCGACTCCGACCGTCTGCTCCAGGGCGTGCTCAACCTGGTGCCGGAGCGGCATCACCGGCGGGCGCGCCAGTTCGCCCGGGACGTGGACCACACGCTGCACGGCTATGTTCGCGGGCAGCTGATCCTCTGTCTGATCGCGGGGGTGGTGACCTCCATCGCGCTCTATGCTCTGGGGGTGCGGGTGTTCCTGACTCTGGGCATCCTGGCCGGGCTCTCGCGGGCGGTGCCCGTCCTGGGGCCGATCATCGCGGCGATCCCCATCGTGGCGATTACGCTGATCCAGTCCGGGCCGGAGGCCGCGCTGGCCGCGCTGCTCATCTTCACCACCATGCACCTCGTCGAGAGCAAGGTCATCATGCCCAAGGTCATCGGCGACCAGGCGGCACTGCACCCCGTTGTCGTGATCATCGCCTTGCTGGTCGGGGGCGAGTTCCTCGGCATCCTGGGCATGTTCGTCGCTGTGCCGATCGTGGCAATCCTCCGGGTCGGTCTCCTGCACTGGCGGGCCGCGAGGCAAGAGGTTGGGACGGCCGCCCCATGACACCGCTTGAGGCCGTCGTTCTGGGCATCGTGCAGGGGCTGACGGAGTTTCTGCCTGTCTCGAGCGACGGACATCTGGCTGTCATGCCACGTCTCTTTGGGTGGGGCACGCCCCAGCTCAGCTTCACGGTCGCCCTGCACTGGGGGACGCTGGTCGCCGTATTGGTCTGCTTCCGGAAGGACGTCGTCCCTCTCCTTCGTGGGCTCGCCTACGGCCCCGTGTGGCTGCTTGCACGCTCTGGGTTGGTCCGGCCGTTGCCGGAGACGGCCTGGGCCGAGGCCTCACTCACGTGGCTGCTCGCCTGCGCGACGCTCCCCGCCGCCATCGTTGGCTGGCTGACGGCGGGCTTCATTGAGGGCAGTGCTTCGAGCCTGGGCTTCGTCGGACTGTGTTTCATCGCGAATGCCGCCATTCTCATCCTGTCGCAAGCCCTGGCCCCGTCCGCTGACCGCCGGCGCGATGTCGGATGGCGCCGAGGCATGGTGATCGGCCTTCTCCAACCAATCGCGCTACTGCCGGGCGTCTCCCGCTCGGGGTCGACCATCGGGGTCGGCATGGTCCTCGGCGTCGACCCGATTCAGGCGGCACGCTTCTCATTCCTGTTGAGCATCCCGGCCATCCTGGGGGCGGGGGTGCTAGAAGGTGCCAAGGCCCTGGGAGAGAACCTATCGGCGGCCGCGTGGGAGATGTACGCCTTGGGGGCCGCGGTGGCCGCCATCTTCGGGTGGATCGCCATCAGGGTCGTCTTCCGGGCGGTTGTGCGCGGAAGGTTCGGTTGGTTTGGCGTCTACTGCGGGTTGGTTGGGGTGGGGGTTCTCGTTGCGAGCCTCACCGGTCATCTCCCCGCATGAGCTTCTCCGCGATTGCGGATCGGCGCAGGTCGTCACAAACCACCGGACGTACACAGGTAGGAGGAGATCGTATTGCCCAGCCAGGCCTTTGCCGCTGCGTTCCGAGAGATGCACGGCGACTACTTCATCATCGCCATTCTGGCGGCCGCCGTCGTCGGGCTGCTCTACGCTGTCTACCTCCGCACCCGCGTCGGGCAGGAGGACGCGGGGACGGAGGAGATGCAGGCCGTTGCCGGCCTCATCCAGGAGGGCGCGTTCGCGTACCTCAACCGTCAGTTCCGCACCATCGCAGTCCTCGTCGTCTTGCTGTTCGTCGCGCTGTTCCTGACCGGGATGTCCAAGGGCATGGACATCGCCGTCGGGCGGTCCCTCGCCTTCCTGCTCGGGTGCTTCGCCTCCGGCTTCACCGGCTACATGGGCATGACCCTCGCGGTTCGCGGCAACGTCCGCACCACCGCTGCCGCGCGCACCAGCCTGAAGGACGCCCTCAACATCGCCTTCAAGTCGGGTGGCGTCGCGGGGATGTTCACGGTCGGCATGGGCCTCCTCGGCGCGACCGTCATCTTCTGGATCTTCAAGGACCGCGCTACCGAAGTCCTGCTCGGGTTCGGGTTCGGCGGCTGCCTGCTCGCGCTCTTCATGCGAGTGGGTGGTGGCATCTTCACCAAGGCGGCTGACGTCGGCGCCGACTTGGTGGGCAAGGTCGAGGCCGGCATTCCCGAGGACGACCCGCGCAACGCCGCCGTCATCGCGGACAACGTGGGCGACAACGTCGGCGACTGCGCCGGCATGGCCGCCGACCTCTTCGAGTCCTACGAGGTCACCCTGGTCGCCTCGATGATCCTGGCACTCGCCCACGCCGGCTCGAACAGCGTCATGGCGGTCCAGTGGATCATCTACCCGCTGTGCGTGCGCGCGATCGGCGTCCTCACCTCGATCGTCGGCATCATGCTCGTGCGGGCCAAGGATGACAACGAGCACGCCATGAAGCCGATCACTCGCGGCTTCATCTGGTCCGCCTTGCTCTCGGCCGTCGGCTTCTTCATGGTCGCCTACTTCTTCTGCAAGGACGTGCGGCTGTTCTGGGCGACCCTCTTCGGGCTGACTCTCTCCGTCATCATCTACAAGCTGACCGAGTACTACACCTCGACCAAGTACAGCCCCGTCCACGAGATTGCTGAGTCCTCGCAGACCGGAGCCGCGACGACGCTGCTCTCCGGCTTCGCGACGGGTCTGGAGTCGAGCGTCGTGTCAGTCCTCGTGATCTGCGGCGCGATCCTGGTCTCGGGCCTCATCTTCGGCGGGGAGGGGTCGGCGGCGGAGCAGATCATCGCGACTCTCTACGGCATCTCGTTGTGCGGCATGGGCATGTTGACCACCACCGGTGTCATCGTGTCCATGGACACCTACGGCCCTGTGGCTGACAACGCGAACGGCATCGCCGAGATGGCTGGCGTCGAGGAGGCCCAGCCGGTTCTCGACCAGCTCGATGCCGTCGGCAACACGACGAAAGCGGCCACGAAGGGCTTCGCCATCGCCTCCGCCGTCCTCGCCGCCCTCTCTCTCTTTGGCTGCTATCTTTCGAACGTGGCCATCGCCCAGAGCGGCGCGAGTGGCGGGGGCGACCTGATCGACCCGGCCGCCCTCACCAAGTTGCACATCGACGTCGCCGTGCCCCAGGTCTTCATCGGGTTGCTGATCGGCGGCGCGCTGCCCTTCCTCTTCAGCTCGATGACCATCCGCGCGGTCGGCCGCGCCGCGTTTGAGATCATCAACGAAGTGCGCCGTCAGTTCCGCGAGATCCCCGGCCTCATGGAGGGGAAGGCCAAGCCCGATTCCGCCCGCTGCGTGGACATCTGCACCCGGGCGGCCCTCGCCGAGCTCGTCGCTCCCGGCCTCCTCGCCATCCTGGCCCCGGTGGTCGTCGGCTCCTTCCTCAGGTGGCCCGGTCTTGGCGGCTACCTCGCCGGCATCATCGTCTCCGGCCAGCTCCTGGCGGTCTTCATGGCCAACGCGGGTGGTGCCTGGGACAACGCCAAGAAGTACATCGAGGACGGCCACTTCGGCGGCAAGGGCTCCGACCCCCACAAGGCCGCGGTGGTGGGCGACACAGTCGGCGACCCGTTCAAGGACACCGCCGGCCCGGCGCTCAACCCGCTGATCAAGGTCATGAACCTGGTGGGGCTGCTGATAACGCCCCTGGTGGTGAAGCTGGAGGGTGACATCCGCTTCATCGTCGTGGGCATCGTCTGTGTCGGCGCCATCCTGATCGCCTTCGTCGTGGCCAAGGGCCGCAGTGCGCGAACCGGCGACCAGGTCGTCGAGGCCCTCGGCGGCGTGGCTGAAGGCGGCGACTGACACTGACCACACCGACCCGCTGCACCGTGACGCCGGGCGCCGAGGCCTCCTCGGCGCCCGGCGTGCTAGTGGGTCTCGCGTAGGTGCGGGAAACGGCACTGGGGAAACCGGGACTGGACCCTTTTCGCCGTCGTCCAGGCGAAAGGGGGACCGTACCAGGTTCCCCGACCACCCCGAGGCTCAGTATCAGAACCGGATGCACCTCACTGCCGCTCCCATGGGGGACCTGATGTCGCGCTGCATCGTCGCGCTGTGCCTCCTGGCCGCGCTCGCGCCGCCGGGCAACGCCGCCCCCAGGCAGACGTGGCGCGACCTCACGCCAACGCGCAGGGCCTGCTGTCTCAATGGCGAGTGGGACTTCCGTCCCACCACACTCGACGCGCTCTCGGACCCTCCAGCCGAAGGCCGGTGGTCCTCCGCGAAGCTGGTCGTGCCCTCCTCCTGGCGCGACACTGCCGCCTTCGACTATCCTGCTGCGTGGCAACCGGTGTCGCACGCCTGGTGTCGCCGCTCGTTCGAGGCGCCCAAGGTGGCCGGCTCCCGGACCAGGCTGCGGTTCGACGCGGTGAGCTTCGACGCTCGGGTCTTCGTGAACGGGAGGGCCGTCGGCCGCCACCGGAATGCCTTCACTCCGTTGGTGTGCGACATCACCGACGCCCTCAGCCCGGACCAGGTGAACCTGCTCCAGCTCGGCGTCTCCGATTGCAGCGTCGCGCAGGTCCACGGCCGCTGGATCGCCCCCGTCTCGGAGATGGCCTACGCCGGCCCCTGGCAGGACGTGTGGGTAGAGGTCGTGCCCGAGGTTCGCGTCGAGGAGGCTTTCGCAATCACCTCGGTCGCCGAGCACACGCTGACTGCCCGTTGTCTCGTCGTCAACGATGGGGACCGGCCGGCCAAGGTCACGCTCTCCGGTTTGGTCTCTGATTGGGTGCCCCAGGAGACCGCGCCGCCGGCCTCGCCCGTCATCGCCTTGCCGAGCCGCCCGGTCAGCGTCCCGGCAGGCGCGAGCCGTCCGGTCGAGGTCTCCGCGCCCTGGCCGAACTCTCACCTCTGGACACCGGCCGACCCACACTTGTACAGCCTCTGGCTCGAGGTGAGAGACGGCAGTGCCCTCCGTGATGTCAGCCGCACCCGCTTCGGCTTCCGCGAGTTCGGCATCGACGGCGCGCACTTCACCCTCAATGCGAAGCGCATCAACCTGCGGGGCGACTCGTTCAACCGCATGGCCTCCTTCAGCCAGTTCCGGCCCGAGTACGTCCGCCTCTACTACCAGGCCATGCGCGGGATGAACGTCAACGTGGTCCGCCCACACACCGCGCCTTACCCGCCCGTCTTCTACGACCTCGCGGACGAGATGGGCATGATGATCGTGGACGAGGGGATGATGAACCGCGACGGCTACGACTTCGCGGACCGCGACCTCTTCCTCCGGCACTACGAGGAGTGGGTCAAGCGCGACCGCAACCACCCCGCGGTCGTCTTGTGGAGCATCGGGAACGAGTGCAACATGGGGGAGGACCCCCAGAAGGCCAGGTGGCTGAGCGAGTATGGGCGCCTGGTCGGGAAGCTCGACGGAACGCGCCCGGTCCTTTACGAGGGCGATGCCGACGAGTGCAGAGCGGCAGAGGTCCTCGACTACCACTACCCACACGAGCTGCCGGGCTACTCGCTCTACCCGGAGACGAACTACTGGCTGGCCGACGCGCCCGACCAGTGTTGGTACAAGACCAAGTGGGACGGCAAGCGTCCCGTCACCTTCGGCGAGTTCACGCGCATGTTCTCCGGCCGGCCGGAGGACTGGACCTTCTACGCTGGCGACTCGGTCTACGCCGACCTGCTGGCTACCAATGGCGGACTCTACCGGGCCATCGCAGAGACGGATCGGCTTCAGGTGGAGGCTCTGCGGGCCTGCGGCGCTGCCTCCATCAAGCCCTGGACGCCGGGTTGCCACGGCTTCCGCTGGCTGCCAATGGACCGTGCTCTTCCGTCCTGGCCGGACCTGACCGAGCCCAGCGTCCACCCCAAGCGCGCTGTGGGCGAGTACTCCTACACGATGAACCCCGGCTTCGATCCCCGTCAGCCGGCGAACGACCCGCGCCCTGTTGTGCCGGAGCTGCGCCGAGCGTTCGAGCCTGTCCGCAGCCTCCTGCGCGAGATGCACCGCAACTACCCGAGTGGCGGGACGTTGACCCGTCGGCTCTACGTCTTCAACGACCTGCTGGATGACAGGGACATCGAGGTCAAGTGGTCGGTCAGGGTCAGCCGCGACAAGGTCGCCGGCGGGGAGATCACGGTGCCCCTGCCCGCCGGCGAGCACAAGGAGCTGGCCATCCGGGCACCCCTTCCGCAGGTCAGGACGCCCCAGCTCGGCGCGGTGGGGGTCACCACCACCGCCCCCGGGCAGAAGCCCTTCGCCGAACAGCAGGAGATACAGGTCTTCCCTTCGCCGCCGGCGGACATCCGCGAGCCGATTGGCGTCTTCGGGCCGGAGGCCTTCCTGGCCCAGGCCCGGACGGTCGCTCCGAACGCGAAGCCGGTCACCGCGCTCACGTCGCAGGGACTTGAGGGCCTGCGGGTGCTGGCCATCGCGCCCGGTGCGCTCGGGGATGGTGTCGATGCCTCCGGCCTCGAGGCCTTCGTGCGCCACGGGGGACGAGTCGTGGCGTTCGCTCAGGATGGCCCGCCCCGATGGGCGCCCGTCAGCCTTTCGCTCGTCCGATCATCCGGCACCATCGCCTTCGCTCGCCAGGCCGCCCACTTCGTGCTGAAGGGCTTGCGCGATGAGAACCTGCGCTACTGGCTCGACGACAACACCGTCTTCCGGTCGGCACTGGCCAAGCCCATCCGAGGGAATGCCCGCGCCATCATCGACGCGGGGGATGCGAACGGCCTCCGCCTCGCGCCGCTCGTCGAGGCGAGGTGGGGGAGGGGCCTTGCCCTCTTCTGCCAGCTAGCCATCGCTCAGCCGGGCCCCCCCGAGCCAGTGGCCGCGCTTCTGTTCCACAACCTGCTGGAGTATGCCGCCATCGCTCCGGGCCGGGAGAGCCGCCCCGTCGCTCTGGTGGCGACGGCGCGTTCGCCGCTGCGCCGGTTCCTTCGTCGCGTCGGCGCGCGAACGGAGGACGTCGGCCCGGACAGCATCCGCCTCTCCCGGTACAGGGCCGTCATCGTCGATGCGCGCGAGCGGGCGCTGGTGCCGGAGGACTTGCCGGAGTGGGTCTTCGGCGGCGGCATCCTCCTCGTTCACTGTGCCACCTTCGAGTCGCCCTCGTGGTTGCCGCAGGCATGGCGCGAGATAGCCGTGGTCCGCCAGCCTTCCCTCAGGCATCAGCAGCTCGAGGTCCAGAGCCGCCAGCGCACCGCCCTCGCGGGTTGGTGCAACGAAGACCTCTGGTGGCCGTACACCCAGGACCCGATCGTGAAGTGCGTCGTTGGGGTGCCTGAATGGAGCACCGGCCTCGTCCGGGAACCGAGCCGGACCGGGCCGATCACCGCCGCCCGGTACTTCCCCGAAACCATCAACTTCGATCAGAACCGGTCCGTGGCCATCGATCAGCCCGGGTGGGCCCTGGTTGAGATGGCCGCCGGGAAGGGGCGGGCGGTCATCGACCAGGTCGAGTGGGACACCGCCTCTCCCTCGAACCCCAAGGCCCTTCGCCTCGGGGCGGCGATGCTGGACGCGGTCGGCGTGGAGATGGACCTCTCACCACAGGGGAAGACGCAGGCGATCGACCTTCGCCCATGGTGCAACGTCGGGCTGACCGATGCCGTGGCTAACGACAAGCATGGTGGTTGGACCGACCAGGGCGACTGGGACCTGCGCGCGCTGCCGGCGGGTGAGCAGCGTTTCCGGGGGTGCCCGTTCACGGTCATCGACGAGAAGTCGAGCGACGGACGCGCGGCCATCGTCCTGTCCGGCGCCGAGAAGCCGCACTTCCCGCGGTCGGCCGTGGACATCCGCATCGGACTGCGCGTGGGGGCGCTGTACTTCCTCCAGGCCTGCGCCTGGTCGCTCGACCAGCCGGCCCCCATCGCGAAGTACGTGGTCCGCTACACCGATGGGAGGCTGGAACAGGTGCCGGTGGTCTACGGGGTACACGTGGCGGACTGGTACGAGGGACCACGCCAGCTTCCCGAGGCGGAGGTCGCCTGGACCGGGAAGAGCGGCCCCCGCCGGGACGCCACGCTCTATTGGATGAGGTGGGACAACCCGCACCCCGAGAAGGACATCGCCACCATCGACTTCGTCACTGCCGACTCGCGGTGCGTGCCCGGACTGCTGGCGATCACCGCCGAGCTTGCTGACTGACGACCGAGAGATAGGGATGCGCGGCCGCAGGGCGAGCTCTCGCCGTGTAGGGGCGCGATTCAGGTTGTGTTCAGAAAGGCATTGTCGGGCTGGAAGCCCGACCTACGCGACGAACACCGCACCGCAGAAGGGGGATTCCTGCCCGTTCAGGCCGCTGCCGTTCGCGTAGGACGGGCGTCCTCGCCCGTCAAAGCCTTTGTTGAACACAACCTCTGTCGCGCCCGATCGTGTAGAGGCGCCATTCATGGCGCCCACGATCGCGGATCGCGGACCCCCATCCCGGCCTACGGCGCCTGGAGCTGGCCTTCCTGCGCCAGCGCCTGCTTCGCCAGTTCCGCTACGCACTCCGGCCGGCCTATCCCCGCCGCCTGCCTCCAGTGGAGCCGCGCCGCCTCGCTGTTGTTCCTCTGGTAGTACAGCAGCTCAGCAAGGTTGTAGTGCGTGTACGCATCCCTGGGCGACACCGACAGAACCTGCAGGTACTCCCCAATCGCCTCGTCGTACTGTCTGAGCTGCGTGCACACCAGCGCGCGGTAGAAGTGTACCCCATCGTCGCTCGCCGGCCCCGCGGCAAGCTCGGCGTAGAGGTCAGTCAGACGCTCCAGCTCGTCCTCCGAGAGCGATGCGAGGTGGACCGAGAAGTCCATCCAACGACACACGCGCAAGACCTCGAGGTTCAGTCGATCGAAGGTGTACACCCGTGTCTGGCTCGGCGTCGCCCGCATGACCGAGTCGTCGCTCACGTGTACTGCCCCGAACAGGTGCCCCAGCTCGTGTACCAGCGTCTCGCGCAGCGTCTCCTCGGGCACCCGGAACTGCTGTCCGTCGCGTGATGCGATGACCTCGGCGACGATCCCGTACCCCGCGAAGCAGGGCGAGAGCCCCAACGTGTGGCCCCGGATCGTTGGCTGTCCGTCAACCATCTCCACCTCCCTCGTCTCGCCGGCAAACCCCAGCACGAGGTCTGCCTTCCCGGGCGAGGCGTCGCCCCTCAGCTCCTCGATCAGGTCCAGGCCATCGGTTGTACCGCGCAGGCGTTCCCAGGGCTGCACGTCGAGCAGCGCCAGGTCGATCTCGACTTGCCGGCTGATCTGCTCCGCGGCGAAGGTGAAGCGCTCCCGGATGCGCTCCTCCCACCCCTCCTGCGCGCGCAGCACCTGGTCGACCGCCGCCCTCGCCAGCACCCGTCGCCTCCCCTGTTTGACTTGGACCATGAGCGCCCGAGCCTGGTCGCACAGCGCGTCGTCCTCGGGGACGCCTCGGAGGACCCGCAGCGCGGCCGACGCCTCGCCCCTGCGCAGCAGCCGCTGGGCCGCCTCGACGGGCGACCCGGTGATCGCCTCCTCGCCAGGCGGTTCGGGCGGTTCGGCGAGGGGTGGGGCGCCGAGGCGCTTGAGGGCTGCCGCGGCCTCCTCGGCCATGGGCCCAGTCCCCACCAGATCAAGCACCCGGCGGAACTCGACGATCGCGTCCGCTTTCCGGCCCTGGGTGGCCAGCACCCACGCCAGGCCGCGGTGCGCCTCTGCTCGTGCAGGATCAACGCTGATGGCCTCGCGGAAGGCGACTGCCGCCGCCTCAAGCTGCCCGGCCCGCTTGAGGGCGAGACCATGTCGGCAGAGGTCGCCCGCCTGGTCGCCCGGAGCCGTTTGCCCCAGGCACACAACAACCCCCGCGCCGATCAGCAACGCGGGGGTCAGGAGTCGTCGAGCACGGCACACAAACTGCATGGCGTTCATCGGCCGGGCGGCAATGCCAGACTCACCGCTCCAGCGCTACCTGTGTCATGGCCCGGCTCTGGCCGCCGGTAGCATCCCGAGCGATGACCGCGATGATGTACGTGCCTGCCGGAACTGCCAGCCCGGTGGCTGCGCGCCCATCCCAGATGAGGGTCGTCACACCGGATGGGCAGGCCTGGCCCACCGCCAGGTTCCGGATCGGCCGCCCGGCCAGGTTCAGCACTTGCACATCCACCTTCGCGGCCGATGACAGGTTGAGAGTGACTGCCACCCCCGCCCTCGCCGGCGCTGCCCCGAGGGAGGTCAGTGATGCCGGCCCCGCCTCGATGACTTTCGGCCCGCTGTGTAGCTCCGTGGGGACGCCCTCGGCAGTCGAGTAGAGGTCGCGCCCGACGAAGCGGTATGAGTACCTGCCCGGTGTGGTAAGGGTGACAGTGCAGCCCCAGATCTGTCCGGTCTTGACCCTGCCCGGCTCAATGAGCGAACACCGGAACGGACTGCCACCAATCGGCTCGCCGCCAAGCTGGACATGTACTCTGATGAACTGCGCGTGGTCGCCCTCGAGATCTCGGTAGCGAGCGCGGAACTGGCAGGCCAACGGCGCCGGTCCGCGCTTGGGCGCGATGCCGCCATCGCGGTAGCGACCATGGCTCAACCACTCAAGCTGAGGCGGCGAGTTCACGATGGGGCCATCAGCCTCGGTCGTCGGCCGTCCGGTAGCCTCTTGGTAGCCATCGCTCGCCTCAAACCAGTAGGCGTACTTCCTGCCCAGGGCGAGCGACATGTCGGTGCCGTAGATGACGCCTTCTTTGGGTTTCGAACCCGACACGACCGCCAGAGTGAAGGGGCTGCCCGCGATCTCCTTCCTGCCGTTCTGCACGTACAGGCGGACGTAGGACGGCGCGTCGCCATCCGGGTCGGTGTACTTCACCCGGTACGCGAAGGTGTCGTTGGGAGTGCCGACCTGGGGCGCCACCCCGCTGTCCTCGTACCCGGCCTGACCGGTCCAGGCGAGCGACGGCACCTGGTTGCCCACGATCGGCCCGCTCAGCGGCGATGTCGGCACGCCGCCGGCCGCCTGTAGGCCGTCCGAGGCCTCGTAGTAATACGTGTAGCCGCGCGACCGTTGGAGCGTCCTCGCATAGGTGTAGATCGCGCCGTTGTAGGGCGTCGTATCGTCGGTTGCCATGCGGAACGGGCTGTGGAGAATCGGCACGCCGTTCTTCAGGATGTGCACGTTGACGAATGTGGCGGGCACCGTGCCGGTGTAGAGCACCCGGTAGACGAACTCGGTGCTCGACGGCTGCCCGATGTCGGGGTCGACGCCATCGCCCACATACCCCGGCTCGCCCGTCCACGAGAGAACGGGAGCTTGGTTCGACACCCAGGGGCCGTCGATGACCTGTGTAGCGGGCCCCCCCGCGCTGTGGTACCAGTTGACGGCGGAGAAGTAGTAGCTGTAATCCATCCCCTCCGACAGCGTCTTCGTCAGGTCGAACACGACGCCTTGCCGGTAGTTCCCGTTGCCCGTCTCGTTCATGAAGAATGGGCTGCCGGAGATCTCGACCCCGTTCCGCAGGATGTGGAGCCAGACAGCATACGGCCAGTCGTTGTCCGCATCCGTGTACACCACTTGAAAGTCGAAGGGCGTCGAGGTCGTGCCACTATCGGGGTCGACGCCGTCCGTCTTGTAGCCGGTGGTCTGCGGGTAAGTCAGGACCGGCGGCACATTGACGTTGCTCACGTCGATCTGGTAGATGGTCAGCGTCGAGTAGGCGCTGGCCCAGAGGTAGTATCCATCCCACGCCAGGCCGTGCGTGTCCGACGCAGGCGCGGCGAAACTGGTGATCTCCTCCCCCGTCGTCGCGTCAAGCTTGTGAATCGACGGGTCAGCCTTGCCGCCGGCCCACAGGAACCCATCGCCATAGGCCAGGGCTTCCGGGTCCGCCACCGCCGACTCGCCCACCAGGGCGATGACCCCGGTTGCCGGGTTCACCTCGTACATCTCCGCTGGCGGGCCATCGACCGTGAACAGCAGCCGGTGACCGTCCCAGGCCAAGCCCTCAGGATACCCCTGAGCCGATGTGTCGATCACCTGCTGCTCGCTACCGTCGCTTGAGCGAACCCGGACCAGCGCAGGGGGGTCGACGCGTGCCAGCCAGAGGTCGCCGCTGACATACTCGATGTCGTTGATGTACCCCGGGACAGTGAACCTGTAGATGGTGCCGCCTGTATACGGGTTGATGCGGTGGATCTCCCAGGCGTTGCTGAACCAGAGGGAGCCGCCCCCATATGCCAGGCCCTCGACCCACGGCGGGGCCGCGACCGGAGCCGGGAAGTCAAAGACCACTGTCTGCGACCAGGCCGCCGGAACCAGGAGGGCGATGAGGGCGACGAGAAGCGCGACCGCCAGGCTAGCTGGACGAGACATGATTGGCGTAACCCTCCGCAAATGAGTGCTGCGTCATCATCCAGACAGTATTCGCCATGCTGGCGCAAGTTCCTCCTGCGAGTTTCAGCGGGGTCTGTATCGAAGTCTCAGGGCTGCGGGCGGCGACTGTGGCCTGGCGGTCGTGCCGGCCTGACCCCGGCCTCTCCGGTCGTTCTGTGCCGGCGGGTCTTCCGACCCGCA
>Ga0315289_10003028_pt1 | contig 25571 bp, 28 predicted proteins | sample YL17G11_40_MG_FD_203452 | JGI IMG/M metagenome (GOLD analysis project Ga0315289, IMG submission 203452) | Sediment microbial communities from Yellowstone Lake, YNP, Wyoming, USA - YL17G11_40 | ecosystem: Environmental > Aquatic > Freshwater > Lake > Sediment | place: USA: Wyoming | collected...
AGGAACGCCCTCAGCTGCGCCTTCGTCCAGGTCCGCATCTCTTTCGTGCCGTCGCCCTTCTTGCGCGGCGGGTCGGCGGCGTCGAGTGGGTTCTTCGGCAGGTGACCCCACCTGACGGCGTCCTTGCAGGCCTTGTGCAGGCAGGCGTGGACGTGATGCACGGTCATCGGTGAGAGGCCGGTCTTGCCGTCCTTCTTGCCTGACTCGGCGAGCTTCGCATAGAGGGCGTTGACCTGAGATCCGGTGAGCTTGGCGAGCTTCACGGAACCGATGTGCGGGGCGATGTGGCACTCGACGTGCTGCACGTAGGAGTTGTAGGTGGAGGGCCTGATCGTCGCCTTCACGGCCGGGAGCCACTCCTTGGTCAGGTACTCCCGCACGGACGCCTTGGTGGGCGCGGCGTACGTCTGCTGCTCGACGGCGACCAGCAGCTTGTTCATCGCCGCCTGGCACTCTTTCTGGGTTGCGAAGCCGGCCCTGGTGTCTCTCCGGCGTTCCTCGGTCTGCTTCAGGGCGGCGCCGCACTTCGGGCAGCTCTCCCTCGGTCTTCTCTCGATCCAAAGGCGCTTGTTGCACGCCCCGCAGCGCTGCGCCGCCGCCAGGCCGACGTCGACGATGTACTCCCAGCTGCCGGGCTCGCCGCGCTTTCTCACGTGACCTCGCATGCCGCTCCCCTCGACGCGCGTCTACTGTGCAACAGCAGCTTCGCTCTGGGGTGCGCGGCCGGCAACGCCGGGAGGCGCACCGGAAGCACGGAAGATCTGCCGCCCGGCAACCTGTTCGGTGCGCTCGGCGTCGGCCGCGCGGCGGCGGCAAGGCTGTGTGCGGCGGGTTTGCCGCCGCCCACAGGAACGGGTGACCCGTGCGACTGCGTCGCGAGCATCCGTTGGCTGATTGCGGCTTGAAGTACGGTATGGGCTTCTCGCCCTGCTGAGGAAGGGCGCTGGGTGGAGCCCCAAGTCCTTGGGTGGAGACTATACTCCGGGATGCAGCGACGCCGAACGCGATCCGGGATTGGCACGGCGGCTGTCGCTGAACATGTTCGGGGGTCGATGGCTGGTGACGTTCGGCGACACGCGGTCTGAAGAAGGCGCAGGCGCTCCAATGGAGCAGTCAGGCTCCCCACTGCTCGAGCCGGCCCAAAGTGCCCTGCTTGGAGCTCTCCGAGATATCGAGCCGCGACTGGCCGACCTCTATGTTGGGACCATTCTCGTGTTGCGCGATTCTGCGAACCCAGCGCGGTTTGCGCAGGCCGCCCACGTTCTTCGGGAGATCCTCGATGCCGTGCTCGAGGCGGTGAGTGTCCAAGCCGCGCGAAGGCGATCTCGTGTTCTTCGAGTGGGGCGACAACGAGACCGAAGAATGGCCGGGCTACGACCACGTCGGCATCGTGTCCCGCCCCGCCCGGCACGTGACCATCGAGGGCAACACGTCATGCGGCACAGGGGAGCACGCGAAGTACACACACGTGGAGCGAAGGGTGAGGAAGGGCGCCTACTGGGGCGGCGAGGCTGAACCCGGCTTCGTACGCGTGACGAGGTGAGACCGATGCCGAGACCGGTTCGCGGACACGCCAAGGGGCTGCGGTCGCGCCCTCCCGCGCCCGGCCCGCAAGCACGCAGCCGCCGGAAGCGAGAGCGGAGGTCGATGCCCATGAGACGCGTGATCCCGGCACTTGCGGTCGCCGCCCTCGCCCTGTCACTGAGCGTCACGGCATGCGGTGGGGAGCAGGCGAGCGACGGTTCGCCGTCGCAGAGCTCGCCTGCGCTGACCCGAGCCTGGGCCGTGGGGACGCTGATCCTCGCCACCGAGGACGGCGGCGTGCACTGGCGTCCCCAGGCCATGGGCGTGGACGCTTCCCTCGGCGACGTCGCCTTCTGCGACGAGCTGCGGGGCTGGGCCGTGGGCGAGGGGAGCGAGAACGAGGCCGTCGTCCTCTTCACGACGGACGGCGGCGCGACCTGGGTGGGACAGGGCACAAGGAGAGAGGAGGACCTCACGGACGTGGCCTGTAGCGACAGACTGCACGCCTGGGCCACGACGTGGGGCGGCGGCATCCTCGCGACCAGCGACGGCGGCAACACCTGGCTGGCTCAGCGCACGGGGTGGTACCTGGGTTCGTCCTTGATGTCGGTGGCATGCGCAGACGCGGAGCACGTCTGGGCCGTCGGTGGCCGGGGCTTGATCCTCGCCACCACCGACGGGGGCGCCACCTGGGTCGAGCAGCGACGCTCGGCGCGGGGCGACCTCCTCGACGACGTGTGCTTCGTCGACCCCCAGCGTGGCTGGGCGGTCGGTCTGTTGGACGACAGGGACGCCATCCTCGCCACCGTGGACGGCGGTGCGACGTGGACGAGCCAGACCCCGGGCACCACAACCGAGCTGTTCGGCATCGCCGCCAGCGACGCCGCGCACGCGTGGGCCGTAGGCGGCGACGGCACCATCCTCGCCACCAGCGACGGTGGCCTCACCTGGAGCGCCCGGGAGTCGGGCACCGACGCAGATCTCTACAGCGTTTCCTTCGCTGACTCACGGCGCGGTTGGGCGCTCGGGGTGAAGGCCATCGGCGACCCCGAAGCACCCGGCGTGCGTCGCGTGCGCACCGTCATCCTCAGCACGAGCGACGGCGGCGCCACCTGGATCACCCAGTACTCCCGAGTCGGGCGGCGCTTCGGTCACGCCATCTGTGCTGCTCCAGCACCTTGAGTCGGGTCGGGCAGTGAGGCGACGGCGTGGACTCCAACGCCGACACCGCGACCACGGCCACCTACACCTACGACGGCGCCGGGCAGCGCACCAAGAGCGTGGTCACCGTGGGTTCGACGACGACGACCACGAGCTGGGCCTACGAGGGGCTCGGCCTGATGTACCTCAGCGCCGTGCAGGGTTCCACCACCTGGCGGATCGACTACCTGTGCGACGAGGAGAGCGTCCCCTTCGGCGGCGTCTACCGCAGCCCCGCCTCCTCGACCAGCCCGACCTACTTCACCCTCGTGACCAGCGACCGCGGCGACACCGTCGAGCTCTGCGACGCCGACGGCGCCGCCTTTGCCGCCTACCGCTACGACGCCTGGGGTCTCCCCCAGGGTGAGGGGAACTTCACCACCGGCGTCTGGACGCAATCCACCTCCCTCGTCAACTCCACCCTCGCCGGGCAGATCGCCACGCGCCAGGTCCTGCGCTACGCGGGCTACGTCTGGGACGCCGAGAGCGCGCTCTACTACTGCTCGGCACGCTTCTACGACCCGGCGACGCGGCAGTGGACGACGGGCGACCCGGCCAAGGCCGACGGTGAGGCGAGCGCCTACCAGTACTGCGGCGGGGACCCGGTGGGATCGCGCGATCCCGGAGGTCGCAAGCGACTCAACGTGCCGCATGTGCGCCAGAGGGAGGACAACTGGTGCGGAGCAGCGTGCGGTCGATCAATCATCAAATGGTACTGGCCCAATCGAGACTGGAAGGCGAATCCTTCTCTGGCCAACACAACCCCCACCCAGGCTCACTTTCAGGAGTATGCACACGGCAACACTGAGGACGAGTCGATCGACACGGATGAGGTGCGGGCCGGCCTATGGGGCTGGGATGTAGCCTCGCACAAGCGCGATGTGAATCTCATCACGTATAGCGACGTGGAGGCAGAGATTGACCGGGGAGAACCGATGATCATCGGGACGACAACGCCATTGCACTTGGGTGCTTTGCGGTTGCTGGAAAAGGGATGGTGTCGCGCGAATCTGGCTGATGAATCCAAAGCACGGGAGGTATGTGAGCTTCAAGTGGAAGTTCTTCAAGAGCACTCTCGGCGCGGACGTCCTCATTCGGACGTCGAAATGGGACTAGGCAATCGTCGCCTCGGGGGCGCAACCACCGGAGAGACGAGCTCGAGAAAGGAGTGCCGTCGTTGACTCGGCTATGGCCTCAGTGGGTGGTTCGGAGCAGACGTTCTTGTGTGAAGGGCGGGGGGGTCAGCCGCGCTGAGGCCAGCGTGGTTCCTGCGAAACGAGCCACCTCCCTCGCGAGCACCGTTCTCGTCCTGCTCTTCGCAACGCTGTGCGTCGTGGCTGCTGGCGCTTGCGCGGGGGACAAACCAAACGTCGCGACGACAACTGAGTACAAGGTACTTCGAGTAGGCGGCAGTTCCACGTATCCCAACAAGCTCTACACAGTGCTTGTCCCTGCTGGAGTCACGCGGTCTCAGCTCGAGGCGATCAGCAGGGGAATCGTCGACCAGGCGAAGCAGGGCGAGCCGGTCAACTACATCTGGATAATGTTCTATGACTACGCAGAGCTCGCCGAGCATGCTGGTCCGTCACTCGGCTGGGTGCGCTTCGGCCCCTCCGATTCTGACGACGTGGAGGCTGGACACTACGAAGCAATGTCGTTCTCCCATAGCTTGCCGAAGAAGAACTGGAGCGAGAGGCCCAGTGAAGCGGACGTGGCCCTGTGGGCGTATTGGCAGAAGCTATTCTGGCGCGCAAGAGCAAGTGGCCCGGACTCGCCGCGATATGAGCTGGACCGAAGGACCGCGAGGCATTTCGATGTGTCCGTCGCTCGTGTCGAAGCGGCCATGAATGCCGTGGACTCCTGGGTGACTCCTCCAATCGGCAGAGTGTGGTGACGGGGTGCTTGAGAGCCCTTTGGAGTTGGAGCTGTTAGCGAAGATGTGCATGGCGCCGCTTATCTGCGAAGATGGTGCTGAGCTCCGTCAGCAGCACGCGCTACCCCGGCGGCGCCCTGGCCACGGCGACCACGAACGAGGTCGCGGGCCGCTACACCTTCGACGAAGTCGGCAACCTCACCGGCGAGACCGCCACCCCCGAAGGCGAGGCCGACACCGAGAGCACCCTCTACGCCTACGACGAGGCCAACCGCCTGACGAGCACGATCTTCGACCCCGGCGACGGCAGCCTCCCCGTGACCACGCTCTACGGCTTCGACACATCGAACGCCTGGCGCACGAGCCAGGGCCCGCAGAGCGACCCCGGGGCGCGCCCCGTGCAGATGAGCTACAACGCCCTGGGCCGCCTCGCGAGCTACGCGAACTCAGACACCGCCGCCACGGCGACCTACACCTACGACGGCGCCGGGCAACGCACGCAGAGCGCGGTCACCGTGGCCGGGGTGACGACGACCACGAGCTTCGCCTACGACGAGCTTGCCCTGATGTACCTCAGCGCCGTGCAGGGCGCCACCACCTGGCGGATCGACTACCTCCACGACGAGGAGGGCGTCCCCTTCGGCGGCGTCTACCGCTCCCCCGCCACCTCGACCGACCCGACCTCCTTGCGGAGCGGCGACGGCGGTGCAACGTGGCGGCGGACGCCCGTCTTCGAGGACGCGGAGGTCTACGCGCTCGCGTTCGCCTCGCCTACCCTGGGATGGGCGGTCGGCGGGGAGCTGTTGCCGGGCGCCGATCGCCGTGGTCTGATTCTGGCGACGACGGACGGCGGGGTCACTGGTCGACACAGAGGACGGTCGCGCGCTTCCATCTCACAGACGTGACCTCAGTGAGGTGAGGCGGGTCCCGAGGTATGTGTACGGTGTCAAGGTTCTTGGAGCACAAGGGCCTGGAATAGGTGTGGATCTTCCCGGTGCTGGGAGAGCGGCGTGCGCTGTCCGAGGGTCTCGTGGGGGCGCCCCCCGTTGCAGGTCACCAGCAACTGCCCGACCTGTTCGGGGAGTCTGGCGGCGCTGGCGGTCTTGCGCCGACAGGGGTGCTCGTACCTGAGCGAGCCGGCGAAGCGTTCGACCACGTCCTTGGTCTCCGGCGCGCAGTGACGGATGCGGGTGTGCTCGAGGTGCCTGCCGCCGGATTGCCGACGAGACGCCTCACCACGCGCGAGAACCCCTGAACACGGACCAGCACCGAGCCCGCCCAGAACCTTGGACGGTGCGGCACCTTTGCAGACGAGGCACTACAGCCCGTCACGCCTGCCGCGTGTTTCCTAAACCTGGTGTCGCTGGTTCGATTCCAGCCGGGGGCACCACGTTTCGCCTGCTCAGGGAGATTTCTTCTGGTGTGCCCGCACGCACGTAACTTCCGATTAGGCAAGACTGCCGGCATTTTGCCGACGAGACTTTGTACGGTCCCGGCTCAGGCGCGGCTCGTTCGGGCCGGAGAGCATGAATGTGGCCGACTGCTGGCAACGCCGTGCCCTCGTTCGCCGGTGGTAGCCTGTCCTCTGCCCACAACGCACCGGGTGTGATCTTGGCGGTGCGGTCGCGCTGTCAGTGAGCGACGTTCGCTCGGGCGACCGGTCGTTGTCAGCCCTGGCGCGCCAAGGGGCTGACGTACGGAGGGATGAGGCATGGCTGAACCTAGGAGCACACGCCGAGTACAGGATGGCGCTCCGGTGTACGTGCGCGAGATGTCCGTGGCACCGGTACTTCGCGGCGATGCGCAAGTCGCGGACCAAACAATGGTGACGGGCTACGGAGTCGACAACATCAAGCGCGGACTCGTGGACCTGCAGGTTTCCGGAGACACCCTGGCATCCTTCGACGAGGCGGCCTACGTTCGGCCCTTTTCTCTGCCAAGAGACCGACAGATGTACTGGGGGCGTGATCCCACAGTCACCATGGACGAGATGGCCCACGATCACTATCAGCGCGCGAAGGAGAGTCAGCTTTCCCGAGTGACGGAGTGGCTCAACACGTTTCTCGGCCGCCACAAGATCGACGTTCTCGAATCTAGTGAAATCGACGTGGAGGTGCCCGTTCTCTACGTGGCGGCGCCCTCGGTACGAGGTATCAGGATCAAGATTGGCCAGGTCGAGAGCCGCGAGCGTGCGGCAGGCTTCGAAGTCACGGCGTACGGCACGTCACTCGGAGCGACTCGGTCTTTTGCCCTCGAGGACACGATTGCCACGGAGTGTCCGAGCACGCGTGCGAGGCTAGTGTCATTGAGGGTGCGTGTTCTTGCCGAGCGCGTTGCCATCAGCGTGGGCAACAAGAAGCCGAAGGAGACCTTGCGCTGTCAGGCGCTCGGCGACCAGAGGTGGTGCATTGTCGAGAGGACTGCCAAGGCGAGTGATGTTGCGGACGCCAATGTCGTCGAGACTTTTGACGTCGATCTCCTGGGGGACGACTCCAGCGCTTTGCTGCACGTGGGCAAGAAGCGCAGTGTGACAACGAAGTCGGAGCCCAAGGTGGGAATCGAGATTGGCAAGGTGAAGGTGCAGATGCCCTTCGCGCTGTCGTCCGCTCGGAGCATTGAGACCTCAGCCGACTTGCCGGGCGGGCGCGCGTACGTGGGCGATTGGCTGACCGATCCTGACGGCGTGCGGTGGTCGGTGCGGCCGACGTAGCATCGCTTGCCGGATGATGCCGTGTCGCTGCTACTTGACGGCGAACACCAAGTCGGCGATCAACGTCGCCGCCTCCTCCTGCATCGCCGGAATCGCATGTGAGTAGGTGTCGAGCGTGATCGACACCGTGGCGCGCCCGAGGCGCTCGCCGACGACCTTCGGGTGGATGCCGGCCTGGAGGGCCAGGGTCGCGTGGGTGTGCCGCAGGTCGTGAAGTCGGATCGGCGGCAGCATGGGCTTCTTCACCGCCTGACGCCAGTAGCGTGAGACCGACTCGGGGTCGAGCGCCGCGCCGTTCTCGGCGGCGAACACGAGCCCTGAGTCGATCCAGAGATCGTCCCACTCTCTCTGCTCGTCGAGCTGCCGGACGGCCTGGGCCTTCAGGACCTCCACCGTGGCCGGGTCGAGGGCGACGACGCGGCGACCCTTGGCCGTCTTGGGCTCGCTCGCGACCACCTCGCCATTGATGGGGATCAGGGCGCGCCGCACCGAGAGGCGTGCGTTCTCAAGATCGACGTCGCTCCAGCGCAAACCCAAGGCTTCGCCTCTGCGCACGCCGGTGAAGGCGATCGTGTGCCAGAGCCCGTAGAGGCGATCGTCGGCAGCCGACGCAAGGAACGCCCGGAGCTGCTCCTTGGTCCAGGTCTTCATCTCCTTGGTGCCGTCGCCCTTCTTGCGCGGCGGGTCGGCGGCATCGAGCGGGTTGCGCGAGATGTGTCCCCACCTGACCGCGTCCTTGCAGGCCTTGTGCAGGCAGGCGTGCACGTGGTGGATGGTCATGGCGGAGAGGCCCGTCTTGCCGTCCTTGCGCCCGCTCTCGGCGAGCTTGGCGTAGAGGGCGTTGATCCGAGAGCCGCTGAGCTTCTGCAGTTTGACGCTGCCGATGTGCGGTGCGATGTGGCACTCGACGTGCTGCTTCTAGGCGCTGTGGGTCGAGGGACGGATCGTCGACTGCACGGCCGGCAGCCACTCCTTGGTCAGGAAGCCCTTGACGGTCGCCTTTGTCGGCGTCGTGTAGGAGTGCTCCTCGATGGCGACCAGGAGCTTGTTCATCGCCGCGACGCACTCCTTGCGCGTGGTGAATCCAGCCTTGGTCTCGCGGCGGCGCTCCTCGGTCTCACGTAGGGTGCCGCCGCACTTCGGGCAGCTCTCCTTGGGACGGCGCTCGACCCAGAACCGTTTGTTGCAGACCGTGCAGCGCTCAGCTGCGTGCATGCCGACGTCGATGATGTACTCCCAGCTGCCCGAGGCGCTCTCGCCTCGGTGACGGATGTGTCCTCGCATGTCCCTCCCCTTGACGCGCGTCTACGAGTCAACAGCAGCATCGCTCTGGGGAGGCGGCGAGCGACGCCGGGTGGCGCACCGGAAGCACGGAATCTCTGCCGACGAGACACCTGTCCGGTGCGCTGCCGGTCGGCGGCGTCTTGGACAGCGCCGACCAGCCATGGCTCCCCGGAACACTGCTGGCGTTTGGGTGGGCGGTGGGTGCGGCACATCTGTGGGGTGACTGCAGGCATCATTGCGGAGGGCTAAGACCATGGACGTGAAGGGAACCTGGAGAGGACTCACCGCCCGCTCTTCCTGGCCGGCGGCGACCGTGGCCAAAGAGGCAGAGAGCGGGTCGCTCTCCCAGCATGAACTGCGCCAGCGCCACCTGCGGCGTCTGCTGACTCGCGGCATCCCCCGCTGGTCTGAGGAGCCGGAACACTGTGACGACTGCGGCCGCGAGCTGCTGCCCGGCGAGCCGGCGCTGCTCCTGCGGCGTGGCGATGCCTTGCTGCTCGCCTGTCCCCTCTGCCGCGAGCGGCTCTTCGAGGAGGGCTGCCTGCGCGTCGTGCCGGAGACTGGTGACAGCCCTTCCGAGGAAGGACTGCATCCGCTCGCCGCCTGACGGCGATCGCCGGGCCCATCGGCGGCGTGCGTGCCGAGCGGGGCTCGTCGCGGCGACGCGCTCCGCTCCGCCGTCACCTCACCCCAGGGGTCCACTGTCGTGCGGTCCCATGTCGGCTGAGTGTCGGCGCCGGCAGCCTGTGCAGGCGCTTCTTGACGCCAACAGGAACGGGTGACCTGTGCAGCACCGAAGGACCGCCATGATCGCAGGCGAAAGGAACGAGGTACCAGTCTTCCGTGACAGGCGGCTGCTAGAATCAGGACAGCCGCGTACCGCTTATCGAGAGGACCACGGTGTCTGAGAGCAGCGCCATCTCCTGGACCAACTCCTCCTGGAACCCGGTCACCGGGTGCACGAAGGTTTCGGCTGGCTGTACACACTGCTATGCCGAGCGCTTCGCCGAGCGCTGGCGGGGCATCCCCGGTCACGCCTACGAGCAGGGCTTCGACCTGAAGCTGTGGCCGGAGCGCCTGCAGCTTCCGCTGCGTTGGCGGGCTCCGCGGATGGTGTTCGTGAACTCCATGAGCGACCTGTTCCACGAGAAGGTGCCCGAAGAGTACATACGCGAGGTCTTCGCGGTGATGAAGCAGGCCAATCGTCACACTTTTCAGGTGCTCACGAAGAGGTCTGCGCGAATGCGAGAGCTCGCCGATTCCCTAGAATGGCCGACGAACGTATGGCTCGGCGTGACCATCGAGTCGGAGGACTACGCCACCAGGGCGGACGACCTTCGCCAGGTGCCGGCGGCCGTGCGATTCATCTCCGCCGAGCCGCTCCTCGGGCCTCTCGATTCCCTTGACCTTGTCGGGATCGACTGGCTCATCGTCGGCGGTGAGAGCGGGCCGGGGCGGCGTCGCATGCGGCCGGAGTGGGCCACGCGGCTCCGGGACAACTGCCGCGAGGCGCAGGTGGCGTTCTACTTCAAGCAGTGGGGCGGGTCGAGGCCCGCCCACGAGCCGCCCGCTCTTGACGGTGAGATCTGGCTGGAGATGCCGACGGGCGTCAGGTCTGGAAGCGAAGACGAGTGCCTGACGGGTACGTACCGCGCTGCCGACCAGGCGCGGGGTCGACCGCGCTCAGTCGCCCTGCCGCTTCCGCTGGCTTGAGGGTGCGCCTCTTGAGGTGTGACTTCGCGAACGGGGTGCCCTCGAGGACGAACAGCTCGGCCGCCTCGATGCTGAACACCTCACCGGCGAAGCGCTGACGGAGCATCAGCTCAAGCTGTGAGAAGTCCGGCTCCGGCCTGAAGAGGACCTCCTGGTTGGGGTCTGTCGTGTCCGAGTACAGGCATCCACCTGCCGGATCGACGCTCCACATCGCATCCTTCATCTTCTCGAGTCCCCGCAGGCTCCGGGTCCCGAAGAAGAGCGTGTAGCCCCTGTTGCCGTCTGGGCGGATATCGAAGGCGCGCACATAGTCGGTGTGCTTGAGCATCGCCGTCTCGAATCCGCTCCGCAGGGCCTCGATGCGGGCTTCGCCGCTGAGAGCGCGGGCCGTCCTCCAGGTCTCATCGCCATAGAGCAGCGTCAGCGAATCCTCGACAGCAGGATCGTCCACGAAGCGGGCGATGAACGGCAGCGGCACGTAGATCAGTGCCTCGTAGTGGTCGATGCCGAGGATGCTGCTGTTCAGCTTCATGGGGACATCGGTCCAGCCGAACGGGTCGATGAAGGCGAAAGTGGGCGGTCGTTGGGTCTCGTCCGCAGGTGCGATGAGCGGCATCAGCTGATCGAACCTGCCGTGGCGGGTGCCTACGACCACGTTCGCGGGGAACGGCGTGACGGCCCTGAGGGCGTTGATGCTTCGCTGCAGCTCCTCGAAGCGGTCTTCGCGTTCCTCAATGAAAACGAAGGTGATCTCGGCGCTAATGGTGGCTCGTGCTGCGTGCTCGAGAATGGCCCGGAGCATGATGATCGGCGAACCCGGCTCGCCGCCCGCGTAGCGGCCCGGTCCTGCGAATCCGTCGATGAGCCTGATGCGTGGGAAGGACGTGCCGACGATGGGTAGCCACGCCTGGAGGTACCCGCGCAGGATGCGGTGCTTGGCGAGCGTGTGTGAGTCGATCCGCCAGCACGTGTCTTTGGGCTTGGGCAAGTGCGCCTCCACGTCGACACGGTGACCCTTCGCGCCGACTACCGAATCCCCTTGGGACGGCTGGGTCATGGCGTCTGTGGGCATAGGCTTCTTGGGGTACTCTCGGGTCATCGCCGTTCGGCCCACCTTCCGGCGCCTCCATCGTGGCTCGTTCAGGTGGCGGAGACCTTATCTCACCGCAAATGGACCATCCTTGCTCGCGTCGGTCGCTTGGCGGCAGCTCGGACGGCAGTGCTGCTGACAGGCGCGTGTTAGCCGCCAAGGAGGATTGGATGACCTGTGCCGCTAGGATCGGCCCTTGCTGGTGCTCTGGATCTCGGCGACGGTCTCCTCGCTTGGCAAGCCGCTCGACAGCGTGACGACCATGACGGTCGGTCCGAACGACCTCGCCGCGTCAAATGCGGCCCGTACGGCGGCGAAGACTGAGTCCTCCTCTCCCGGCGCGAAGGTGCTGAGGCGGCCGACCGTGACGTCGACACCCTCCTGGGCGGCGGCCTGCACGGCGGCCTCGATCGCCGGGTGAAGGTGCTCTTGGCGCAAGGGGTAGACGGAGAACTGCAGGCCGACCTGGCTCGCGCTTGCCGACTCGTGCGCGCTCATCGTTCGGCTCGCTCGATGGTCACCGTGAGCATCTCCGGATCCTCGAGGCGATGGACGGCCCACTTCTGCACGTAGAGGGTGCCGATCACCGGGGGCTGGTCGCTCTCGGACTCCTCGTAGCGGACGGTGTTCTTGGTCTCCTTGACGCGGCGCAGGGTGACCTGCAAGGGCTCCATGTCGTTCGTCCTCCTGATCGATCTTGGACGCCGGCCAGCTGGTCGAGCGGCGACGACTGCCAGGGCGCAACGTCGGCGACCTTGTCGACCTTGAGTGTTTCACGCAAGCGGTGAGAGCGGGCAGCCTCTCATCGGCGAGGACGTGCACCGCTTGGGCACAGCGCGTGGCTGACCCCCGCGCTCGGGCGGAACCCAAGCCCACTGACGCGCCGAGCCGCATCGCGCTGAAAGGTATCCGCCTCGCGCCCTCAGCCACGGCCCCCGTGCTCCGTCCGCCTTGGGTATAGACTGATCGGCAGCATCTGCCCCGTCACGCCAAAGGAGGTTGCCGGCATGAGCATCACCAAGACCCGGGGCCTGCTCTACCTCATCGCACGGCTGCTGGGCGACGTCAACGCGGTGCAGAAGGGCACGGTCGGCAAGCGCGTCGCGCGGCGGGCCGCCGGCAAGCTGAGCGGCCGGGGACTGGGCAAGCTCTTCCGCTAGCCCTGGCTTAAGCCGGGCATGCGGGCGCTGCGTCGGTCGTCCGGATCTTCCCTGCCCCTGGGCCCAGTGAGACGACTACCGCCGAGGCTGAGCGGCGAACCAGCCCGCCTCCTCCATCGCCTTGGCGGCGATGCGCATGCTGCGGCTGTCGCCTCTGGCCACGGAGACGGAGACCTTGTCGCCGACGGCGGTGGCGATGGCGGCGACGTCCTGATGCGTGTGGCCGGGGCACAGCAGCACGGAGTGGATGCCCTCCTTGGCGACCATCCGTTTGCACACCTCGAGCGCCTGCTCCTGGTCTCTTGCGATCACCGTGAAGAGCTTGTAGAGCCCGGTGTCGAGGACGGTCCGGTGCTTCTCGGGGTCGGCATCGGGAGCGTGCGCAATGAAGAGGGCCGTGAACGCCATGGTTGTCCTCCCAGCTCGATCGATCGCCGCCGGGCAAAAAAGGCCTCGCGCCTTGGGCGGCGCGTCCTTCCCGCCCTTCGCCCGGCGCGCCAATGCTACTGCGGCGCGAGGCCACCCGAAAGAGGGGCACGGGCAGGGCAGGTGCGATGACGACGTCGAGCGAGCCGTCGAGGAGGCGCGCTGGCTGGCGCAACGGCCGGGGCAGGGCGCCGACGGGGAGCCCTTCTGACCGCACTTGAGAGCCGCCGCACATGGCGCCCATGGGCCATGGGCTTCGCGCGGGTTCGTCGACAACGCGCCGGCGAGACCCGCGTTGTGCAGGATAATCAAGCGCCTCACATGATCGCCTGACCTGTGCTCGCTACCATGGTCGACCCTTGGGCTGGGATTCATCGGGGACTCGTGCGTATCGGGTGCCGCGGGCAATCGGCGGTCACTCGTAGCCGAGATACTCGTCCCACTGCAGGCCGAGATAGCGAAGAACACCGGTATCCTTCCGGCTGACCAGGCGAGGGAACCACCGCCGTGCCACATCAGCCAAGTGAGTCACCGAACTAGCGCCAGTTGCTCGAGCCAGATCCTCATTCGACAGTAGGAGCCGAGCTGCCCAGACGCCTTCCCAGGGCTCAAATTGGGCGAAGGCGGCATAGCAGTGCGGTCGCCGATCTGGCAGCGTGCCTCGAGCGCTTTCGCCATCGCGATCCTCCCTCACACAGCGGGCTAGGCCCGTGACGACGTCTGCCCCGCAGGCAATCTCCGTTGGGGTGCGCCTAGCAGTCCCCAATCCTGAGAGAAGATCGGGATGTGACTCCAGAAGCCCGAGGAAGTCCTGAAAGGCCAGCCAAGCGTTTCCGGCGTAGCTCTTCGGCCACGTGAACCTGTTGCTCATCATCAACGGATAGTGGTCGGAATCCTCAGGCGCGTTGAGCGACAGCAGCAGGGTGGACAGCGCGGCTGGCTGTCTATCGAGAATCGCTGCTGCGGCCAGAGTCCGAAGAATCAGGTACTGCCAGCTGGACCTGATGGCCGTCCAGGGACTGGCTCCCTTCCCGGGAAAGCGCACGCTTTCTGCGCCGGCGCTGGTCACGTAGCCGAGGGCTTCGGGCAGCCACTCAGGTTCGATCTCAATCACCGGTGATAGCAGTCGCAGGACTGTCGCAGCGGCGTCATGTCGGGCGGGTGCCAGCGCCTCGTATCCCTGATCATCTTGGTCGTCCCAGTGCTTGAACGCCGCTTCATCGAGCTGCTGAGTGGCGTCGCGAATGGCTTCCTTGAGCCGGAACCGGAAGGCACGCTTGTCGCCAGTGAGAAGCAGTCTCTTGAAATCGTCTGTTGGACCGGCCGCTTCAGTGGGCCCCCCTTCGACTTGGGCATCCAGCGCGGTCGTGATGAATCTGGCCACGGTGTCGGCAAGGGCGAGAAGCGCTGCCTCGCCCTCGTACATGACGGAGCGCCAATGCTGCACATCGAAGGGGAGATGGTCCTTGGACGGAGCAACCAGGATCGGCAGAAAGCCTCGCGTCTCCGCCAGACCGAGCTCATAGAAGACGTTCGCGTTGCGGCCGGTGCAGACAGCAATAACCACGTTCGCCGAGGAGATCTCGCGCTTGATCTGCTCGATTACCACGCCGGCCTCGAAGATGTCAGCAGAGGTGAGGAGTTCTACACTGGCCTTCGCGGCTGCGGCATCCAGCGCAGCTCGCACTTCTTGATAGGTAGCTTCGTCTTCATCCGCCGTGGCGGCGCTGAGCGGCGTGATGAGGAATGCGCGCGGCCGGTTCCTGAGCTCGTCCTGCTCGCCTGGCACTCCCTACCCCCTTAACTGCGATTCCTTGGAGCATCCTCAATCAAGGGTGTCACGCCCAAAGCGGCTTCGCTAGTCCCCACGCGGCTTCGTGCGACGGGCAGCGTTGGGATGGTGCCATCCGAGCAGTAGCATCGCCGCAGGCCTTCCCGCGACCGTGCTACGGGAGGGGTTGTAGTGGCGGCTATGTGTCGGCAGGCTCGCCCTGTGCAGCCGGTTCTGGCCTCGGTGAGGTGGGGGGGCCTGTGACTCGGTGCTACGTTCGTCGTTCATCAATCCCACCCGGATCGGCTGCGCTGGTATCGTTTGCGTGGGAACCCCGTTCGCGTGGAGGTGATGCGTGTCCGTCGGCTCTGAGGTCGTGCTCGATGCCGTCGTGCGTTCGTATCTGGAATCCGCCGATTTCAACGGTGTTCCCGTCGCAGACCTCATGGTGGAGCTCGGGGTTGAACGGGAAGACCTTCAGCCTGTCCTGCAGGGACTGGTCGCCGCGGGCCGCGTCGGCATTCTCTTCCCGGATGACGACGACAACCCGCACGTGCTCCGCTTCGGCTTCACGTCGCGCGAAGCGCAGCTCGGCAAGCTTGCCGAGACGAGTGATCCTGTTCACACGTGCGTCTACCCCACAACTCCTGAGCTCGAGGGTTCGCTCGGCGACGCTTCGTACGCAGAGAGGCCCTACACACACGCGCTCGCCCTCGGTCGGCCGCAGCTTGAGTTCTGCGCGTTCGATCCGTCGGTGCTTGAGACCTACCGGAACGACCCCCGCTACAGCTACCAGACCAACGACATTGGGGGCTCGATCTCAGTCCATGACGAGAACATCGAATCCGGGGAGATGCTCGAACGAGACAGGGTGCTGCTCCAGACGTTCGGCTTTGCCTATGACGAGCAGTATCACCGCGCCGTGGCGGCCTTTCTTCGGTATCTGTCCGACCTCAGTCCGGAACATCAGCAGACGTGGCGAGCCAAGGAGCTGAGCGGTGGCTACCGCCTCCATCCGGACTACTTTCGGAATACGGTGCTTGGAGAGTGGGGAGAGCGGGAGTCGGTGTTCGTGGCTCTGCTCGTCGAGCTGCATGTAGTCAACCGAATGTCGATTGCTATGGGGCGGCCGCCTCTCTTCAGGCGCGAGTATGGGGAGCACGGTGAAGGCCGTCCACAGAAGTTCTGCTTCCTGATTCGGCCCACGGCAGACGAGTTCAATGCCTTCGTTCTGCTTCTCGACAAGCTACTCTCCGACAACATCGACAAGGCCTTCTTCAAGGGCGAGGTCAGCGACGAGTCGGAGGAACAGCGCGCGGACGGCAAGACCGCGGTTAGGGCAAGAGGGACTCTGTCTATGCTTGATGAGTGGCTGCGCAAGAACGTGAGGCTGAACGATTGGACGCCGTGGGACGAGGCGAGCACGGCTCTACGCCGGGTTCGCAAGCTGCGCCAGAAGCCGGCTCACGCAGTCGACGACAACGCTTTTGACCAGCAGTACTTCGTTCAGCAACGAGAGCTGATGCTGAGCGCCTACGAGGCAGTTCGCATCATCAGGCAGCTGCTTGCGAACCACCCCGCGGCCAAGACGGTGGATGTTCCGGACTGGCTGTATGAGGGCCTGATCTGGGATATCTAAGTTCGGATCACGGCGGCGGACGACCCCGCCTTGGCGGTCGGACTGGGCCCGAGCCGTGCGCTCGTGACGCTACTCCTGCCGTGACGGCTCTCCTCAGGCGAACGCTGGTCGACCAAGGAGACGCTGGTCAACCGTCTGTTCGGCAGTAGGCTTCCGTCGCAGTCGCAGTCCATCCAAGGGAGGGCCAGAGATGCGCCTGTCGGCCAGCGACATCCACGCCTACTACCAACCAGACCAGTGCGACCTCCGCCTCTACCTTCGGTCAAAGGGGATCGAAGAGAGCGAAGCGGGCCCCTTCGAGCTCGTGCTTCGGAAACTCGGACTTCGCCACGAGAGAGATCATCTTGCCGCCCTGGGCGAGCATATTGACCTGTCCGAGGGCTCGACTGCCGATCGTGTTGCCGCGACGACTGCGGCGCTGGCGGCACGGCAACCGGTCATCTACCAGGGCGTGCTGGTCGGCGAACTGGACGGTCTTGATCTGATTGGCGCCCCCGACTTCCTTGTGAGGAGCGACGACGGCTACGTAATCCGCGACTCGAAGATCGCGCGTCGGATCACCGAGAAGGACCACCCCGAGATCATGCTGCAGCTTCAGCTCTACCGCCACCTATTCGATGCGTCGTGCGACCTGCCACTACGCGGCCTAGAAGTGCACAGCGGGACGGGCGAGATCGTCGGTCTGGAGCCCGGAGACCCAGAGAAGCTGCGCCGCGTTCTGGCCCGAATCGCCGTTCTCAAGTCCGGCTCGGAGGAGCCGGTAGCGGCTGTGCAGTGGACCAAGTGCGCCTCGTGTAGCTTCACCCGCCACTGCTGGGACCCCGCCGTCAGTCGCCACGACGTCGCCGTTGTGCCCGGTGTCCAGCAGAAGATGGCTTTGGCTCTTCGTGAAGCTGGGGTCTTGGCCGTCGAGGACCTGCTTCAGCGTTTCGACGAAGCCACGCTGGCCGAGTTCCGATTTCCTTTTGGGAACACAATGCGCCGCGTGGGCAAGACAGCCGGCGGCGTTCTCGTGCTGGCCCGGGCGATCGCGGAGAACAAGGAGATCGTTCTGCAGCCGCCAAGTCTCCCCCATCACCAGAACTACGTGATGTTGGACCTCGAGGGATTGCCGCCCCAGCTCGACGAGCTCGAGAAGATCTATCTCTGGGGGATGCAGGTCTATGGTGAGCGTCCGAGCGAGTTCCGACCCGCGGTTGCCGGCTTCGGGTGGGACGGTGACCGCGAAGGTTGGGAGATGTTCTTGGACGTCTGCGAGGCGCTGTTCGCCGACTACGGCGATGACATCCCCTTCGTGCACTGGGCGACCTACGAGAAGACGTTTCTCACGAAGTACGTCGAACGCTTCGGTGACCGGGATGGAATCGCCGCTCGAGTGGGCGGCAACTGCCTCGATCTGCTGCCCATCACGCGCGCATCGGTGGCTCTTCCGCTGCCGAGCTACAGCCTCAAGGTGGTGGAGAAGCACGTCGGATTCACGCGAACGCTGGCGGAAGGCAAGGGTGATTGGTCGATAGCCCGTTTCATCGAGGCCACCGAAACCGACGATGAGGCTGAGCGAGCCACGATCATGAAGGAGATACTCGCCTACAACGCGGAGGACCTTGCGGCAACCTGGGCGGTTCTTGTCTGGCTGGGATCCAGACGGCCAGTCCTCTAGCGGATCTGTCCCTGGCGCAAGCCGGCCCCATTGGGTCTGCAGGCAGTTCCTGCTCTGGCATGCCGGCATCGATTCGGCGAGGTCAGCGAGGATACCGCACGGGGCGTTTTCGATCCTCGACGCAGAATAGCCAGACCTGCGCCTCTGCGATCTGTCGCTTACTACCTGCTGGACTTCGAGCCCGGACGGCTGGTGGTTCGGCTCTCTAGCAGGCTGCTGAAATTCGCCCTGCCTGAAGCTCACTGAAAGCCTTCCGCAGGAAGACCCTCCCGGCCACGTGAACCTGTTACCGTGCCAGGCAGGCGACCGGGAGGTGCGGAAGATGCGCGGCGACGAAGAGCGGCAGGCCGGGTTCATCGTCATGACCACGCTCGAGGACGTCGTGCCGGACGATCACCCCTTGCGCGCCATCCGCGCCATGGTCGACGCCGCCTTGGAGCAGATGAGCCCCGAGCTCGAGGCCCTCTACGCCGCCGCCGGCCGCCCTTCGATCGCTCCCGAGTACCTGCTGCGCGCCCAGCTCGTACAGATCCTCTACGCGATCCCCTCCGAGCGCCGCCTCGTCGAGCAGCTCAGGTACAACCTCCTCCTGCGCTGGTTCGTGGGCCTACCCCTGGACCAGCCGGTCTTCCACGCGACCAGCTTCACGAAGAACCGCGAGCGCCTGCTCACGAGTGCGGTCGCCGAGGCCTTCTTCTGCGCGATCCGCGGCCAGGCCGCGGCGCACAAGCTGCTCTCCCGCGAGCACTTCAGCGTCGACGGCACCCTGCTCGAGGCAGCCGCCTCGCTCAAGAGCCTGCGGCCGCTCGCGGAGAGCGAGGGCGAGGAGCCGCCGGCTCCTCGCGGCGGCGGCCGCAACCCCGAGGTCGACTGGCGCGGCGAGCGCCGCGGCAACGCCAGCCACCGCTCGAGGACCGACCCCGAGGCCCGCCTCGCGCGCAAGGGGAGCGGCAAGGACGGTCGGCGATCCGCTGGGCGTCGTCGAAGTCCTGGGGCGTGACGAGCGAGAACGCGACGCGCGGCGGGCGCACGACGGCGAGGGGCCTCCCGCCCCGCTCCCGCGCCTGCCGCGGGCGCGCGCGGGACTCGTCCACGTAGATCTCATCGTAGTCGGCGCTGCGGCTGCGCTCGCGTCGCTGCACCTCGTCGCCGCGCGCGGACTCCGCCGGCGCTGCGAACCCAGCGTAGTCGTCGTAGTCGTCGTCGCCATGTGCGCCGCCGAACTGACCGACGACTGCGCGAAGCGATTCACCAAGACCCATGGATCCTCCGACCTCACCTCGCAAACCAGACACGCCCGCTGATCGCGACTGAGGCGGACTCGCGTGTCTTCCGAGGGCGTGCCCGGAGACTGCTTCGCCACTAAGGTGAGCGTTGCCTGCACGAGCGTGTCCACCCACGGCGCCGACCGCGAGAGGTCACGCGAACCCGCGCCGCGCACGAAAACGCTGCACTGCGCGGCGTCAGCAGACGCCTTGCCGACGCCGTCTCCCACGGGCTTGAACCAACTTGTGTCCCGACGAGGTAGTAGCCTGTGCGGGTCGAACGACAGGGGGCTCCGATGACGAAACAGTACAGGTTCTTCATGTACATCGATGACCAGATGGTTGGTCAGTTCTTGGAGCAGACCGAAGGCGGCAAGTACGGTGAAGAACACATCAGCCGGCAGCACAAGACGGGAGGTTCTCTTGGAGGAAGCCTCCAAGCCGGGCTTGCTGGTGCCCATGCAGGTGCGAGCAGAGGAGCCTCTGAAGACACGGATGTTGTTCGTCGGCCAACCCCGGCCTCTCGCTTCGCACGTCTGCACGATGCGTTGAGTGCTGACGAAGCGATTCAGGCACTGGACGTCGCGGACGACACCATATGGGACCAGATAGGAATCGGGGAGATTGTCGAGTCGGGAGTGACCCTCGAGGTCCCCGCGATCTACCGAGTCCTGGCCATGGCCGGGAGCCTCTCCTCGTTTCTCCCCATGTTGGAACAGTTGAGCACGGTCGTCGTGTCGGAGGGCAATGAACAGGCGTTCGACGAACAAGAGATGGCCTCCATCAAACAACAACTACCTGTCGTCGAACAGGCTGCTGCGATGGCGGATCAGTCGCCTCTTCCCCTGGAAGCTCACCTCGCCAGTGATCCTCGGTATTCGTTCTTTCAGCAGCTCAAGCGGGACTGCATGACGGTACCCATCGACGAGTTGGATGGCGAGGCTCGCATGCTGGTCAAGGTACAACGCAAGATCGTGAAGGGGCATCCTCAGTCAGTCCAGCTGCTTGTTCCCGGCGCGCCAGCAACGAACCGAGCCGAGCGCCGGAAGCAAGATTCACACACGGATCCCGACAGCGCTATCACCCTTCGGTACCCCGCAGCAGTGGTCACTCCGCTAGCGCTATGGCGGTGAAGGTCCGCTTGGGCTGAGACTCAGTTGCCGTAGCTCGTCGCCGCGTGGGGAGGGCGCAGCTATCGCTTACAGGTCACCCGAACCTGTGCTTCTTGAGCTGCTTCTTGGGAGGTGGTGAGTCGCGGGGTCCACCGACCTGTGCCCCGAACGGAACTCATATCCGTGCTGCCAGCTTGAAAGGCCGGAAGTGGGCGTTATGCAGGCATATATATGATGCTATGGCGTGAATGTGTCAGTGCGTGACGCCTGAGGATTGGGCACCAAGAAGGGCGCCACAAGTGTCAACTTCGTTCACCGGTCGTGTCCTTCCCCTGTCCCGGCTGTTCCCGAAGCCGAATGGCGGTGACCCAAGGGATATCGAGGGGCTTCTCACCGTACAGGAAGAGAGCCGCGTCCTCGGGTAGAAGGTCACGTTCACGCAAGGCGGCAAGGGCATCAGGGATCGCTGACAGAATCGTCTGGCGTAACGACCCGGAGTCCTCGTAGTGAGCAATCAGCTGCACTGAGCGGGATGCGCCCAGTGGCAAGACAGCGATTACGCCACCCTCGAGTGCCGGATCGCCGGCAGCAGGTGAGAGTGTGGGGGCCACGCCGATAGAAACAACGGTCATCTTCTGGGGATCGACCGGAGGTTCAATGAAGATGACCTTCGGTCGCCAGCGTGATCGAGATTCGGGTTTCACGAACAGGCTCTGAGCGAGGAAGGGTATCTGGAGCCCGATCACGAGCTTCGTCTGATCGTCTAGGTCGGGCCGCCACTTCTTCCATGCACGGTCCCTGCCCTCAGGGAGCAGGGTTGGGCTCGCAGCCACTGCCTGTTCCGTAAAACCCACCTTCCACGTACCGGAGGCGTGAAGGCTCGCCTTGATCTCTCGGTAGGCGTCCCGGCATACCACATAGGTCTCCTGACCCTGAGTCCACACCCGCCACGAGTTCGAGCTTAGGGAAGCGGGCGTCCCAACCGCGAAGCGGACGGGGCCCTTCAGGAGCGGCAGCCTGGTCTCTGGTGGGATCGTCCATATGTGCATCAATGCGCCCTCCCGTGGGCCGTCTCCAGCCCCCTTGATTAGCGACATCTGCTCTTGCGTCTCGCTAGTCCGTCGGGCTTGAGCGATCGCTAGCTTCGGACAGAGGAGGTCGCCGGTCAATGCCGGGAGGCCACGACGTCGGGCACCTGCCCAGGCACTCGTCCTCTTCGGCCTGCCATTTGACCGAAGCCGTGCCCGTGTCCTTACAGAGCCCTTCGCTGTTGAATACGGACCGGTCGGCAGGTCGTCGCCATGCTTCAGAGAAGGCCTGCAAAGGGGCCACCTTGCTGACAGGGATATGTCTTCGAAACCTGTGACAGCCTCTCTGCGATGCGGAGCTCACTCTCGTCAGCGGCGTCGCACCGAAGCCCACTGGGCAGGGTCGTGCTCCAGAAGCGTCGCCGCGCGAACGATGGTCACCCGATTCCTACATCACTTAGCTCTCCTCAGCCTCATCAATCGCTTCCTGCACGATCCTGGTGAGAACAGGATCCGCATAGGTGATCGTCTTGCAGAGGTCGCACATCCCCGGCGAGAGCCGGCGATAGCCCCACGCGCAACGGCGTAGCGTCTCGGCGTACCCCTCTCGCTCGAAGTAGAGCGGCACGTTCACCTCGAAGAACGAGATGCCGTCGGCATCCTTGAGCAGATCCGAGCGTGGGTCGCCGCCGACTTCGTGCAGGGCCACCAACCGGCATGCCTCCTCCGCGACCGTCCGCTCCACGCGGCACTCGTCCAGCAGGCCACACAGCATCCGTGCACTGTTCGCGGCATGCGCGGCCTTGAAGGCGTCGTCGTCCCTGAAGTCCGACCGCCGTACCTTCCGGGACTCGTCCGAGCGCTCGATGTCGTGAGCCAGTGCGGCGATCTGCAGGGCGGCGTCGGCATCGGGCGCCAACCTGAGCACCCACTGCAGCACGTTCTCGGCATGCATCACGTCTTCAGGTACAGGGGAGCGCGAGACGCATGCGCGTATCCTCTCTTTGGCCGCGGCGATTGCCTCAGTCATGCCGGCAGACCAGGATGCGTCGCACCGTCTCCAGGTTCATCAAGGCGGCGATGAGGCACAGCGTCCAGAAGGGCTGATTGACCAAGGCGCCGACGGCGATGAGGAGGATCCTGCTGTCTCGGCCGATCCGGATGCCACGGGTCGCACGGCTCTCCATGAGGCTGTCGTACTTGTCGGCCGTGTAGCTGACCATGAAGCTGCCCACGATGGCGAGAAATCCGGCCAGCACGACCCAGGGCGAGGCGTCGGGACGGTACGCGTGCCACATGAGGCCGAACAGGAGCATCGCGTCGGCGTACCGGTCAAGAACGGGATCGAACCACTTGCCGAAGTCGCTTGACAGGTACTTGAGGCGAGCGACTTCGCCGTCGGCCCCGTCAACGACAGAGGCGAGTTGGGCGAGGATCGCCCCTACGGCGAGATAGGCGTAGCCGCCGGCGGCGAACAGGACGGACGCGATCAGCGCCAGCACAAAGGCCCCGAACGAGATCTGATTGGGCGTGACGCGGGACCTGGCCAAGAGGCTGGAGAGACGAGTGGACAGCGGACGGTTCAACCAGCGCGAGACAGGCCCGTCTCTGCGTTTGGCGCCGACGGAGTCGAGCAACGCCCGTTCGGCCTTCTTGTAAGCCCCGTCAGTGTCGACGTCGAGCCAGAACTCGTGGACGGCGAGGGCTCGCGCGCGCTGCTGGTCTGCCAGCCGTTGGATGGCCCCTGACAACGTCGTCTCACCGTGATCCCCTCTGGCGCGCGGCGGGTCGACTCCGCCAAGCAAGGCCGGCGTGCACAGGAAGACGCCCGTGTCGATGCCATCGTAGGCGATGAGGTCCTTTCCGATACCGGTGATGTACCCGTCCGTGACTTTGACCTTGGTCGCATCGTCGATGTCGATCAGGCGGTCGTCCGGGGCAGGGTCGACGACGAGCACGACATCGACGTCGTCAATGGGCTGCCGGCGCAGGCTCGAGATGATGTGGGGGTCGAACAGGTGGTCTGCCATGAGCAGGATGAAGGGTTCGCCCATCAAGGCGCATCCCCGTGCGACGGAGAGGCCGTTCTCTTCCCTCCAGAGGTCGTTCTGAATGACGTGGATGGGGACTGCGAGTCGTTGCGACAGCTGGCGGAGGAACTCGGCCACCTTCACGCCCTGGTAGCCGGTGACGACGAGGAACTCATCCAGCCCGCCTGCCATGGCAGAGCGGATGACGCGCTCGATCAGGGGAACGCCCAGCAGGGGAACGAGTGGCTTGACGTCGCCTCGTGATCTCAGCCTCGTTCCCTGCCCCGCAGCGATGATCAGACACTCATGAACGGATCTCGGATGATGGCTCACTGTGTGTGGAGGAACACTCCTGAGGAGAAGGTGCCCGGAGGATACCAGGACGCCTTGCCACGACCTAACACGGCGGAACACGGGCGAGCATCGCGGGCTTGGACAAAGCTGGACCGTGCAGCACGATTACCAACGAAATGAAGCGCGTCCTCGCTCCGCCTGTGACCGAGGCCGAGATCACCGACCTCATGGAGCGGATCAGGCGCCTGCACGAGGAGGTCCTGCGCCGAGGACTGGTCATGCACGTCGAGCCCGAGGAGGGCGAGGAATGACGCCCGCCTGGCGTCAGCGCAACGAAGCCGGCTCGATGCGCGCGGCGTGGCCTGAGGGCCTCTTCGAGGTCCCCACGACATTGGTGGCGCCGGCGCGAGTTACGCGAGGCTCTCGGTTGTGAAGAACCGGCACCGTCGAGAGAGCCTTACACTGGTTTCCGGGGTGCTGTCGATCGTGTGGAAGGGGTCATCATGAGCCTGACCGTTGGCTGGCTCTTGCTGGGAGGGTTTCTCACGTTCTGCTTCTGGCGGATCCTGTCGCGAGCGGGGCATGCGCCTTGGCCGGCCTTTCTCGTGTTCGTGCCATTCGCCGGGCAGATGCTGCTCATCATCTGGTTGGCCTTCAGCCGCTGGCCTGCCTTGGACGATCAGGACGGGGCTGGGCGATCGACGAGGTGACTGCTGGAGCGGCCATGCAACGCCTCCCGACAGGGGTCGAGCCCCTGTCGCAGCCGCTTCTACGGCTATGAGCTGCCCGAGTACATGGACGAGGTCATCGCTGGTCGGGCGTTGCGCCGGGGCCTGCCGTATCGCTGATAGCGCATACCCCTACCAGTCCGTGAAGCGCTTCTTTGCGCAGCGTTGTCTCTGGCCGGACCTTGCCGAGGAGCAGGCATGAGCACTCCTGCGGAGGGCTCTTCAGGACGCGACGTCCAGAGTCCGAGCTGGGTGTCGATGAACAGCGACATATTTCGGTGTTCATCGACACGACGCGGGTACAACCACCCACCTCTGCTGCATAGCTTGCTCGGCCGACAACCGTCGCCACGGGATGTGATCGTCTGCCCGGTTCCTCGCTTGAAGGACTGCGGACCGTCCTCCCTCATGCGAGAACCAACTCTGGCGCTATCATAAAAAGTTCAACCAGCGATGGGCGCAGGTCAGTTGGCGGGGTGGTGACCGTGGCGCCAGCGATGGGAGAGGAGAGCTCGTGGAGCGAAGCTTTGTGTTGCGCACAGCGGCCGGCATGGTTGTCGACTCCTGGCGCCTGCGTCGCACCGAGCAGGTGCTCCTTTGCGCGGCGCTCGGCTTGGTTGCTCTCTCGCTGGCAGCTTGCGGTGGCCAAGAGTCGCCGCCCGACCCCGCTTCGACCGGGGCTCAGGACGGTACTACTGAGGTCAGTGTGTCTCTGCCGGAGCCGCGCCTGCACGGGGCGCTTTCGGTGGAGGAGGCGCTGGCGCGCCGGCGGTCGGTGCGTGAGTACGCCGACGCGTCGCTCACGATCGCCCAGCTCTCGCAGCTTCTCTGGTCCGCCCAAGGGATCACTGAGCGGAGACATGGCCTGCGGACCGCGCCTTCAGCCGGGGCGCTCTACCCCATGGAGGTCTACGTGGCTGTCGAGCACGTCGACGGCCTGCGCACCGGTGTCTACCGGTACGTCCCCCGACAGCATGGCCTGCAGCTCGTGCTCGATCGCTCGGTTCGCAGGCAGCTGTGCCGTGACGCCCTCTCGCAGGCGGCGGTGGCCGACGCGCCGGCCA
>Ga0315289_10003029_pt1 | contig 25569 bp, 18 predicted proteins | sample YL17G11_40_MG_FD_203452 | JGI IMG/M metagenome (GOLD analysis project Ga0315289, IMG submission 203452) | Sediment microbial communities from Yellowstone Lake, YNP, Wyoming, USA - YL17G11_40 | ecosystem: Environmental > Aquatic > Freshwater > Lake > Sediment | place: USA: Wyoming | collected...
TTCTGATCGGCATCCCGGCCGCGTCGCAAATGACCTCCTGGCTGCAGTGGACCTTCCTGCCCCAAAGCCAGATGGACGAGATCATCGGCGAGGCCTCCGGCGAGACGGCCTTCAACCACGTCATGGCTATGTGCGGCTTTCCGCGCGACCGCAAGCCCGCCGAATACGCTGGGACGTTCGCCGAGGCCCAGTACGTCCTGGACCGGCTCAAGGACTACGGGCTGGCCGACGCGGCCATCCTCCGCTTCCCCGGCGGCGAGACCTGGGACGGGGTCAAGGGCGAGCTCTGGGAGGTGAAACCCGGCCGTCAGAAGATCGCTTCCTACACCGACCTCACAGCCATGCTGGCCTCGGGGAGCTCGTCGGCCGACGTCACCGCCGAGCTCGTCTGGGTGGGGGACGGCGAGCCGAAGGATTTCGAGGGACTCGACGTCAAGGATAAGATCCTGGTCACATCGGGTTACGCGGGCACGGTGCACAATATCGGCTGCATCAACAAGGGCGCGGCCGGGGTCATCTCGTTCGCTTCGCCGCGGCCCCTCTTCGACCCGCTCCTCATCCCCTGGGGCGGCCTCTACGCGCGGGCCGGAGCGGCAAAATTCGCCTTCTGCCTGCCGCCGCGCGAAGGCGTCATCCTGCGCGACCGGCTTAAACGCGGCGAGAAGATCACCGTCCGGGCCGTGGTCGAATCCAGGACCGAAAAGGCCGAGCTCCAGGACATCGCCGCCTCTATCCCCGGCACGGACGCCGACGCTCAAGAGGTCATCGTCACGGCCCACATCTTCGAGGGCTACAGCATGTTCGGAGCCAACGACAATTCCTCGGGGTCGGCCGCCGTCCTCGAAGCCGCCCGGACGCTCCAGCGGCTCGTCGCCGAGGGCCGTCTGCCCAAGCCCCGGCGGACGATCCGCTTTCTCTGGGCGCCCGAGTTCTCCGGGACGATCCCCTACGTCAAGGCCGAGGCCGAGCGGATGAAACGGACGCTCTGCGACATCAACCTGGACATGGTCGGCGATCAGCTGACCCGGAGCCTGGCCTTCTTCACCGTCATGCGGACGACCTACGGTAACCCGCATTACCTCAACGACGTCATGGAGAATTATTACCGTTACGTGGGCGAGGCCACCCGCTCCTACGTCACGAACGGGATGAGCGGGACCATGAACCGGCGGATCGTCGCCCCGACCGGGAGCGAGGAGCCGATGTACTACTACATCGGGACCCACTTCGGGTCGTCCGACCACGAGGTCTTCAACGACTGGGGTGTCGGCATCCCCGGAGTCGTCATGAACACCTGGCCCGACCAGTGGTATCACACTTCGGAGGACCGGCCCGACAAGCTCGACCCGACCCAGATGAAGCGAGCCGTGATCATCACCGCCGCGGCGGCTTTTACGATCGCGTCGGCCGACGACGCTTCGGCCGCCCGGATCGCCGCCGAGATCGTCTCCAACGCCTCGGCCAGGATCGGCCACCAGTTGGCTCGCGGGCTCGAGGAGATGGTGCGGTCGGACGCGGCGGCCTTCCCCGCGACGTATAAGCGGGTCCGCAGCTATGTCGAAGCGTCGGCCCGGAACGAGCGGGACACGGTCGGCTCCGTCCTCCAGCTCGTCGGGGATAAGGCGGGATTCGGCGCGTATCTCGCCGAGCTCCAGGCGTCGGTGACCGGACTCGAGGCCGCCCACCTGCGGACGATGGACCAGACCATGCGCCGGCAGGCGGCGGCACTGGGGCTTAAGCCCGTCGACCTCAAGTTGTCCGTCGCCGAGAAAAAGGCAGCCGCGCTAATCCCCAAGCCCTTGCCCAAGATCAAGGCGAACGGATTCCAGGGCTACCAGACGGCCATCCAGGAGGCCCGAAAGGTCACGGGCGCGGCCGCGCCGGACCGCTCGGCCTCGCGCAACGCCTCGGAGATCCAACTGCTCTGCGACGGGAAGAACAGCGCTCTGGATATCAAGAAGATGCTCGACACCCAGTTCCGCCAAGAAACGCCGCTCGAGGCCGTTGTCGGACTTCTCGAGGTTCTCAAGAAAGCCGGGTTGGTCGCCTTTTAACGATCAAATGGGGCCTTGTGGCTTAACCTGACTTAGACTGGGCTTTCGCCCGCTCCCAGAACATCCTGGGCGAGACGATCTCCATTGTCCCGGAGCCGGAGAGGTCAAGGACCTCCCGGTCCCCTGTCACGAATAAATCGGCCCTTCCGTTGAGGGCCGCCGAGACGAGGGCCTTGTCCTCGGCATCGTGGATCGGGAGGTCGACCGCATGGGACGGTTCTGAAAGCAGCGAACCTTCCCGGAGCAGGACGATGACATCCGCGATGATGTCCGGAGGGGTGCCAATCTTGTCTCGGAGCGCGCCCCTAACTTCATCGATAAGCATCTCGGAAATGACCAGTTGATGACGGACGAGGACCTCGCGGAAAACATCGGCGCAGAGCCCCCGCGTCGCCACGGCGCTGACGATGACGTTCGTGTCGAGGAAAACCCTCATGAGACCTTAGAAAAAATGTCCTCGTCCGTCAGATAGCCGCGGGCCTCGGCGAAAGGCATGATCCGCCGCCGCAATTCTTCGAAATTCTCAAGGCGGATCTGACGGCGGAGGGCTTCTCGAGCGATCTCGCTCCGGTTCTTCCCTGTCCTCTTACTAGCTTTGGACAAAAGCTCTTCAAGTTCCTTGTCCAAGCGGATGGTCAACGTCGCTGTTTTCATGTAATACATTGTAAGACCTTTTTCTCCTACTGTCAACACTTGCCTTCGGCTAGATCTGTCATCAATAGGGACGTCACCGCCTGCCTGAATTCTCAAAACATTTTAAGAAAACGCTTGACTCTGACGTTACGTCATGGTGGATAATGGTCGTAAGGACAAGTCCATGAAGAACAACTATCTCATCAAGGAGTTCGCGGATCTGACTAGGGTGACCGTCCGGACGCTCCATTACTACGACCAGGTCGGCCTCCTCAAGCCGAGCTTCGAGAAGCCGAACGGCTACCGCGTCTACGCAGACGCCGACTTGCTCAAGCTTCAGCAGATCGTCACCCTGAAGTTCATGGGCTTTTCCCTGAGCCAGATCCGGAGACTCCTCGACAGCAAGGGCTATGAGGCCGCGAAATCCTTGAGGATCCAGGCCGGGGCTGTCAAGGATGAAATCTCCCGCCTGCGTCAGGCTTCACGGGCCATCGAGCAGGTCCTGAGCCTTCTCGAGGATAAGGGCCGTATCAACCGGCAAAAACTCATTAAGATCATGGAGGTCATTCAAATGGGTGAAGACGTCAAGAAGGACTGGCACGAGAAGTTCTACACGGAGGCGGAGCTCAAGGAGTTCGCCGAGGTCGGGAAGAAGTATACCCCCGAGATGGCGGCGGCCTATCAGCACCGTTGGGCCGAGCTCATCGACGAAGTCAAAAAGAACCTCAAGGCCGACCCGGCCAGCGAGACCGCCCAATCCCTTGCCAAACGGTGGACGGACCTCCTCAACGAGGCCTACGGCGACCGCCCGGAGCTCAAGGCCAGGATCGGCGAGGCGTACACTGCCGGCGCCGTTCCCGACGACTACAGGATGTTCGGCCCGGAAGTCTGGGACTTTATCAAGAAAGCCCGCGAGGCCGCAAAGAAAAAATGATATGATAATGCCCTGGTGATGATGAAACGGACCGCTTTCCGTCTCCTCGGCCTCCTTCTCCTCGGCACCTCGGCCTTTTCCGGCTCCCTCTATCCCGGACGGGTTCACCGCTTCGAACGCCTGACACCTAAGACCGGAATGACCTCCGTGATCGGATTCTCCAGCATCTGCCAGGATAAAGAAGGGTATCTCTGGTTCGGCACGAGCACTGGCCTGGCCAGGTATGACGGATACCGGTTCATTCATTTTGCTCCGTCAGCCGGCGATCAGCCGTCTCCCCCGCCCATGGGCGTCTATCCGGTGACGATTTCCCGTTCCGGGGACATCTGGGGCGGGACGAGCGGGAACGGACTCTTCATGTTTTCCCAGGAGACGGGGAAATTCGTCAAATACCGTCACGACGCACGAGATCCCAACAGCCTGAGCGACGATATCGTACTGGCGGTCCAGGAAGACGCGAAAAACGATTTGTGGGTGGGGACGCGCTCTCGCGGCCTCAACCGGTTCGACCGGAAAAGGGGCTCCTTCGCCCGGGTCCCCTTAGGGCCGGACGCCGATGTCATCTGGGACGTGCTGGCCGACACGAAAGGGAATATCTGGGTCGGCACCCTTGATGCCGGACTTTTCAAGATCAATCCCCAAACCGGGAACACGGTCCATTTCCGCCCCGTCACCGATGACCCGCGGAGCCTCGGCAGCGACAATGTCTGGACGGTCTTCGAAGACCGCGAGGGCACGATCTGGGCTGGCACGAAGGGCGGCGGTTTGAACCGTTATGATCCCGGGACGAACGGCTTTGTCCGTTTTTATGGGGATGGCGACTTCCCCCGTGACCTCGCCTCGCAGACGATCACGGCCATCGCCGAAGACAGGGCCGGGAGACTCTGGCTGGGGACGGCGTCGGAAGGTTTGCGGATCTGGGACCGGACGACCGGCGAGTACGTCGTCTGCAAAAACGACCCCCAGGATCCCGAATCGCTCGGCGACGACAACGTCACTTCGATCTTCGAGGACGCGGCCGGCATCGTCTGGGTCGGAACGGTCCGGGGAGGCCTTAACAAGTGCCTGATCGGCCCGGCCAAATTCGAGCATTACAAGCATAATCCTTCGAACCCGCGGAGCCTCACCCACAACGACGTCCGTTCCCTGTGGGCAGACGGCTCGGGGACACTGTGGGTGGGCATGAAATCCGGGCTCGACCGCATCGAAAGGAAGCCGGGCAAGGTCACGCGTTTCCTCCGAGCCGCTCCCGGAGAATACGGCTCGAGCGAGATAAGCGTCCTGGCCCTCCTCGGGGATCCCCGGGGCGGTATATGGGCAGGGACCGAGGACGGCGGCCTGGCCCGGCTCGACCCCGGCTCGGGGGCCTTCACGCGCTATCGCAACGACCCGCGAAACCCGAACAGTCTGTCGACGAACAAGGTCAACGCGCTTTGGGCGGACGCGGATCGTCCGGATATCCTTTGGGTCGGCACGCATCGAGGGCTGAACAAGTTCGAAACAGGTCCTAAGCGCTGGACCCGCTTTCTCAACGACCCGCAGGACAAAACCAGCTTGAGCGGGAACATCGTCACGGCGATCCATGGGGACGAGGACGGTTTCCTCTGGGTGGGAACACGGTGGGGCTTGAACAGGCTGAACAAGGCCACGGGCGAGTTCGTGAGCTACATCAGCCGCCTCGAGGACCCTCCCGGAACGAGCATCAACGACAACATCGTCAACTGCATCCACGAAAGCCGGGCCGGCATCGTCTGGGTCGGAACGGACAGCGGGCTCAACCGGTTCGACCGGGCCAAGGGCGAGTGGAGGGTTTTTGCCCAGAAGGACGGCCTGGCCGGAGAGGTCGTCTGCGGGATCCTGGAGGATGCGTCCGGCGCTCTTTGGGTCAGCACCAACCGTGGGCTTTCGAAATTCCACCTGGAGTCCGGGATCATTACGAACTTCGGGGCCTGGGACGGCCTCCAAGGCAAGTCTTTCAACCCGGGGGCATCGTTCAAGTGCGCCGACGGGCGGATGTTCTTCGGCGGGACCAACGGCTTCAACTGTTTCAACCCCTCGGACGTCCAGAAAGACACGTTCGTTCCTCCTGTTGTCTGGACGGCGTTCCGCCGGAACAACACGGGAGTCAGCCTCCCTCGATCTCTCTCGACGCTCCGAGCCCTGACTCTCCCCTACAAAGCCCCTTTAAACACCTTCGAATTCGCGGCGTTGTCGTTTGCGGCCCCGGAGATGAACACCCTCGTCTACCGCCTGGAGCCCCGCGACGGCGACTGGGTCCCCCTCGACCCCGACAACAGTATATCCTTGTCCGAACTCGGTGCCGGAGAATACACGCTTCGCGTTAAGGCCGCCAATCCCGACGGGGTCTGGAACGAAAAGGGGATCGCCATCGCCATCAAGGTGCCGGTCCCGTTCTGGAGGACCTGGTGGTTCTTCCTGCTCGCCGCGGCCTTCATCGCCTCGGGGGTCGTTTCCGTGGTCATGATCCGGAAGAAGATCAAATCCTCATCCCTGGCCGTGGGTGAAAGCCTGGACGGCGTCATCGAGACCTACGGGCTGACCTCGCGGGAACAGGAGATCCTCCGCCTGGTCCTCCAGGGGGCCAGAAACATGGACATCGAGCGGAAGCTCTTCATCTCCGCGAGCACGGTCCGGAACCACATCTACAACATCTACCAGAAGCTCGGCGTCCGGAGCCGGCTCGAGCTCATCAACCGTATCGCTAAGAACGCGCGGGAAGCCCGAAATAGCTTAAAATAGGACTCTTGTCTACAGACAAACGCCCTTATCCTCCCTATATTGAGGCCATGCGAACTCACACTTTACGGTGCATGACCGCCTGCGGGCTCGTGCTACTCGGCCTGATGGTCATCCCCGCCACCGGGCAGGGGCTGGCCCAAGACCCGCCCTCGTGGCAGTGGCCCGTGTCCAAGACCGACGACGAAGGATTGGACGCCCGGATGCTCACAGAGCTCGTCGCGGCCATCCGCCGGGGAGACGTCCTCCCGCGGCTCCATTACCTGGTGATCGTCAGGCACGGCCGGCTCGTCATCGAGGAGAATTTCAACGGCTGGGGACCCGGCAAGCTGCATACCCTCCAATCGGTCTCCAAGAGCTTCACCTCGGCCCTAGTCGGCATCGCTATCGCCCGTGGCGAGTTCAAGGGCGTGGGCGAAAAGGTCCTCGATTTCTTCCCCGACATGAAGGGGATCGCCAACGTGGACGAGCGCAAGTCGTCCATGCGACTCGAGGACATCCTGACCATGCGGACCGGCACCGACTATCACGAGAACGGGCTGGATTCCCCCCACGAACATCTGAACCGCTTAACCGAGGGTTGGGACAGGTTCTATCTCGACCGGGCGATGCTCGGGCCGCCCGGGACGGAGTTCCGCTACGACAGCGGCGGCGTCATCCTTCTGTCGGCCATGCTCAAGCGCCGCGCGGGGATGCACGCCGAGGAGTACGCGTCGCGATTCCTCTTCAAGCCCCTCGGGATCGAGAAGTGGTTCTGGGTCCGCAACGCGGAGGGCCACACCCACACGGGCGGCGGCCTCAACCTGGCGGCCCGAGATGCGGCCAAGCTGGGGCAGCTCTATTTGAACAAGGGGAGATGGGGGGACGCCCAGGTCGTGCCCGAGGAGTGGATCCGGGAATCCCTCAAGATGCGCGTCGATCTGACGGTCGCCGGCCAGCCGCCCTCCGGCTACGGCTATCTCTGGTGGGTCTGGGCCCCCGATCCGCGCGGCAAGAGCGGCGAGTACATCTACGCGGCCCGCGGGCGCGGCGGCCAGTACATCGTCGTGGTCCCGGAGCACGACATGGTCGTCGCCATGTGCGGCGACGCCAAGACCGGACCGGAATCGGGCAAGCCCATCGAAGTCTTCTACGACCGCATCCTCGCGGCGGTCCGCCGCTGAGCGGCCGGGGGCCGCGCCGGATGGGCGATCCTCCTATCGCTCAAAATGGGACATTTGTCTACAGACAGAGGCACCCGGGCGCCCCTATATTGACTTCGGAAGCTTAAAACAATGACCTTACGGAATATCCTTTTCGGGATCGTATTTTTGGCCGTCCTCTCGAATGCCGCCATCCTGATCATGGCGGCGCTCGCGGGCTTTCTCTCACCGATAACGTGATTTCACAAATAGGAGGTCGATACATGAAAACAAAGCGGTTTTCGATCGGACGGATGGTTTGGGCCGCGGGAATCGCGGCCGCTCTGGCCCTGGCCGGATGTGCCGCCAAAACGCCGCCGCCGCGCGTCGTCAAGGCGCCGGTCGTCTCTGAGACGCGGCCCGCAGGACTCGTCCTCGAGTACAAGATGGCGGCCGGCCAGGTCCTGCGGTATCAGGATAATTCAGAGACGCGGGAGGTCACCGATGTCATGGGCCAGACGATCGAGTCCCACACGACGAGCACGGGGACCTTTTCTTTCCAAGCCAAGGGCCGGAAGGACCAGAATCACCTGCTGGGGGTGACCATCGAGGACATGGCCATGACCATCACCAGCATCCAGGGCGATCTCTCTCCGGACCTGAAAACAGTCAAAGGGAAGACCTTCGACATGGTCCTCTCATCTTTCGGCATCGAAGTGGACGTTGCCGGCGCGGAATCCATCACCTATGAGATGGCCACCGGGACTCGTAATGTCGCCGCCGGCTTCAAGATCTTTTTCCCCGACCTGCCCGGCAAACCCATCAAGGTCGGGGATTCCTGGCCATCGTCATTTGTCATCGACGAAAAGAGCGGGGTGACGAATATCCGTGTCGAAGTCCAGAGCGTCAACACGCTCGAGGGGTTCGAAACCATCGACGGCATGGAGTGCGGCCGGGTCGCCTCGAAGCACACCGGGAACATATCCGGGACAGGGAGTCAGCAGGGCCTCGACCTGCTCTTCGGCGGCACCCTCAAAGGGACGGACGTCTGGTACTTCGCGCCCAAGGAGGGGATCTACGTCAAATCGACGGGCGAGACCGTGAACGAAATGACCATCTCCGTAAGCGGGGCGCAGGCCATGACCATCCCGGTAACGCAAACACGGAAAAGCGAAGTCAAGCTGGCCGGGCGGTGATGGGCGGTTCGCGAATCGGCGGGAGATTCATTCTCCGCCGTAAGGAGGTAGGAATGTCCAGGAAAACGAAAGGCGGTCTCGTGGCCGGGGCGATCATGCTCGCGGCCGCGATCTTCGCCGCGGGCAACATCGGGATCGTCAAAAAGGTCCTCGGCGGAGACCTGGTCCAATTCGGCGACACGTTCCTCGCCCGGCTGACCGGGATCAGGGCGCCCGAGCGGAACGAGCCCCTCGGCTTCGAGATCTATGATTTCACGAAGAGGGAACTCGAAGGCCAGACCGTGAAGCTCTTCACCTGGACGCGGGACAACACGGCCGCGGGGATCGTTTACGACGAGCAAGGATATGCCCGGGTCCAGATCTTCTACGGCAAAGGGGCCGCCGTGAGCTTCAACGAGGTCATGCTGAAAAAGGGATATGCGCGGGTCGATCCCAAATATCTCCCGGACGATCTGAAGCATTACCTCGACCTGGAGAAGGAAGCCCGGGAAAAAGGGCTCGGCATCTGGAAGACCCGGTAGAGGGAGCCACGCACGCGGCGAAGGAGAGTCCTATGACGAAGAAACCGGGGATCGGGTTCAAGGTTTGGACGGCGCTGCTCTCCGTGTTCGTGGCGGTGATGTTGTATCCAAACATCGTCGGCAAGCACGGCGTCGTGAAGTCTCTTTTCATCACGATCCTCGCCGTCGGCGCCATCTGGCTGATGTATTTCGTCATCGGCCGGTTGATCAACGATGCCGTGGCCAAGGAGCTGAAGAGAAAGGCCGAGGAGAGGCAAGGCGGCCATCCTGACGCGAAGGAATAGCCGAGGGTCATCGACGCCTGGAATGCGGCTCAAAACGAAGCGACGGGGATCATGAAATATCAAACAAACGGCCTTCGTCCGGTTCTCCTGGCGTGCCTCCTCGGGGCCGCCGCCTTCCTGGTCATCCGCCGCAGGCGCCGGGAGGGAAAGCTGGCCCGTCTTCCAATAATCCTCATGACAACCGCGATCTTGATCTTCCTCGGCGCGGACGCCCGGGCGGGGCACTCGGCCGGCCGGCCGGATTCTTTCTCCGAGGTCAGAGAAAGAATCGTTCGCCTGATTGAGGAGAAAAAGGTGCCGTCTCTTTCTCTCGCCGTCATCAAAAACGGCGAGATCATCTGGGAAGAAGCCTTCGGCCTGGCTGACCTTGAAAAGAAGGTCCAGGCCACGCCCGAAACGCTCTATCCGATCGCCTCGGCCACCAAGCCGTTCACAGCCACGGGACTGATGATCCTCGTCGAACGGGGACTGGTGGACCTTGACAAGCCCGCCAGCGCTTACCTGGGGAACGCGCAGCTCCGGGCATTCGAAGGAGACGCCTCAAGAGCCACGGTCCGGCGCATCCTTCACCACACGTCCGGGCTCCCGATGTACTGGAACTTCTATTACGCGGGGGCCTCCCGCGAGAGGCCGCCTCTCGCGACAACTCTCCAGCGCTACGGCATTCTCGTCTCCAAGCCGGGGGAGAGTTACAATTATTCCAACCTCGGCTACGCGGTCCTCGAACACCTCATCGAACAGGTCGCCGGAAAGCCCTACGCGGAATTCCTCGCGGACGAGGTCTTCAAGCCCCTGACCCTGGGGCACGCGGCGGTCCTTACGGCTCCGCCGGAAGGTTTCGGTGTCGCAACAAAATACACTTCGGCGCTCGCTCCAATCCCCTTCTGCGACCACGACACCCGGGGCGCCAGCTCTATTTATGCCACGGCCTACGACCTCGCCCTGTTCTCGCTCCTGCACCTGGGGCGCATGCGGCCCGGCCAAAAGGCCATCCTCAAGCCCGAGTCGATCGCCGCGATGCAGAAGTCGCGCGACCCCGACGTGCGCGATTCCTCCTATGCCCTAGGCTGGGAGACCGGCAGTAGATTCGGCTATCCCATCATCACGCACGGCGGGGGGATGGACGGATGCCGGGCCCATCTGGCCATGATCCCTTCGGAGGGCCTGGCGGCCGCCGTGCTCATCAACGGCGAAAACGTCCCATCCATCCAGGTTTGTGACTGGATCTTCGCGGCCTTTCTTCCGGATTACGCCCGGAATCTCGAGGCAGCTCCCGCCGTTGGAAGCCCGCCTCCCCCTCCCCAGGCGTTCAGGCCGCCCGCCGGACTCATCGGAGATTGGCAAGGCGCGATCAAAACCCATGAGGGGGAGATCCGCGTCCATCTCCTCGTGGCGGACGACGGCCGAGTGGAGTTGGCGCGCCTGGACCGGCAGGGCCGGCCCGGAGAGCGGCTTACTCCGCTGAAACCGCCCAACTTGAACCGGGGAATATTCGTCGTCCACTTCCCCCAGGCGTTCGCGACATCGGACTTGTCCGCGGCAAGCCATCGGACCGTGCTCGGCCTGAAGATCCGGGGAGACCGGCTCACGGGCGAAGCTAACACGGTCGCCTCCGACATGAGCTACTGCCTCCCGTCCTACATCGAATTGAAGCGCGCCGCACCGGCGCGCCGTTCGGATAGCCTTGCCCCGGCCTCCGACTCCGGCCCGTTCGGATGCACCATCGTCACGGCCGCCCGCAACGGCCTCGTCCTGGCCGGGAACAACGAGGACCGCAATCACCCCCAGACGATCGTGACCTTAGTCCCCGCGTCCGGAAACTACTACGGCCGTATCGTTTTCGGCTATGACGACGCCCCCGTCCAGGGCGGAATGAATGACCAGGGGCTTTTCATCGACGGAAACGCCCTGGCCCCGACGGGTTGGATGCCTGAACCGGGCAAGCCGACGCTCGGCGGATTCTTCATGACGACCATCCTGTCGACGTGCGCGACGTGCGAGGACGTCAAGACCTTGGTCGAAAAATCCAACGTCCCCGCGCTCGAACGAGCCCGGTTCCCGGTCGCCGACCGGACCGGGGCGTCCATGGTCGTCGAATACGGCCAGGGCCGCGTCCAGTTCGCCAGGAGCGACACTTGGTACCAGATCGCGACGAACTTCGTCATGTCCAACGTCAAGGACGGGAACTTCCCCTGCTGGAGATACCGGGCCGCGGACGAGATCATGTCCGGCGCCAAGGATTTGAGCGTCGACCTCATCCGAAACGTCCTCGAGAAGGCCCACCAGGAGGGCAACTCCCTGACCGTCTATTCCAACATCTACGACCTGAAGCAGGGGACGATCCACGTCTACAACCTCCGGAACTTCGAGGAGGTCGTGGTCATGAACCTCGCCCAGGAATTGAAGAAAGGCCAGAGGCGTATCGACCTGCCCTCGCTTTTCAAGCCGCGGGCTCAAGGTTAGGCCCGGGTCAATGTGTCGAGATGATGAAGAACTCCGCTTCCGCCGCGGGTCGTGGCTATGGTATCATCCGGACGAAGAAATAGCTTTCGCACGGGGAGACGCCGATCACGCGGATGGAGGGCGGTAAAATGGGAATGTCACGCCTGCTCGGGGGCTTCTTTCTTCTGATCCTCTGCGCCGCGGCGCTCGCCGGACAGGCCGGGAGCCCTCCCCAGCAGCACGAATCCGTCGTCGTGAACATCGAAGTCCCGGTCCGGGTCATGAAAAAGAGCGCCTTCGTGGACGGTCTGACGCTCGCGGATTTCGAGGTTTTCGAGAACGGCGTCCGCCAGAATATCGAAGCCGTCTACCTGATCAAGGACAAGCAGGTCTTCCGAGAGGAAAAAGCGCCCGGAGCCGCGTCGCTGCCTCCTCGAAACGCCCGCAACTATGTCCTCTATCTGGATTTAAAGGAATATCTCCCCAAGGTCGGTGACGCCCTGGATTATTTCTTCAGCGACGTTCTTGGTCTCGAAGATACGTTGTTCGTGGTCACGCCCGTCAAGACCTACAAGTTCCACTCCGAGGTCTTGGCCCACCTGCCAAGACGTCAAATCGCAGATCGGCTCAAGGCCATTCTCAGAACTGATATCCAAGTCGGGAATTCCCAGTATCGCAGGCTGATGAGGGACTTTTATAATCTGGAGGAGGAGGAGTATCCCGCGGAGCTCGCGGATGTCAAGGAAAGCAGGCTCTTCGATTTCGCCAGGCAAATGCGGGACCTGACGGAGGTTACAGAGAGCCAAGTGATTGGCTTCGCGGACACTCTGAAGTCCCTGGACGGGGAAAAACACATTTTTCTGATTTTCCAGAAGGACGTCCTGCCGGATCATGAGTTCGCGGAGGACCGGCAAGCGGAGCTGATCAAACCGGTGAGCTTCGACGTGGACAAGATCAAACGTTATTTTTCGGACGCCTCCATCACCATTCACTGTCTCTACATCACCAAAACGCCTGGGTTCGCCATCCATCCTATGATCCAGACCCGTTCTGTTCGCGCCTCCCTGCTCCAGGACCTTTCGGCCGACATCTACGCCTCCTTCAGGGAGATGGCGGCCGCGACGGGCGGTCTGTCCGAGAGCACAACCAATCCGAATTTCGCCTTGCGGCTGGCGGCCGAAGCTTCGAGCAACTACTATCTCCTGTATTACCGGCCATTAGACTACCGGGCGGACGGCCGCTTTCAGAAGATCGAGATCAGGGTTAAGGGCGAAGGCCTCAAGGTCACCCACCGTTTGGGCTACATCGCGGACTGAACGGCCTCGGCAGCCGGCGCCCGGACGTCGGTGCATCGAACAACACGGCTTTCCGGGTGAACAAAAAACGGTTGGATGAAGCCGCCGGCCGCATTATAATGACCTCGAACATTGACGAAAGGACAGGCCATGCCCGAGAACAAACCCAAACGGATCGAGGATATGAGGAAAAAGGACGATCTCATCGTCGTCACCGGGGCCGGCGGCTTCATCGCCGGGTCCCTCGTCCGCTACGTTCATGACAAGGGATTCAGCCGCATCCGGGCCGTCGACAAGAAGCCCCTCGACGAGTGGTACCAATTAACACCCGGCGTCGAGAACCTCCGCCTGGACGTCAGCTACCGGGATAACTGCGTCAAGGCCTGCAAGGGCGCGGTCGAGGTCTACAACCTGGCCGCCGACATGGGCGGCATGGGCTTCATCGAGCGCTACCGGGTCGAGTGCCTGCGGAGCGTCCTCATCAACACGCACATGATCGAGGCGGCCCAGAAGGCGGGCGCGGACCGCTACTTTTTCTCCTCCTCGGCCTGCGCCTACAACATCGACCTGCAGCACGACACCCATTCCCGGGCCCTCAAGGAATCCGACGCCTACCCGGCCAACGCCGAGCGCGGCTACGGCTGGGAGAAGCTTTTCTCGGAGATAGTCTGCCAAGAGTACTGGGCCGAGCGCGGCCTCAAGACCGCGATCGCCAGGTTCCACAACGTCTATGGCCCCAACGGCACCTGGGACGGCGGCCGCGAGAAGGCCCCCGCCGCCCTCTCGCGCAAGGTCATCGAGGCCAGGGACAATGGCCGCTACGCCGTCGAGATCTGGGGCGACGGAACGCGGACACGAAGCTTCATGTACATCGACGACTGCCTCAACGGCATCGACATGATCATGCACTGCGACGAGCTCGTCGCGACGCCCATCAACCTGGGCTCGAGCGAGCTCGTCTCGGTCAACGAGCTCCTCGGCATCATCGAGGACATCGCCGGGTTCACGGTCAAACGGAGCTACGACCTCGGCGCCCCTAAGGGCGTCGGCGGCCGGAATTCCGACAACACCATGATCAAGAGGATCCTCGGCTGGGAGCCGTCGACGCCGCTCCGCGCCGGCATGGCCAAGACCTACGCCTGGATCGCGGAGCAGTACGCCCTCCGGAAGGCGGGAAAGAAGGTCGTGCTATGAAAACTAAAGACATCGAAGAAACGAGGGCCCGGGCCGCAGCGATGCTCCGGAAAGCCCGGATCGCGGTCACCCTGGATGAACGGGAAACGATGGAGGTCGTCGACCTGGGCCTGGGCGACGTCAAACGCGTGGGTCTCGAGGTCATCGTCTATGAGAATAACGACCGCTACTGCGCCAAGGAGCTCATCCTCCTGCCGCGCCAGATATGCCCCGAGCACAGGCACCCGCGCGTGAACGGCCGGAACCTCGGGAAAAAGGAGACGTTCCGCTGCCGTTACGGTGAGATCTATCTCTATGTCTCCGGCGAACGCACGCCGAAGCCGAAGGCGAAGGTCCCGAAGAGGTACAGGGCCTTCATGTCCGCCTGGCACGAGATCGTCCTCAGGCCCGGCGACCAGTACACGCTCCCCCCGAACGCCCTCCACTGGTTCCAGGCGGGGGACAAGGGCGCCGTCGTCTCGGAATTCTCCTCGACGAGCACGGACGAGAACGACGTCTACACCGACCCCCGGATCCGCCGGGTCAAGAAATAAACGGGACGCGCCTACTTCACCGTGATGGCTGCGGACGAGACCGCGGTCATGCCGGTCCCCGGCTCCTCGGCCGCGAACTCGAGGGTATAGCGGCCGGGCTTTAGCTCGCCCGTCGAGAGCTCCAGGAGGAGGAGCTTCGTGGTCCCGTCGGCGCCCGGCTTGAGGATCGAGACAGGGATCTCGGAACGGGCCGACGTCGCCGCATCAAGAAGAGAGGCCGTGACCGTGAGCCCGGCCGCGGCCGTCCCGCCCGGGACCCGGAGGGCCGCGTAGAGCTTCGCCGTGCCCGCGGCAATGTCGCCGATGAGCGGGGCGAACGCGTCCGCGTCATAGCCGAAAAGACCGGCCAGCGACCCCCCCGGCGAAGCCGTCAGGTCCAGAGAATTCGTCTCCGGGGCGAGCAGGAGCGGCGGGTCGAGCGACAGGACCGCGCTCACCGGCTGGGGGACGACCAGAGGCGCCAAGCCCCGGGCCCCGCGCCCCGTGTCCATGTTGCGGACGACCAGGCGGCAGACATAGCGGCCCGGTTTGACCGGCAGGAGGAAGGACGGGAAGAGCGTCTCCTTCCCGGTCGCGGGAACGGCTAGATGGAACCTCTTGATGTAGGCCACGTCGCCCTTCTCGTCCATGAGCAGGAGGTAGGCCTCGGCCTTATTCCCCAGGACGTCGGTGTGGACGGTCCGGGAGGCGCGGCCGAAGACGAGGAGCTGGGGCCAGCCCTTGACCATCAGGGGCAGGCCTGCCACCGGGATCTCGTAGGGGACCTGGGCTTGGGGCGAGTCGCTCAGGGCCAGGTCGACGACGTGGAGGAGCTTCTCGAAATCCGTGTAGTCCTTGAACGGCTTGGCGCTGAAGTAGCCGCCCTGGGTGTTGACATCGACGCCTTTCCTGTTGACCTTGACCTTGATCTTGTGGAACTTGCCGTCCCACGTTTCGTCGACGGAGTAGCCGAGGACGTAGTAGGCGGCGGTGGAGCTCTGGATGTCGCCGACGATCCGCTCGACCTCCATGGTGTTGGCGTAGAACTTCCCGCCCGTTCCCCCGGCGAATTGGCGGAGCGAGTCGGCCCCCTCGAACTCCCTGATCCCCGCGCCCGAGACGCCCTGCTGGGAGAGCACGTCCCCCTCCTTCCTCAGGCGGGAGACGTCGACCGAGTAGACGGGGCAGTTGGAAGCCTTGAATTCCTTGATCATCGCGCTGTGGTCGTCGCGCAGGGCGGAGTCGGCCTGGGCGGCGTCATAGTTGTTGAGCTGTGCGGCCAGCTGTTCCGGCGTCGACCACTCCCCCATCACCGCCCCTCCCCTCTTGCCGTAGAGATACTGCCGGGCGATCCCGCCCGAAAAGAGGACGACGTTCTTGAAGCCGGGGATAAACCGCAAGGCCTTGGCCAGGTGTCCGAGGGAGAGGAGAAGGTGCTTAGCCTGGTCCACGTAGTTCTGGCGCCCGGCGGTCCCGATGCTCTGGCCGGCCTGGAGACGGGCCTGGCCCTCATAGAATTGGTTCTCGGGGTCGGAGACCTGGGCTTGGCCCTCCTTCGGGTTCGGCAGGGCGGCGAGGTCGGAGGAGTAGATGTACTGTGTCAGGTTCTCGGCCCGGCCGGCGCGAGGCCTTGCGCCTAAGCCGTCGACGATGGCGCGGACCCGCGCGTGGTCGGCGGTCAGGTACTCGTGGAGGACGAGCCCCTGGGCGACCGAATAAGTGACGAGCCCGATCTCATCGGTCGGCCGGACTTGCCCGTCGAGGAACTGGAGGGCGGCGCTCTTGGCCCTGAGAATTGCCTGGGCGTCCATGAAGGCGAAGTCGAAGACGAGGAAGAACTTCCGGCTCATCCCGGACGCCACCGCCGGGGCGGCCGGCGTCCCTTCGACGTCGAGAAAGTGCTTTTCGAAATGCGTGGCAGGATAGCTCCGCCCGTTGTCGATGACTTCGAAGTCCGCGGCGGAGAGGTCGGTCACGGGCTGTCCGCCCTTGCCCGTGACGTAAACCTGGACGAGCTTGAGGGTCACGTCGACCCGGTGCTGGAGGGGTTTGTCGGGTCCGGCTTGGGCGCCGAGCCCGGGCGACGGGGAAAAGAGAATGGCGCCGCTCGCGAGCATTGCGGACAAACAAGACGCCAACCGTCCTAGCCTCGTTCCGGGATTTGATCTCATAGCAGGCCCCCTGGGAGGAATCCTATCAGTGCCCGAATTCTATCACACTTCCGCTTCTGACGGGCGGCGTCACTCCGCCGCGGCTTCGGCCATGGCGGCGACGTTGCGGGGAGGGACGTCGGGCAGGATGGCTTCGTGGCTGGGGCTGACGATGAGGTGAGGTCCGAGGACGGCCCTGACCCGACGGACCTCGGCCTTGACCTCCTCGGGCGACCCGAGGTTCAGGACGCGCTGGGTGTCGAGCCCTCCCAAAAAGGCGATCCTCCCCTGGAAATCCCGGGCCAGCGTGCGGGCGTCCATGTTCGCGGCCATAGCCTGGAGCGGGTGGAGGCAGTTCACGCCGGCGGCGATGAGCTTGGGGATGACCCGGTGGATCGAACCGCAGGAGTGGAGGATGACCTGATAGCCGCGGCGGAGCGCCTGGCCGGTGAGCTTTTGGAACCAGGGCAGGATGAACCGGTCGAAGAGGGCGGGGCTGATCATCAGGTCGAGCTGTGTGCCGAAGTCGTTGCCGAAGAAATAGGCGTCGACGCGGTCCCCGGCGGCGTCGAAAAAGCGCTCGTTCGCCTCGTAATAGAACCCGCAGACCCGGTCCGTGGCCGCCTCGACGACCTCGGGGTTGGTGCGCATCTTGACGAAGTACGCCTCCATCCCGAAGAAATCCATGAGGTCGTGGAAGAACGGCGTCCAGAACCCGCTCGCGCGGTAATACGGGCCGGCCTCGTCGAGGGCCCGCAGGGTGCCGGTGAAATCGAGGGCGCGCGGGTCCGGCCAGTCGAACGCATCGAGTTCGGCCGGGTCCTCGACGCCGGCCAGGGGGCCCGCCTGGCCATGGCTCGTCTTCCCGGCGCTCCAGCCGAAGATGCCTTTCGAGGCCGGGTCCGGGAATGTGGACTCGACGAAGCTCGGCGAGATCCAGCGGAAGTCGTCGCCGAGCTTGCGCCGGAACTCCTCCTCGGTTTTGGTGCCGAAGTAACGGTGAAGGCCGGGCCAGCTGTCGGGGTGGGGATTGCCGAGCCAGAGGCCGCAGCGCGGCCCGGGCCGCAGGGCAACGATATTTTTCAGGAGTTCGCGGCTGTTCACGGGACGAAGAGCTTGGTCGATTGCGGCCATCCTGAAAAGACTATAGGACCAGCCAAGGGCCGGTGTCAAGAAGGAGCATGTGACCCTTGGGCTCCCTTCGAACGTCCGCGCTTTACCCCCGGTCTCCCACTTCTGATATCATAAGGGGAAAATCATCCGTTCCATCAAGGAGAACTCATGAGGAATCGTTCCAAGAAAACGTCGCTGGTCTCGTTGTTCTTCACGCTCCTCGTTTTCTTATCCCTGGCCGCCTCGGAGGTGACGGGGCCGCCGCCGTCGGCGAAGCCGGCATACTTGTACAAGACGACGTTCGTGCGGGCGGCCCCAGGGAAGCTCCTGGACCTGATCGCTCTTTACAAGGACCGGATGGAGGTCATCGAGGCTTCCGGGGACGCGCGTCCATTCTGGTGGCGCCACACGCAGGGCGACCAGTGGGACCTGATGCTTCTCACGCCCATGGGAAGTTACACCGAATACTATTCGAAAGGGAGGTCGGCGCGGCGGGACAAGGCCGTCGGTTCGTCCCAGCAGGAATTCGCCCGGAAGCTCAACGCCTGTTCATCCTGGCGGGAGGACGTCTTCGTCATGGGACCTCCGCTCGAGTTCGTTAAAGAAGCGTTCGAGGGAACGGCCTATTACCACATCGAGATCTTCGTCTCGCTCCCGGGAAAGCAGGAAGAGCTGTTCAAGGAGCGCGAGATGGAGAATATCTACGCGGTCGAAACGGGACGGCCATATAATATGATCTTCGTCCGGGACCAGGGGGCCGTTTGGGACCTGTTCACGCTCGGCTGCTACCGCGATATCAAGCATTGGGCCGTGGGGGATGAGGTCACCAAGGAACAAAGGGCGGCGGCGGCGCGCAAAGCCGGCTTCGCGAGCCCCGAGGAGATCGGCCCCACCATGAGGACGCTCATCGACATGCACCGGGACACGATGGGCGTGGCCATCAAGTAGCATCTCGGACCGGCGGCGGCGCGGGCATCCCGTTTTAACGGCGCCCGATATCGCCGCAACGTTGGCGGTCGGGACGTTGGGCAGGATGATTTGGACCTGACGGTGGACGAACCCACCGCCGGAAGCGAAGGCGAAGTAGACCTTTTTTTCTTGTCTGATGCGTTCTCGGCGAGCCGCTATCCGTCCTCTTCGATCATCCGGACGGCTCGCCAAGTCCCGGCTTTTTCGACGCGCAGGGTCTTGATCTCGAAGGGCTGGAAAGATATCTTGTCTGATGCGTTCTCGGCGAGCCGCTATCCGTCCTCTTCGATCATCCGGACCTCGCCCCAGGTTCCATCGCTCCCGACACGCAAGGTTTTGATTTCATAGGGCTTAAAGTCCAGACGGATGAGCAGGGGGGCGGACGGCGGGAGGGAGCCCCGAACGGGGACCGGAGTGGGGACACGCACCGGAGGGACATGTCCCTCCGGTGCGTGTCCCCGTTCTCGGCCGCCCGGCGCCCACACGGGGTCCACGATGGGGACATGTTCCGAAGGTACGTGTCTCCGTTCTCGGCCGCCCGGCGCCCACACGGGGTCCACGATGGGGACATGTTCCGAAGGTACGTATCCCCTTTCTCGGCCGCCCGGCGCCCACACGGGGTCCACGATGGGGACATGTTCCGAAGGTACGTGTCCCCTTTCTTCTTTTTCGGTCGTCGCGGCGCATACGGCGACACCCAGACGAGCCTTTGTCTTTCTCCCCCCGGCCTCTTGAAGCCGGATAATAAGGGCCTCGCCATCCCATGAGCGCTTGCAGGCGAGGAGACGGATGGAGGCCGGACGCACATCGAGCAGCGGCTCGACCGAGGGAGCCCGCCCGGAGTCATAAGGCAGATGGGCGTAGGCTAAAGGGGGCGCGGCCAGGTAGTCGGCCAGGCCCGGCATCATGGCGCTGACCGCGGCGGGACTGCCGGCGGTGACGAGGAGGCGGAACTCGTGGACGCCGATGTCGGCGAACTTCCAAGCCGGGGGACATGTACCGGGGGGACATGTACCGGAGGTACGTGTCCCCGTCTTAGTTGCCTGCGCATCGAGGTCGAACCCCTGTTCGTGACAGTAGGCCGAACTCCGGAGGACGGACAGCCGCAGCTCGCCGTCGAGGAAATCGAAGCCGTGCTGACCGCTCGAGGCGACGCCGATGGCCGCGGCCTTCTTGCCTGACTTCCCTTCGATGACGAGCCAGCGTCCGTAGACATGCTCCTCGCCGTCGGACGGACGGCGGATGGCGCCGCCGGGAACCTCGCAGAGAAGGCCGGCCGAGGCCAGGGCCGTCGGCACCCGCAACTTGAGCCTCCGCCGTTCCTCGTTCCAAACGACGCGGAGCCGGAATTCGAGGACGGGCCAGCGCGGATAGGACACGACGTCCATGACGATGCGGCTTTTCCGGTAGACGAGAACCGAGCGCGTCATCGTCCGGACGGGGCCCTGCTCGATGACGGAGGGACGGCCGGCCGGCCGGAATCGCCCGGTGATCTTTCGGTAACTGCCGCGTCCCGTTCCCCAAGAGTCCGCCGTGTCTTCGACGACGAGCGGTTCGAGGAGCGGACCGGCGAGAGCTTCTCCGGCGCCGGCCGCCTTGAGCGACGTGACCAGGCCGGTCTTACGGTCGATGCGATGGACAAGCGCGGAAGACTCGGGGACACGTACCGGAGGTACATGTCCCCTTTCGTCGTGTCCCCCCTCTTTGTGGCCGGCGTCGTGGAGGATGGCAGAGCCGGGACCTGAGCCGGGGACATGTACCTCCGGTACGTGTCCCCTTTCGTTGTGTCCCCCCTCTTTGTGGTCGGGGTTGTGGAGGATGGCAGAGTCGGGACCTGAGCCGGGGACATGTACCTCCGGTACGTGTCCCCTTTCGTCGTGTCCCCCCTCTTTGTGGTCGGGGTTGTGGAGGATGGCAGAGTCGGGACCTGAGCCGGGGACATGTACCTCCGGTACGTGTCCCCTTTCGTCGTGTCCCCCCTCTTTGTGGTCGGGGTTGTGGAGGATGGCAGAGTCGGGACCTGAGCCGGGGACATGTACCTCCGGTACGTGTCCCCTTTCTTTCTCCCGCTCTTTCCCGGGTATGATCTCGAACGCTTTGATGAAGTACCGCGAGACACCGACCCCCGGCAGATCGTCGATGAAGCTCACCCGCCGCCGCCAGTCGTTGAACGGCAGGAGCGCTTCGGGCCGCTCTTCCTGGCAGACGACCTCCCGGCCGTCGGCGCGGAAGAGACGGAGGCGCCATCGGCCCTTCCAGAAGGGCCGGTAATCGGCCATGCACTCGAATTCGACCGGGGCGCGGCGGAGGGACGGATTGGCGCTGAAGACGGTGACGGGGAGGGCGGGGCTCGCGGCGCTGCCTAGGTTCAACGACGCCGCGGCCCGGAGCGCGGCCGACCGCGACATGTCCTCGGCCCGGCCGTACAGGTCGAGAGCGTCCCGCTCGGCCGGCTCGACGCAGGAGCCCGTGAGGATGTCGTGGAAGTCGTTGAAATTGTGCATGTTCCATGCTTCGCGAAATTCCGCCTCCGGGAAATCCACCCCGGCCAGCCACCAGGAAGCGGCGGCGAAGGCTTCGGCCTGGACGAGACGCCCGAGGCTCGCGACGGCCCGCCGCTTGACCCGGGAGAGCGAGGTGTAGCATCCGGTGAACGAGCGCTGCAGGTCGCCGTCGAAGACGGGCGCTCCGGCCGCGGCGTCCTTCACCGCTTCGTAGAACCTGTCCGGCGTGCTGTGGATGACCTTGACCCGTGTTTCGCCGGCGATGAAGGCGTCGATCGTTTTGAGGTCGCGGCGCATCGCCCCGCCGCCGTGGTTGCCCAGGCCCCAGAATACGGGCACGTCGCGTCCGAGCTCCAGGGCGAGCGCGACGCCGGCGCGCAGTCTGTCCTCGATGTTGTCCCGTTCGGTGTGGTAGAGCCCGACGGCGATCCGGTAGGCCGGGATCGTCGTACCGTCGACGCCGCGCCAGCGATAGAGGTCGGCGGGAAGCGATAGTTCGTGGGCCTGGGGCCGCATGTGGATGTACATCTCATAGCCGGCCCGGCGCAGGATCTGGGGCAAGCCGCCGCTGTGGCCGAAGGAGTCGAAATTGTAGGCGACGCGGGGCGCGGCGCCGAACCTCCCGCCGAAATACCTCCGCCCCTCGGCGATCGTCCGGACGAGCGACTCGGTTCCCGGCAGGTTGAGGTCGGGTTGGATGAACCAGCCGCCCGCGATGGCCCAGCGGCCGGCCCGGGCGTGGCGGAGGATCGCGTCGAACAGCGCCGGGTCGAGCTCCTCGGCCCATTGGTAAAGGACGGCCTCGTTGTGGCAGAAGACGAGGTCCCGGTGCTCGTCGAGGATGTCGACGGCGTTGCGGAACGTCGCCAGCGCTTCGGACGCCCCTTCTTCCCACCGCCATTGCCAGACCGGGTCCAGGTGGGCGTTACAAATAAGGTGGACCGTTAAATTCGGGGACACAATACCAATTTCCGAATTATTCTTCGTCTTATCCATCCTGACTAGGCCGCCTGAACTCGAAATTCGGAAATTGGTATTGTGTCCCCAATTCAATTAAGCCTCGTCTTTTACCTTCGGTACGTGTCCCCCTTCTTCCTGCCCGCGCCCTTTCGGGGACACGTACCGGAAGTACATGTCCCCCTTCTTGCGGCCCTCTTCTCGGGGACATGTACCGGAGGTACGTGTCCCCTTTCTTCCTTCGGGCTGCTTTTTCCGGCTCATGCCTCGTCCTTGGCCGGGAGGTTCTTGTACCAGGTGAAATACAGGACGACCGCGAGTCCAGCCGCGGCGCCGGCCCAAAGGCCGAGCTGTTTCCAGTTGCGGAGGAAAAGGTAGAACGGCAGGATGGCCAGCGTGAACTGGAAGACGGCCGTGACCAGGCCGTTGAGCATGTCGATCCTCGGCATCTTGTCGTTGGCCGGCACGAGCCCGCGCCGCACGCACTCCTGCCGCACGGGCCCCCAGAAGCCGAACGGCCGGACCTTGGCGTAGAACTTGACCAGGACCTCCATGTCCGCGGGCTTGGTCAGGACCGCGGCGACGAGCGTCGCCGCGAGGCTCAATCCCACGTCGATGGCCAGGCTGGCCGAAGCGTGAAGGCCTTTGAAGAGAAGGAGCCGCAGCGTGATCAACCCCGCCGAGGCGCCCATGCCCCAGACGAAGGCCTTGGCCCCGAACCGCCAGTAGTGCCAGCGCAGGGTCGCCGGCACCAGGATGACCGTGACGACGACGAAGACCATGGTCTCCCAGGCCGTGACGATGTTCGTGAAGGACAGCGAGAAGACGAACCCGACGAGGACGGCGACGACCGAAGCGACCTGCCCCAGCCGGACGAGTTTCTTCTGGGTCATGTTTTTGGCGAAGTAGCGCTTGATGAAATCGTTGATGACGACCGAGCTCGTCACGTTGATCATGGCGCTGATCGTCGACATCAGCGCGGCCAGGAGCACGGCCATGAAGAGGCCCCGCAATCCGACCGGCATCTTCAAGAGAACGAGGGGCATGATCTTTTCGGCGTCGAAGCCCGCCTGCGACCCCAGGTAGAAGATCCCCAAGACCATGAAGGCGCAGCCGAGGACCCAGCGCAGGTTGTAGCCGACCGTCCACATCCCGGCCGCGAGCTGGGCGTCGCGCGGCGTCCGCGTCGTCAGGAAGAACTGGAAGTCCCAGACGTTCGGCCCGGCGAGGAGCCGGAAGACCATCCAGAAGAAACCCGCCGCCAGGAGCGGGCCGAAGAGCCCGAAATGCTGGTAGGCCGGCGGCGTATCCGTCATGAAGCCCGTCCACAGTTTCCAGCTCGGGGCGAGCGAGAGCCAGGCCGGGTCCTTGTGGATGAACGTCGTCGCCGCGGGCTGGGCGAAAACCATGACGGCCATGATGACGGCCCCGACGCCGATGAGGAGCGTCTGGAAGACGTCGGTCAGGATGACCCCGAAGAAGCCGCCCAGGGTCACGTAGACGCCGACGACGGCGAGCACGATGAGCGTCGCCTCCCAGCGCGGCAGGGGCAGGAACTCCTCGGCGAACTTGCCCGTCCCGACGCTGATGAACATCAGGTTGCAGATCATCAGGACGAGGAGGAAGATCGAGGACGCCAGGCGGGCCGCCTCGGCGTCCTTCGTCGCCCCGAAGCGCGTCTCGTTCCACTCGGCGAAGGTCATGACGCCGGAGCGCCTGATGTACTTGGCCTGGAAAGCCATGTAGAACGAAATCATGAACCAGCCCCAGAAGATGTGCGTCGCCCACATCGACTTGAGGCCGAGGTAGAAGATGAGCCCGATCATGGACATCGTCCCGCCGATGTCGATGTAGCTCGAGCACCCGGACAGGCCCAGCATCCACCAAGGCACGTTCCGGTCGGCCAGGTAGAAGGAGTCGAGCTTTTTCGTCGCCCGCTTCCGGACGACGACACCGATCATGGCGACACCGAGGAGGTAGACGGCGATGATGGCCAGGTCGACGGGATGGAGGTTCATGCCCATTGGTATACCACCGCCCGCAAACGAGCGTCAAGAAAGGATCGGGGACATGTACCGGAACTGGGGGATGGGGACATGTGCCTCAGGTACGTGTCCCCAATCTTAATTGAAGAAAGCACGGGGACACGTACAAAGAGTACATGTCCCCGCTCATACCCGCTCATACATGCCCCCGGCTTAAGAGGAAGATAGGGGACACGTACAAAGAGTACATGTCCCCGCTCCTGCGTGTCACCTGCTTCCGCCGGAAATGCCGAAATCATCCGCCCCCCCCCTGTTTTTCCGCCGGAAAACGTGATAAAATAGCCCCTAAATAAGGATTGATAATCATGCCCAAGACTCCGAATAAATCCATGAAAAACCTCCTCTTCTGGATCTCCGTCGGGGTGCTCATCATCCTCCTCTGGAGCCTCCTCCAGTCGCCCGCCATGGCCAAGAAGGACGTCACTTTCTCCCAGTTCATGACCGAAGCCGAGCAGGGCGGTGTCGAAGAGGTCACGATCCAGGAGAACCAGCTTCGCGGCAAATTCAGGGACGGCCAGACGTTCAAGACCGTCCTCCCCGCGGGCTACAACGACCTGATCAAGATCCTCCGCGACAACAAGGTCAACATCGTCGTCAAGGACAACACCCGGAGCCCCTTCTTCGCCCTTCTCGTTAACTTATTCCCGATCCTCCTCATCATCCTCTTCTGGGTCTTCTTCATGCGCCAGATGCAGGCCGGCGGGAACAAGGCCATGTCCTTCGGCAAGAGCCGGGCCAAGCTCTTCTCGGCCCAGCAGAAAAAAGTGACGTTCAAGGACGTCGCCGGGGTCGAGGAGGCCGAGGACGAGCTCCAGGAGATCATCGAATTCCTCAAGGACCCGCGCAAGTTCCAGCGGCTCGGCGGCCGGCTTCCCAAGGGCGTCCTCC
>Ga0315289_10003030_pt1 | contig 25559 bp, 21 predicted proteins | sample YL17G11_40_MG_FD_203452 | JGI IMG/M metagenome (GOLD analysis project Ga0315289, IMG submission 203452) | Sediment microbial communities from Yellowstone Lake, YNP, Wyoming, USA - YL17G11_40 | ecosystem: Environmental > Aquatic > Freshwater > Lake > Sediment | place: USA: Wyoming | collected...
GGGTCTCGGCCGGCGAGCTGGAGCTGGATCTTGTCGTTGTGCTCGCCGAAGTAGGAGACCGAGGCCATGGCCCCATGCCAGTCCATCGTGGTGGGGCTAAGATGGAGCGGCAAGGCCCTCCAGACGTCGTTGACCATCTTCCGGGTCAGGAGGGAGGCCTTGAGGCCGTCGGCGGCCTTCTGGGCGGTCGTGGGGCGCATGGGCATGCGCAGGAAGTCCTCGTCATCCCCGATCGACAGGTAGTCCGGCATCACCCAGAAAACGCCGGCGTGCTTGCCCGCCGTAACGCTAATGGGGATTCCTGTACGAAGGAATCCAGGGATGTTACCCAGGTAGAGCTGCTGGTAGATGATGAGCTCTCGAGCTCGCCCGCTGGGCATGTTCAAGATCGACGAGGCGAACATCTGCCCGTTCATGCAACCGGAGACTCTCGCGGGCTCCAAGAACACGTCCGAGCGGCGCTCCATTACTTGTCCTCGCCACGAACGAGCTTCGATACGTCCTGCAAGTAGTCGTTCGTCTTCTGGGGGTCACCGCGGACTTCCTCGGTCTTCTGTTGCACCTGGTCCACGACTACCGCAAGATCGGCGTCGTGTTGTTCCAGGGCCTGCGCCTTCTGTTCTGTTGCCTTCTGCTCGGCCTTGCTAGTGTCGGCCTGGGCTTTCTTCTCGGCCTCTTCCTTCACCGGATTGGCGCCCTGCACGATGGGCCGTTTCCTAAGAGAGAGTCCTAGGAAGACGCCAAGGATGACCAGGAGTCCTGCCGTGAGCAGCTCCCAGTACTTCTTGATCCAGAGCCAGGCGACAATCACGGGACCGCCTTGGTGCCCGCCGGCGGGGTGATCTCGTCCGGGGCCTCGACTTCATCCGCCGGCTTCTCTACCGACGGAACCGCATCAGCCTTCGGAACCTCTACAGCCGGCGTACCAGCAACAGGGCCCGGAGACACCGAGAGCTCGACGCCGTAGGTCTTCTTCACGACGGCCTTCAGGATTCGGTACAGGAAGCCCGAGCAGCCGCCGGCGACGAAGCCGTAGAACGCTCGAGTCCCCCACGACGGAAGCTTGTCGAGGAAAGGGAACTTGTACATCACCACCGCGCAGATGGCGCCGAGGACGGGCGGCATGAGCGGGAGGAAGACGTCTTTCCAGTACGTCTTGTTCGTGATGGAGGGCCAGGTCTTCTCGAGCACTCGACGGAAGCCGAGCGTGAGAAACCACACGGCAAGCATGAAGACAATCGGCGGGCCAGCTGCCGATGCGATGAGATTGAGGTCCATGGGAGGGATAGTACCTCCTCTGGAGCGCTAGCCAAAGACCGTACTTACAGCCACCAGGTCAGGACTACTAGACCAGAACCCCCGTCCCCACCGGCTCCGCGTGTGCCAGCAGCAACGCTGCCACCACCACTAGCACCGCCACCGCCACCACCAGCACCTGTATTTGCAGCAGCAGTACTGCCATTACCGCCGTTACCGCCTGTGCCTGGGAAAACGCCGTTACCGCCGTTACCACCGTTGCCTCCAGCGCCACCAGGACCAGCAGCTCCGCCGCCGCCACCACCAGCTGCAGTGTTGTTGCCTGCATCTGTTCCGCGTAGACCGCCTACACCACCAAGGAAGCCCGGTACGGAGTCCGACCCAGGAAAACCACTAAAGGAAGCGGGGTGATTGAACGTCAAGCCCGCGCCGCCCCAGCCTGGGCCAAAGTTCATCACGGGTGGAGTGCCGTTATAGGCAGTCGAGAGGGACTGATAGAAGTTCGTACCCGCGGCTACCAGCCACAAGTGCATGGGGTGCTCATCGGTATTTACCGGGCCACCGGGAGGAGTCTGATGGAAAGTCGAGCTTGCTACAGCGAATGATCCATCCGTGGTCCAACCTCCACAGGCACCATTCGCTCTGACCTTATCGGCACCAGCAGTGATCTTGACTACGGAGTCTGCTCCCGCCACGCTCGTACCAGAGTTCGTGGCTTGGCTGTTTACCCCGCCGGCACCAACCACAACATCCAAGCTCAAACCAGGAGTTACCCCGAACTCATGGACCACTTCTTGAGATGCGCCGCCTCCGGCCCCACCACACGGGTATCTATTGGCCGTGCCGACAGCTCCCGTAGTTCCATGCCCTCCGGCACCGCCCCCACCAAAGAGGCGAGCACGCACGTACTTCACACCTGCCGGAACAATGATGTTTGGGGTGCTGACGAGATAGATACGGGATACGGGACGAGGCATAGAAACCCTCTTAGCTGAAGAAACGCCCTGATGCAGTGCTTACGACGAGAGGAACCACCAGCCCGTGGCGCTAGCCCAGAGCGTCAGAGAGCCGTAGTCCGCGTCGTACACGAAGTTGGCGGCAACACCCTCGATGGTGCCGATACCTCCGTTGCGAAGGAGCGTCAGGGGGTTGGTCGAGAGCATCCCGCCGATGTCCTTGATGTAGATGCGCCGACCGAGGTGCGGATGAGCCAACGGAGGCAAAGCGATCGAAGAGACACCTCCCGTGGTGTCTACCTCAAACACCTCGTTATCAACAGGGACCGCAGACTCAGCGGAAGCATACGCCTGCACTTCCCAGTGGAGATTACGGCGCTCACCCTGGAAGACGTACCAGTCAGTACCGTCCGACACAACCGTGACCGCGAAGCCGTCTGGCAGGAAGAAGCTGGCGGCTACTCCGTTGATTTTCTCGGCAGCATTGCGCACGAGATTTATCGACAGGTCATTTGCGTCTGAATCGCACGCGATACGGATCGCTCGACCTTTGTTTGTCGTGGGGTTGGGTAGCGTGATCGCCGTACAACCCAAGTCAACGATGATCGTCTTGTCTCGAAAGCCCGCGCCGTCGACTGTTACGTTGGTGGTGACTACTCGAATGCGCTCGTCGTCATTCACCTTGGCAAGAAGCGCTGTGAGCTGCGACGAGACAGTGCCGAGTGCGAGGGAGAAGGGCGCCCCAGTGAATGAGACCGGCTTGGCCGCCGAGCCGATGAGGAGATCTCCGGCAGGGGCAGTATTCGCAAGAGCTACGTTCTGCACTGTATCCGCAGCGATGAACGCGTTCGTTACTACAACATCGGCGGCGATATACGCCGCGATTGCTGCAGCGATGTCTAGATCGAGCTGAACGATGGCGTCATCAAGGAAGTCGTCGTTGGCCGCGAGAGCTTTGTGAGCTCGATTGATCGCCGCCGTTGTGACTTGGCCGTCAGCAAAGAAGTAGCTGCCTACGTACGTGCCACCGGCAAGAACAGTGTCCGCCGGAGCGGGTGTGCCTCCGCCAGCATTGTTGATGTAGTCATCACCAACGCGAAGACCGCCAGCGTAGACAGGGGTAGTGAGTCGATGAAAGCCCACGTTCTACTCCTTCACACGCGACAGATCGCGTAAGGCCTGTCTACAACCGCCGTCACGTGACTACCTCTGAGTTCCTGCCAGGTAGCCCTGTCGCACTCACAATGCACGGGTTTCCGTTGTTCGCGATCAAGGGAACACCCTTTCTTCCGTTGACGCAGTGTACCGCGCCAGACGAGCCTGTGGTTTGTCCTCCGGAACAACGGAACCACGAAAGGCCGTCAACCGAATACATCGGCTCACCTTCCCTGTTCGCGGCCACAAGGGTAAGGCCTACCAATGTCGGACCGTAGAGAGCCATGTTGGTCGTGGTCATCAGGATAGCCCACGTGAGACCGTCGTCGTCACTATAGACGATGCGTGTTGCGTTGGTAGGGAACGTAGAGATGTTACTCTCGAACATCCACCACCGCTTACGCATCTCGTCATAAACGGGCGCGCTACGGAACGGATACGAGGCCGAATAAGCCACAGCACCACTCCTGTCCGTCCAGTTCTGCCCGCCGTCATCGCTGGTCATAAAGCGGACAACACCAGCAACCGGTGACGAGGGCATAGCAACAACGCGGCCCGTTATCGGATTTACCCCTGCTGTGTACACGTACGTGTTGAGGCTGTTAGTACTAGGGACACTAGCGTTGTTCTGCAGATACGAGTGGACCCCATTCCGGTTCTGAATACTCAGCTTGGTGACAGCGCCCTCGATACCCAGCATGATCATGTAGTCATTGACCGGGTCGTAGAGGAACGAAGTAGCAGTAGCGAGGCCTGAGTTGTTGAAGTTGATGGAGGTCCATGCACGCGTCGTAGCGCTCCATTCGTACCCAGCTCCCATGCTGTTCGCTTCAGAGAACTGCGTAGTGCCGTCCGTGAAATCGCATGCACCTACGCCATCGGTCTTACGTGCCGATGCCATGCCTGTAGAGCGCAAGATCCATGTAGCCCCGTCATCCACCGAATAGTACGAAGTGTCGTTCGTACTGCTGCCGCCAATCCAGATGCGGGCAACGGGGTTCCACACCAGCCAGCGCGGGTTAGCGTACCCCGTGTATGGGGGGCTCACGGTGGCCGTACGGAAGTGCGTTCCAGCAAGCTGGCCATCGGAAGCGATGCCCTCCCTAACCCAACGACCTATGTTGTCACCAGGAATTATCACAAACGGCGTTATGCCCGTCGCCGTAGAGGACAGGTCGAAGCGGTACCGACCAAAGTACTTCACAACGCGTAGAGTGCGGTCCGCGAGTCCGGTAAGCGCTTGTAGTGCAGCGAAGTTGGCGAGCTCGTTGTAGCTTGCCACCAAGGGTGCTTCAACAGTAGTGGCGCGGGTGACCTCCGCAGCCAGAGCCACATTCTCGGCGTTCAAATCCGCCCAGACATCCACCAACTGAGCGCGAAGAGTGCCCGCCGGTGTGGAGTAAGGAGTACCGGCGATGGCATCTCCGCCGATCTTCGCCGTGCCGGTAACAGCGCTCAGATCGGTGAGGATCTTGTCGAGCTGGAGGCCGAGAGTTGTAGCGGGGTTGGTCACGCCATCGGCCCAAGCAGCGCCGCCGTCGTAACCCAACTTATTTGCACCCGTTGAAGCGGCGAGCTCGGTGAGGATCTTGTCGAGTTGTGCGGTAACGAACGTGGCGGGGTTCGTTGTACCGTCAGCCCAGTTGGCCCCACCGTTGTACCGGTTGTACTGTCGACGAGAACCCACAAGGGCATCGTCGAGGATGCTCGCCGTATTCCCTCGAGTGCTGTAATAGACCCGATAGACCGTGGAGATAGGGATGCCGGGAGAGATGGTGAGCGTAACGTTGCCCGCAGACCATACGGCACCGGGCACATCCGGAGAGATGGCCGTGACCTGGCACTCGGTGCCGTTGTAGATCTCGTTGTCTTCCGCGTCGACTAGCGTGACGAACCTGCGGATCCCCGCAACTGTGTTCGGCGTCCCTGCCATGCCGATGAAGATCGGACCTGTCAGAACAATCGAGGTGACCGTACCGCCCGCCGTGACGTCCGCCGTGACCGCAGGAATGGCCAGGTCTCGATGAGCATAGTCGTCGAGAAGGTCGCAGTTCTGCGCGAGAGCCTTGAGCCCTCGGTTCGCGATGAGTCCTCGAGCGTTCTCTCCCGTACCGACGAAGTACGTCCCGTTGTTCGGCCCACTGTCCGCACGAGCACTGTCTGCCAGTGCCGGCGTCCCAACAATGGCGTTGTTGACGTAGTCGTAGCCGCCTGGAAGGCCGCCGAAGTACGAAGGAACAGTGAGTCGGTGGAAGGCCATCAGATGCTCCTCAGAACCGAATCGTCCAGTTCACTTCCAACTCGAACGCCGCAGTCTTCGAGATGGTGTCGAACGTGTCGTAGGCCACGCCCTGGTTGTTGTAGACGTTGATGTTGGCCACGCCAGGGAAGAGCATGATTTCGCTCAACGGCACGGTCAGGAACGGCGAGTAGTTGAGCTCCGTCGTCGTGAAGATCCGGCTGAACGTCGTCTGTGTAGCTACCGGATGAACCGCTGGGGCTTGAATCTGCCCAAGCCACACGTCACCGCCGGCGCCAGGATAGGCCGTCGTACCACCAGAGATGCGCACGGGGCGCTCGAGGCCGATAACGCCAACGTCCGAGTCCGTCTGAGCGTTCGTTCCCGCATAGGGGGTCGCCAACGGCGCCGAGTTGGCCACACCCAGGGCAAGCTGACGATTGCCGCCGATGCCGAGCCCCATGTAGCGGATACGGTCGTCACGCTCGGCCACCGGACCGGTCATCGAGGTGTACGCGATGAGCTGGGCCAGGTACTCACGCCCAAGGTTCAGCCAGATGTTGTGGCCGTCTCGCCTTGTGACGATCTTGCCCCGTTCCCGCACGATGATGTGCAGGTTCTGCTTCACCTCGATGTCATCTGTTATCCGCATCGTGGGGCTCCGAGCTCGTTAGGTGCCAGGGTATCAGAGAACCAGGTAGGTGTGGTACGTCCCGGCAGGCAGGGCCACGTTGTTCTGCCAGTCCGTCCCTACCCCCAGGATTACCCCGAGAGCACCGACATACGTGTTGAAGCCGGTGGGGTGCGAGAGCTCCACGGATAGCACGTCTCCGGGGACAACACTGAACCCTGCGCTAAAGTTGAACCGCCAGGTCCCGGCGTCTGGGTTACCGCCCACGAATGGGACGGTAAAAGTCAGGGTTGCCGCGGTCACGGCGTTCTTCTTGACCACGAGGGTCAGTAGCGCCCCGTCACCGACACCCTGGAACTGAACGGAGATCTTGTTGATCGTGTCCGTGACCGTGCTGACCTTGCTGATGTCCAGCTGCACGGGAACAACAGGAATCTCGACGAGTGGGCCCGCAGAGAAGTCCGCGATCTTCAGTGTGAAGAGCGGGGTATCCGTGTAGAAAATGCTGTCGGCGATGGGGATGCCACCCGGCCAGATGGTCGTGAGCCTCGTGAACAACGCCTCGGCGGGAGAGAGGTCGTACTCGCTGAAGTTCCAGGGAGAGGCCTCGTCGTAGGGACCCCAATACCCGCCACCACCGGGATGAGGCTGATCCCACATCCGGGCTTCGCCCGTTAGGATGGCTGCCGTGGCATGCGCATGCAGCGTGAGATAGCCCTTGTCCGTATGAAGGTCAGAAGTACTGACCTCAGAGTCGCCGACGGTCGAACGGACGATGAAGATCGGCAGCGTGTACGTAGGCTTGATGCGTCTGATGAACGTCTGCGCGAAAAGCAGAGCGCTCAGGTTGAAGGCGGCGCTGTCGACACGGACCAGGAACTGGAAGAACTTCTCAACCTCGAACTTCGTGCCCTGGTTGACGTATCCCTCGATCCACTTCGGGTCCTTGACGTAGTCGATGACCTCGGTGCCTTCGACGAGAGGAGCAAACTGCTCCACCGTATCGCCGACAGCGTAGATCACCCCTGTGACAGGGCTGACCTCAAGGTCTAGCGAAGCAGGGAAGGAGTAGGAACGTACGACCTCGGTGTTCTTCGCGTCACGAACAAGTATGCGTCCGGTGGTAAGCGAGAAGTCAGTACGGATCTCCTCAATGATGCCCTTCTCTTCAGCGAAGGGCAGACCCAACAAGATCTGCACGCCGGCGCGAAGGTTGAAAAGCGTGGGCCCGTTGAAGTATGAGAACCACAAGCCACGCACAGCCGACAGGTAGTCGAGGTTCGTGGCGATCTTCGTGAAGTCGTCGAGAGTGAACCCGGCTGGGATGCCGAAGTTCGCTTCGATCATCGGGCGGTTGTCGAGGTAGGTCGTCTCTGCCCAGAGACGCTTCGGCGGGTTCACACCCTGCCAAACGTCAGGCGTTCCTACAATGAAGCGGATACAGGGGGCATTGCGGAAGCGCTCGAGGAAGTAGTCGACATTCCGCCGGAGAACTTCGCTGTCGTCCGCGTTGTTGATCTTCTCACGCAGGTACGGGACGTCCGTGACCAGAGAGTCGATGGGGACGTACTTCCGACGAAGAACCCCGCGAAGGAACACGCGGTAGGTCGTTGTGTCTAGCAAGAAGGCGCCGACACTTGATGCGTCGATACCCAGAATCTTGTTGACTGCCGGACTTGCACCCAGCGCCGTCACTTCTACCGTCGTGACCGTGTTCGTTACGAAGTTGACGACGTCCAGAAGGACAATGTCCCCCGTGCACACAAGCCCGAACCAGAAGTCGAGGGTCTTGCTTGTGGCCTGACCTGAGATGGCCCAGGAGGTTGAAGCAGTGAACGGGAGAGGGTCGATCGTGGTGATGCGCTGCCCTGCGAAGGAGTCTGCAGCATTCGTAACAACACCAGCGATGCGGTAGGCGATGTCCTCTAGAACAAGGAAGTCACCAGAGACGATGGGCAGCCCCGTGAGGCTCTTGTCGACGTAGTAGCTTCGTTCTCCGGTAGCTCCGCCGAAGCCTTGCGGGTACGTGTTCGCGACGAAAGGGAACACCGTGATGCTGGACGTGTTCTCCACGGAGAACACGAACGGAGCGTCGATGCGAACATAGGCATCTAGCGTGACTACGTTTGGGATGACCGTGATGGAGAAGCGCCTGTCGATCAACAGGAGCTGCTGTCGAAGGATGACCGCGAGGGCCTCCGCTACAACGAGCTTGGTACCCGCGGCAACCTGGACCAGGATGGAATAAGAGGCGTCACCCACCCGAAGGTTGAGCGAGCCACTGGCGATGCCGCCGGCGGACATGGCCGAGGAAGTGATGCCTCCGAAGACAGCACGAATGGTCGTGTCCTCGATGCGGATGGGGTCTTCCTCCATCAGCATGTCGTAGCGAAGCCAGCGGCGCTGGAAGGTCCGCTGGATGTCGCGCAGGCTCTTGGAGTACTCGAGCTGCCAAAGGTTCAAGAGCTCGGAAGCCGCGACCTGAGCGAAGGCGCTCCAGAAGATCTCTATGCGCTCCTTGTCCTCGACCAACTTCCAGAAGTCGGACAGGTAGCCCCAGAGGAAGCGACAGTCAGGAACGAGTCCTCGAGGAATCGGGGATTCGGTGACGTTGATGATAGTGACCGCAGCATCCGAGTACAGGGCGCCATCGAAGACGATGAGGTCGAACTTGTAGAGACCAGGGAGGTCGGGGAGGAACGTCGGCTTCGCCGTGAGCGGGCCAGAAATGCCACGCTGTCGAACGAGCTTGAAAGCCACGCCAGCGAAGCTGTCTGGCACAACGAAGCCCTCGACTACGACGAAGAACCCGTTGAAGTCGATGCCTGTTGAAAGGATGTTGTAGGGGTCCCCGGCAATGATGAGAACATCACCCGCCGTAATGGGGTCTAGTGCGTTCTCTGCCGCGAGCTCGTCCGAGTAGACGATGTTCGTGAAGCCTGTGGGGATGAGGAGAGGCAGCGTAACGGCATCGAAGCCGTCGAAGATGTACTGACTACCCGTAGGGGCATCGAGCATCCGCCAGGCGTAGAGAAGGATGGACCCCTCAGGGTCGAAGCTGCGCGTGCCGTCGAGTCGGACGACAGAGCAAACGCGTACTGCCTGGTCTAGCCCGGCATCTGAACGCGGCGCCAGGTTCGGGATCTGCAGCCCCGTGCTGAGACACGTGGTGTGGATGCCTAGGATGGTGGGATCAGAAAGAGTACCGCGCACCGAGAGCGTGGTGCGGTCCGGTGGCAGTACAATCGCATCCGCCGATGCAATGGCGGGAAGAATGTATCGGAGCTGATGTCCGATGATCGCGATATCTGAGGTCTTCGTCCAGTAGACGTACGTCGTTGAGTTGTCGTAGCTAACAGCAAGGCGCAGCGTGTAGAACTCGCCCTGCGTGACAAGTACCTGGCTGTTCGGCAGTGCCTGCAGCGGACTGTCTAGAACGACGTCGTCACCGCTGTAATGAACCGCCCCCGTGTAGAGCAGCCCAATTTCGGAGACGAAGAGACCCGCTGATGAGCCCTGCGCGTCAGTGACCCCGATGAAGCAGTGACGCTCCTGCAGGTTGGCGAAGTTCGACGGCAGGTTGTCGAAGTAGAAGACGCCCTCGAAGGTGAACGTCTGCGGAACAAGAGTGTTGTACTCGAGCCGTGCCAGGCCGGTGGGGTATAGACCACCGCTGGCGAGAACAAACATCTCCGTCGCGATGTCGAGGAAGTGCTGAGTCGCTCCTCCAATGTAGACGACCTCGGGGTGCGTGAGCAGCCCAAGCATGTCCGATTCCGAGACACAGTAGATCTCGAAGGGATCTTGTGTGGGGAGAGGCCCGCCCAACGACGTGGACGGAACCGCCCAAGACATGATGCCCCAAGGACCAAGTCCCCAGCCGTTCGGTTCGAGTGTGTGCGGCATCGTTCTTCTAGGTCAGCTCAACTGCCGTGAGCCTACCTCATTCCAGAACTTCCCACTCATCTTCGATGGTGATGTTCGTAAGGCCGTCTTTGCCTGTGTCGTAGCTTCTGGAAATCCAGCGCACAGGAGTAGAGCCGTTCCACCCCAAAAGCTTGAAGTAGACCACTGGATCTTTGGTCGGCTGGTCCACGACAGTAGCCGTGTTGAAGGGAGTAGAGATCCCTCGCCTAGCCGATGCACCTTGGTCAACAGATGCCATGGTTCACCTCAGAAGCCCGTTCCATAACGAGCGTTCAAGTAGCGCTTGTAGTTGTCTCGCTCCGTATTGCTCTGCGCGGTAAGCGAGGTGTAACGCTCGTACAACGTGAACGTCATGGAATTACCCCCGTAGTTCGAGTTGGTCTTTGCCTGGATACCACTTGCTCCGGTGTGGTCAGTCAGGGCTGTTGGGGTACCTGCCACGCCGTCGATGTCGATCTGAATCGTACCCGAGGCCGTTCGGCGGATGTAGTACCAGTGCACGCCCGGAGTGGTCGCCACCTCCACGAAGGGGAACGCTCCGGTGTAGTTGAACACGTGGAAGAAGTAGGGACCTGCCGAAATAGCGGGGTCGTCCCCGAGGATCAAGCTTTCGTCTACAAGCCCATGGCCTGAATTGAAGGTCAGCGTTGTAGCGGTGACGCTGAGCAATGTCGCAGCAACAAAGCCGTTGTTTCTCACTGTGCGACGGATATAGACCGTCTGTCCTGCCAAGAAACCGCTAGTGGTGAAGTTGACTCCTCCAGCAACGATTGTTCCCGCTGAGGCGCTGATAGTCACGGCGGACTGACCAACCATCGAGGCGGTGGACCTGAAGCCCCAGCCCCAGTGTGCGTCTGATTGGAGCACAGTCGAACGGAGGTAGATCGTTCCGGGGTCCTTTTTCGCTTCCATGAAGTCGATGAGGAACGAAACCGTGTACGCCGTGTTGGAGACTAGGCTCTCCATGTTGACGCCGCCGCCATTTGAGACGAGAACTGTTGAGAGCGCTCTGCCCGATTGCCGGCAGCCAGCTCCTTGAATTCCGTTCAAAGGAGTCTCCAGAGGGGGAAGAGTGCTTAGCTGTGTCTCCTTGTAGAGTGCACTGGTTCCTGCACTCGCAGTACCGAGCCAACTGCCCACACCGGTTAGATCGGCACTGGCATAGTCGCGCTGGTAGGACGAGAGCGTGAACGTCGTGGGATCGAACGGCAGCGTGTACGTGAACAGCCCTGCGCCAGAAGCTTCCGAGGTGGAGCTATCCGGGTTCGTGACAACAACATCCTTTGCGAAGACAGTACGGGCGGGCGTCACGCAGGTGAGCTGCGTCGAGGACACGAAAACAACGCTAGTGGCCGGTGCCCCACCAATAGTGACAGTACAACCACTGACGAAACCTTCGCCAGCCAGGTTCGTGATGACCGTGCTGCCATCAGCAGAGCCTGTGTTCGGCGTGATGCTTGTGACCCACGGCCACGAAGCAAAGGTAAGGAGTCCCACACCACCAACCCCGCTGTTTTGATTATCCGGATTGGTGACGACGATGTCCTTCACCCCAAGAGAGCCCGCCGGCGGTGTGCATGTGAGCAGGGAATCGCTCAAACGAACGATGTTCGTAGCAGGAACCCCAGACACCGTGACGCTGGGGGTATTGCCGAAGTTGTTCCCTATGAGCGTGACTCGTCGCCGCCCATCGTGGCCTGACGTGCTGGGGCTTACGCTGAAGATCGTAGGAGCCTTAGCGCGGAAGGTGTTGCGGATGGTCTTCATCGCTACTTCCTCGCCAGAACACGAACGAGAATCTCATCCTCGATTGTGACGTTGGTGAGACCAGGTTGCGGAGGCGTGTTGGTCGCTGACGTCCAGCGAACTGGCGTACTTCCGTTCCAACCAAGGAATCGACGAAGTATGTACGTCTGCGTTCGACTCGCCATGGAGGAGGCCCGGAGCAGGGCATGGTCCACACGCACGGCCATATCCCCGCTTCGACCAGCGTATGTCACGCCCGGGGCGGGCTCACCCCTAATGGTACTGAACTCATTTCGCCCAGAGGAGTCAGCGGCCCTGTTCCCTTGGGCACCGGCCGCAGCCGTAGGCCCAACATTTCGACCATCGGATGTTGCTGCGCGGTTGAAGGGCTGATCGTTCTGCCTTGCCTGTGATGCTCCCTGGTCTACGGAGGCCATAGATCACCTCATCAGAGCGTCGGAACTGTAGTGCCGTCCCAGGGACCGCCCACGGTAGCAATGGTGGCTGCCGATAGCTGCATCCAGGTCTTGGTGTCGTATGTATCCGGTGCTGAACCTCCTTGAACCCAGTACAACCAGCGCAAAGTGCCCTTGCGCATCTTTCGGTTGAACTCCGTGGAGTGCACCCAGATCGGCTCTCGCACCGCGGTGTTCACTGGAGCAGTGGCGACTCGGTCGGCTGTTCCAGGGTTCTGCACGAGAGGGGGGTTGGTGTGGTCACCGAAGGTTAGGTACGCTCCCTGGAAGAACTGGTGAGAGTCGTCCGTAGCGAAGCCTCGACGTCGATGCCCGATGAATGGAGTCCAGGCGTTGACGCCGATGTATGAGGAGTTGAACGTCGAGGCGACGACCGTGGTTAGTGTACGGATCGTTCGCGCATGATTGGTCGGCGACGCGCTGTAGTTGGCCGCGCCCACCTGCCAGTGGACGTACGGGTCTACGTCTCCTTCTTCGCCATCATCACAACACTGGAAGGCTGAGCCGATGAAGGCCGCACCTGCAGAGGTGCTGAGCGCCAAGATGTAACTACCATCCGGGGAGATGTTGACGTCTTCGATGTTGTTTGCGCACATCGGCTGGCAGACGCCGTAGGAATCAGTGCTCGAGCTGCCGCTGAAGAGCGCCGTCTGGTTCGTAGCAAGCGAGGCAGGTCCGCCCTGCCCGCAGATGACGTAGGTGCCGTTGACGGGGAATCCGTTGGCGCTCGGAGCTGCCGGCGAGGCCGCACCTCCGGGAGCGACAGTTGCTGTGCATGTGCCCAGCGCAGCCATCAGAGAGAATCGACCGACGGTCGAACCGGGCGTGCTCTCATTTACGCTGTCGATGCACTGGAAATACATGTGCCCGGCGGTAGCGGTGGTCTGGCCTTTCCAGATCACGAGCTCACGCACGAATTCAATCGGCGTTCCTGCCGATACGATGGTGGCGCCAGACGTTGAACCGGTGATGGTGTTCGCAGCGCCCCACCCACGGGGTCCTGCGCCAGTCCCGCTCTTACGGGGAGCGATGACCAGGTGACCAACACCGCCGACCACATCAGTCATGACGCCTAGGAGCTCTCCTGTGGCTCCGGTCGTCGTCTGGACGACGTTCTCACCTCGCTGGAACGTACCGGTCGGGGTTCCTGCCGAGATGGGGATCTTCATCGTGGAGGGGCCTTCGGCACACCACCACGCACCCGAGCCAGCCGTACCTTGGAATGCTGCCGGCATCGTGTCGGTGATCGAAGACTTCTCCGTCCACGTTGCGGTGCCTGGTGTTGTCTCGGCAACGGCAGCCGGGTTCTCGATCTCCACCGAAGTCGCGGAGATGAACTTGGTGATGAGCCAGGTTCCGTTGTTGGCGCTGTTTGTCGCGCCAGTGATCGTCAGGCGGTGACCCGGCGATGACGTCGTCATTCCAGTCAGCCCCGTGATGACCGAACGACCTCCCTTGGCCGTAGTCGAGGGTGTTGCAATGGTGAAGGCTACCGTTGCAGTCTGACCTGGAACAAGGACACCGCCGCCCCAAAGGTCACTGGCCGAGTTTCCCGTAGAGTCCTTCGTAGAACCATCGGAGCTAGCCTTGTAGCGCCAGCCTGCCGCCTTCAGCGCACGAGTGAGCCTCCACCACGAGCTGATGAAGTCGGAGGAGGTCGAGATGATGGAGGCGTTGGGGATAGTTACGTTGGGCATGGTCGTCTTCCTTCAGGAGAATCCGCCGGGTGTCACACCATCCCACGGACCAACCACGTAACCGCCTTGGTACGTTCCGGGAGAAATTCCCATGAAGCGCCCATTGTCGTAGAGAGCACCGGGGGTGGCGTAGGCGATGGAGAACATCCAACGCAAGCTACCCTTGCGCATCTTTTGGCTACTCTGATGGGAGATCACCCAAAACTGATCCTTGACCACGGTGAGCATTGGGTTTGGCGAGCACGCCACGCGCTCCTGGTTGGCGGGATTGTAGGCTGCGATGTTTGTCGTAGTGTTGCCCAGCAAGGCAAGGACAAATGTCTGGAAGGCATCTCCCGATGCCATTCCCCGACGCCGGTAGCCGCGAATGTTAGTGCTGGAAGGCTGCCAGTCGTTGACCCAGAAGGCGCTCCAAGCCCCCCTCTGGGTGGTTGCAACGGTGCGCGTGCCGGCGAAGTTGTTCTCGTTGTTCATGGGGATCACAACGTAGGGGTCGACATCACCGTCTTCGGGGTTGTCGCAATACTGAAAGCCGTAGTTACCGTTGCACTGGTAGTTCGGAGCACCCGGACAGTGCCACCAGCTACCGTCTTCGGAAACACCTGATGTGCCGATGCAGTTGGCGCACATGATCTGCGCGACACCAAGGTCCGTGGGGCCTTGGTTCAGGTCGTAGATATTGCCTTGGCCAGAGGTCGCTGAATTGGAGCCTCCAGTACCAATCGCCACGAAGGTTCCGAGAGTGGGAAACGTCCCCGTAGGCTGGCCGGGCGCCAGCGCTGCCGTCACTGCTCCTGCCGTTGCCAGTGTGGAGAAGCGTGACGCTGACTCACCGACGGAGTCGATGCACTGCTGGTACCAGTGCATCTGGTTGGCGTAGGTCGAGGCTTGCCCTTTTGAGAAGACGAGCTCGCGTACGAACTCGATGACGGTTGCCGTCGGCGTGGCGGTGGCTCCGGAGATCGCTCCAGTGATGATCGCGGTATTGCTCCACCCACGAACGCCTGCTCCGGTACCGTCCAGACGTGGCTGGATGACGAGGTAGCCTAGTCCTCCTCCGGTATCCGTCGAGACGCCGATGATCTCCCCTTCGGCGCCGGAGGTCGTCTGGACGACGTTCTCTCCCTTGCGGAAGGTGCCAGTCGGAACGGCTGCCCCAATAGGGACCTTGAGTGTTGAAGGGCCCTGGAGGCAGATCCAGTGGCCAGCGGCGGATGTTCCAAGCGTGCCTGCCGACCCGTCCGTGTTTCCTGGGAAGACCTGCTGAAGAGGGTCCACCTCTACCCAGTTGAGGGACGTGTTGTTCGCATCTGTGACCGCGCCAGAGTTGCGGATCTCCACCGAGGTGGCGGAGATGACGCGTGTGATGAGGAATTGGCCGTTCGTCGCCCCAGTCGCACCGCCGATGATCACGAGCTGGTTGCCCTGAGACCCTCGCGTCGTAGACGTCGAGAGCGTCATGCCCGTTAGACCGGTGACGATCGCTCGGCCAGGCGTAGCCCCGCCCGTACCTGCGGCCGTGACGGAAGCCGCTGCTCCACCACGACGCTCAGACCACGTATGGTTGACGCCGCCCGTGAAGCTGCCGGGGCAGTTCGGGTTGAAGTAGGTGATCGTTGTCCCGCCCTGAGACAGAATGCGGAAGATGCCGTCGTTGGCCGTTCCGAAACCCGTGAGCCGAATGTACCGACCGACCGAGCCCGCAACGAACCCGCTCACGCCAGTGAGCGTGATGACCCCGTTCGCGCCCGTTGTGATGATGGGTGACGTGCCACCCTGTGCCCCAACCTGAACGTGGTTGGTCGCACCGCCGATGGCCCAACGGTCATCCGATGCTACTCCGGCGCTCTCCTTAACGTTGACGTCGCCACTGGCCTTGTACGTCCAGCCGGCTGCCAACATGCAGCGGGAAAGCTTCCACCACCCGTTGAACCAGTCGCTGCTGGCGCGGCTAACGTAGTTTGCAACCTGAGCGTGTCCCATCGTTCATCAGCCTTTCAAACGTACCGCACGCAGAGGCGGGCGTTCGTGATCGTGACGGTATCGGCTCCGCCGCCTCCGGTGAGAGAAACTTGCACCTGGTAGCTCTTCGCTACTCCCGTCTTCAGATTTCCAGCAGCCACGCCCACGGGAAGAGGCCCAACACTGATCTCCGCATTTGACGTCGAGCTCGTCGTCACCGATGTACCGGTCACCGTCTCGTTATCTGTGGTGTTCTGCAGGCGAACATTACCTACGGTCGCACCGTTGGAGACTTCGACATCTGCCTTGAAGTAGATCTGCCTAGTTAGCGTCCCGATCGTGGCGGGCCAGTAGGCTAGGTCTAGGAGACGGTTGCCAGCTCGAGTGAAGGCCGCGTTGATGGTGCTGAAGACACCGGACATCAGCGCAGCTTCATTCTCAGGAAGTGCCGTGACACCAAGAACCGTGATGTTTGCTACGCCACCACCAGCATCAGCTGCCGTAACCGCAGTACCGATGAAGTTCAGCGTCGAGTGTGGCCCACCGGCTAGAGCCACGCCCTCCTCTTGGATGGTCGGAGCTCCCTGCGGGATGGTGATAAGCGCAACACCGCCGCCTGCGTCGGAGGCGGTCACCCCAGCACCTGCGAAGTTCATCGCGGTATGCGGTCCGCCCGTGACGGTAGATCCCTCGTCCTTGACGACCATCCCGTTGGTGCCGAGGACTGAGATGTTGGCAACGCCGCCACCCGCGTCAGAGGCAGTGACGATGCCTCCTATGAAGTTGAACGCAGTGAACGTTGTTCCTAGCGAAGAACCTTCTTCTTTTACCTGTACCCCCGTGAAGCCAGGGATGGTGACGTCCACACGAAGCTGTCCAGGGTTATCTACAGCTACAACACCGGCACCAATGAAATTGAGCTTGGCTCGGCTACCGGCAAGAATCCCCTCGTCGTAGACCCCGAGAGACCCGCCTGCGGTGAGGAGGTCGTTGAAGATGTTTCGGATAGCTTCGTCCCAGCTGCGGGTCTGACCTCCAAAGTTGTTCTCCGAAGATGTCTCACCCAAAGCCGGGACACGCCAGCCATTGGCCGTCTCCACGCCGAGGTTGTCGAAAGTACAAGCAGCAATCGTACGGGCCAGGTTTCCTAGACCGCCGCCGTTGATGACCAGCTCGAGCCGGTAGCTACCCGCCAGGTCTGGGGTGAAGGCGCAGGTCTGAGAAGTAGCGCTGGTGATGACCGCCGTAGAGCCAGGGGGCTTGTCTAGGAGGGTCCAAGCGTAGGAAGTGCCTGTATTGACGCTGCGAGGGTGAACAACCCGACCCAGCCATAGGTCATTCCGGGCGTAGCCATCGGTCCCTACGGAGACTGTGGGGCCGGGCCTGTCCTGGTCGATCGCAATTTGAGCGCCCGGCATTTTGTTCCTTTGCTCTCCTCATCCTTATACACTCTCACCGTGGCCTACGTCGAGATGGACCCCCTGTTGGCTTGGAAGGCCATCGAGGGATACGGAAACGAGCTAGACGCAGAACAGAAGGGCCTTGAAGCCTTCTACCGTCAGTTCAAGTGCAAACGTTGTGGCGGCCCTGTCCAGAAGGAGCTCGTTGCGAGCCACGCCTTCAACGACCCCACTACGCTCGTCCCTCGTGCATGCCTGCGCTGCCTCAACTGCAAGTGCCTGTTCGATCCCCATTCTGGCCTCGTCGTAGAGCTCGGGAACATGAAGGAGACGCCTGGAGGCATCCCCCTCATTGGAGAGAAGAAGTAGCTACGCGAGCTTCCGAGCGATGTTCAGGACATCGGGGATGAATGCAGCGAGACGTCCCGTGTTGAGTCGGTCCTGCGAACGCTCCATCACAATAGACCGGTCGAAGTTGTGGACCACGGCTAGGAGAGTCACCGGGTTGGTGATGGACTTCGCCCCACGCATGGTCAAGATTCGCTCTAGGTCAGAGACCTCTAGAGAGTCGGCAGGGTACAGGCCCTTGATCAGCTTCTCGATGTCCGGCCGGACTTCGCTCTCCTGGCTTCCCCCGGAGTACACGAGGTCGAAGCGGATGAAGTGCGGGATGAGGTGACGGGCCAGAGGGCTCTGGCAGATGACACGCTCTGTTTCCGCCGTGAGGAAGTTCTGCACGCTCGCCGTGATAGCCGAGCGCTCGTAGTTCACCTGAAGGTTCTGCCCTGAAAGCGCCGTGGCGTTGTCCGGGTTGTCCGTGACACCGACCTCGAGGATCGTGGGAGAGACGTGCATACGCACCTTCTCCGCCGGCGAGAACGTGAGGTTCAGGTCGTCCGTCGAGAGGAAGTAACCATCCGATCGATAGCCCATGCTCGTCATGCGCAGACCAGCCGGGATGTTGTACTGGTCTCCCGTACCCACGGAGATGAGCTCGAGGTCGAAGTAGTAGAGGCCGGTCTCGGCCACCTGCTTCGACATCTGCGTGGAGACGATGCGCTGCACGCCCTTGCGGAAGACCTTGTACTGCTGCCTTGTAGTAATGCCCACGAAGGCGGGGGTTACCGTCAGCTGGGTCGGGCTGGGCACGGCCGTGATGGCATACGTGCCCTTGCTCGCCGAGTTGTTGTTCACGTCCGTGCCGGGGAAACCGAGAAGCGAGTTTGCAGACCCGGTACCACGAACGGTGATGGAGAGGTCAGCCTCGAACTCGAGCTGATTGCCCGCGGTAATGGTGCAGATGTTCTGTCCGATGACCTTGTTGATCTGGTCTGCCACACCTGCGCGCGTTACCGAGCCTGCTGGGATGGCTGTATCGTCCTTGACGAAGATGACGTTCTTGTCGACGCCACCAGACACCGAGAGCGTCAAGATCTTGAACTCGAGGGTCAGGACGGGGTCGGCGAGAACCACCGAACCTAGCCGCGGCTGGTAATCAACGATGAGCTCGTCGCCGGCGACGATGCCACGCTTGATGAAGTCCAACGAGACGCTCGTGAGCCCCGTGCCGTTGAGGGCTGCGTCCTTCGGCTTCGTCTCGCTGGGTAGCGCAGGGATGCGCTGGTAGTCGAGCGTCGGGTCCGGCAGGTAGGTGAGCGTCCCATTGCCGCTCTCCACCTCCAACCGAGAGTCCGCGTTGAACTCGATGGAGGTGGGGTCTAGGAAGAAGAGTCGTGCTGAGCCGAAGGAGCGGGAACCAACAGCGACATTCCGCTTGATCTCCGGTTGGAAGTCCTTCGATGTCCCAATGGCAAAACCGCTGGTGTTCAGCACCAGGCTTCCATAGAAGCCAATCTGCAGGCCATCCTGCACCTGCACCACGTCGAAGTTCTTGTCGATGGTAGGACGAACCAGGGACCAGTCGCCGACTGTAGCCGAGCGCACCTCCCTCGAGTTGTAGAGGGTCTCGGTACCAAAGAGGATGGTCTTGGCTGTGCCTCCGTAGACCTCCGTGTTGGTTCCTACCGGGATGATGCCAACACGATTGAACGGGGCGTCGTCCACCAGAACAACGGCAAGACGTGTGACTGCTCCTGCTGTAGCGATGAGGGTCTGCGCATTGATCTGCGAAACCACGCTAGCGATGGTGGTTGTAGCACCCGCGAACGTAATCGTGACGGCCACAAGACCGCTGGGCGTAGTCCAGTGGATGAGCAGCGTCAGGCCGTTGACATCCGTGAAGCCATCCTGGATGGGGTCGCCGACGCAGCCCAAGGTCATGTCCTTGGTTTCTTCCTTCACACCATGACCAGCATTCGCAAAGCTCCGAGCCTGAGCGTCGACAGGCTTGGCGTACGGCACGGTTGTACCGACGGGCTGGTTCGATGTGTCGAGCAGATCTACCGTATTCACCCTGAGTAGAGGCAGCGCAAGACCTCCGGCGATGTTGAGGCGGAAGATCGAATACGCAATATTCGAGGTCGTTGCCGGCAACGGGCGGTCTACCTGAACCTTCGTGAAGAGGGGGGAGATGACTTGCAGGACCGTGTAGTCACCCTGCACGAGCGTTCCCGACGTGATGCGCAGGATGTCTCCCGCACCAACGCCGTAAGCATCGAAGTCGACACCACCGGCTGTGTCCACCAGGTCCGAGCCCTGGATGGTCGTGAGGTCAGACCCACTGATGCGGGTCTCCTTCGGCTCTACAAGGTTGATGTCGAGGATGTCGAGCAGGCGCCAACGGAAGGACAGCGCGATGGGGTACGACGGCGCCGGCGTGACATTGAGGATCGGCGAGAACCCAGGTACGTGGGTGATGCTGAGGATTCGGTAAGTAGCGGCGATCGGCGGGTCGAGAACCTGAAGGGACAACCCCACGGAGTCCGAGAGGGCCTGGTACGTCGCGTCATCGACGGCGTAGTTCCCGTTGAGAACGAGATCTCCCAACGTGACGTCACCGAGAGCATTCGTGACCGTGAGAGCAAGTCCCGAAAGAATCGGGCTGTCGTCCACGATGTCGTTGAGCAGCAGGGTGTCTACGTCTATGTCAGTACCGCGAAGGTAGACATCCGTTGTTCCGCCGATGTGAACTTCGTCGTTGGGGATGGCAACAGAGCCGTCAACGGCATCCGGGAACAAGATACCGCCGGGGATACCGGAAAGCGTGAGCTCGCTCTTTCGCAGTGTCCAGGCCTTGCCTGTCACGTTGAACTTCAGTACCTGGTCCTCGAGGTCGAGGGTAGTAGCGTCGACAACCGCACGTACCTTGATGTCTCGTACGCGTGGGTACACGGTGGTCAGGAAGGCATCGAAGACCGTGAGGGTGAAGCCCTCTACGGGACCAGGAGGCCCAACCGTCGCAGTGAAGTCGATGGTGGTGCCCTCTGAGATGCTGTTGAACGAGGCACGACGGGTTGTAGCCGCAGCCTCGCCGTCAGCAATCGTAGTGAGAGCCACACCACCAAGGATGATCTTCCCGAGACCACCGCCCGTGATGATGTCTCGGTTCATCTCGGGGTCGCGATAGCCCGTGATGGCCAGGCGGGTGACCTCTGTGAAGCTCTTGGCGACCTTCGCCGTAATGCCGCGCTCCGTAACCAAGGAGCGCTCAGTCAGGTCCTGCTCGACACGGTCTACGAAGTCAGCCGCGGTCTCTGCAGGAACACCGAACCGGAAGCGGCTCTTGTTCGTGATACGGAGCGCGGGCCCGATGTTGGCGATGGTGACGAGCTCGTCCGGGTTGATGTTGTATTCTTCGCCGGGCGACTCGGCCGCGCAATTCACGTCGAAGTAGTAGAGGTCGCTCTCGAGATTGAAGATCATCTCGGTGGCGGTGATGCTCTGCGTCTCCGTAGGGAAGAAGTGAAGGCCTCCCTTGGACGTGATGAAGTTCGCCGGCCCGATCGAGATGTTCTGCGGACGGGCGAAGTAGAGGCGGGCCACCCCTCGAGCCGTGTCACCCTTGTTCCGCTCGGCGAAGAGGTTGGCTCCTAGAGCCTCAGCCTCATCGAGCGTAAGGACGGTGGGGTCCCTGAAGGAGAGCTGCGCACGGATGCGGAAGTTCTCACGAACCAAGGGGTCCATCATGACGATGGCCGGCTTGATGAGGAGGTCGGTGATGGCGTCGCCCTCCTTCGAGGGGAGCTCCGGGAACTCCTGATTCAGGCGGTCCTGGATGAAGACGCCCATGTCGACCGAGAAGGGGTCTGTACCCAACCGGCGCATGATGGGTTGAACGACCTGGGTATCCGCCGGGCTGCCGGGGGATAGGTCCGTGGTCTCATCCAGCGAGGCAAGGCGCTCTTGAATGAACTGCTGTAGATCTGAAAGCGCCATTTTATACGACCACGTTGGCTAGGGCCGAACGGCCAGTCTGAGAGGTCAATTCAACCGATACGATGAGAGCCGCTTCTGTTCGGCTGTACTTCGCTGCCGTCACCTTCGCAGAAAGAAGGCGCTCCTCAAGAGGCAGGTTCGTGTCGCGCGCTTGTATCGCCACAAGCTGCCTCGAGGTGGTGGCTACAGCGATAACGAAATCAGAAACGATGCCCTTGCCTTCATTAGCCCCGAACGTGAGCCCGATGTTCTTCAGGGCAGCCGCCCCGATACGCGGAGCGAATATGTCGAAGCCGGGTGTGGTGAATAGAACCTTCAAGAAGCTCTGTGAAAGCTTCAAGATGCCGGACACCTTCGAGGTTGTTCTGCCCAGACGAAGTTTCAGCAGGCTCTGGCTGCCCAGCGTGATGCTATTCGAGGTGACCGTGACTGTAGTGACCTGATGGCCACGCACGAGCTCGGGGACGCGCACAAGCATCCTCTTTTTACCGAGGATGACGACGTCAGGAGCGACGATGTCATTCACGCGGACTTCATCAACAGAACGGAAGTCTTCTCCCAGTACATCCAAGGTCAACGGCGTCACGCCGAAGATCACCTGAACTGAGTTCAGCTGGATGATCTGCTGCGGGAACACGACTTGGAAGTCGACGGCCATAGGGTCGCCCCAGCTTATCTCATGTAGCTAGAAAAAGCCGAAGCCCATCACGTGCGGGCGTGATGGGCTCCAGAAGACCGGGCTGGGGGGAGCCCTTGGGGTCGAGGGCACTCTACCAGCCCTCGATCCCCATGCAAGATTCTTCTTCGCTACTCCTGCGGATGCAGAAGGACCGCTGTCGTGTAGTCCGGCTGCCAGCTCTTCAGGTCCTGCCTCGTGCACCACGAATCGAGCAGGTTCTGTAGCTCTGGGACGTTCTTGTCGGCGATCTCCTCCCGAGCCCCTTCCCCGTGCTCCTCGAGGGCTCGTTCGATCAACCAGTCCGCATTCATCGCCAGGGGGACCTCTTTGGCCGCCCAAGCGTACTCCGGTATGTCGACACCTTCTTCTTCGCAGCGGTCGAGTAGCTCGTCGATGTTCAGGAAAAGCCCGTCTCCGATGCCGCCGTCCCAGTACACAGCCTGGTTGGGGTATTCCTCGATCGTGAGCCTCTTCGCCTTCTCGAAGACCTTCTTCTCTCGCTCGGCCAAGGACTGCCCCCAACAGGCGTCGCACTTCGTTCGACTTTTGTTCAACGAAACACCGCAGGCGCAGAAGCGGTGACAGTGAGAACTAGCCATGTGCTTGGCTGCTGGATGAGCGCTCGGGCCTCCACCGAACATGTACGTGGTGAAGAGGGCGCCGCACCCAGGACAGGCGTAGGCGACCGGCTTGGCCGTGCCCTGGATGACCAGGGGAAAGGGTTCAGGGGGTGCGGGGATCGTAACAGCGGCAGTCATCACATCTCTTCTTCTGGAACCAGTATCTCGACGAGATTATCTGGCTCGTGTGTGTCGGGTACGTCCAGCAGGTAGTGGTAAACCTTGATGCCCGGCTTCTTGTTGAGCGTGTTGGGCGGGTGCGTCGAGATGTACGGGCGGTCGCCGTTGGGGTCAATGGTGACGTAAGCGTTGACGATCATGCGGAGCCTTTCGCGAATGCTTCCTCCACGGAGAAAGCGAGGGCGTCATCTTCCGTGACTACGTACGCGCGTACGGCGTTCACAAGCAACCACTTCCCGTCGAACTTCAAGGTCTTCTTCGGTGGATACACCGCGAAGACGATGGCTCGCTGAGGAGTGTAGCGTCGAAGCGCATGCAGTACCTGCACACGCTCGTTGAGCTTCCTAGTTTCTGCTAGTGCTGCGCCGTACGTCTTGTGCAGGGTTGTGCCCGCACATACCCAGTTCGTGTGCTTCAGCCCGCAGACGTAGTAGCGCTGTCCGGCAGGAACTTCATCTTGTAGCTCTTTCGATGAATCGGACATAGCCCGTGCTGAATGATAGCGCGCTGATGCTCAGGAGAGCCGTAGCCCTTGTGGTTCGCGAAGCCGTACGCTGGAAAGCGTTCGTCCTCGAGGCGCATCTCCGTGTCCCTTTGGACCTTGGCTACGATGCTGGCGGCCATCACCTGCGGAACGAAGCTGTCGGCCTTGGGTAGAAGCACGTGTAGCACGCCAGGGATGGGGTCGTCCCCATCGAGGACGATCAAGATGTTCCCATGGGTCTTCTCGAAGTAGTAGAGAACGTGCGCGACCAGATCTGCAAAGGCCTGTTCCTTGGCCTTGTAAACACCGACCTTGTCGACATCTTCCGAGGACACCCGGTGCGTGAAGCACCGTAGACCGGGAACGCCAGCTAGCTGAAAGACGGCATCAGCTCGAGCTCGCTCCTTACCTGGCCCGCTGAAGGCCTTGGAGTCCTTCATGGCGGGATGCTCCCAGGCAGCTGGAGCAAGGACACCCCCAACGACCAGGGGCCCTGCTAGGGCCCCGTAGCCGACCTCATCCAGCCCCAGGACGTACTTCGGTGGCTTCTCCAGCCAGCGTGCATAGAGCTCGGGGGCCATGCCGAGGTGTTCATGGAGTGGCGGTACATCCGTCGAGCACTCGGCATAGTGCCAAGCGTCAATGCGGTCGTCTAGCCACTTCACCCGAACAGCCCCTTCTGCCCTGGAGCAAATACTGGCGTGTTGACGTTCTTCTCATCCCTGTTCTTCTTGAAGGCGTCGTTGGGCATCTTCTTGACCTTCTCTACGGCGGAGATCAAGTCGAGCTCCATCTTGTTGATGCGGTCGAGCTCGTTGGGTTTGGAGATCTTGCTGACGCCCTCGATGCGTTCGATCTGCTCGTCCATGAGCTCCTCGAACGTGACGGCCGAGAAGCTCTGGGTGAGCTTTAGTCCCTCGATGAAGGCATAGGCGTCGTTCAGCGCTCGACGGATCTCGAGGCTCTGTTGCTGCTTCTTCGCCTCCTCATCGTCCTCTTTCGACATCTCATGCCTCCTAGGTTCTGGTCTTGAGCTCCGGAATGTCGGCGAGCTCATACGACGTCACGTGCATGACGACGATACTGATGGGGAGGATATCCGGCGCCGGGCCGTCGGCTAGCCCCTTCCACGGAGCCGCGTGCTCCTCGAAGTAGGCTACCGCCTCCTTGAGGGTGCAGGGAATCGAGTGGGACGTTCCCAGCTCCTGGTAGTTGTAGATGACATCCTCGGCCGTTCCGGGGTCCTTTCGAGGGGACCTAGGCTGTGGCGTACGAGGCTGCATGGCAGACATAGCCGCCAAGATCTCCGGCGGAACATCAGGACGGATGGCCGTGATGATGAGAGCCCCACCACGCTCCATCAGTCCCTGAATGTGCCAACCGTCCGTAACGAGCTCGTTCATACGAGCCTCGAACTCTTGCGCGAACGAGGCCGGGTCAGCAGCCGCTACAAGGGCTGTCTTCCACCGTGCTCGAGGGGGCACCTGCATAGGCTTCATTGTACCAGGTCCCTTTACCTTACGGTTCACCGTGGTTGAACCAATGCGATGACGTCGTCCCATGTCGACACGCGTGGAAAGCCCACCTCGTGACGGTTACTGGGGCGCGACCAAAGAAGAGGAGTGCCGCTAGGAAATCGGCTGCTCCACAGCTTCAAGTGTTCGAGCTTGTCGTCGATCAAGAAGTCTCCGGCGACGTGGTACTTCTTCCGAGCATGGATGACGTCGTGATGCTTGATCTTGAAGTGCTCGTAGAGCCACTGGTCCCGCTCGTGAACCCACGTCTCTGACCCCCAGAACGGAGAGGTCACGATGA
>Ga0315289_10003031_pt1 | contig 25558 bp, 25 predicted proteins | sample YL17G11_40_MG_FD_203452 | JGI IMG/M metagenome (GOLD analysis project Ga0315289, IMG submission 203452) | Sediment microbial communities from Yellowstone Lake, YNP, Wyoming, USA - YL17G11_40 | ecosystem: Environmental > Aquatic > Freshwater > Lake > Sediment | place: USA: Wyoming | collected...
GTTCCGCCAGGCGCTTAACTGGGCCGTCGACAAGCAGAAGCTCGTCGACCTCGGCCTGGGCGGCTACGGGCGCCCCGGAACGACGATCTGCCCGCCCGATGAGTGGCCGCCCGGGCGTGACCCCCACTACGAGCCCACCGCCGAAGAGGCCTACGGATTCGACATCGCCAAGGCCAACCAGCTGCTCGACGCGGCCGGCTACACCGACGCCGACGGCAACGGCGTCCGCGAGTACAAGGGCAAGGACATCGAGCTGCGCCTCTGGAGTCGCAGCGAGTCGCAGTCCAGCCAGAAGGAGGGCAAGCTGATCGCCGCCTGGTTCAAGGAGTGCGGCCTGAAGATCGACTACTCGGTCGTCGACGAAGGCGTCTTCAACGATGCGGTCTGGAACTACAAGGGCGACGCCTACGCTCCCGACTACGACATGCTGCTCTGGGATTGGCCGGGCTACATCGATGCCGGTGACACGCTCTCCTGCCTCACGACCAGCCAGATCGAGTGGTGGAACGACTGCTGCTGGTCCAACGCCGAGTTCGACAAGCTCAGCGACCAGCAGTACGGCGAGATGAACGTGCAGACCCGTATGGACATGCTCAAGCGTATGCAGCAGATCGTCTACATCGAGTCGGCCTACATAGTGCTCACCTATCCCGACACGTTGGAGGTCAACAACACCGCCAGGTGGGAGGGGTGGGTCCTGTACCAGGGCAAGGGCCTTCCCTGGTTCAACTCGCTTAACATGGACACCTATCTGAAGCTCAAGCCCGTAGCCGGCGTCGAGAGCGAATCGGGCGGGACCAGCAGCATCACCTGGATCATCATCGGCGTGGTCGCCGCCCTCCTCGCGATCGTCGTGATCGTGCTTCTCTCCCGCCGCCGCAAGGGCATCGCGGTCGAGGAGTAAGGGAGGATTGCAGGAGCGATCGACAACGTCACCGACTGCGCCTCGGACTGCGGGCGTGGAATCGTTCAACAAATCCGGGGTGCTGCGGGCGCTCTTTTGTGGGGGGGGGGGGGGGGGGGGGGCGCGCCCCCCCCGGTCCGGACCCAACATCGCCGGCATCGAGGTCGCTGATGACGGCAGGCCCTCAGAGGCGCTGGAGTGTGCGGGCCCTGGCGGCCAGTTCCTCTCCGAGAAGGTCGACGCGATCCTGGCTGCCCATCGACCGCTGCCGCTCGGCGACGACATCGAAGGCGCGCTGGCCGAGCTTCGCGACCGGGCCCTGCGTCACGACCGGGGCTCGCCTTGAGTCCGGCGGGCCACAGATCGACCGAATGGGAGGTGCGCCCGTGAACGAGATGCATCCAGACGCGAGTCCCAGTGTCGCCCTCAAGCTGCGCGACGCCATGCCGTCGCTGACACCCAGCGAGCGCAAGGTCGCTCGCGCGCTTCTGGCCAACTACCCGGTCGCCGGTCTTGGCACGGTCGCGGAGCTGGCCAAGCTCGCGAACGTGAGCCACCCCACCGTGCTTCGTCTCCTGGCGCGCGTCGGGTTCCCGAGCTACGGTGGTTTCCAGCGTGCGCTGCGAAGCGAACTCGACGAGCGCCTCGCCTCGGTCTCGGCGGACTTCCTTCCCGACGCCGGCAAGGCCGGCGACAACGTCAGCGCGACGCTGCACGCGGCGATCGCCAATCTCACCGCAGACGCGGAGTCGGTCACGGCGGGTGAGATCGAGGCCGTCGCTCACGCCCTCGCCCAGGCCCGTCGGGTCTTCTTCACCGGCGGCGTGACGTCGCACGCCATCGCCTACTACCTCTACCTGCAGCTCGACCTCGTCCGCTCCGGTTGTCGGTACATCGGACCCGCGGCATCGCCGACATGGACGGACCTCGCCGACCTGGGGCAACGCGATGTGATGGTCCTCTTCGACTACCGTGGCTACGAAGCGAACACGCTTGAGATCGCGCGATGGGCCAAGTCCCGGGGCGCACGCCTCGTTCTGTTCACCGACCCCTGGCTCTCACCGATCACGGGTCTGGCGGCGCACCTCGTCGTCACCCGGTGCGAGTCGCCGACGCCATTCGACACCCTCGTGCCGGCACTGGCGCTGACCGAGGCTGTCGCGTCCGACGTTGCCCGGCAGCTGGGCGACAAGGTCCAGGCGCGATTGGCGGTGATGGAGAGGCTGCTCGCTGCCCCCACCTGTCGCCTCGTCGACGATGCACAAGACGGCTAGCAGGGATGGGAGGAGCTCTCTGCGGTTCGTGCGGGCGGCGGGCAGACCAACGCATTGCCACCGAAGGACTCGTGGACACCGTAGTGTGACGCCGGTCTCGACCTGCCGGCCGGGGAGAAGACCGATTGCAGGGCGCTGCCGATCGTCGGCAGCAAGCCGGTGCCTTGGCCGCCCGAGCCGTTCCCCTGCGGCGTGATCGAGATGACCGGCCGCTCGATGCAGCGCGGGCAGGACACCGGCGGCACGTCGGACCTCTGCCTGCGCGCGCTCGAGAAGTCCAAGCTCTCTGTCGGCAAGTAGGGGGGATCGAAGAGCAGCCGCAGTTCGAGGCGCAGGTTCGAGAGTCGTCCACTGAGGTGCACCACCCCATCACACGGTTTCGCCGGTCCGTGCAGGCGCCGGGGGAGCTCGGCCGCCACGCGAGTGGACGGTAGACTACCCGCCGTGGACCAGCGCCCGCCCTCCTCCGCCTACGCCGCCGCGCTCGGCATGACCGTCGCCTTCGGACTCTCGTTTGTGGCCACGAAGTACGCCCTCCGCGGGTTCCAACCGATGCTCGTCGCGCTGCTTCGATTCACGATCGCAGGGTGTCTGCTGTGGGTCGTCTGGCGCCTCCGGACGGAGCGCGAACGGGTCACGCGGCACGAGTTGGCGCGGCTCGCCGCGCTGGGCTTCGTCTCGCTGACGATGTATTTCGCCTTCGAGACGAACGGCCTCGCGCGGACGACCGCCTCCGAGGCATCGCTGATCATCGCCACGATCCCGATCTTCGTTACGCTGCTCAGCGCCGTCGTGCTCGGCGAGCGCGCGGGGTTGCGCCGCTGGCTCGGCGTCATGCTCTCGTTCGCCGGGGTGGCGGCGCTAGTGGCGCTGGGGGCTGGCGGAGTCGGCGGCGGCAGCATCGGCGGCGACCTGCTCGTGCTCTGCGCCGCCGCGACCGCCGCCGCCTACAACCTGATGGCGCGCCGCTTGCTGCTCACGCGGTCCGCGCTGTACGTCACCGCGTTCCAGACCCTCTTCGGCGCGCTCTTCATGCTGCCGCTCGCGGTGATCGAGGCGCTGCTCGTGGGCGTGCGCGCGCCGACGAGCAGCGCCTCCCTCGCCATTGCCTACCTCAGCCTCTTCAGCTCCGTGCTCGCCTACCTGCTGCTCAACTACGCCTTCCGCTTCCTCGAGGCGAGCCGCGTCGCCGTGTTCGTGAACCTCACGCCCGTGGTGGCCGTCGCGTCCGCCTACGTGCTGCTGGACGAGCGGTTCACGGCCGGCCAACTGGCGGCGGCCGTCGTCGTCGTCACCGGCGTGTGGGTAGCCAACACGGGGTCGGGAGCGAAGGGCACCGCAGTCGCGGGGTGAGGCACGGGGGGCGGGCTGAGGGCCGGCGGGCAGAGCCGTCGCGGCTGCTCAGAAGTCGATCGGCTCGATGTCGTCGTTGCGCAGTGCGGCGACGAAGCGGCGCGCCTCGTCCTCGAAGTTCTGCCGGCTCACGCGCTCAGCCTCGCGGGCCAGCGCCTGGGCGCCGTGGTAGAGCTCGCGGTTCAGCTGCTCGAGCTCGGGTCGCCCCATCGCGACGGTACGCTCGGTCTCGCACTCCGGGCACCGAAGGCGTAGCTCCCAGGCGGCGTCGCCGGTGCGCTGCCAGTCGACCGGGTGGACCAGGTCGCCGTGGCAGACGGGGCAGACGTGGACCTCCACTGGAGCCTCGGTCGCGAAGGCGGCGTGGGGCACGTGCTCGACGGCGCAGCAGGGCTGCGGGAGTGCGGGCGCCGGGGAGGGTGCAGAGGGGGAGGTGCCGGGGGCCGGGCGGCTGGAGGACGGCGCCGCGGGCGCCTTCGTGACGGAGTCCTGGTCCGACCGATCGAACACCATCATCTCGACGGCGGTCCCGTCGGGAAAGATGAAGAGCTCGATCTTGAAGTCGTCCATCGCTCTGTCCGTGTCGTCCATCCAGCTCCCTCAGCCCCCATATCGGCCCGCGCGAGGGGTCGCTTGAGGGGTCCGGCATAGGACATCCGATGGAGCCGGGCGGCAGTCGGCGACGAGCGGGGCGGTATACTACCGTGGCGCCGCGTCGGCGCCCCGTGACCATGTCCCAGGACCGCACCGATACCCGCGAGCTCGCCCGACTGCCCGTCGGCATGTTCGACTCGGGCATCGGCGGCCTCACCGTGCTGCACGAGTGCCTGGTCGCGCTTCCCACCGAGGACTTCGTCTACTTCGGCGACACGGCGCGCTTCCCGTACGGTCCCAAGAGCCGCGACGAGCTGGAACTCTTCTCCGACCAGATCGCACGCTTCCTCGACCGCGCCGGCGTGAAGCTGATCGTCGTCGCCTGCTACTCGGCGACGGCGGCGGCGCTGCCGCCCCTTCAGGAGCGCTTCTCGACTCCCATCGTCGGGGTCGTCACGCCGGGCGCCCGCGCCGCCGTACAGACCTCGCGCTACCGTCGCATCGGCGTGCTCGCCACGGAGGCGACGGTGGCCAGCGAGAGCTACGTTCATGCCATCCGCAGCCTCGACGCCGGCGCGGAGGTGCACCAGCAGGCCTGTCCCGGCCTCGCCGAGTTCATCCAGGAGGGCGACGTGGCCAGCCGGGAGGTCGCCGACGCGGTGCGCGAGTTCACGGCGCCGCTCAAGGAGAAGCGCCCCGACGTCGTGATCATGGGTTGCACGCACTACCCGCTCATCGCGCCGCTGCTTCAGCGCCAGCTCGGTCGCGATGTCACGCTGGTGAACCCGGCCGCGGAGGTCGCGCGTGAGGTCGAGGCGATCCTCGAGCGCCAGGGCGTCGCGCGCCACGAGGACCGCGAGGGCGCGTACCGCTTCTCGTGTACCGGGGACGTCGGATCCTTCCGTACGGTGGGGGCGCGCTTCTTGCAGATGCCGCTCGACGAGGTCACGCACGTCGGCCTCGACGAGCTGGCCGCCGCGACGGTGTGAACGCCCGGCTGCTCGCCCGCGCCGCCCTCTACGCAGCCGTCTACGCGGGCCTCACTCTCGCTCCCGGGCTCAGCGCCGTCGCCTACGGCCCGGTCCAGTTCCGCGCGAGCGAGGCGCTCACGGTCTTCGCCTGCTTCGACCCCGCGGCGGTGGTCGGGCTCACGCTGGGCACGGCGATCGGCAACGTCGCCAGCCCGATCGCCGTTCTCGACGTCCCGTTCGGGGCCGCCTTGACGCTCGTCGCCACCCTGATCATGTGGCGCGTCGGTCCACGATGGCCGGCGTTGCTCGCCCCGGTCCTGGTGAACGGCCTCGGCGTCGCCCTCGAGCTGGCGCTCCTGACCGAGGTGCCCTTCTGGTACGCGGCCGCGTTCGTGAGCCTCGGCGAAGCCGTGGTACTGTTCACCGGCGGCGCGCTGCTGCTCGCGGCGCTGCGCCGCCACGGCGAGCGTCTCGGCTTGCCGGGGCGCATTCCGCCGGCCGCGCTCCGCGGCGACGACGAGGCGAGGAGGACCAGGTGAGGAGCGGACGAAGGTCCGACGAGCTCAGGCCGCTGACCATCACGCCGAGCGTGGCCAAGTTCGCCGCCGGCTCGGCGCGTATCGAGCTCGGCGACACGCACGTCCTCTGCACGGCGTCGCTCACCGAGGGTGTGCCGCCGTGGCTGCGTGGCTCTGGCCGCGGCTGGCTCACGGCCGAGTACAGCATGCTGCCGGGGGCGACGCCCACGCGTACGCCGCGAGAGGCCGTGCGCGGGCGGCAGTCGGGACGCACCATGGAGATCCAGCGCCTCATCGGGCGCAGCCTGCGCGCCGTGGTCGATCTGGGGGTCACCGGCGAGCGGACGATCGCCGTCGACTGCGACGTCCTGCAGGCCGACGGCGGCACGCGCACCGCAAGCGTCAGCGGCGCCTACGTGGCCGTGCATCAGGCCGTGCGCGTGCTGCAGGAGCTCCACGGCCTCGCCCAACTGCCGCTGTTCGACTCGATCGCGGCCGTGTCGCTCGGGCTTGTCGACGGGCGCCTGTTGCTCGACCTGGACTACGAGGAAGATGCCGCGGCCGAGGTCGACATGAACGTGGTCGTCACCGGTGACGGCCGGCTGGTCGAGGTGCAGGCCACGGCCGAGGGCGAGCCGTTCGCGCGCGCGACGCTCGACGAGATGCTCGGTCTCGCCGCCGTGGGCGCGGCCACCATCGCGGCCGCCCAGGCGGCGGCCGTCGCCGAGCTCGGCTGAGGCGCGTCGCGTGCGCTTGGTCCTCGCCAGCGGCAACCGTCACAAGCTGAAGGAGTTCCGCGCGATCCTCGCCCCATGCGACGTCGTCGCCATGCCGGCCGGTCTCGACCTGCCGCCCGAGGGGACGGAGTCGTTCGCCGCCAACGCACGCCTCAAAGCTCGAGCTCTGGCGGAGGCCGTGCTCGCCGACCCGGATCTCGCGGCCGCCGTCGGCGCGCCCTCCGCCGATCGCGGACCGTCGGATGTCGTGCCGCTGCAGGATACTCTCTTCTTCGCCGACGACTCTGGGCTCGAGGTCGAGGCCCTCGGGTGGGCGCCGGGCGTGACGAGCGCCCGCTACGCGGGCGTCGACGGGCCCGGCGCCGACACGGCCAACTACCAGCGCCTCCTGGGCGAGCTCGCCGGCTTCGCCGGCGCAGAGCCTCTCGCCCGCCGGGCGCGCTTCGTCTGCACGGTTGTCGCGGTCACGCCGCGGATGGAAGAATACGCAGCGACGGGATACTGGTGGGGCGCCATCTCGGAGGCGCCGCGCGGTGAAGGCGGGTTCGGGTACGACCCGGTCTTCATCCCGGAGGGGTCAGACCTCACTGTGGCCGAGTGGCCGCAGGAGCAGAAGGACCAGGCCAGCCACCGCGCTCTGGCCGGGATGACCCTCCTCGAACGTTTGCGACGGGAGGGACTGCTCGATGGCCCAAAGGAGGACCCGCCACAGCGTGGCGGCTAAGGCGAGACCGGCGCACGACCCGCACGAGGACGTCGTCGACCATGGGCTCAAGTCGCGCGCCGCCACCGTCTCCATCGTCTCGAACTCGATCCTCATCGTCTTCAAGCTCGTGGCGGGGATCCTCTCGGGCTCGATAGCGATCCTCTCCGAGGCGCTGCATTCGAGCTCGGACCTCATCGCGGCGGTGATCGCCTTTCTCGCCGTACGCCGCGCCGCCCAGCCACCCGACGACAAGCACCAGTACGGGCACGAGAAGGTCGAGAACCTCTCCGGTGTGATCGAGGCGCTGCTGATCATCGGTGCCGCCGTGGTGATCATCGTCGAGGCCGTGCACAAGCTCATCGACGGGGTTACGATCGACTTTGTCTGGCTTGGCATCGTCGTCATGGCCGTGTCGGGGGTCGTCAACCTGATCGTCTCGCGCGCCGTCCTCTACCCGGTGGCGCGGCGCACGCGTTCGGCCGCGCTCGAGGCCGACGCGGCGCATCTGCTGACCGACGTCTATACCTCGTTCGGCGTCGCCGGGGGACTGCTGGTAGTCCAGCTGACGGGGATCGAGTGGATCGACCCGGTCGCCGCCATGGCCGTCGCCGGTCTCATCGTGAGCACCGGGTACAAGCTCGTGATGGGCTCGACCCGAGTCCTGCTCGACGAGACGCTCGACCCGGACGAGCTCGAGGAGATCCGGCGCTGCATCAAGGACCATCAAGGGACCATCATCTCCGGCTATCACCGGCTGCGCGCGCGCAGAGCCGGTAGCCGCCGGCACATCGACCTGCACGTCACCGTCGACGAGTCACTCAGCGTGGGCGAGGCGCACGAGGTGGCCGAGCACATCGCCGCCGACATCCGCGACTGCATCCCCAACGCCGACGTGCTGGTCCACATCGAGCCGCGCTCGCACGAGCGCATCGACGGGAGCTGACGACCGCCCGGGGGAGCTCGACCGCGTCGCCTGGCTACGAGAACATCGGCGAGAGCACGAGGATCGCACTCAGCGCGATGAGAACGAGCGAGAAGCCCCAGGCGATGACGTTGCGTACGGGGCCGTTGACGTGCTCGCCCATGACCCGCGGGTTATTGATCATGCTGAGGGTGAACAGCAGGATCACGGGCAGCAGCACGCCGTTCAGCATCTGGGCGACGAGGATCACCCTCACCAGCGGTAGCCCCGGGATCATCGCCACGGCCGCCGGCACGAACATGAAGAAGGTGATGATGCCGTTGAACACGGGCGCCTCGCGGAACGACGAGTCAAGGCCGGACTCGAAGCCGAAGGCCTCACAGACGACGTAGGCCGTGGCCAGCGGCAGCACCCCGGCCGCGAGGATCGAGACCGCCAGCAGGCCGATGCCGAACAGGTACTCCGCCACCGTCCCCAGCAGCGGCTCGAGGGCCATCGCCGCCTCCTGCGCGGACTCGACGACGATGCCCTCCTTGTAGAGTACCGAGGCGCAGGCGACGACGATGAAGAAGTCGATGCTGGTCATGATGACCGAGCCCGCGTAGATCTCGTACTTCGTGTAGGCGTACTGTCGAATGGAGATCTTCTTGTCGACGACCGCCGCCTGGATGAAGAACTGTCCCCACGGCGTCAGCGTGGTGCCGACGGCGGCGATCACCGTGAAGACCCACAGCGAGTCGAGTTGCGGCCGCGGGAAGCTCCCGCGTGCCGCGGCTGTCCAGTCGGGCCCCGCGAGCAGGCCGGCGATCACGTAGGAGACGAGGACGAAGCCGAGGAGGAGGAGGACACGCTCGACCTTGCGGTACGAGCCTCGCGTGACGAGGAGCCACACTGCGACGGCGAGCACCGGGACGCCGACGTAGGGCGGCACACCGAAGAGGCTGCCGGCCGCGGCGATGCCCGAGAACTCGGCCACACTGGTGCCGAAGTTGGCGACTGCCGTAGCGAGGATCGCGAGAGCCGTCACCTTGAGGCTGAAGTTCTCGCGGATCAACCCAGCCAGACCGCGTCCCGTCACGACGCCGACGCGGGCGTTCATCTCCTGGACGACGGCGAGCACCGGGGTCAGGACGACGAGCAGCCAGATCATGCTGTAGCCGTAGCGCGAACCGATCACCGACCACGTGGTGATGCCGCCGGCGTCGTTGCCGGCGTTGGCGGCGATCAAGCCGGGACCCAGCATCGCGAGGGCGATGAACAGGCGGGAACGGCCGACCCGGCGGACGACCCGCCGGTTCAGGGTGCGGGGAGACTGCGCCATCGAGGCCTCCTCAATGGAAGATCCTCGGCAGGCGCTTCTTCCAGGCCAGCGGAAGCACCAGGTCGATGGCGTCGTCGATGGTGATGATGCCGTGCAGCCGGTCGTCCTCGTCGACCACGGGCAGGGCGAGGAGGTTGTACTTGGCGATCGCCTGCGTGACTTCCTCCTCGCCGGCGTCGGTGCGGACCGCGACGGGGCTGGCGGTCATGAAGTCACGTACCTTGCGGTCGGGAGGGGCCATGAGCAGCTGGCGCAGCGAGAAGACGCCGCGCAACTTCTCGGAGCGGTCGAGCACGTAGATGTAGTAGACCGTCTCGACCTCTTCAGCCTGTGCACGCAGGCCCTCGAGCGCTTCGGCCGCCGTCGCGTCGAGCTTCACCCAGGCATAGTCGGGAGTCATGATGCCGCCGGCGGAGTCCTCCGGGTAGCTGAGCAGCTCCCGCATATCCTCGGCGTCTTCCTTCTCCATCATCGCGATGAGCTGCGCGCGGCGCTCGTCGGGCAGGTCGGCCAGCAGGTCGGCGGCGTCGTCCGGCGACATGTTGCCGAGCAGCTCGCGCGCCTTCTCGTCCGGCATGTCGATGAGCAGCGAAGCCTGGAAGGACGGGTGCAGCTCCTCGAAGGCGTCGGCGGCGACCTCGTCGTCGAGGGCGTCGAGGACGGCGGCGCGCTCCTCCGGGGAGAGCTCGTGGACGAGGTCGGCGATGTCGGCAGGATGGAGCAGCTCGAGCTTGGTCCGCGGGACGGTGAGGCGCACCGAGCTGTCGTCGGTCTGCTCGAGGTCGACGTCGCGCCAGTCGATGAGGCGCGGCCGAGGGCGTTGCCGTCCCTTGGTGAGACGTTCGCTGACGCGAGAGAGACCGACGCGACGCAGGATCGCCCCGCTCGAGACGTCGACGGCCGCCACATGCACGTACTGGCCGGTGCGCACCAGCTGGATGTCGTTGACGCGGATGACCTTGCGGCCCTCGGTGTCGACGAGCTGCTTGTCGAGGAAGGCGTCGGCCAGCAGCAGCTCGTCGCGCGCGAGGTCGCGCTCGTCGAGGTGGGCGGCCGCCAGGCGCAAGAGGGTCCCGGACTCCTCGAAGCTGGTGACGGCGTCCCACGGCGCGAACACGATCCTGCCGCGCCGCTTGATCGCCAGGGCGGTGACGCGCGGGTAGGCAGGCCGGGTGCTCACGACGATGTCGTGCAGGCTGCCGGCCGACTTGTCCTCGACGTCCTTGACGGGACTGCCGAGCAGCTTGCTGAGAAAGAACATCCGCCTCACCTCCCTTCCGCGTTCCGGGCTCGAGGGCCGCCTTAACGAAGCGAGCCTCCCTCGCGGAAGGCTCCGTGCGCGCAGCAAATTGGGCGATCCTCTCTCGTCCACAGCTTTAGCACAGCACACCGTAGAGGTCAGGGCCTCAGCCGTTTGGGGCAAAACCTTGAGCCGGTAGTGCCTGTCCTACCCGTCGGCGTCTCTCGACGTTTCCGGGCAACGGCCTCTATGTGTGCCGGAGCCTCACCTAACGAGGATTGCGCCTTGGTTCGACGCCGTCGCAACGTACTCCCGCCGCACGGTCGGTGTCAAGGCGGAGTGCAGGCGCTTTGTGGTCGGAGCGGGGGCGCGGGCGGCACGGCCGGGCCCGTGCCTGCCGGGCCGCCCCACCCGTTCCGGGGTGCTATACTCTGTGCCGTCTCATGGGCCGGCGCGGGGCATACAGGCGCCGGCTTCGTCACGCAGGGTCCACGACGGGGCAGTCACGTGATCATCACCGTCACACCGAACGCCGCCATCGACAAGACGCTGACGGTGCCCAACTTCCAGACCGGGTTCCGGCATCGCGCCAGCGACAGCCTCACGCTGCCGGGTGGCAAGGGTGTCAACGTGGCGCGGGCGCTCAAGAACCTGGGTCAGCCGGTCGTCGTGACCGGTCTCGTCGGCGGGCGCGCCGGGCAGCAGATCGTCGAGGGTCTGACGCGCGACAACATCCTCAACGATGTCGTGCATATCGCCGGGGAGTCCCGAACCTCGACCGTCGTCGTCGACCCCACGACGATGTCGCAGACCGAGGTCATCGAGTACGGGCCGGTCGTGACCCGGCAGGAGCTCGAGGCGCTGCTCGAGAAGGTCGAGTACCTCGCCAAGGGCGCCAGCGTCGTCGTGCTTGCCGGCTCCCTGCCGCGCAAGGTGCCGGAGGACTTCTGCGCGACGCTCATGCAGCGTCTCCGGCGATACCGGTGCTATCTCGTCCTCGACAGCTACGGCGAACCCTTGCGCCGCGGTATACGCGCGCGGCCGCATCTGGTCACGCCTAACCTGCGTGAGGCCGAGGACCTTGTGGGCCACGAGTTCCACGACGAGCAGGACCTGGTCGACGCGACGGCGACGATCTGCGAGCTCGGAGCGCGAAACGTCATCGTCAAGACCACCCACGGCTGCGTGGCCCGCTTCACCCGGGGGCGCCGTTCGCACGTCTACCGGGCGAGCATCGAGGAGCTCGAGACGATCGTCAGCACGGTCGGCTCAGGCGACGCGTTCCTCGCCGGTTTCCTCGACGCGCGCATGTCGCGGCAGGAACTGCCAGACTGCCTGCGCGCCGCCCTCGCCGCCGGCGCCGCGAACACGCAGCTCTTCGGCGCCGGCGTACTCGATGCCGACGAGGCGCGGCGGCTCGCCGAGACCGCCGAGGTGGTCGAACTCGAGCGGGTCGCGCAGCGCTGAGAAGGCGGCGCGCCTCCCCCGTCAGCGCCTCCGCGATGCCCCTCCGGCGACGACTCGCGTCCGGCCCGACCTCGTGTTGACCCCTTCTGAGGCCGCTGGTAGCATCGAGCGACGTTGACACGACAGACCGCAGGCGTTCTTCAGAGCACACCACAGGACTTCGAGACCCCGGTACGGCCGTGCCCGGGTCTTTTGTTTACCTTCGCACGCGGCCCACGAAGGAGGATCGCATGGACGTAGAGATCGGACGCGGCAAGAAGGGCCGGCGCGCGTACGGCTTCGACGATATCGCCATCGTGCCCAGCCGGCGCACGCGCGACGTCGACGACGTCGACATCACGTGGAAGTTCGGCGCGCACACCCTGCAGATCCCCTGCCTGGCATCGGCCATGGATGGGGTCGTGAGTCCCTCGTTCGCCATCGAGATGGGACGCATCGGCGGCCTCGCCGTCCTCAACCTCGAGGGTCTCTGGGCACGCTACGAGAACGCCGACGAGCAGCTCGACCGCATCGCCGCGCTGCCCAAGGAGACGGCGACGCGCACCATGCAGGAGATCTACCAGGAGCCTCTCAAGGCCGAGCTCATCGCGCGCCGCGTCAAGGACATCAAGGACGGCGGCGTGCTCGCCGCTGCGTCCCTCACGCCGCAGCGTGTCGAGGAGTACTACAAGGTCGCGCTCGAGGCCGGGCTCGACGTGCTCGTCATCCAGGGCACCGTCGTCTCGGCCGAGCACGTCTCGACCAGGGTCGAACCGCTCGACCTCAAGAAGTTCATCGTCGGCTGTCCGGTGCCCGTCATCGTCGGCGGCGTCGCCTCGTACGCGACGACGCTCCACCTCATGCGCACCGGCGCCGTCGGCGTGCTCGTCGGCGTCGGCCCCGGCCACGCCTGCACGACGCGCGGCGTGCTGGGCATCGGCGTGCCGCAGGCGACGGCGATCGCCGACGCCGCCGCAGCCCGCGTGCAGCACCTCCTCGAGACCGGCCAGTACTGCAACGTCATCGCCGACGGCGGCATGCGCACCGGCGGCGACGTGTCCAAGGCGATCGCTTTGGGCGCCGACGCCGTCATGGTCGGCTCACCGCTGGCCTGCGCCGCCGAGGCGCCGGGCCGGGGCTATCACTGGGGCATGGCGACCTTCCACCCGGAGCTGCCGCGCGGCACGCGCGTCAAGTCCGGCACCAAGGGGACCTTGGCCGAGATCCTCACCGGCCCGGCGCACGAGAACGACGGCACGCTCAACCTGTTCGGCGCCCTGAGGACGTCCATGGCGACCTGCGGCTACGAGACGCTGACCTCGTTCCAGAAGGCCGAGGTCATGGTCGCGCCGTCGCTGATGACCGAGGGCAAGAAGCTGCAGAAAGAACAAGACGTCGGTATGGGCTGAGCGTCGCGGCGGCCTCCCGCAAGGGCCTGCCGCAGGAAGGAGGTGAGCACGTGAGCGAGAGGACGGCGACGGCAGCCGAGCACGAGCCGACGGCCTCCGGGCCGCACGTCGACGAAACGGGCGGCGGCTTCGATACCGTCCTCGTGCTCGACTTCGGGGCGCAGTACGGTCAGCTCATCGCCCGCCGCGTGCGCGAGTGCCGCGTCTACTCCCAACTCGTCCCGCACGACATCCCCATCGAGGAGATCAGGGCCCGCAAGCCCAAGGGCCTGATCTTCTCTGGCGGGCCGATGAGTGTGTACGTCGAGGGCGCGCCGCGTCCCGACCCGGGCCTCTACGAGCTCGGCATCCCGATCCTCGGCATCTGCTATGGCGCCCAGCTCATGGCGCTGCAGCTCGGCGGCACCGTCGCCAAGACCGGCGTGCGCGAGTTCGGCAAGACCCGGGTGCGCGTGGCGGCGAACGGCCTGCTTCTCGACGGCCTGGCTGAGGAGGAGCAGTGCTGGATGAGCCACGGCGACGCCATCGCCGCCGGCCCCGAAGGCTTCACCGTCCTCGCGACCACCGACCGCGCCCCCGTCGCCGCCATGGAGGACCGTGGGCGCGGCTTCTATGCCGTCCAGTTCCACCCTGAGGTCGTGCACACGCCGCGTGGCATGGACGTGCTCAAGAACTTTCTCTACGAGGCCTGCGACTGCACGCCGAGCTGGACGCCGGCCTCGATCATTGAGGAGCAGGTGCGCCGTATCCGCGAGCAGGTGGGGCCGAACGACAAGGCTATTCTGGGGCTCTCCGGCGGCGTCGACTCGTCGGTCGCCGCGGTCCTCGTCCACAATGCCATCGGCGACCGTCTCACGTGCGTGTTCATCGACCAGGGCATGATGCGCTGGAACGAGGCCGAGCACGTGGTGGAGATGTTCAAGGAGCACCTCGGCATCCCGCTCATCGCCGTCGACGCCAGGCAGCGCTTCCTCGAAAAGCTCGTCGGCGTCACCGAGCCGGAGCGCAAGCGCAGGATCATCGGCGAGGAGTTCATCCGTTGCTTCGAGGAGGAGGCGCGCAAGCTCACCGACGCCAAGTACCTCGTGCAGGGGACGCTCTACTCGGACGTCATCGAGAGCGGCACCCGCCAGGCGGCCAAGATCAAGAGCCACCACAACGTCGGCGGGCTGCCGGAGAAGATGGGCTTCGAACTCGTCGAGCCGCTGCGGCTGCTGTTCAAGGACGAGGTCCGGGCGGTCGGCGAGGAGCTTGGGCTGCCGGAACGCATCGTGTGGCGGCAACCCTTCCCGGGGCCCGGCCTGGGCATCCGCATCATCGGCGAGATCACGGCCGAGCGCGTCGATATCCTGCAGCGCGCCGATGCCATCCTTCAGGACGAGGTCAAGAAAGCCGGGCTCTACCGCGAGCTCTGGCAATGCTTCGCGATCCTGCCCGTGATCCGCAGCGTCGGCGTCCAGGGCGACGAGCGCACCTACGCCTACCCGATCGCGGTCCGTGCGGTGAAGAGCGACGACGCCATGACGGCCGACTGGGCGCGCCTGCCCTACGACCTGCTCGAGAAGATCTCCTCGCGCATCATCAACGAGGTGCCCGAGGTGAACCGCGTGGTCTACGACATCTCGAGCAAGCCGCCGAGCACGATCGAGTGGGAATGAGGGCCGGCCGGCCCGTCGCGCCCGCTCCGTTCAGCGAACGGTCACGGTCACGACCGGGCTCCACGCCGAACCATGGCGCGTGGTGGCGTCCATATGGGCGCGCAGGTGGTACTTCTCGCGCTGTGGAGTGCCGAAGAGCCGGCTGATCCAGCGGGTGCCGTCGCGAAGCTTGACCGCTCCGCCGATGGAGAGCTTGTGCCAACGGCCGCCGCGGTCGGTGTAGAACTCCACCTCCTGCCCGCGAAGCGTGGGGTAGACCGTGCCCTTGAACCGATACGCCACGCCGCGGCTCACCGAAACGTTCAGCTTGTCGGGAGTGAGTCTGGGGCGCACGACGACCCGTCGCGCCGCCGAGACGATGACGCTGTCACCGCCGTACGAGAAGGCCAGCCTGAAGTCGTCGGTGAGCCTGGGATTCAAGTCGAAGCCCGCCTGTCGCCCCCAATCGGCGGTCGTCCAGGCGGTCTGCCCGGCGGTCTTCCACACGCCGCCCGGGACACGGTGCTCCAGGGTGAGCGTGCCCGGGGCGGCAACGAGCGCCGTCGCCGTCAACGTCACCTGCTTGCCGGCGGTGATCGTCTTGGCCGACGCGGTCACGGTCGCGGGCTCGCGTCCGGCTGAGAGAGTCCGGGCGAGGCCCCCGTCCGCGTCCAGGAGGTACGCGACGCTCTGGTCTTCGAGCGCCGCCGCCACGCGAACGTCGCCCAGACCGCTGCCGGCGTTCGTCCATGTTTCGGCGGCGACCGAGTAGAACGACGTGCCGCCGGTCGCGCCGGAGAGCAGCAGCTCTCCAGCCGGCACGCCGGACCACGCGACCGCCGTCCAGGGAGGGGCGGCTGCGTACACGCTGGTGAGCAGCGGTGTCATGGTGACGGCGTTGTCGCTGCCGTCGACCGCCCAGCCGGTGCTGGCCACGATGTCCGGCGCGCCGTCGCCCCACGACGGCGTGTCCGCGATGGCGACCGCCGTGATCGCGCCCAGGTTGGCCGCGCGGTAGCCGGTCGTGCCGCCGCGGCGCATGAACACGGTGCCGTTCGCGGCGCCGATGGCACGCGTCCCATCACCGGCCAGCGCCACGTAGCGCAAGTCGACGATCGTCGGCTTCGAGACGGAACGCCACGACTCGCCGCCGTTCGAGCTCTCGATCACCACGCCGCCGTCGCCCACCGCGATACCGTTCATGCCGGACAGCGCGACATCGTGGAGGTCGACGGTCGGTCGAGCGCCGCTGAACCCGGTCGTCCGCCAGTTCAAGCCGCCGTCGCTGGTCACGAGCATGGTCCCACCGGCGCCGACGACGACGCCGTGATCCGGGTCGCTGTAGGCGATGCCGAACAGGTCCGCAGTGACGCCCTGAGAGGCGGGCGACCTGTCCGTCCAGCCAAGGCCGGCCGTGGTGCTCACGGCGACGTGGCCCGCGGCTCCGGCGACGGCCACGAACGACGGCGCCGTCGCCGCCACGTCGTAGACGAGCTCGTCGTCGGACCATGGCGGCCCAAGGACGCGCCACGGCGTCACGGCGGCCGTGGCGACTCCCGCCAGCAAGCTCATCATCGCGGCGGCGGCGGCGATTCCGACGAGGACGGGGCCTGCTGCCCTTCGCGGAAGGGCGGCCCTACGATCACGGGTTCTCTCGGCGGACGGTGACATCACGGCGGGCATGACTGTATCACTCGCGGCCTCCACGACGTCGTTCATCAAGGGGGAGGCGGCGGTGCCGGCGGTTGTGGCTCCGGCGTCGGAGTCACCGCGCCGGACGTCGGCGTCGGCGACGGCTTGGGCGCCAACGCCGCCCGCGCTCGAGCGATCAGCGCGGAGGCGCCGGGGAAGCCCCGCCACGCGTCCTGCACCACGAGGGCGAGACGCAGCGCCCGGCGCCACTGCCCGCGGCGGGCGGCGGCGCGCGCTTCGTCGAGTCGTCGCTCGAGGCGGGTGCCCTTCTCGGACCGTGCGCGCTGGCGTTGGCCGCTCTCGTCCTGGGGGTCGACGGCGAGCAGGGCGGTGGCGTAAGCACGCGCGTCGGCCCAGCGGGCGTCGAGGAGCGCCGCCTGGGCCGCCCGTCTGAGCGCTCCGGCGAGCTCGTCGAGCAGGGTCAGCGTGACGGCTTCTTGCGAGAGCGTGCCGTCGGGCACAAGGGCGCGCGCTTCGGCGAGTGCTGTGTCGGCACCTCGGGCATCACCAGCGGCGACACGTGCTGCGGCACGGCGGACGAGGGCAGTGACGGCGCTCTCGACGCGATGCTGCTCCCGGGCGAGATCGGCGGCGGCGTCGAGCGCCGCGGCGGCCTGGACGGCAAGTGCGCGCGCGTCACGGTAGGAGAAGCGAAGGATGTGCGCGGCGTTGAACTCCTCGAGAGCGGTGAGATAGCGGTCTTCCCCGAGTGCCTGTTGCCCGAGCCGGTAGTGCTCGGCGGCGTCTTGCACGAGCGAGTAGGTGAGGAACGCGAGGAGGACCACGGCGACGATGGAGCCGGCGGCGACCCTGCGGCGAAGCCGGCGTCGCCGTCGAACCTCCCAGTCCTCATCGCGTCCCGGCGACTTCCGCTGCGCCACCCTACCGAGCGGCTTGAGGTTCCGTGGTGTGGTCAGGTTCATGGGAGTGTGGCACCTTGCTGCGTCGTCCTGCTGCCGCGCGCCGGTCCATTCTGGCATCCCGGCGGTCCAGGGCCAAACGGGATCCCTCGGGAGTGAAGGCCGCGGAAGGGAACGGAGACCTGCTCGGTCGGGGGTGGCGGGTCGCTGCTGTGGCTTCAGCTCCGCAGGCGCTCTCGTCAGGGACCGCGCCGCGCGGCCCGGGCGTGGAACGCCTGACGCGCGGCGCGGTAGACGCTGAGCGGCAGGGTGATGGCGGGGTTGCCCGCGTAGGTGATCTGCGTCGCGCCGACCTGCTTCGTGCGTGCTTCGAGCTGCCGTCTGGGCACCGAGGGTGGACCGCCGAGTGACACGATCGCCTCACGCCCCGCGCGGCGGCGCCCGAGCCAGACGAACGTCCTGCTCGGGCGCACGTCCAGGCCGAACAGGTCGCCTACCTGCAGGGCGACGCGACGCTCCTGCGCCGCGGCCGGGGGCGCCGGGGGAGCGGTCCGCCGCTCGTCGGGCGCCCCGTGGTCCCGCGCAGCCCCGGGGTCGTCGGTCTGCGCGTCAGCGGGCACGCGGCAGCCTCCCGCTCTCGACCGCGTGCACGTACACGACCACCAGGATAACGTCGGTGACGAAGGTCACGACCCCCATGACGACGACATCGATCACGAGGATCGGCAGGGCTTGGAGCAGCCCGTCGTGGACCGCTTCCGCCAGCATCGTCGCCACCGTGATGGCGATGAGGTTCACGGCGAGGGCGACCAAGGTCGAGAGCACGAGATTGGCGCCCACACAGGCCCATGAGCGCGAGATCGCGCGCACAGGATCGAGTCCCGTGATCACGATGGCGTAGTCGGCGTACATGACCGCGATGCCGATGACGAAGACCGCCAAGCCGGTGATGGTAGTGACTGTGGCGTCGTCCGCGGTCACGATCACCCAGGCGCCGAGCCCGCTCAGGGCCTCGATGATCAGCTGCAGCCCGAGGAGCGAGGCGAACTGGCCGCCGTCCTGCGGGCGCGCGTGGAAGCGGCCGACGATGGAGCGGATGAGACCGGCGCGGAACCAGGTGAAGACGGCGAGGTAGGCGACGACGAGACCGATCGCGGCAAGGCCGGGCCTCGCGACGACGTCATAGAGCGGCGCATGCGCACGGCCGACGACCTCGTCCACCGAGCCGCCGTCGTGGAGCCACGACAGGACGAGAGGCACCAGGGCGGCGAGGGCGTAGACCGGGATGGCGTAGAAGACGAGGTACTGCTTCGCTTGGAGGACGGCCAACGCGCGGCGCAGCAGCGTCGGTCCGGTCGCGTCCATGGTTGGGGAGTATACAACGCCGCCGACATCGGCCTGCGGCGCTCCGCGCGCAAGGACGCGGCTCGCGCACAGCGGCGTACAATGGAAGCATGCGCCTCCCCCGTCGCGTCCTCGTCTTCCTTGGCCTGAGCTGGGCGCTCGTCGCCCTGTACCCTGACCCCACGGTCCTCGTCGCCAGCGTCCGGAACCTCCTTGCGCCGCAGATCGAGCCCGACGCCGCGCGTTCTCTCGCCGCCACGCTGCCCGACGATCCGCGCGAGGTCGAACGTCGCGTGCTGGACGATGTCGTGCCGTACGGCTCTGACTGGGAGACCGCCGGTGTGCCGTGGAGCTTCCCGACCGCCGCGCAGGCCTTGCGGGCGGGGCGCGGCGACTGCGAGAGCCGCGCGCTCGTGCTTGCGAGCGTGCTCTCGGCCAAGGGGATCCCGAACGAGCTGCGCATGTCCCTCGACCACATCTGGGTCGACTACGCGGGCAAGGTGCCCACGGCGGCCGAGAACGACGCGCGCGTGCTCGCGGGAAGAGGAAGCGGCGGGTGGTTCGGACTCCGCTGGCCGGGCGACCTCGATCTGCGGCGGGAGCTGCGCTCTCAGGCGGCCATCTACTGGGACCCGATGCCGGCGGGGCGCAAGGTACTGCTGTTCGCCGGCCTTGTCTGGATCGTCCTGTGGAACATGCTCGCGGCAATGCTGACGCACCCGGGTACCGCCCAAGTGCGACGTCATACGCTGGGATCGGTGAAGGCGCCTACGCCGTCGAATGCCGGTGGACCATCTTGACGATGGCGACCGGAAGCAGGATGAAGGCGGCGAGCATGGCGACCCGAACGACCAGGAACACCGCGACGGCGAACCAGATCGCGATTTCGAGCAGGCTCACTACCAACCCCTTTCATTGATGTCCCGTCATGAAGGATAGCCGCCGTCTCCTCGTTCGCGCGATACCCCGCGGGTATGTTCGCGTGATGGTTCAAGTGTACACCCTAGGGTAATGGACCCACGGGTGACCCACGTCCACCGGTCCCCGCGGACACCGTCGCCGGTGTCCGCGGGTTGGTCGCCCCCGCGGCGCGGTGTAGCCTCACGGCCATGATGGGCCTCGACGATCGCATCCGCCGCGCCGCGCGTCGCGTCGCGACCGAGTGCGCCAACGTTCGCGCCGGTGAGCACGTGTACATCGAGGGGCGCCTCGACTCGATCGAGTACCTCGAGCTCGTCGCCTTCGAGTGCGAGCGGCTCGGCGCGACGGCGTTCGTCGCACCGCGCAGCGACGCCCTCGCGCATCGGCGCATGATCGAGCTTCCCGCCGGGCAGCTCGAACTCACCTCTCGCGTCCAGCTCGAGGCGGCGCGCGCCGCCGACGTCGTCATCGTCGTGCACATGGAACACGGCGACCCGATGCTCTTCGCGGACGTCGCTCCCGAGCAGCACGCCGCCGCGAGCACCTCGCGCAAGCCGCTCTTCGACCTCTTCTTCAGCGGCGGCCGCCGCTGGATCGGCACCGACTTCCCGACTCCCGCGCAGGCGGCGGCGTTCGGCCTCGACTTCACCGCGTTCAGCGACATGTTCTGGCGCAGCCTCGACGTCGACTACGCGGAGCTGCAACGCAAGGCCGACGCGCTGGTCGCCGCCCTCGAAGGCGTCGGCCACGTGCGCATCATGTCGCCGAAGGGGACAGACGTCACGCTGGGCATCGCCGGGCGGCCGCTCGACAAGGACGTCGGCGTCGTCGGCGGGGAGACGGACTTGTCCAACTTGCCAGCCGGCGAGGTCTGCCTCGCCCCGCTCGAGGATCAGGCCGAGGGCACGGTCGTCTTCGATCTCGCATTCTGGGACGGGCGCCGCGTCGAGGACCTCGAGGTGCGCTTCGAGGCGGGGCGCGCGAACCTGATCGGCGCGGCGCGTGAGTTCGAGTACGTGCAGCGCATCGTCGCCGCGTCGGGCGCCGGAGCGGACGTGATCGGCGAGCTCGGCATCGGCATCAACCCCGCTGTCGGCGCGCCGTGCGGCTACACGCTCACCGACGAGAAGATCCTCGGTACGGTGCACATCGCTCTGGGCGACAACGAGATGCTCGGCGGCGCCAACCCGTCGACCCTGCACTGGGACATGATGATCCTGCGGCCGACCCTTCTGGCCGGCGATCGGACGGTGCTGGCCGACGGGGAGTGGAAGCTCTGACGCGCACCGCGCGACGTCGATGGAGCGACCGCTCTGGCCCGTGGAAACGATTGATGAGGGAGACGCCGTCGTGAGCGAGGAGATCAGGACGCCGCGCGTGATCGACATGCGCAGTGACACGGTGACCAAGCCTGGCGCCGAGATGCGCCGCGCCATGGCCGAGGCCGAGGTGGGCGACGACGTCTTCGAGGACGACCCGACCGTCAACCGTCTGCAGGACTACACGGCGGAGCTTCTCGGCAAGGAGGCCGCGCTGTACTGCCCGTCGGGGACGATGACGAACCAGGTCGCGCTCCACACCTTGACGCAGCGCGGCGACGAGGTGTTCCTGCATGCGCAGGCGCACATACTGTTCTACGAGCAGGGCGGCGCGGCCGTGCTCAGCCAGCTGCAGCTGCGCTGCTTCGACTCCCCCGACGGCACGCTCGACCCCGAGGCCATGGAGGGCCTTGTCCACCACGACGACGATGTGCATTTCGCGCCGACGCGGGTGGTGTGCATCGAGGACACGCACAACCACTGTGGCGGCGTCGTCTACCCACTCGATCGCATCCAGGCCGCACGATCGTTCTGCGAGCGGCACGGCCTCAAGCTTCACCTGGACGGGGCGCGCATCTGGAACGCGCACGTGGCCAGCGGCGCGCCACTGAAGGACATCGCGACGCCGTGCGACACCGTCAGCGTGTGCTTGTCGAAGGGCCTCGGCGCGCCGATCGGCTCGCTTCTGGTCGGTGACGCGCCGACCATCGCCCTCGCCCGGCGCGCCCGCAAGCTCTACGGCGGCGGCATGCGCCAGGCGGGCATCATCGCCGCCGCCGGCCTCTACGCGCTCGAGCATCACATCGAGCGCATGGCCGACGACCACCGCCGCATCCGCGGCATGGCCGAACGGCTCGCCACGGTCCCGGGCCTCGAGGTCGACCTCGACAAGGTCCAGACCAACATGGTCTATGCGGGCACGCGCGGCACCGGGCGCAAGGCCGCCGAGATCGTGCCACTGCTCGCCGCCGAGGGTCTCCGGGCGCTCGACGAGGGCGTCTGGACGCTACGGTTCGTCGCCCACCTTTGCCTCGACGACGCCGACGTCGAAGAGGCGACGGCGGTCGTCGAGCGCGTGGTCGAACGACTGGACTGACGGAACGAGACTGGCGCCGGCCCGGGCCTCACGGCCCGGGCCGGCGCCCGTCGTCACTCCGGCGATGCGACGTGGGGCGCCGCCGCCGGCGTCTCTTTGGGACGCTGCCTACTTCGTCTTCTTGGCGGCCGGCTTCGTCGCTTTGACCGGCTTGCTGCCGGGACGCAGCGCCATGTTGTGGTAGACCTGCGCCATGTCCTCGGCCGTGAACTTGCGCGGATTGTTCGCCCAGAGCCGCCCCTGCGTCAGAGCGCCCTCCACCAGGTCGGGGATCGCCGACTCGGGGATGTTCACGTCGCTCAAGTATTGCGGCACGTTGAGGTCGACGGCCAGCTGACGGAGGGCGGCGATGGTCTTGTCGGCCGCCTCACGGTCGCTGAGGCCTTCCGTGCTTTCGCCCATGGCCTCACCGATCTCCCGGAACCACTGCAGGCACGAGAGCATGTTGTATTCCATGACCCACGGGAGCATGAGGGTGTTGGCGACGCCGTGCGGGACGTGGAACATGCCGCCGATCGGATACGAGAGGGCGTGGACGGCGCCGACGCCGGCGTTGCCGAAGGCGATCCCCCCAAGCAAAGACCCCATGGCCATGTTGTGGCGCGCCCAGGCGTTGGTGCCGTCGTACGTGGCCGCGCGGATGCTCTTGGAGATGAGCTTGATGCCCTCGTAGGCGAGCGGGTCGGTGTGCATCGTCGCGTTCACCGACGTGTACGCCTCGATGCAGTGGATGAGGGCGTCCATGCCGGACGCGGCGGTGACGTTCGCCGGACAGCTCCACGTGAGGACCGGGTCGACGAGGGCGATGTTCGGGATGAGGTAGCCGCTGACCACGCCCTGCTTCACGTTGAGCTTCTCGTTGGCGAAGATGGCGATCGCCGTGACCTCAGAGCCGGTGCCCGCCGTGGTCGGCACGGCGATGATGGGTAGGCCCTTCTTCGGGACTTGATCGACGCCGACGAAGTCCTCGACCTTCTTGCCGCTGCCAACGAGCACAGCGACCATCTTGGCGACGTCGATCGCCGAGCCGCCGCCGAAGCCGACGACGAAGTCGTAGCCGCCCTTCTCGGCGAACTTGACGATCGCGTCGACGCTGCCCATCGGCGGCTCGGGGACGGCCTTGTCGTAGACACCGACCTTGAGACCCGCGGCGCGCAGCGGATGCTCGACGCTGGCAACACTGCCCGTGCAGGCCACACCGGGGTCGGTGATGATGAGCACCCTGTGGGCGCCGAGCTTCTTCGCCTCTTCGCCGATCTTGGCCACGGCGCCGTTGCCGGTGATAAGCGTCTTGGGGGCGCGGTGGACGCGGGCGCGGATGTCCATGCCCTGCTCGCCGCGCTCGCGTGCGCTGGCGCCGCCGGTGTCGTCGCTGGTGCGCGGCACGCCGGTTGGTCTGTCAGCCATGACTCCTCCTGAACGGGTAGTTGATCGCGTGTCTCAGCGCGGGAGGCGGCCGGGCCCGTAGAGGGCGGCCGCCTCATCGCGGATCTGGTCGTGGAACGCGGGGTCGGCCACGTGGAGCAACTCCTCGGCGCGCTCGCGCAGTCCCTTGCCGCGCAGGTGGGCGATGCCGTGCTCGGTGACCACATAGTCGACGTCGGCTCTCATGGTCGTCACGGCCGTGCCCGGGGCCAGCGCCGCGACGATGCGCGACACGGTGCCCTTCTTCGCCGTTGACGGCAAGGCGATGATCGCCTTGCCGTCGCGGCTGCGGGCGGCGCCGCGCACGAAGTCGACCTGGCCGCCGATACCGGTGAACTGCATCGGCCCCATGGCGTCGGCGACGACCTGGCCCATGAGGTCAACCTGGATGGCGGAGTTGATCGCCACGACGCGGTCGTTCTGGCCGATGACGAAGGGGTCGTTCACGTAGTTGACCGGGAACATGTTGACGGCCGGGTTGTCGTCGACGAAGTCGTAGAGCCGCCGCGTGCCCATGAGGAAGGTGGCCGCCATCTTGTCGCGGTTGATCGTCTTGTTGCGGTTGGTGATGACCCCCTCGTTGTAGAGGTCGACGACGCCCTCGCTGAACATCTCACTGTGGATGCCGAGGTCGTTCTTCTGGTGGAGGAAGAGCAGCACCGCGTCCGGGATGCCGCCGATGCCGAGCTGCAGACAGGAGCCGTCCTCGACGAGGCTGGCGATGTGCTTGCCGATGGCCTCCTCGACGAGGCCGATCTTGGGCGGCTGCAGCTCGATGACCGCCTGCTCGCTCTCGACGATGAAGTCGATCTCGGAGACGTGGATGAACGAGTCGCCGTGGGTGCGCGGCATGTTCGGGTTGACCTGGGCGACGACCGTCTTGGCGACCTGGGCCGCCGGCTTGGTGTAGTCGACCGAGACGCCGAACGAGCAGAAGCCGTGCTTGTCCGGTGGCGACACGTGGATGAGGGCGACGTCCGGCGGCAGGTAGCCTTCGCAGAAGAGCTTGGGGATCTCGCTGAAGAACACGGGGATGTAGTCGCCACGCCCCTCGTTGACGGCCTCTCGGGTGCTGGCGCCGACGAACAGCGACTTGTGGAAGAATGAGTCGGCGTGCTCCGGACGCGCGTACTCACCCTTGCCCATGGCCACCATGTGGTTGATCTCGACGCGCTCGAGCTCGGGGGCGCGGGCGACGAGGGCATCGACCAGCTCGAGCGGCTCGCCGCAGGCGTGGGCGAACACGACGCGGTCGCCGGACTTGACCACCTGCATCGCCTTCTCGGGCGAGACGACCTTCTTGGCGTAGTCGGACTTCCAGTCCATCCCATCACTCCTTGAGCTTGTCGATGACCGCCGCGGCGATGTCCTGCGCCGGCGTCGGGACCCCGTCCACGTGGGCGCCGGCGACGACGACCGCGGGGCCGCCTGTGGAAAGCTGGTGGTCTGAGGCGCACGCCCGCGGGCAGCCGGAGAGGTACAAGGCGACGCCGGAGCGTGCGAAGGTCGGCGCAGCCTCGAGCTCGCCGGCGACGGCGCCACGGTCGATCTGGGGATTGCAGCCGCCGCAGTAGACGACGAGAGGGCCGGCGGCATCGGCCGCCGGCCGCGCGTCGTCACTGGCCCGGCGCACGCCGGACGCGTCGCTGTCCGCGGTACCGGTCACGCCACGGCGACGGCCGCGGGCTTCTTGACCGCGGCCTTCTCCCACGGCTTGCCCACCTGGGCGAGCGCCTTGGCGAGCTCCTTCTTGTGGTCGAGGTTCGACTGCCGGGCGATCATGATGCGCTGGGCCTGCGGCGAACCGGCGCCGTGCATCGACTCGGTGCGGTAGCCGACGGCGGCGGTGCCGAGCGTGAGGTTCTCGAT
>Ga0315289_10003032_pt1 | contig 25557 bp, 21 predicted proteins | sample YL17G11_40_MG_FD_203452 | JGI IMG/M metagenome (GOLD analysis project Ga0315289, IMG submission 203452) | Sediment microbial communities from Yellowstone Lake, YNP, Wyoming, USA - YL17G11_40 | ecosystem: Environmental > Aquatic > Freshwater > Lake > Sediment | place: USA: Wyoming | collected...
CAGGGAACATAAGCGAGCGTGGAACCCTTCTCTATCTTGACCTGCAATCAGGTTTGTTCCCGCATGATACGTTGCAAATCTCGCTCGATTTTGATCTCAAAGTCCCGCCGACACTGACCCGCTTTGGATATGACCGTCTTGGAAATTACGTTGTCTCCCACTGGTTTCCCATCCTGTGCGGCTATCAAGACGGTCGACTCGTCGACAACGAATTCCATGCCAACAGCGAGTTCTTCTCCAACTTCTCGTCCTATGATGTTCTGCTTTCGATACCGCGGGGCTTTAAGATCACTTCTACCGGCGAGCTGACGATGGCTGCAGAGGGCGATTCGACAGCTACCTGGCAGGCCCATGCCGACAGCGTTATCGATTTCGCGTTCGCCTGCGGGCCAGCATTTGAAGAGTTCGAGAGCGACACGCTCGGCGTCAAAATCCGATATCTTGTCAGAAAAGAAAACGTCAAACTTAGAAATCAAGTCGATGATATGGTGAAGCTTTCGCTGGGGTATTTTTCCGAAGTGCTTTTCAAGTATCCTTACCACACGTTTACCGTAGTCGATGCCCCCATCGGGGCGGGCGGCATCGAGCTTCCGGGAATGATAGTTTTGCCGCTATCTCCGAGCGCCCCGGGTGCTGTCAGGCGGGCGATGCAAAACATTACCATAGTTCACGAGACGGCACACCAGTGGTTTTATGCCTGTGTCGCCAGCAACGAGGCCGAGGAGCCCTGGCTCGACGAAGGTCTGGCGACATACCTTTCGTCGAGATTCACGGCGATGCATGGCGATACCCTGTCGCAGTTCAGTTTTTTCGGTTACGCAATCGACATTAACGAAATTGAAAGGACAATGGCGCTGGCGGCCAGGGCGGAGTATCCGATAGGACTCAAGAGCTGGGATTACCCCGATATGTTTTCTTACAACGTCGCCGTCTACGAACGCGGGATCCTGGTCTTGCAAGCATTGGAGAATTTGATGGGAACCGCCAAGTTCGATAGCGCTATGATGTCATATGCTCGTGCCTACCGTTTCGGCCATCCCAACGCCTCCGATTTCAAAAGCATCATGTCAAGAGCATCCGGGAAAAACCTTGATTCCTTCTTCGAGCAGTTTGTCGAAGGCACATCCCGAGTCGATTTCAGCATCAGGGCGCTGGAATTTAGGCCGCGCGGCCTCGGCGGCCGGTACGAGGTCAGTGTCGTCTTAGGGAGAGAGCTCGAAGGAGTCCTACCGCAGAAAGTGACTTTGCTGTTGGATGACAAGTCCAGGATCGATACCACGTGGGATGGAGTTTCGCGGACCGCCGTTTTCAAGTTCGAATCGGCGTCCAAACCTCTGGCCGCCATCCTGAACGATGACGCCGAATACTCGCTCGATGAAAACCGATCCAACAACTCATTTTACGTGAAGTCGTTCGGCTCGCGGCTTCTGTCATTCGAATGGGATTTTATATTCCTGAAGGAGTTTTTCCTGTCTCTCCTGTTATGATGAGGATTCTCAAAAACCGCTTCGTCGCAGCCTCACTGCTATTCCTCTTGATTGACCTCGTGGGGGCATTCGCGCTTCTGGCTCCAATTCTGGTGATGATGAGAAACAAGCTCGACAGATCGGCTCTTGCCCTCTTGCTCTGGCCGACGATCTCGTTCAAGGTTATTGCCGATATCTTCATCAACGAGCCCCAGGTATTAGCCATGGAAGTTGTCTCGGCGTTAATGATTTTCGTGCTCTTCATGCTCCTCAAGACCTTCTTCGCCGGGGGTATTTACCAGATCATCGTCGGCTCCAAAGACATCAGGACAGAATCCGGCCTATTTGGCACTTTACTCTCGCGTTCCGCCGGTCTCTGGCCCGGGTTTGTGAAAGCCGCAATTTTCGCCATTCCCATATATCTGGTGGCGGTGTTCTTAGGGCTTACATTCGCCAGGCTTGCCGCCGGCCTGGGGACTTTCACCGGCATCTCTGTCTTCCTGTTTTTCATGCTGATTGCCTCGACATACCTGCAGCTGATAAGGACCGGCATGATCGCGGCCGGCGATAATTCCGTCGTTAACGCCGTTCGGGGCTCGAGGACGGCGATTGCCCGCAACGCTTTGAGGATCCTGGCGGGGAATGTCTCCGTGACCCTGGCCGGACTAATCGCGGCCTATTTTATCTGGCTGCTGCTCACTGGCGTGCGAAAATACGATTGGAGTCCGCTGTCGGCCGCCTCCTCCATTTTCCTGCAACAGGTGTTCGTCCTGATTATCTGCTTTACGCAGTCGCTGCGGATAAATTTCAATTACTCCATATTAAAACGAGGTGTTAACGATGCTGTGGGAGGAACTCAACTGGACCGAGTTTGAAAAGCTCGTTCCCCAAAAATACGATACCGCCATTCTGCCGGTCGGGACAATAGAAGCCCACGGGGTGGCGCCGCTGGGGACCGATAACATGATCCCGGTGGAAATGGCGCGCCGCCTGGCGCCGGATTTGAACGCCATTATCGCCCCGACCATAAACTATGGCATAACCAGGACCCTCCTGGCTTATCCGGGGTCGTTGTCGGTCGCGGCGGAGACCTTCGAGCAGTATGTGAGCGAGGTTATGTTCTCAATCGCCGATTGGAAATTCAAGAAGCTGGTGGTTTTAAACGGGCATGGGGGGCACCTGGAACAGCTTGCTCGGGCGGCCCGCCAGGTCTGGCAGGCCAAGCGGATTAAGATCGCCGTCGTCCACTGGTGGACCTGCTGCGATGATATTGTCGAGCGCATCTACGGCCGCCAGGGAGGCCACGCCGCCACCGACGAAAACGCCGCCATCCAGGCCTTCAGACCCGACCTGATTCACAAGGAGCTTTACTCCGACCAGATGGTCTATAATCAGCCTCAAGGGTTCGCGGTTTATCCCAATCCCGGCACGATCCTGGCATATAAACAAAATGCCGGGTATCTGGATTTCGACCAAAAGAAAGCCGAGGAATATCTCGAGGCCGCTGTTGAACGAATCAAGACCCACATTCTGGAGATATTCAAGCGCTGGGAACGGCTATGAAATGTGCAGAAGAATCGGCTCCGGCACAATAATTGTGCTTGGGACTCTACAGCCTCGTCTGCATTTAATTAAGCCAACCAGAGACGTATTATGCTTTTGAAGCGTATAATTCCATGGGGCATACAGTTTGCATATCTATCCTTAAGCACGATTGTTCATTGAAAACTGAATCGAGTTAAATCAATTGACAGCCTTTGGGGTTTTTGTTAGAATCGCTTCATGATCCGGAATCTGGCACTGGCGCTGTTGGCAATTTCTCTCCCGGCATTCGCCCAGAAAGAGACACCCGACGACGCCAGGTACGCCAATGTCGCGATTCCCCGGACACAACTCCGCTGGATCATCGATACGCCTACTGCAGGCATGCTTCCGCGAGGCTCGTTCGATCTCGATATGAGGACCTTTTCGGATGGCGGGCTTCAGGCGGCGCTCGGCATTGGGCTGATGAACCGCTTCGCGGTCGGGCTGGCTTATGGCGCCTCCTCGGTCTTGTCCGATACTACTCCCAATTGGAATCCAAGGCTGGAATTCCAATTGAAGTTTCGGCTGCTCGAGGAAGGTCGTGGCCTGCCGGCAATTGTGGTCGGCTACAGCTCCCAGGGTTTTGGGCGATTCGATGACGGTAAGAATCGCTACCAGGTGAAATCAGAGGGTTTCTATCTCAGCTTCTCGAAGAACTTCAACTTCTATTCAAATCCTGCGGGATGGCACTGGGGAGCCAACTACAGCCTCGAAAACGACGTCGACCGCGACCCCTCGGTTTTCATCGGCTTCAACTCCGAGCTGGGAGAGGATATGATGTATCTGGCCGAGTATGATTTCGCCTTGAATGACAACCGCTCGGACGGTGTCTATGGTCGGGGGCGGGGATTCCTGAACATGGGATTGGTCTGGTACTTGACCGATGGGCTGTCGCTGGAACTCGATTTGAAAAATCTCCTGCGAAACCGCAGGGACGCCGATGCCATCGATCGCGAGGCGCGCCTGGTTTACGTGGAGTACTTTTATTGACGAGGAGCGGTTATGAAAAGGTCTTTGGTGACCGCCCTGGTGGCGGTTTTTTTATCGATTGCAGTTAGTGGCTGCTACACAAAGCTGAAGAGCCCCGGGCCCAGAACCGGGGAAACATATTATTATGACGATTACGATTATTGGTACAGCAGCCCCTACTTTTATCACTACGGTTGGTATTCGCCGTACTTCTACGGATATCCATCGTACTATGGCTATTTCTACGCGCCCTGGTGGTATGATCCCTGGTATTACTACGGCGACGGGGGCTATTACGACGGCCGCACGCCATCGAGGAAAGAGATCAGACGTCGAAATCCGGGCGATGATCTGCCGCCGGTGCCTGGAGGCTCTTATTCCCCGTCACCTCCGAGCCAGGGAAGCGGGTCGTCATCGCAGCCACCGGCGTCGGGGGATAAGCAGCGCCAAGGGAATGACAACGGAAACTCATCGGGCAAAGCCACCAGAGGGCGGCGTTAAGGGAGAATGAATCATGATGAAGGTGGGAAAACTGACTTCGTGGTTAACGCTGCTGGCGAGCGCGCTTTTTATGTTTCATCCCGCGGCCGCACAGCAGCTTCTTGATCCTTTGATTGTTTACGAGCCCGCCACCGAAAACCAGGTCCTTCCCGGAGCTCGTGCCTCGGGCATGGGTGGCGCCCAGGTTGCGGCCGGTGATGACGGTTCAGTTATCTGGTACAATCCCGCCTTGATGACCCGGATAAAAAGCACCGAATTCTCTGGCACTTTGACCCATCAAAGATTCGCCAACAACACGGCTATGTCTTTCGGCTCTGTGCCGGAGGCCAGGGTCAACAACACCTCGCTGGGGGGTCTCTGGGCGATGTTTTCCGTGCCTGTAGAGCGCGGCGGCCTGACATTGGGGCTGGCGGTTAATCGCGTCAGGAGCTTCGACAGGATATTCAGGTATACAACAGGAATCGGTCCCGGCATGTCGAATGGAGGCGAGGATGAGAGCGGCAGTCTCTGGGCCTGGTCATTGGGTGGGGCGATCGAGCTCTCTCCCAGGTCGTCGCTGGGGCTCTCGCTCGATATTCTTGACGGTCATGATGATTATTCATACTTCTATGATTCGCCGTACCCTTCCGGTTTCCAGGAAGAGAACAATATCAACGATGAGTATACCGGCGTTTCCGGTAAAATCGGCGTCGCCTACGCGGCGACTAACTGGCTGAATCTCGGCGCCGTTATCGGCTTGCCGGCTTCGATTTCCATCGACCAGACATCCGATTACTATAGCTATTCTGACAGCGGTTCCTCTGAGGATCATGGCGCCGCTTCATATCGATATACTCTGCCTTTCTGGGTCGGCGCCGGGGCTGCGGCGACATATCGAGATTTTACGTTCGCAGGCGATATCAGCTACGTCGACTACACGCAGCTTGAGTACTGGCGGGGAATTCAGGACATCTCGCGCGCCAACATGACAGTCAAGCAATATTACAACGATGCTCTCAATCTTCATCTTGGCGCCGAGTACACTATCCGCCCGGCCGATATCCGGCTGCGCGCCGGCTACTATCGACAGCCGATACCCTTCAACGGGTTTCCGGTCGAAAAACAGCCTAATTTCTTCACCTTCGGGGCCGGCTTTCTGATCGATAAAACTGTCAATCTTGATCTGGCGCTTCTAACCGGAAGCTGGGAACGCCGGGACCCAACCATAGGCAGCTCCGAAAACTACAACGCCCAGAGATTCCTGGCCACGATCTCGTATAGGATCAAATAGAAGAGAGCGAGAATTGCGATTTTTCGGCCGAGGTCATCATGACCTCGGCTCTTTTTCTACTTACGGCGTCACGTAGTCGGGGCTGCGAGGAAACTCCACGCAATCTTTGATAGATTGGGCCTGCATGACAAACTGAATCAGGCGCTCGAATCCGATGCCGCAGCCGGCGGAGCAGGTGTCATCATCAATGATAGTCTCGAAATACCATTCAAATTCCTTGTCCGGGTCGATTCCAGCTTGCTTTATATGCTCGTACATTAATGATTCCCTGAATTGCTTGCGAATCAGGTCCGGGTTCCCCACCCGCACGGCGCCGCCGACCGTCTCCCCGACTCCCGGCAGCAGGAGGTCACAGCATTCGGTGACCTCCGAATCGGCCCTTGCCATGGAGAAGAACTTTATGACGCCGCCTTGCTTCGGGCGAGGGTCGGCCGGGTATTTCGTTAGGAACAGGGGAGAACCGCCCGTAAGGCTGACAAGAATCTGCTCGTCATGGCTGGAGAGGTCCTCGCCATACCCTATGGTGACACCATGACTTCTAAGAATTTCGATGGCATCTCTGTAGGACAGCCTTGAAAAGGGCCTTTCGAGATAATCCCGCAGGTTTTGCCTGTAGCCATTCCCTTCTTTTCTGAGAACCGTTTCAAAGCAGTATTTGAACAAAGATTCCAGTTGATCCATGAGCCCATCGAGCTTGAAGTCGCGCCCCTCGAATTCCACGAGCGTGAATTCCCAGAGATGGCGCGTCGTAACCTGGCGCTCATAGCGAAATGATTTCCCGATGGTATAGACCCGATTGTGCGCCAGGGTCATCGGCTCCAAGTGGAGCTGGGCGGTTTGTCTCAAGAATACGCGCCGGGGATTCCCCAGTTCGTCCACCATCTCCACGGAGATGGCGTTGGGAAACCACTCGCATGAGCCGGTCGCCCCCGTTAAAGTGGGCGGTATGACTTCCAGATAGTTATTGGCTTCGAACCAGTCTCTCATGGCCGCCAGAACCGTGGCGCGAATGATGGTCAGCTCCTTGAGTTGACCGTTAAGGACGTTCAAGTGCCTCATTATTCCTCCTCTTTTATCGTTGTGGTTTGGGGAACCGTTAAGAAGCCCGGGCAAAAAAAATCCCCGACGATTTCGCCGGGGACGAAAGCACCTTGCCCTGAGCCGGGCAAGGCCATCGGATCCATAGCCAATTTGACGAGCACTTCGACAGGAGTTTCGCGGCGCTCCCGCAACGGAATCGCGCGGCCACAAAAAAGCCCCGATCCCGCCTTCTGCGGGACCGGGGCAATAAGCCTGGCATTTATTTGCGAAGTGATCGGAAATTCTCTCTTGATCTTGCTCTCCCTATCGCGCCGCGCGCGTTTTCTTCTGGCCATCGTCTCCAGTTCTCTTAGACATGGCCCAAAAAATTTCGCAAATAATATGAGTTGCTGGAAAATTGTCAAGAGTATTTTTCAGGCATTCTAATATTTTTTTCAAGCCGCAGGATCCCCCAGAATGCTACTTTCGGCTGGTCTCGGCCGGGGAAAGATGATATTCTTTCGACTGTGAAGCAAGAGGCGCCCATAAAATCATCCATTATAAATGCCCTCATCCCGGTTGTCGTTTTTGTGGGGCTGAGAACCTTGAATTTTACATTGGTCGATCCCGGCTGGTCGGACACGCATCTCTATAAATTCTTTGCCGACAGCATCCTGGCCGGACAGCAACCTTATAAGGATTTCCAGGTCGAATATCCACCGCTGACCCTCGTTTTTTTTCTGGTCCCCGGCCTTATTGCCAGATTTACCGGCGGTTTTCTCACGGCCTATCGAGTCGAGATGGCGCTATTTGATATCGGCTGTCTTCTCCTTTTGGCCCCTCTGGCCAAAAAAGTCTTCAATGCCAGCTGGCGAAGACTTCTCTTGGCGCAGATTCTATATATTCTTCTGACAACCGTATCGTTTCAGCTTCTTTACGACAGGTTCGATATCGCAGTCGCGTTTCTCATACTGCTAGCGACTTATTTTGCGCTCGTTAAAAATCGTTGGCTGGCAGCCTATGTTGTCCTATGGTTGGCAGTTCTCTTGAAGCTGTTTCCGATTCTCCTCTTGCCGCTGTTTCTTGCGGTTCATTTGAGAACGACTAAAGTCAGGAATACTGTCATAAACATATTCGGCAGCGGCCTCCTTATTGCCATGGCTATGGCTTTGGGAATCACTTTATGGGCGGGCGATTGGTCGTCGGTGTTCACGTATCACGGGCAGCGGGGTATCCAGATCGAGTCTCTCTATGCAACCCTGGCCATGATAGCGCATTTTGTCGGTTTGCGGGCGCGGGTCACCCATGAATATGGCGCCTACCAGATTTCCAATTCTTTTACGCCGCTCTTTTCACGGGCCGCGCCTTTTATCATGGTGCTTTCACTTGTGGCTATTTATTTCTCTTTTTGGAATGCGGTTCGAAAATCGAAAGAGCCTTCCGTCGTCATGATTGCCTTTAGCTGGTCGATCACGACCTCGCTTCTGGCGTTTATGGTGTTCAACAAGGTGCTTTCGCCTCAATTTCTGCTCTGGCTATACCCGCTGGCCGCGATTATCTCGGCAGGAATGCGTCGGCCCGCATTCTGGGTTACGTTCTGGCTGTTGACGGCTGCGGCCAGTACCATGATCTTTCCGTATCACTATCTGGAATTAATTGAACTTCGGCCCCTGGCCATATTATTACTGGCGGCTCGCAATCTATTACTTGTAGCCCTTGCATATCTGTCGTTCAGACATATGATCATGCCCGCGGCAGCAAGCGCACAAACCTGATAACCGTTTGAATCCCCAGGCGAAATTAGGGTCGCTCATCGAACCGCCGCGATGCCAAGTTATTCCAGGGCCTCATGATTTCCGATTGGTCATAGCTGCGGCCGATTCTCGGCTCAGTTGGAAGAGACGGAATGGCCGAGACAAGGAGCGGACGCGGCATAAGAGGCAGCAGTTTTCCACTAAAAAATGCCTTGACAGCGCATTTATTCCTCTCTATAATCGGCTTGCATCCGTCAGTCTCCGTCAAACAAGTAACAAGGAGGAGTAGCATGTCAAGAACCTTGATCATGCTTTTGGTGGCCTCGGTTCTTTTGATCCCGCTGGGCATTTATCTGTCGGCACAAGAGCCGTGCAAGGAGGAATCGGTCGAAGCCCTCATAGACAATAACTGCGGGGGCGGGGCAAGCAAATGGATCGCGGTCAAGAACGAACCCACTGTCTGCCAGATAATCTGCCTGGCGCAGGACCCCGAGAACCCGGAAAAAGAATGCGGCATAAATCCTTCCTGGATCGGGGGGACGGTTTACGCCGAAGAGGGAGCGGAGTACGGCTTCAATTTCGATCCTTCCACGGTGGTGATAGCCGAGATAACCGCAGAGGGCTTGCAGACCAACATCTGCCAGATAGCCGACAACCCCAAAGCATACGATGGCGCTTTGTGGTATATCCCATACGACCTTCGTGAAATAAGATAGTCGATTCGGCCGCCAAGGGTTTTGTTGCCGTCGGGTCGCTTGGCCCGGCGGCTTCTTGTCAGCCAGCGGCTAGAATTCGGAGTTCCGGCGGCTGTGGACGCAGAAACCGGACATTATTATTTTGGGGCCAAGGCTGCCAACTCTTTCTCGCGATTGTGTCTGGTCTCTTTTCCCCACGAGGCGTCAGAACCTGGGACTCGACCTGCATTTTCTTCTCTATACTTGCCGTAGTGTCATGGCAGATTGAGAGTCAGCCCCGCGAATATTTGCTGAAACTTGACCGCTTCGCCGCTGGCCTGAATTTGACTGTATCTGAACTCGGCGAACGGCGTCAGGGGAAACATCGGTATATTAAGCTCCAATCCCCCTTTGACATGGTAACCGACCTTGGTTTCATCTGATGGCAGGACGACCATCACCGAGCCGCTGCTAATGGAATACGCGGAACGGTAAAGCCCGAGTCCGGCTCCGATATAAGGGCCGAGGGGTCCAACGGGTATTGACTTTCGGACGCTTGCAGTCGCGGAGAATATCGAGTAGGTCAGATCGATATCCTGATAAACAGTTTGCTTCTTCCAGGCATAATCCAGGCTGCCGTCGAGATCGATTATACGCAGGGTGCCGACCTTGACATGAACCCCGATGCCTGTCATGTTTTTCGAGAGCGAAAAGTCGGTGAAACTCTGAAAGGCATCCTTGACACTCTGTTCCAGGGTCTTATTGTTGTACCCGGAGACGATGCCACCGTGGACACCAAAACCCAGCCCGGTTATTCCAGCATAGGCAGCCGGGCAGAGCCACAAGAGCATTGAAACTACCAAAGCCTTCTTCAACATACCTCCTCCTTCGATTCCTTAATCATGTGAGACAGCATTGCATTTCGAAATGGCGACTATTCGTCCTTTCGACATTCTGATAGCGATCCCCAGAGCCTGCTGCTTATTCCAGTATACGGCTCGATCGACAAGTCCTCAAGCATTTAATTGAACCTCATGATGGCTCACTTCTCCAATACAATGTCGACATTTTCTCGAGCAGCCATTACATGGCCACCCGAAATAATGTCATCCAAACCCCAGGGACATTAAGGTTTCTGAAATCAAGGAGAACACCAGCCCTTTTGTGGCTACAAAGACGAGGGGGGACATCCCGTAAAGTTGGCTGCCCCATGCTGCCAGATTTATCCCACAAATCGGGCTTGGTTATCCTATAACGAATTGACCTCTGGGAAGAAAAGCTGGGGGACAGGGATTTGAACCCCGATACTCAGATCCAGAGTCTGAAGTCCTACCATTGGACGATCCCCCAAGAACGTCAAAAAGAATGTCTTTTGATAAGCTGTGCAACATAAAGGGGGGAAATGCGTCGCATCAGACCTTCAAAAGACACTCGTAATCTACATAACAAATTCACCTGTTCCTGTCAAGAACTATTTTTGAGTCCCGCCAGGTTTTTTTCCAAAAAATCAATGGCGCGTTTTAACCTGGTGATGCACTCGTTGCGCTCCAATACCTCCATCATTTCGAAAAGGCCGGGGCCGGTGGTCATGCCCGAAAGGGCCAGCCGCACCGGGTGGATAAGCTCGGCGGGCTTGATTTTCAGCATCTCTGATAGCTCCCGTAGCTTCCTTTCCAGGGCGCCGGCGGTAAAGTCGTGAGAGATTTCCCAAGCTTCCAATTCAGCGACCCATCTTTCCAGCCGGTCCCTTGCGCCGACAGCACTGAAATACTTCTCCACACCTTTGGGATCATATTTGAACTCATTTGTGAAGAAGAAGAATCCCAGGTCGGCGAAATCGGTCAGAACGTGGCAGCGAACCTTCATTATCCGGACGAATCCAAGCATCCAATTCCAACGGGTACTTATCCAGAGGTTGGTGGTCAGGCCCCGCTCGACCAGGAAGGGACGGATCAGGTCGACCAGCCTGTTGTCATCGCTCATCCTGATGTACTCGCCGTTCATCCAGCGCAGCTTAGTCATGTCGAAAACGGCGTTGGTGGGGTTGATCTGCTCGATGGAGAATGAGTCGATCATCTCATCCAGCGTCATGATTTCCCGATCGCTGCCCGGCGACCATCCCAGAAGCGCTATGAAATTGACCACGGCTTCCCTGAGGAACCCCAATTTCTCATAATCGGTGACGGCGGCGGCGCCATGTCGTTTGGACATTTTGGAGCGGGTCTCGTCAAGGATAAGAGGCAGATGGGCAAACTGGGGCGGTTCCACCCCCAGGGCTTTATAGATGAGTATCTGCCTATAGGTATTAGCCACGTGATCGTTGCCGCGGATGACGTGCGATATTTGCATTTCGTGGTCATCAATTACGACCGCGAAATTGTAAATCGGCCTGCCATCGGAGCGGGCTATGATAAAGTCATCGATCTCGCTATTGGTCTTAGAGAGGTCACCGAGGATCAGGTCATGGAAGAACGTGGTACCATCGGGTATAAGCAGGCGGACGGCGGCAGGGGCTCCGGTTTTCAATAGGTCCGCTTTGTCGTGGTCGGGCAAGCTCAGGCAATGGCGGTCGTAGCGATAATCGGCTTTGCGGGCCCGGGCGTCATCCTGCATGGCTTTGAGCCGCTCCGGGGAACACCAGCAACGATAGGCTTTGCCGGATTCCAGCAAGCGACCAATGTGTTGGCGATACAACTCCATTCGTTGCGACTGATAAATCGGAGGTTCATCCCAATCGAGGCCGAGCCACTTGAGGGACGAGAAAATGACGTCCACCATCTCCCTGGAGGAACGTTCAACGTCGGTATCCTCGATACGAAGAAGAAATTTTCCCTTGTTGTGGCGGGCGAAAAGCCAGTTGAAGAGGGCAGCCCTGGCAGTCCCAATGTGCAGGTAGCCGGATGGCGACGGCGCTATGCGGACTCTAATCTCTGGCATTTAACTCCTCAACTGACAGCATAATATCATATTAGACGACGTCATGCGATAGATGGCCATAAAACAGCCGGACATTTCCGAAACTAATAACATAACACCTTTCTTGTCAAATAATATACCTATCATCGAATTGCAAAATGTCGTATTTTTTGGGAGAATCTCCGGGCATGAGCATCGTATAATTAAATGCCGGCTCGGAGACTTTCGGGATTGTCCCGGCAAGTTCGTTAGCCGACGCTAAAAGAGATTGAAGGAGTTTACTCATGCTAAAGGCGCTCGATGAACAACTCAGAATGCTCGCCAATTCGGCCACCGATAACTTCAAAGAAGTCATCGCCATTCGTTTCAACGGGAAGGTCACCGACGATCAGGTCAAGACGCTTAAAGAGTTCATATTCTTAATGCCGCCGGTCCTCAAACAGCTTCGAGTATACTGGAACAACCCCGTCAGCCCTCATGAAGCCAAGCGCTTGGCCGGTTTGATCTTAACCTATGTTTTCAATCCCAACGATTTTCTGTCTTATGAGACGTACGGCCTCTTTGGGTATCTTGACGACGCTTACCTCGTGGTGTCATCCTTTCTTAAAATAGAAGATGCTTTCCCGCGCAATTGGAATCAAAGAAAGCCCGAGGAGATTGAGCTTGTGCAAAGGGCCAGGAAGCTAATTGAAGCTCCCAGGTTCGTGATTCCTGAAGTCACGGCCAAGATTGATAAGATGGTCAGCGCGGTCCTAAAAGGCGATGCCAACGGTTTTGGGGATTCCACTTTTTAATATGTCTGCCGAATAGCGGGAGAAAACAGCCGTGCCCCAGCCTGCAAAAACGGACAAGCAGATTAAGCGAGGGACAGCCAGCGAGCAACGATGATTCCGGGCAGGATCGGACCGGATCTTCTTCGCGTCACGAGCGATCGCCCGCCCTCTGCCAATGACATACAGCCGGATGGATGATAGAATCCATCCGGCTGTTTGAGTTTCAAGCCAATGTCGGTTGAGATCCTTAAGCGCTCGGCCGGATATTCTGATTCATTCTGAACAAGTTCTTGGGGTCATACTTCTTCTTTAACGCCACCAATCTTTCGTAGTTTGGCCCATAGGCGGCCTTGACCCGATCGGTCTCCTCTTCGGTCATGAAGTTGACATAGACTCCACCCGTAGCATAAGGGGCCGATTCTTTGAAAAGAGCCCTGGCCCAGCTGATGCATTTGTTGTCATCGGAGGCGTTTTCCCAGCGGGCATGCACGTTGAGCACGAAATCGGCATCGCGATGCGAATAAGCCATCTCGTCGACCGCCTTTCGTCCAGCTGCACCGCCAAGAAGCCCATAGAATATCTCGCACTGGGGGGATGGGAGATTTGACGCGTATTTTACGGCTATATCGATGACTTCGTCCTTGAGTTGCCTGAAATTGTGCGATTTCCAGTAATTCCTGGCACCAGGTGCAAGCAAGGGATCGAAAGTCGTCTGCCAGGCCGTGAAAGGCTGGACGCCGATGAACTCGCCCAGCAAGGTGCCAAAATGCCGCACCGGCTCGATTGTTCTCTTGCCCTCCTCAGGGTCTCCGGCATGGCAGATCGCAAAGACGACTATTTCCTTGCCGTGGACGTCAGTTGGCAAGAAAGGCAACGGCGGAGCCTTGCGCAAGACGGTCCAGACGGCGGTATCATCGCCTAATCTTGCGGCGAAGTCGCGATATTTTCTAAGAGCGGAGGCCGCCTCGGCCAATGGGTATACTGCCAGGCCGCTCAAGACCTGAGGGCCGACCTGGTGGAGCCGAAAATGAAATTGGGTAACAACTCCGAAGTTGCCTCCACCGCCGCGAATGGCCCAGAAGAGATCGCTATTTTCAGTGTCGCTGGCATGCACCAGCATGGCATTTGCCGTTACGACATCGGCCCCAATGAGGTTGTCCACGGTCATTCCATACTTTCGTGAAAGCCATCCAAAGCCACCGCCCAGAGTCAATCCCGCAACGCCGGTGGTGGAGTTGATACCGAGAGGCGTGGCCAGCCCAAAAGCCTGGGCCTCACGGTCGAAATCCGCCAACGTGGCGCCGGCCTGGACATGGGCAACCCTGGCCTGCTGATCGATTTTCACGGAGCGCATACCAGAAAGGTCTATCAGCAGCCCGGCGTCGCAGACCGCATTACCGGCAATATTATGGCCGCAGCCCTTGATGGCCGTCAGAAGCTCGCGCTTCTTGGCGAACATCACTGCCAGGCTGACATCGTTGGCGCCCGCGCATCTGATAATCAGGGCGGGCTTGCGATCGATCATTGCGTTCCAGACGGCCCGGGACTCGTCATATCCTTTGTCACCCGGCTGCAGAAGCGAGCCTTTTAAGGCCGATTGCAGCTCCTTGATGTCGCCTTCGCTCACATTTACCGAAACGCCTTTTCCGTTTGCCACCTTGATCTGATTCATAACTGATGCTCCTTCCAGATTTTTTGATGATGTTGATTTCGCATATGTCGATTCCAAAACGTCAAAAGCTCTGCTCGAAGTAGACTCCTTGGCGACGAAACCAGTCGAACGAGATGTCTTTCGCCGGGCCGAGCGATTTGGCCCCGAAAGGCGTCAGAATGTAGTTGGTGTCATCGCTTGGGGCCGCGGAGGCCCGAGTTCATAGATAACATAGATTCATATACTCCACATATAGTCCAAAAGATTCCCCAAATCAATTATTTTTTTTTAAGAGTGGGGGAAAGCCCAACTGGCTTGCCTGTCCATGCTGGACCCCGGCATGACGTGCTGTCGCATGGGAAGGGTTGGGGATGGTCGGAGTTCATTTGGCGGGTTATCTTACTCCGGCTATTTTGCATTGATGGGGTGGAAAGCGATGGAAAGGGATGTAGGGAGCTGCAGGCGACAACCTTTTTCCAGCCCCGGCCAATCAAATCGATTCCCTGGAATCGGGCCGAAAAATTCGTTAGCGCTCACAAAGTGTTTGACATACTATGCGGACATAGAATAAGATGGGGAAGAGACAGGCTTTTTTTGACGGTTGCCAAAACCATTTTGCCGGGTTTTAACTTACGTGATCAGTCTGGATTATCTGCTTCTATCATTAAGGACCGACAGGGAAGTGTGCGTTGGGGCCACGGACATATCCGGCGTTATCAACTCAGAGTATCGCAAACGTTTCCCGGGTGGCGACCATTATGATGATAGCGTGGGAGATGACGCCAGGGCGCACGCCTACTTTTATCCACGTGTTCAATATAAGGTTATACGCGGAGGTCCGATCATCGCGGCCGTCGGAGAAGGCTGCCAGCTTCTATGGGAGATATACAGAAAATTGGACGAATTAAACGACGGCCAGCCGCATTGGAAAATAGTCGAGAAGCGCTTGATCGACCGCAAGGCCAAGTTCGGGTTAACGGACCGCTACGTCAAATATCGTTTTCTGACTCCCTGGCTGGCACTGCCGGAAGAGGTCTTCAGGCGGTTCCTTCAGGCTGACGATAACGGGCGTCAGAAAATGCTCTCAAAGGCTCTCGAGGGGCACTTCCGTTCCATAGCGCAGTCGCTGAATTACAGCATCGAGGGTGAAATGCATATCAAGACAAATATCAAGCCAAAGTATATTTTCCAAAAAGACATTCGCGTTGCAGGGCTCTTCGGTTCATTTATCGCCAATTTTGAACTTCCCAGCTTCCTGGGGATCGGCAAATCGGTTTCTCGGGGATTCGGCACCGTGAAGCAGGTTTGAACTAGCGGCTCGGCTCTGGTGATGTCGCCGGGCGGCGGCCAGATTCCCTTTTTGACTGAGCCCTTTTCATAGGTGAAGTCGCAATATTCAAAATTAACCATATTGTCGAAGCTCCGGGAACATGGGAAAGATTTCGGCTGTCTTTCCCATTGACAATATTACGCCCGGACATAGCTTGTCGCCGGTGACATAGATGCTGGCGCTGCTTCTGATTTTCATCCTCGTGATTGTCTTAATCCGATTCAAAATTTCCATTGGGTTGGCCCTGATAGCCTCGGCCATTTTCCTGGGGGTCTATTATTATGGGTTCAAAGGTCAATTCTGGAGTCTTCTGTATGAATCGCTCATTTTGGTAGAGAGCTGGAGACTGGCGCTGACCGTGGGGCTGATCCTGACGTTCGCCAACATCTTTGAATCCGCCGGATACGTCGATTCCATGGTGGAATCCCTGCGCTCGTTCTTGCCGCCGCGCTGGGTCTCCAGGATCGCGCCCGCCATAATCGGGCTTCTTCCGATGCCCGGGGGGGCCATGGTTTCGGCGCCGATAGTGAAGCAGCTCGGCGAAAATTCCGATGTCTCGCCCGAGGAATTCACGGCCGCCAATTATTGGTGGCGTCACGTCTGGGAAACCACCTGGCCGCTCTATCCGAGCATCATCCTGGCCGCCGCCGTTCTGAAGGTATCGGTATGGGACGTGGCCCTGATCAACTTTCCAATCTCGATCGTCTGCATCGTCACCGGCATGTTCCTTAAGAAAGTGGGCTCATCGGACAGAGGCGACGGGCCAGGGAAACACCTGCAATTGATGGCATCGCTCTGGCCAATTCTGGCCATAGTCGTCTTGGGACTCGTTTTCAGGGTAGACTTGATCATATCTGTGATTCTCGCGACGCTGGCTCTCGTCATCTGGAAGAGAGTCTCGAGGAAGGTCGTGCTGGGCGGGCTGGCCAAAGGGTTTTCGTTCGGCATCATGGCCCTGATTTTTGGGGTTATGACTCTCATGCAGGCCATCGAGAAGACCGGAGCGGCATCGGAATTCTATGGTCAGCTGCTGGATTTGAGCGTGCCGCCATCGATTGTAATTTTCCTGGTGCCATTCATTATCGGCCTGTTGACAGGAGTAACATCGGCATATATAGGGGTGGGATTTCCGATAGTGTTGCCCTTGCTGCAATCGGGGGCTGTAACGATGCGCGCGGGGATGCTCTTGGCGTTTGCCGGAGGATTTATGGGAGTTATGGCATCACCGGTGCACCTCTGTCTGGTGCTGACAAGCCAATACTTCGAATCGTCGATAGGCAAAACCCTCAGGCGCCTGGCCTTTCCGATATTGTTGACATCTTTCATCGCCTGGCTCCTTTCGGCGACGCTTTATAGATAAAACCTTTTAAAGTCTCTGGCGTCGGTTTCCGATATAACTTATAGAAAGGGGACATTAATGGGAGACCTGACAGTAATCTTGATGGGGGCATCGATTGTGGTATTGTCCTGGGCCGTGGCCAAGCTTAACGAAAAAGTGGACAAGCAGATAAAGAAGTTCAAGAAGTTCGAGGAAGCCTTGAAGAAGAACGCCACGGGAGGAGTCAAGAGCGGCACCAACTATCGGGGCTACCCTGAGGATGTCTACCGTTAATTCCCGGCATCAGTATTTTCCCCAGCTCAAGCTTTGCATCGACCAAATAGGCATGCTTACCTAGAACTGCATAGTAGTTTCCACGGCCTTGCTGAGCGCAGCGAGCAGACCTCGAAAGCAAAAGAGGTGGACGGAGCGGGTCCATTTAATTTCGTTTTTTTACATTTTTCCCTTGACAGCGGGGAAGCAGGTTTAATATGTTAAGATTGGTCTTTTCCTTCACTCATATTTGCTAATCACAGGAGGTGCGCTTGAGAACCTCGATAACTTGCCTGGTTGTGCTGGTAGCGGCAATGCCAGCCTCCGCCCGCATTTTGAATGTGCCTGCGGACTACCCCACCATACAAGCCGGAATAGATGCCAGCGTGAATGGCGATACGGTGCTGGTGGCCCCGGGGGAATACGATGAGAACCCTATCATTCAGGATAAAAATATCCTATTAACAAGCGCCGAGGGGCCGACCAACACGCGCATTAATGGCCAGGTGAAAATCTACGGCTTGTCGGTGGATACCACTTGCGTGCTGCGAGGTTTCCGCATCGACGGCCAGGGGTATGACCAGTGGCTGGATAATCTCGTGCGCATCCAGTACGGCTCGCCCATCATCTGGGGCAATATCATCGAGAGCAACATCAACTACTACTGGGGCGCGGGCGTCATGCTTGACAGCAGCATGGCTATCATCCGGGGGAACATCATCCGGGACAACTGGTCCTGGCAAATGGGCGCCGGCATCGCCGCGAGCTGGCGGTCAGGCATCAAAGAGGGGAACGTGGTTTCGGGCAACCACACCGGCTACCTGCCGGAGTGGGGCGACGCGGCCGGCATCCAGGCCGGCGGCGTCATCAGGTACAATTTGATAATCGATAATGCGGCAGCGCGGATTATCTATTACGCTACCGGCGGCGGCCTGCACACGAGCGGTGCCGCTCAAGTCTACAACAACACCATCGTAGGCAACATCGCCTCGGGCCAAGGAGGCCACGGCAAGGGTGGGGGCATTTACTTCAGCGCCCGCGGCCCGGGGTGGAATGGTTTCTTCAAAAACAACATCGTCGCCTTTAACCCCCGCGGCGGCGGGGTCTGGGCCGATATTGATGATTCCGCTTATTTCGTCTGGGATTACAATTTGGTCTTCGGAAACGATACCGCCGATTATATTGGTATTGAGCCGGGCCCTCATGATGTTCACAATGATCCGCTGTTCGTAGACCGTTTTTCGGGGGACTACCGCCTGCTCTCCAATTCGCCCTGCATTGATGTTGGAGACCCGACGATGCCGCTAGACCCGGATAGCACAAGGGCGGATATCGGAGCTTATTATTTCGACCAGTCAGTTGGCATTCATGACGATGGAACGCCTTCGGGGCCATATGATTTTAGTCTGAGACAGAACTATCCGAATCCTTTCAACGGGCAGACGGTCATATCGTATTATCTGGACAAGCAATCGACAGTCAGCCTTTTCATTTTTTCAATAACCGGGCATCTGGTGCTGGCTCTCGTCAACAAGGAGATTCAAGAGGCCGGTGAACACAAATACATATGGGAAGGGAGGGATGCCAATGGAAAAGCAGTTAGTACCGGTATTTACTTCTACGAGCTTTACGTGAACGCGAGCAGAGAATCCAAGGCCATGATCATGATAAAGTGAGGTTGACCAACTCCGCTTTTCCCCTTGACAATTGCAGAGTTCATTCCCTATGTTAGGGTCGTATAAAAGCTCTCTCATATCTGAAAAATCTTTGAGGAGGTGCCTTTGAAAGCCTCAATAACTTGCTTGGTTGTGCTGGTGGCGGCAATGTCAGCCGATGCCCAATGGGAGTATGGGGGGCGCAATATCGGTTATGGAGACGCATACCTGTCGCCGAAGATTGCACCCGATGGCAACGGGGGCTTCTTCATCGTCTGGGATGGATTCCATGCGGGGAGGACCACCAAAGACATAATCCTCAATCATGTCGATACAGCTGGGGTGTTGCTATTCGGGGCTGACGGCCTCTCGATCACCGATGATACCCTCAACCAAGATGAACCCCGAATATCTGCTGATGGCGAGGGTGGGTGCTATATCGTCTGGCACGATACCAGGGACTTTTCGGGTGGCCGGGCTTCTTTATATGGCCAGAGAGTCGCGGCCGACGGGCAACTGCTCTGGGGGTCCGGGGTAAGGATGATTTACACAGTTGGAAATCTCCACCACGGCACCGGGATTTGCGCCGACAGCGCCCTGGGAATCATCGGCGTCTGTATAATGGATACAGGGACTTATCACTGTTGGGTTTTTGGCCAGAAACTAACTCCGGATGGCGAAATCGCTTGGGATTCAGGCGGGGTGGTCTTATTCGCGGCTCCCGATACTACCCGATACTTTAATATATTCAACCCCAAGATAACCGCCTCCGACAGATGGCTTTACGTGACTCTAATCTTTTCGAATGCGGAAGTAGGTGACATCTATATTCAAAAATTCGATTTGGACGGAATGGTACTTTGGGGTCCATGGGGCAGGCCGGTTTCGACTGATCGACGGGAAGACGGGAGTTGGGATGAGGCAGCCAGCTTGCAGATTCTCCCCGATGGGGCTGGGGGAACGGTTGTCGGGTGGGTCGCAACCGACCCCGACCTGGGCACGACACTTTACGCCGACAGGATTTCCCCTCAGGGGAACTCTATGTGGCAGGTGAATGGCAAGAGGCTCTATCCGAACGAAATCTCCAACCGTTTTGGCCTGGGGCTATTCTGTTTTGACAGCTTCTACAGCACATATGTGGCCGTTGGGCTCGGGGGCGCACAGGGGAAATACCAAGTTGTCTTTTCAGACGGCAGCCTATTGGCGCCGGACGGTATGGTTCTGAGCGAGCATAGCTTAAAGGCAGCGGTGGCCTACCTGGACACCATGTATCTCATGTATGCCGATGGATGGCATTACTTCGCTTCTAAAAAAGACATCCGCGCCATAGAATATTGGCCCACAAATCCCTGGATCCACGGCTTTCTCGAGTACTGGGACCTCCTTCCCGATGGCGTCGGGGGCCTGTATGTAGCCTACAGCTACTATCGCGATTTCCTCACCAACTGGGTGGGGATCCAGAGGATCTACCCCGACGGGCATTTCGGAGGCGACACAACCGGGGTTGGGGACGACGAGACTCCTATTCTTCCCGGCGGCTCCTTTGAGTTGACCAATTATCCCAATCCCTTTAACAGCGAGACCATTGTCAGATTCCAAGCCAATGCGAAAGACGATATCAAGGCCGAGATATTTAACCTGTTGGGCCAAAAGGTGGCAGAGTTTTCGGTCCCCGTGGAGAAAGGAGGTGTGAATAGTCTGAGGCTAAGTCTGAACCAGTTCCCATCTGGTACTTATTTCTTAAGGGTGGCGACCGATGAAGGTTTTTCCGATGTGATTGCAGTGACGCTGTTAAAATGAACAGGTGAAGGAGGTGTTCTATGAGAATCTTGAGAATGATGGTACATTTTCCCCTTGACAATTGCAGAGTTCATTCCCTATGTTAGGGTCGTATAAAAGCTCTCTCATATCTGAAAAATCTTTGAGGAGGTGCCCTTGAGAACCTCGATAACTTGCTTGGTTGTGCTGGTGGCGGCAATTCCTGCTTCCGCCCGCATTATCAATGTCCCCGCTGAATACCCTACCATACAGGCCGGCATAGATGCCAGCGTGAACGGTGACACGGTTCTGGTGGCGCCGGGGGAATACACGGAAAATATTTCTATTAACGGCAAAGAGATAACGCTTACCAGTAGCAACGGCCCCTATGAAACCACAATTGTGGGACATCTGGGCATCTCAGATTTCGCGGATAGCGCAGGATGCATTTTTCAAGGATTCACTCTAGTTAATCAGAATAACGATCCCTACGTGGGTCAACCCGGAATTGAGATAGACTCGGGAAAACCGCGAATTGTGGGTAATATCATAAGGCACCATTATTGGAATAACTTCGGGGGGGCCATAAGGCTGATAAGTCCATATGCTGTTATAAGTCACAACATAATGGAGGATAATTGGGCTATGGGCGCCGGAGGTGGTATCCATAGTGAATATGGGGTCGACATAGAGATATCATACAATATCATACGGAACAACCGGAGCGGATACGGATATGCTGGTGTTGGGCTTGGTGCGGGCATATACATTTCGCGTGGCCGCATATTCTACAATCTCATATACGACAACAGCGTAAGATGCATTACCCAACCAGGGCCTTTCTGCGGGTGCGGCGGCGGGGTATTTTGGAGTGGGCGGTTGCCATCGCAAATATATAATAACACTATCGCAAATAACATAGCCATAAGGAATACATATTGGGGAGACGGCGGGGGCATTTTTGCCGATCATTACTCATTCGACACTTTGATTATTGAGAACAACATCATAGCCTTCAATCAAAGAGGCGGTCTGGCTATTCGGTACCATTCCCCCGAATCCCTTTACTTGGCCCCTGAACGTTACAATCTGCTCTTTGGCAACCAAGCTTATGATATATCCGCCCCTGATACAAGCCTCACGGACATCTTCGCTGACCCATTATTTACAGATACCTGCTCTCAAGACTACAGCCTGTTGGCTGGCTCACCTTGCATTGATGCTGGCGACCCAACTTTTCCTCTCGATCCCGATTCAACCAGAGTGGACATCGGAGCGTTGTTTTTTGACCGCAGGGTCGAAATTGACGGGGGCGGAACATTGCCTTCTTATCAATTTGAACTTCATCAAAACTATCCCAACCCGTTCAATGCCCAGACGACAATCTCATACGCTCTTCCGGAAGCATCTCAGGTGAGCCTTATAGTATTTGATATCTCAGGACGCATTGTAAGGAGATTCAGTAGAGACGCATCTCAGGAGGCCGGTACCCACCGCTATGTATGGGATGGGACCGACATTTCTGCAAAACCGGTACCTACGGGCATATATTTCTACCTATTGCAAGTAAATGATATCAAGATGGTGAGAAGTATGATTTTGCTAAAATAGTCCTCGCGAGGCTTTTGCCTGGCAAAAAAAGACAGAAATAATAATGGCTAAGGCCACCATAAGGAGGCGATATGCTTGCTAAGAACTTTTTACGACTTATACTCTGCGCTGTAGTCATCTGGATTTCATGCGTTCCGTGCTGTGCTTACGACTACGTGTCCGGGGTTCAGGAGATGTCTCATCTCTATTCAAGCGATGTTAAGCAGGGCGCTTATGTCGCACCGTGGTACGACGCTGACAGTAGCAATTACTTTGCGTTCATGGCCTGCTGGGATAGCGGATTGGTTGTAATAAGAACGACCGATCCACAGAATCCTCAGTACGTTACCACTTTTTACGGGCCTCCAGAATTTCATCTCATTCAGGACGTAAAGGTGATAGGCAATTACGCTTATGTTGCCGATTTTGGCTGGGGCTCTAGTGATAGCGCCAGAAACCTATATATCTTGCCATTGAAATCTGAATACCCTTACTACGATTCTAGTGCCGTTGTAACAATTCCATTTAAGGATAACGCCAGCACATCAATAGGCGTACCATGTGACACCATTCCTTTATTTGGAGATCATACCCTTTTTGCCGCGGGTAATTATTTATATATTTCGGAAGACGGTTCTGACGCATATAAAGAGATTGCCATCCTCGATGTCTCTAGCGGTCCGCTCAGGCCCACATTGGCCGGCCTCATCGACAGCACGGACGTGGAATTTGGCTTCAATGGTGCACATTCCGTTTGTGCGGTTGGCGATACAATTTATGCGTCAGAGTGGTTGACGGGAATCTATAAACTGGTCGTGGACCCCAATGACGGATTTGATGTCTTAAGCTGGGGCAAGATTCTTTACGACAGCTGGAGAAGGGATGTCGAGAATAATAACCCACTGCTTGGAATGTATGAGGACTCTCTATGGGTTATTGATCTATCTTCCTTTTCTGACCCTTGTTTTCCCTGCACTCAGCCCTGCACGTGCTGGACGCATTACTGCAAACCCGGCTCGCACAGTAATTATGTCGCCCCGAACGGATATTTACTCGCCTGCGATGAGGATAATTACGGCTGGGATTACTATAACCAGGTAGATACGTTAGCTGCAATATTACGCGTCTTCAAGACTACCGACTTCAGTACGGCTTTAGATACGGTTCCGGTATATGGAGCGTTTGACGTAGTGTGGAAATCTTCACTGCCATACCTTCAGTATTCGACTGAGATCTCCGAAATGGACGGCAATTGGCCTCCCGGTAGCTCCGGCCAAACGCCATGCCCACCTAATTTTGGCTGCGACACATTGCAATTTGCGTATATGGACTTGGGCATTCATGATGTTACAGTCAAGGGCAGGCTGGCCTTTGCAGCTTACTATGGTAACGGCACACATATCTTGGATGTTTCCGACCCCACCAACATTCGTTATCGAGGGGGAATTGCCCACAACCGGGCACCAACCGACACCTGGAATGAGAACGCATATGCAATATGCTTGTCAAAGGATGGTTATATATATCAATCCGGATATTCAACCGGTCTTTACATATATCGTTACGGTCTAACTGGAACCATCAGTGCAGATACCACCTGGTCCAGCGATGTCTACCTTTACAATACTTTGACGGTCACAAGCGGTCACAGGCTAGAACTGGAGGCTGGAACCCATGTCTATTTGTTCAAAGATGCTCTCTTGAAAGTTGAGGGGACGCTTGTGGCCAACGGCACATCGAGTGATTCCGTGATTTTCTCCGTCCTAGGCGGCGACCCCCAGCCGGGCGATTGGCAGGGGATTCTGCTCGCCTTTGATGCTGCTTGCTCCTTGAGCTACTGTTGCATCACCAACGCCGAGATTGGGGTGGAGATGCAGAGCCGCGCCCACGCCAACATCTCTCATTGCAACATCAGCCATAACTCCATGGCCGGAGTTTACAACTGGAAAGGGGATTTGCGCCTGGGATACTCGCAAGTCAATTACAACGACATCTACGGATTGTACAGCTACTTTTCAGACGATTCGGTTTACAACAGCCATTTCGTCGAGGACGGCGAATATGGGATTTATCTGGATGACGCTCAGCAGCCTGCCTCGCGACCGAATAAGCGCTTTCGGACTCATGAGAACGTGGACTGTATCAGTCCAGATAATTTTACTTTTTCTGCCTTTTTCCCTTGACAGCAGGGAAGCTGGTTTAATATCTTAAGATTGGTCTTTTCCTACACTCATATTTGCTAATCACAGGAGGTGCCCTTGAAAACCTCGATAACTTGCTTGGTTGTGCTGGTGCTGGCAATGCCCGCCGCGGCCGATTGGACCGAACCGGTGCCGGTGGATAGCATAAATGGCGTAATCGATGATTTTTACCCTTCAATCTCCCCTGATGGACAAACGATGTATTTTACAACCGGCAATCGTATTCGCATGACGCGCTGGAACGGCGTGGCCTGGGGCGCCTCGGTCGACTTGGGCGATAATATCAACAGTGGCCAGCGGCAGGTCAAGGCAACCGTCACCCCCGACAACCGCACGCTTTATTTCACTTCGTATAAGGCTGGCGGCTATGGCTCTTACGATATTTGGAAGAGCGAGTGGGACGACAGTTGCAGTTGCTGGGGGGTGGCAACTGTCATGCCGCCGCCCCTGAACACTGAGTTCATGGAATGGGATGTTCAGCTCTCCCACGACGGCAGGAAGATGTACCTTTCCTCCGACAGGCATTTCAGTTGGGGTGACCTGGATATTTGGTGTTCGGACTGGAACGACACCACCTAAAGCTGGGGCGAGCCGGTCAACTTGGGCATGACCGTGAACGGTTCGCTCGATGAATATGGGGCCTACCCTACCGTCGACGGCACCCTGCTTTATTTTTGTAGCTGGACATGGCACGGGCTGGGCCCGGTCGACTTGATCGTGGCCTTCAATCGGGGCAACGGCTGGGATAGCATCGATATTTTGCCGCCACCGATCATGACCGGATACTGGGAGGAAAGTCCAGCCATAACCGACGACGGCCTGACGCTCTATTTTGCTTCCACCAGGCCGGGGGG
>Ga0315289_10003033_pt1 | contig 25555 bp, 26 predicted proteins | sample YL17G11_40_MG_FD_203452 | JGI IMG/M metagenome (GOLD analysis project Ga0315289, IMG submission 203452) | Sediment microbial communities from Yellowstone Lake, YNP, Wyoming, USA - YL17G11_40 | ecosystem: Environmental > Aquatic > Freshwater > Lake > Sediment | place: USA: Wyoming | collected...
GGTTGGACAGGAGCAGCACTCGGAGGTCTAGCTGGTGGTGCGATCGGAGGCATAGCGGGCGCAGCACTCTCCTACCCATGGAACTATCGTCCATACTGGTCACCGTACTTCCAGCCCTTGTACTACCAACCATACTACCAACCGTACTACCCAGTAGCAGTTCCCCAAACCTATGCACAGTACTATCCGATGCAGTGGGCTCCGACACCAGTCTTCGGATACTGGTAGACCGACTACGGGAACCCATAGACCAGATCGAGTGACTATCGTAGATAGGTCAAAAGGCTCGCCGGCCCACCGAGTATTCCTTCATGCAAGGAATTGCCTAGAGTAGAGATCTCCTTCTGGTCCAGACATACCAGATCACCACGGGGCCGAGCGTCAGCAGCAAAATAACGATCCCGATTTCAGTGGCCACGTCCGGGCTTGGCATCCATTGGCAATCAGCCTCTCCTGATCAAGAACCTTTGATGTTGAATTCAGAGTACTGTCCTTCGAATTCTGTCGGAATTGTCTTGAGAATCTCGACCCAGCGAAGTACGCCCTCGGAATACTTCATGAGCTTCATGAAGTTGCCCTTGACTTTGAGTTTCCGTGTCATGATTGCTTTGTTTACACGGAGTCTTCCTGTCAGGATCTCCACCCAAGTCCCGTATGGTGCTGATATTTGGAATGTGGCTTCTCTCTCTGTCGGGAAGACCTCGACAATCTTTCCATCCTCAACTCTGTAGCAGAGAGTCAGGTTCTGGGCGACACCCTTAGCGGGCTCGGCCTCAAGGACGAGCGTGTAGATCTCGTTCTCACCCTTCGACAGCTTCAGATACTTCTCATCGGTATTCGTTCTCTTCAACACTTCTTCCATGAATTCTGCGCTGCCCAATTTCAAGAGAAACGTCTCCTTGATCCCCAACTGATTTTGGCTATGATCTTAACAGCTTCGGTCAGAGGCTTGGCCAGCGCCTCGAAGCCCTTCTCCACCAGCTGATCAAGCGGGATCACATCAGAGATGAGTGACTTGACATCAACGAGTTTCTTGGCGATGAAATCGATTGCGTAGGGATATTCCTCGTACTCGCAATAGCTCCCTTTGATATCGAGCTCGTTCAGAACAGGCGTCATGAAGTCTGCTTCGACAGGTTCCTCGCAGATGGAGATCACGAAGACTTGGCCCCCCTTCCGCACCAGCGTCACTGCCTCCCTCAGAGTGTGCGGCGTGTCTGCACATTCGAAGAGCACATCAGGGCCTCTCCCGCCGGTGACCTCATCCATCTTCACATACAGATTCTCTTTGGACGGGTCATGGGAAGCAGTCGCTCCAAGTTTCTCAGCCATGCTCCTTCGCTTGTCGCTTACCTCTGAGACGTAGACCGCGCTCGCTCCTGCGCGCCTGACGCACTGAAGCATGAGAAGACCGATCGAGCCAGCACCTACTATGAGAACGCGATCTCCAAGTTGCAGGGCGGAATATCGAACAGCATGAATGCAATTCGAAAGCGGATCGATGAGCGTCGCAATTGGAGTCCTCTTCATGGCTGTCTTTTCGGTTTTGAAAATCTTCTCCCAGGATTTCATGATGCTCTTGCTCTTCCAGGCCGGTGTTGCGATCGGACAACCATTCGTGATGAACAGCGTCTCAAAACTAGCGGTCACATGGTTCCCAAGGAAGGAGAGTGTGCTTGCCACCGGACTGGGAAGTCTGGCACTCTTTCTCGGAATGATGCTCAGTCTCTCAGTCACGCCTTTCCTAACGTTGTCGTTCGGCTTCGAACCCATGCTGATGGTCTATGCGGCTATCGCGGTCATCGGAGCGGTCTTCTTCTTGATTGTAGGAAGATCGAAGCCGAAGATCGCTCCTGAGCCAGATGATGAGGCGAGCGAGGCTTTCTCTTCGAAAGCTTTCCGACGAGGCATTCGATCCAAAGACATCATGCTTCTTTCAGAAGCCTTCTTCATCGGTGTTGGTTTGTTCACTGCACTTGCTACGTGGTTGGAGAAAGTGCTTGAGCCGTTCGGAATCAGCATCACCGATGCAGGCATAATCGGAGGTGTCTTCATAGTCGGTGGAATCATCGGATCAATCGTGATCCCGGCTTTATCCGACAAGACGGGTAGACGGAAACCATTCTTGGTGGGGGAGCTGCTCATCTCCGCCGCTGCCCTCATGATCTTTGTCACGGGGGGGAGCTTCATGTTTCTCTTGGCAGGGGCACTCGTGTTAGGTTTCTTCTTGATGCCTTCACTTCCGATTGGACTACAGGTTTCAGCTGAGCTCGTCGGGTCAAGCATGGCCGGAACAGCGGCTTCGGTGCTGTGGTTATTCTCTCAGATCGGATCTGTGGTCTTCATCGTCCTGATGGAGTCTGTGAAGACCACCTTCGGCAGTTTTCAATACTCGATTATTGTGCTTGTGGTGCTCGACCTTGTGGCCGCACTGCTGTGCTCGCAGATCACGGAAACAGGCAAACATCATCCATAGGCTTCAACAAGCGCCGAATCTCGACGCTAGGCGTTAGATACGCAAAATCTGACTGTGCGCTTCATGACGATGTCTTGGAAACCTCTGCCGTAAGCGCTGCCATCTCAGGCATATCAATCAAAGAAGCAGCCGAGAATAATCCGGAACTACTGCGCGCTGTATCGGTGCTCGAACTGAAATAGCCTACTCAGATTTCCCTCTTGCAGAGACCGGCCAGACGGCTTCCAGCATATCGTTTCGTATTCCATAGTATTGATCGTGGAGATTGACCGTTGTGCAGCAGTGGCTCGGGATTAGTTCCAGCTTATCACCAACATCGATCTTACTTTCGGGATTGGCCCTGATCAGTCCATGCTCTTCAGCCAAATGATGCACTTCGGCGTCCTCGACATCCTTCACTACGGGCATTCCCAGTTCCTGTGTTGCACATTTCCAGCCTGTGTTGACTACGACTCGTTCTGGAACTGGTCTGCTGATGACGGTCGCCAAGACCGTGAGGGCGCAACTAAAACCGAGCCCTGCAAGCTTGCGATAAGTGGAATCCATGAAGACGTATGAGCCGGCCTCTATCTCGGTGATCTTCGAATATTCGCCGGTGATGTTGTAGGTTCCTGTCGAACCGGCGCTTACATCCCGAACGTCTACACCTGCAGACTCTACCATCTCCATGGTTTCCTTTAGCACAAGCAAGAGCTCCCGAGCAGCCGTCCTTCTCTTCTCAAATTCCAGTATTTCGAAGAAGGGCCCTTCGTATCCCATTAGTCCGCGCAGTTCTAGTCCTTCAAGCTTGGCTAATTCCTTGACGAATTCGACTGTGGGCTTCCCTGGTCTGGTACCGCATCGCTCGTCTCTGATATCAATCTCGACCATGACGCCCTGTTTGATGCCATGTCTCCTCGCGGCTTCTGAGGTGGCTCTTGCGACTCTGAGGTTATCCACGAGCACTGTGATGCTGCAACTTCGGGCAAGTCTGACAAGCCTTTCTATCTTCTCCGGATCCACAACCTAGTTCGTGATCAGAATATCACGTATTCCACGATTCGCCATTGCCTCCGCTTCGCCGAGTTTCTGGCAGCAGATGCCCTTGGCTCCCGCTTCGATCTGCTTCTGAGCGATAATGGGGGACTTGTGAGTCTTGGCGTGAGCTCGCAGTTTCGATCTGACTCCGTTGAAGTACCTGGCCATTCTGTCAATGTTCGCTTCCATTATGTCGAGATCAATCAGCAAGGCTGGTGTCTCGATCTCGTGCTTGGTGGCGCCAATGCTCATCCAGTTGTCTTCTCCTATGCGCGTTCTATGTCGCACCAGTTCATGATCATTGCTGCCTAAGACTCTGCGCGGTCAATCACTTGCTGGGTCGTCACGCGCTCATCAGGTCCGTGCAATCCCATTCTGAGGTCACCTGGACCATGGATTACCGAGTCTTCAAATCCCAAGGTGACAAGGCTCTTAAGCCGCTCTAAGCGTGCGCCTTGGGGTTCCAGAGAGGAGTGAGCGGCTATGACGCGGTCAGATAAGAAAGTATTGCAGGATTTGAAACGAGAAGTCATCGAAACTGCGAAGACGGTCTTTGAGGAGAACCTGGTCAAGCTGACATTCGGTGTTGTCAGCGCACGGATTCCCGACACAGACCATGTCGTGATAACCCCCAGCGGATTCAGCAAGGCAAGACTGAACACCAAAGAACTCATAGTCTTGGATCTTGAAGCCAATCTAGTTGAAGGAAAGCTAAGACCATCTGTTGAGTCGAAAACCCACTGCTACATACACAAGCTCAGGCCAGACGTTGGTGCGGTGATCCATACTCACTCTCCAGTTGCATCTGGATTCGCATCAGCAAACGCAGAGATACCCTGTGTCTCAACAGAGCAAGCCTTCGTGTTGGGCGGAACCGTGCCGGTGGTCGAGCGCTACGTGATGCCTGGCTCAGAAAACCAAAGCGACCTCGAGATCATTGAAAAGACGTTCAGGAGTTCGAAAGCCGTACTTCTGAGGAACCATGGAATCCTCGTCATAGGTGCAAACCTGAGGGAAGCCTTGAATAATGCTATTGTCGTGGAGGATGCAGCGCGAATTGCATTAGTTGCGAAGCTCGTAGGGACGTCGGAGAAACTCTCCGACGGAGAGATCAAGAACCTCGTAGACTTCAGAGCAAGATACGGACAAAGGAAGAAGTAGCATCCCGGACGCAGACAAGTCAGGCACAGGTGTGAGGGACAACTAGATGATTGTGTACTTCGACAAGTTCAGTCAAGTTGCGATTGTGGTGAGGGATCTTATGGCGTCCATGAAGCATTTCTGGGAAGAGCTTGGAGTGGGCCCCTGGAAGATATGGAGATTCAGTTCCCAGAATCTGACCGATATGACTCTTCACGGAAAACCCGCCGAGTACTCATTCATAGTAGGAATGGCGTATGTTGGTGATGTCTCCATAGAACTTGTCCAGCCTTTGGAGGGAGAGAGCATCTTCAAGGAATTCCTGGACAAGAAAGGCGAGGGCATACACCATCTGAAATGCGCTTCCCAAGACGCCGAATCAATAGTTGAGAAGTTCAAGAAAGGCGGAGGGAAGGTTCTACAAAGCGCAAGAATCGGAGACGCTGCATTTCACTATCTTGACACAGAATCCAGACTAGGTTTCATCCTAGAGTTGGCAACAGGAAAAGTGCTGCGCGACAGGCTTCCGGACGAAGTCTACCCGCCTGCGTAGATTCGATTTTCTGCCAGCATGCTTAGGCGGGTCATTCCGATTTTAGCTTCTTGAGTAGAGCCGCGAGGCCTGCTTCCGCTACTGCGATGTCTTGGTCAACGGTCCCTGAACTGCATCCGACTGCACCTACGGGGCTGTTCTTGAACATGATCGGCACTCCACCTCCGAGTATGACAATCCTGCCACCGCATAGTGTGTTGGCTCCGTAGTCTGGTTGGCCGGGCTGCGCAAGCTTTCCTTCATCTGCCGTGGGAACTCCCAGGATCGCAGAAGTGTACGCCTTGTCTATCGCAACCTGAATGCAGCCCAACACGGCACCATCCATGCGCTCGAACACGAGCAAGTTCCCCGCCTCGTCTGTCACGGCGATATCCATGGGGACATGGATTTCGTTGGCTTTCCTTCGACATGCCTCTAGAACAACGTGGGCATCCTGCACGGTCAGTTTCGGAACCTGAATCAACTTACTACCCCGGACGCAGCTGTAGGTGAAGACGGTTTAAGTATTCTTCCCAGGCGTATCGGCCTACCAGAAACTAGGGGATTCATCGGGTGCGACTGAAAGACAGAGTTGCGATAGTCACAGGAGCTAGTAGAGGCATCGGAAGAGCGATCGCCCTCGCGCTCGCAAGGGAAGGAGCGAGCGTCGTTGTTGCTGACAAGGAACCGGGGGACGAGACTGTCAAGATGATTCAGGAGCTCGGACGACCTGCCCTCTATGCTGAGGTCGATGTGAGAGACGCTGCCTCCGTGGAGCAGTTGGTGTCCCGTACAAACAGCAAGTTCGGCAAGATCGATGTTTTGGTAAACAACGCCGGTGTTTTCATTTTTGCTAGGGTTGAGGACATGACCGAGGAACAGTGGGACCTGACGTTTGATGTGAATATGAAAGGTATGTTCCTGTGCTGCAAAGCCGTGGCAAGAGAAATGATCAGCCGTAAAGTGTCCGGCAAGATAGTGAATGTATCATCAAGCGCTGGGCTAGCTGGTCATGTCGGGTACTCAGCCTATTGCTCTTCTAAGCGAGCAGTACTGGCCTTTACTGAGAGTCTGGCTAAGGAACTGGGGCCCTGTGGGATAAATGTGAACGCAATATGTCCAGGCGACACAGAAACAGACATGCTAGCAGACGAGGTCAGGAAAGTCGCGAAGCAGAAGTCAATATCCGAAGATAGAGTTAGACAGGACAAGCTGCAGAACATACCACTGGGAGGGTTTGCCACACCTGACGACATCGCTAACGTTGTGGTTTTCTTGGTGAGCAACGAATCGGGGCACGTGTCAGGGGAATTCATCAAGATCACGGGTGGAAAGTAGAAGACTGGGTGTCGCAGTTCCGCTAATATGTGCGGTCAGTTTGGTATCTCGAAACGCCACATGACTGAGATAGAGAGTCAGACGTTCTTCGAGTTGATGCGAATGAGAGGTACAGTGCTCGAACTAGTTTCCTTCGATGTGGACGGTACGCTCCTGCGGGGAAGAATCCTGAACCACCTGAGGATCCCCCAGGAATCCCACGACAAGATTGCAGCGCTACACGAGCTATTCCATCTGGGAAGACTTGGGTATGAGGAGACTCTTCGAGCTCAATTCTCTCTTCTGAAGGGAATGAGAGCGCACGACATAGCCCCCCATGCCACAGATCTTCCCTTGGTCAATGATGTGCGGACGACGATCGAAAGACTGAACCTCAGGGGAACTAAGGCTGTGATTCTGACAGACAATCTGTCCTTCGTCGTCGAGCCCCTGAAAATGTACGGATTCCAAGGAGTAATCGCAAGCGAAATCGAGATCCAAGATGGCGTACTTACGGATCGGATGAAGCTCCTGACCAACAAGCTTCAAGCCCTTCGCGAATACTGCACGGAGGAGGGGATCGAGACCACCCGTTGCGCGCACGTGGGAGATGGCTTCAATGACGTTGTTGCTTTCAAGGGCGCAGGATTGTCAGTCGCATTCAACTCACACGAAGACAACGTCTCAAAAGCCGCAACCTACCGCATCGGTGGCAATTCTCTCCTCGACGTATATCGTGTCTTGGAACCGAATCTTCCCATGCAGCCTTAAGCACTGCATGACCAAGCAGTTCAGAAACACAGCAGTCGCGGGAATCATAGAACTGAACTGCGAACTGTGAGCGCGCAGCTTTCATTCATGACAACGATAATGCGGCGAAGATATCATTATATATGATCTCCATGTGCAGAACGCGCCGAGTGCCACCAAAATGGTCAAGGAAAAGGAAATTGCTGAGAAACTGGCGGGACTAAGGGAGTCAATGCCGATCTCGGACGGAGGCCACATCATCACAGGAGCACAGAGTATCTTCGAGGCGCCCAGCCCCAAGATAGCCCGATTCGACCTGAACGAGAATCTATTCGGAGCTTCACCCAAGACCACTGAGGCAATCAAGAGTTTTGTCCAGAACGTGGGCGTTCACTGGTACAATGCATGGATGAGAAGAGAATGTGAAGAAGCCATCGCCAAGCACGTGGGCTGCAAGCCGGAGAACGTTTTCGTCTGCAACGGATCAGCAGAAACTCTTGTCTTGATCGGTCAGTGCTTTCTCGAACCTGGAGACGAACTCATCGCCGAATACCCGACCTACAGAGTACTGCCAAACTACACGAAGGTCTACGGATGCGGCCTGGTTGAGGTGCTTCAGGAACGGGGCTTCAGTGCAGAAAGACTACCGCAGAAGATGATTGACAAGATAGGTCCAAAAACGAAAATGATCTACCTGTGCAACCCGACCACGTTCGCCGCCAAGGTGCCAAAGACCGAGATCATCAGGCTACTGGAGCGTACTCAGAAACCACCGCAGCCGACCGTCATTATTGACGAGGCCTATTATGATTCAGCAACATACCCGTTTAGCAATGAGACAGCTGCGGACCTTATAGAGAAGTACCCGAACCTGATCGTTGTGAGAACCTTCTCGAAGAGTTTCGCACTTGCAGGCCTGAGGATTGGATACGCCATCACCTGCAAGCGGAACGTGGTCATGTTTAACAAACTCTTCTCGCCGCTGGGTGTAAGCTCGCCGGCATACGTAGGCGCAATTGCGGCTCTGAACGATCTCAACTACTATGACGATGTCAGGAAGAAGATAGAGGAGAACAGGAAGTATCTCACAAGCGAATTGACAAAGCTCGGAATCGAAGTGTTCCCCTCATGTGCCAACTTCATGCTCGCGAGATTCCCACCGGGTATATTGAACGACGACAAGGGCAAGAAAGGAGTATGGACTCGACTAGTAGAGAATGGAATCTACTTGCGAAACAAGAGCGTCATGTACGCTGGAACTGACCTGTGCCACGACATGGTGCGAATCACGATCGGAAAAAGAGAGGACTGTGAGAGATTCATAAGAGAGCTGAAAGAGATAGTGAGTTCTCTAGGCTCCCTTGGTCGGGCAAAGCCTTAAAACCAATAGGGGCGTCCCCTTAGGTCACGCGTGATATGGAAATGTCAACTGAAACGAAAACTAGCAAAGGAATCATCAACTACAAGACAATGCTGCTCGTAGCTGTAGCGGGACTGATCGTTTCGATTGCTGCTTGGACATACTCGAATCCTCTGTCTCCGGACTCGATACTCGGCATGCCGGGGTGGCCACCGTCGCTCGGCAGACATGCGCTCTTCTATGTGTGGGCCTTCACGTTCTTCCTACCAGTAATGTACGCAATGTACCTGTACTACAACCAACACAATGAGTGGCTATGCCCCCGAACTGAAGTCTACGACTCCAAGAAAAGCTACAAAATCTGGACGACACGGAGGGTTGTGGAGGCCGCCGTTGCTTCAGGCTTCTATCTTGCCGCATCAATGATAAAGCTGCCAATGTTCCAACAGCTAGATCTGATGTTCCTAGCCGGAGGTTTCACTGCAGTATACTGGGGCGGTCCAGTGACTTTCGTGATGTCATTTGTTGGCGGTATCCTTCGCAGTGTGGTGGGCGGATTCGCCAATGCCTATGACCTAGTTGGAAACACGATTTTCGATGGCTTCTACTGGATGATACTCGCAGTATTCTGGCGCAAGTTCGTTGAAGACGCAAAGGCCTTCAAACACATACTAGGAATCATTACTGCGATCATAATGGTTCAGATAATCTTCTTCATCAACTGGTTCATCATCGCCAGCTCCATTTCATGGACATGGGAAACATACGTGCCCTTCGTCGTGACCGGTGCAGTCCTATACGCAGCAGTGATTTTCATTGGACTACCACTAGGGATCATCGCCGGAGACGCAGCCATCAGAGCAAGCAAGAGACGATAAGGCAACTAGATCACTACGAATATCCCCTATTTTTTTTCTCATTCTATCAGAAGTGAATGGTAATTCTAGTGAAGAATAAGGACCTGGAGTCGAACAATCGTTGAGTGAAGTACTGTCAGTGAACATCGACAAGATAATCTATCGCAGACGTGCCGGAGATGTCGAGGCTGTGAAGGACGTACACTTCACGGTCAAGAAGGGAGAGTATGTGGTGATCACTGGTGCTGTAGGCTCTGGCAAGAGCTCCCTGCTCTACAGCCTGAACGGAGCGATACCGAAACTCATCCCTAACTCTATACTGGAGGGAGAGGTGAATGTCATGCGACGCAGTATTGCAGATCTTGAAGTCGCAGATATCTCCAAGAGCATTGGGCTCGTCTTGGAAGACCCCGACACACAGCTTACACAGATGACCGTTGAGGACGACCTGGCATTTGGCCCCTCGAACATGGGCTTACCTCCGGAGAAACTGAGAGAGAGGGTTGAGTTTGCTGTCAAGAGCGTAAGGCTGGGGGGGCTCGAGAAGAGAAACCCAAGAAACCTGTCGGGTGGTCAGAAACAGGCAGTGGCGATTGGCGGCGTATTGAGTTCAATGCCGGATATAGTTGCACTGGATGAGCCGATCTCAATGTTGGATCCGATCGGAAAGACACAGGTCCTCTCTCGCCTAAGGGAGCTCAACAGACAATATGGGGTGACTGTGATAGTGACAGACTCCGGAATGGAAGTCGAATCGTTCGCCGATTACGCTGACAGAGTCATGGTCATGAGCGAAGGCAGAATTCTGAAGGCCGGAACCCCTCACGAGATTCTGACAGACACGGAAGTTATGAAAAAGAGCGGCCTCAGGTTGCCGCAAGTCACAGAACTGTGCATAAGGATGGGTGCGAGCGGGCCCTCCATCCCAGTTACTCTGGACGAAGCCGAGAAATTTGTCGCGGAAAGAATGCACGGGAAGAAGATGCGCAATTCACTCCCGTCAGGAACCAGCAGTATGGCAGAAGGCGAACCTGTAGTGGTCGTCAAGAATCTCCGACACACTTATCCGGGGCTAGAGAAGGGAATCGAGGCACTAAGAGGGGTTTCCTTCACAATCCGCAAAGGGGAATTCGTTGCCCTCATCGGACAAAACGGGTCTGGCAAGTCCACACTGGCGCTGCACTTGGTCGGCATATTGAAGCCCACCAACCGTGATGCACTCGTTGAAGTGGCCGGATTAGACGCAGCAAAATGCAAATCGAAGGAATTGATCAAGCAAATCAACTACGTCTACCAGAACCCTGATGACCAGATCTTCTGCGAGAAAGTACAAGACGAAATATCTTTCGGTCTTGAGGCCCAAGGCTTGGCAGCGGAGGAAATCGCAAGAAGAACGGCGGAAGCTCTGAGTATCTTCGGACTTGAGCGGCTAAAAGACGAATACATAGTACACCTCGATCGAGGTCGAAGAACGTACACCGCGATATCTTCGATAATGGCATTGAAACCAGACATACTCATAATCGACGAACCAACCACCGGTCTGGATGAACCGGACAGCTTGGCGGTTATGAGAGAGCTGCAGAAACTGACCAGGGCGGGAAAGACTGTGATTGCAATAACCCACAACATGAATCTTGCAGCCGCTTACGCAGAGCATATCATTGTAATGCACGAAGGTACCGTCTTGCTTGATGGAACTCCTAGAGAAGTCTTCGCTCAATCCGAGGTACTTTCCAAGAGTTACATTGTGCCGCCTCAGATCACCCAGCTAGGTCAGAGACTGAAGCCATTCGGTTTTCCCGCGGACATTCTATCCGTAGATGAGATGGTTGGACTAGTAGAGAGGGCGTGAACGAGGTATGGGCATACTTGATCAACCGATGCTAGAATACGTATACAAGGATACTCTGATGCACAGAATGCATCCTGTCCCGAAGATGATGATCTTGGTAGTGCTCACCCTGTTGGCACAGTTCTACTTCGATCCGCGGTTCATTCTTCCAATCTTGGCGGTCGTAATCATTCTGGCAAAACCTGTCTCCAAGATACCAAACACATGGTTGCTGCCCATGTACATTTTTGGAATCATGTCAGTACTCGAGAGAGGATACAATGCGGTCTTCATCTCCTCAGGTGGATACTATAGAGTATATCCTAGTGAATGGATGGTCACCACTCTGATGTACATAGCCAATATCCCCGTTCTCGGAGAGGCTAAGGTAACAGTCGGCGGTCTATTCTGGCTTGCTTCCATGGGATTGAAGTACTTCGTCGGTCTATTTTCGGTGAGCATCTTCCTGTACACGACAGACCCGAGCGACCTCATGCAGTATCTTGCCAGCAAGAAGGTTTCGAAGAATGCTCTATTCATCGTTTTTGCAGGATTCAACTTCTTCCCAATCCTTCTGAGGTATGCGAGGACAATCATGAACGCGCAGCAGCTGCGTGGTGTTGGACTGTCGAAGAACCCAGTCAAGGCGGTCAATACGCTAGCTCAAGTCTTTCATCCACTCGTCATACGGGTGACCGTGTTGGCAGATATCTTGACACTGTCTGCAAGCATCCGGGGATTTGGATCCGGACAGTACTCCTACCTTCGTGATGTCAAACTCAGCCTGGCTGACAAGTTGATAGGTGCTCTCGCCATTGCGTTCTTCATATTCATGGTCTTCGGTCTGGCGTTTCTGAACTGGGGCGCGCTATGAGATAGCTGGCCTCTGAGAGGAGAAATGGACCTCGACTGGCCAGGACTTTGAAAAGACCCCTTGCGTTGTCGGCGTGGACATAGGTGCGAGCAGCTGCAAAGCAATAGTGTTTGATGCCGAGGGAAAGACAAGGGGAAGTGCACAGCAAGAGTACTCTAGGAATACGCCGAAGCTAGGTTGGGTTGAACTAGACACAAAGCAATGGTGGTACACAGTAGCAGCTACGATAAAACAGGCAGTCAATGGATCCGATGTCAGTTCTGAGCAGATCAAAGGTCTAGGCGTGTCTACTGAAACAGACGGGGTCGTACCCGTTGGTTGTGATGGGGAACCACTGAGACCCTATATTCATTGGTCGGACGCACGATGCTACTCTCAGTATGATTGGATGCTAAGCCACGCGGACACTGAGGAGATATATCGAATCACAGGAATTCCCCTCCATAAGAGCTGGTGGTCTCCTCCCGGACTGAAGATGCTCTGGGTCAAGGAAAACGAACCAGACATCTTTGCGAAGACCAAGAAATTCCTCCAAATTGGCAACTACGTCCTGTACAGATTGACAGGCAAATACGCCACCGATTATTCGGTAGCCGCGCGCACCATGTTTTTCAACATCCAGAAGCTGGAGTGGTCAGAGCATCTGGCAGCGTTTCTCGGCATACCTCTATCGACACAACCGACGGCTAGCAAGTCGACAGAGGTTGCTGGCCGGGTCACAGATGATGCCGCGAAGCTGACAGGACTCAGCGCGGGTACACAAGTTGTTGCGGGAGGCGGAGACACAGAATGCAGCGGGCTGAGCGCAGGTCTGACATCTGAAGGCCAAGCATTGGTCTCTGTAGGAACCTCCTTGATGGTCCTTGTGGCGAAAGAGAAGCCACCGTTTCTCTCAGACAAGAAAAGCAGACAGTTGTCAGGAACTGGCATGTTCAGCTCATGCCATGTGGTGGATGGGATCTGGCTTCTGGAAGCAGGATCAATGGCAGGGGCCAGGCTGACATGGTTCAAGAAGGAGTTTGGTCAACTTGAAGACCAAGCCGCCAGTGATCTTGGCATAAGCGCCTACGATCTCCTCGGCGCTGAGGCCAAGCGCTCAGAGCCTGGCACCAACTCGCCTGTCTTCGTCCTTTCACATGACGCCATATTCAATCTGACCCTTGAGCACAAGAGAGCAGACATAATCCGCAGCATCCTTGAAGGTGTCGCATTCGAAGCGCAACAGATTCTCGAAGCAGCAGAGAATTCCGGAACTGAAGTGAGGAACATCACCATGGTCGGCGGCGGCAGCAAATCGGATGTCTGGCGCCAGATAGTCGCCGACGTGACCAACAGACCAGTCAGATCTCCGGATCAGGCTGAGACGGCTGCTCTCGGTGCCGCAATCCTGGCCGGACTCGGAACCGGCGTGTATGAGAGCATAGCCAAGGTACCGCGAGCTGGCGCATACTCCGAGAACATGCCAAATCCGGGGACACATGAAACCTACAAAGCACTCTACCGGAGATTCAAGACACTCTGCGAAACTTCACGAACATAGGCAAATGACCGGCTGCAATAGCGTCAGCTGGCAGAAGATTCCGCTTCTTTCACTATTCCGGCTATCTCCTTCTGTGCCTCTTTGCTGAGTTCTGGCACAGGCTTGTGCTCTGCAAGCATTCTTCTCACTGTCTCCCGTGCCTGTTCTCTGATTTCTTTTCGTCCGGCAGCCTCCCAGCCAACTCTTGTCTTCTTGTCGAAGAGTTTGTGTTGATAGAATTCCTTGAGGTAGAACTTCCTCGTGTGCGGTCGGCCGAGGAAACTACCGCCGGGTCCAACGCTAGCGATTTCGTTGAACGCAAGCCTTTCTTCATCAAAGTCTATTCCTCTCAGTACTCTGAGTATCATACCATACACCTCGTTGTCGATTACGAGCTGCTCGAAACTGAATGTGTTTATGGCCTCGGCGGATCCTGCGCCGGAATCTATTCTTGCCCCGGCCAGGGCAGGTAGCAAGCCCACAAAGACCCTTTCCACTCCGGCCTGCTCGTCAATGGTTTTCGAATCGGTGCGAAGACCGAAGCCCTCGCCCGGCAGACCGTAAAACTCTGCTACCTGAACGCATGCTGCAGACAGCAATCCAATCTCAACTACGCCGCTCAGAGGAGTTGCATACCTTTGATCCAGTGGGGAAGACTTGTTTCCGAGAATCACGGGGGTCCCCGGATTGACGATCTGCATCAAAGTGATCGTCGCTAGACTCTCGGCGCTCTGGAGAACCAATGTCCCAGCAAGCGTCACAGGTGACGCCACGCCGACGACCACTCCGGAAACCACTATTGCAGGGATTCCCTCCTTAGCGCAGAAGACTGATACCTGATCCCTCAATGTCAGCGGGCTTATCGGACATACAAGCGAGCTGAAAATCGGAGTTTGCGAGTCAGACTCCTGCTGAAAGACAGAGGCTATCCTCTTCTGGAATCCCAAGGTACCCCTACTCAACGGCGTGGTCACTACATGCTTTCCGCAATTCTCCAAAGCTAACTTGAACGAGTGAACATCCCTAACATGTGGAGGAGTGTCTGAAGGGAAAATGTGAGTTGCATTGATCGAAACGTTCTCCAGATCCTGTATGAGCTTAGAGGCATCGGCTGTGTCCTTGGATAGGCCGTGCCGTGACAAGCCAGTCTCGAGGTCGATCACTTCGGTGAGTCCCGTGGAGGCACGAGTATACATGCGTCCAGCCTGGAGGGTCACTGAATGTCTCTTGTCCCTGGCTCCAAGCGTCACGTTCCCAGGCGCCTTTTTCAATGCTTCTTCCACCAATGACGGAGGAAGTTTCACAGATTTCGTCTTCTCATCAACTACGGCCCCGTGATCACGAAAGATCTGAAGTGTAGCACTGTCAACGACTCTCACCCCTACCTTCTCCAGAACTTCAAGGGCAGATGAGTGTAGTTTCTCCAACTGTTCACCGGACAGGATCCGTAACATTGCCATCTCGCGGTCGAGACGATCCAACCCTCATTAAAGACTTTGGGGAGTTGCCCGAGATGTTGTGAGCAGTATCGACAGTACTTGTCACAATTGCTTTTACAGTTCTCGTATTGCATAATTACCGGACCTCACAGTTCCTGATGCGTGGAGGATAGGAGGGGACACTGATTTCGGAACTTCAGACGGGGGCCGTTGACAGGAGCCACGTGCTTGGTGTGGACATCGGCGCGAGCAGCTGCAAGGCAATAGTGTTCGACGCGGACCGCAACGCAAGGGGCCGCGCACAGCAAGAGTACTCTAGAAGCTATCCGAACCCAGGATGGGTCGAGCTAGACGCGAACTCGTGGTGGAACGCCGTAGCGACTGTAGTCAAGCAGTCGATTGAGAACTCGAATGTCCCTGTTGAGCAGATCAGGTGCGTCGGGATCTCTGCCGAGACCGACGGAATACTCGCGGTAGGGAAGGGTGGGGAACCGTTGAGACCGTACATCCACTGGCTCGACACGAGATGTGTGGATGAACACAAACGGCTACGGGACAAGGGCAGACTTGAGTATGTATACGAAACAACCGGCATACCGGTTCATGGAGGTTACGATTTCCCGGCACTCAAGATGCAGTGGATAAAGAAGAACGAGCCTGCTACATTTGAGAGAACTGACAAGTTCCTTTCGATAGGGACCTTCATGCTGTACAAGTTGACTGGAAAGTACATTGCAGACAGATCCACAGCATCGCGAAGCCTATTGTACGACATAAGAAAGCAGGAATGGTCAAGGGACCTTGCCGAGTTATTTGGAATCCCAATCTCGAAGCAACCCGATGTTCGACGTTCCGCTGAACCGGCGGGAACAGTTACGCCCGAAGCAGCACGCGAGACTGGCCTGAGCACCAAAACGATCGTTGTTGCTGGCGGAGGAGACACCGAATGCAGCGCACTAGGTGCCGGCGTTGTCACGGAGAAACAAGGCCTCATCTCCATCGGCACATCGCTCATGGTTGCTGTCCCGAGAACAAAGCCATCAACGATCCCAATGAGTCCTGAAACACGCCTCTTCGGAACCGGCTCAGTATGTACAAGCCATGTCGTAGACAACATGTGGATACTTGAAGTTGGGGCCCCCGCAGGAGGCGCAATGCTGGCATGGTTTGATCGTGAACTCGGCCAAGCAGAACGCAAGCTCGCTGCAGAGCTCGACGTACCCTCATATGATATTCTCGGTCTCGAGGCTGAGAAGTCCAAGCCTGGACCAGAGTCGCCAATATTCGCGGCCCCTGTTGGAGCAATTCTCAACCTCAGAAACGAACACAAGCGAAGCGACCTGATACGCAGCATCTTGGAGGGAGTGGCATTCGAAGCGAGGGAGGTCATCGAGGTTTTCGAGAAGTTCGGCCTTGACATCAGGGAACTAACTATGGTTGGAGGCGGCGCCAAATCCGGAACTTGGCGTCAGATAATGTCGGATGTGACAGGGAAGCCCGTCACATCACCCTACATGCAGGAGACAGGAACGCTCGGTGCGGCAACCCTCGCCGGAGTAGGAGCAGACCTCTTCAAGGACTTCACACCGCCTCAGGTCGGAAGATACGCGTACAGTTCGCCGAGAAACGACTTGCAGGAAACCTACACGATACTGTACGAGAAATACAAGAGATCATACAAAGCATTGGAATGAAGGAAACGCCGATACCGGCAACCACCAAGCCGGCATGACTATCGAAAGACCCTGAAGGAACTGAATGTGTGTGAGCGGAGGTTGGGCCCGTGTGGGCCCTTTTCCGCGATTGTCATGTTTGATTCAGGTGCATGGACCAGACGCTTGAAGCACGCGCTTCATTTCTTCACTGGCCCGCGATCTGCGGGACAGTACGTGTCTGCGATATAGGGCTGCTTTGTGTCTTTGATATGCCGATTGATGATCGAGTCTATGCTCTCCATCGCTTTGGAGTCGAGCGACCATCCCGTCACCTCGCCAACCGTCTTCATCTGGTCTGGTCGGCGTGCTCCCCATAGAGCGATCGCAAGATTCGTCCTGTCGAGTACCCATCGCACTGCAAGATGGAGAACATGCTTTCCGTAATTCTTCTGAGCGAATTGGTCAAGAAGTTCTACCGTCTTTAGGTACTCTTGGTACTGAGGCGGCTTGAACTTCGGATCTATCTTTCGATGATCATCCCCCGAGAACTGTGTGTCTGAGCGCATTCTCCCGCTCAGCAAGCCTCTGCAGAGCGAGCCGTACGTGAGCATCGTGATGCCGTGCTTTTCACAATAGGGAAGGATATCCTGTTCGATCACTCGCTCGAACATGTTGTAGGGTGGCTGAAGCGTGTGAAGCGGGGATACCTTGCGGAAGCGCTCCATCTGTTCGACAGAGTAGTTGCTCACCCCAATTGCTCTAATCTTCCCCTGCTCGTAGAGTTTGTTCATCGCCTCTGCGGTCTCTTCTATGGGAACTAGAGGGTCTGGCCAATGTACCTGACATATGTCAATGTAGTCTGTGCCTAGGCGTTTCAGAGATTCATCGATCCCCTTGAAGATTTGTTCTTTCGTCGAATTCCTGTAGAACCATCCTTCCCGATTCTCCAGGCCAACCTTTGTCGCTATGATGATGCTTTCTCGATCCCCATGCTCGGCGATCGCTTTCCCCACAACCTCTTCCGCTAGACCAGCCCCGTAAGCGGGCGCCGTGTCTACGAGGTTGATCCCTTGCTCGAATGCGGCAAGCACCGTCCGAATAGATTCTTGTTTGTCAGATCCGCCCCACATGATGCCGCCCATGGCATATGTGCCAAGGCCAACGCGGGACGCCTTGATGCTGGTTCCTTTGATCGCAGTCTGCTCCACTCAAACTCCTCCTTCAGCGAAGAGCCGCCTCAGGCAGTAGATATCGTTGTCGATCATCTGACGCATCGTTGATGAGTGCGCTCACCATGAGACTACGTGGCCTCGCGAGTTGGGAAGATCTTAAGAAGGCGTTGTGCATGTGGTCGGGCACGCGGGGTAGGATCGCACGAGAACGGTAAGATCTGTCAACGCAGAAGAGTACGCGAAGCATGGTCTCTCAAAAGACAGACTACTGCAGATGCTTCGCAAGATGATTGAGATCAGGAGATTCGAGGAGCGCGTAGAGCGGCTATTCCTGCAAGAAGGTACACTGATCGGTCCGTCGCACCTCTACTTGGGTCAAGAAGCGGTTGCAGCCGGCGCCATAAGTGCACTCAACGATGACGATCTGATCGTAAGTACATACCGAGGTCACGGCCACGCCATCGCAAGGGGAGTACCATTGAACCCGCTGATGGCCGAGCTGTTTGGGAAGGCGACTGGCACCTGCAAAGGTCTTGGAGGATCGATGCACGTCTCAATATTCCCTGAGAAGGGAATATTGTATGCGAGTGCGATCGTGGGCAGCGGAGTGCCGATCGCGGCTGGAGTAGGACTCGCACTTCAACAGGCAGGCAAACGTCAAGTCGCGATGACGTTCTTCGGTGATGGAGCCACCAACACAGGGGCTTTTCATGAGGGAATGAATCTTGCGGCAGTGTGGAAACTTCCGGTGGTCTTTGTCTGTGAGAACAACCTCTACGCCATGTCGACTCGAGCGGACAAAGCAATAGCAACTGAGAGCGTTGCTGATCGCGCTGAAGCATACCGGATGCGGGCGATGGCCGCGGATGGTAACGACGTAGTAGCTGTGTTCTTGTCGGCCGAAGAAGCGATTGAGAACGCGCGAAAAGGGGAAGGTCCAACTCTCCTTGAATGTATCACCTACAAATTGAAGGGTCATGGTGTCTACGACAAGGCTGAGTATAGGCCGAAAGAGGAAGTTGAGGAGTGGCGCAAACGCGACCCGATCGACACCTTCGAGGCCAAGCTTCTCAAAATGAAACTTACAGCTCAAGCAGACATAGATCGGATCGAGAAGGAAGTCGCAGCTTCAGTCGAGGAATCTGTTACATTCGCAAAATCGAGCCCAATATTGCCATTCGAGGAACTCTCGAACTTCGTGTACGCGAGGTGACATGAGATGCCCGAGCTGACTTATGCCGAAGCTCTGCGACAGGCCCTACGCGAAGAAATGCTGAGGGACCCACGCGTCATCCTGATGGGTGAGGAGATAGGAGTATTCGAAGGAGTCTACAAAGTCACGCGTGGTCTGCTGAAGGAGTTCGGTCCCGAAAGAGTGAGAGACACCCCGATCTCTGAGGCTGCGATTGCAGGCGCTGCGGTAGGTGCTGCATTAGCTGGCCTCAAGCCTGTAGCCGAAATCATGTACATGGACTTCGTAACAATCTGTCTCGATCAGATAGCGACAAACGCTGCAAAGATGCGGTTCATGAGTGGCGGAAAGCTGAAGGTTCCGTTTGTTCTCAGAACACAGTACAGCCTTGGCCGAATGCACGGTGCCCAGCATTCCCAGTTCTACCCGTCAATATTCTTCCAAGTGCCGGGCCTGAAGGTCGTCTTGCCGTCGACACCGCACGATGCAAAAGGTCTTCTGAAGGCTTCGATTCGAGAGGACAACCCAGTTGTCTTTGTAGAAAGTGGTGCACTGTACAGGACGAAGGGACCAGTTCCGGAAGAGGAATATCTGCTGCCTCTAGGCCAGTGTGATATCAAGAGAAAGGGCGATGACCTCACAATAGTCGCAGTCTCAAGGGTTGTCGGTGAAGCCCTGACCGCAGCCGCGAAGCTGGAAGAGCAAGGCGTCTCGGCTGAGGTGATAGATCCCAGAACTATCCAACCCCTCGACAAGAACACAATAGTTGAGTCCGTCAAGAAGACTGGTAGATTGATCATCGCGTCGGACGATGTCAAGTCCGGCGGAATCGGTTCCGAAATCTCAGCAATCGTTGTCGAGGAAGCTTTCGACTCGCTAGATGCACCAATCCTGCGCGTGGCATCAGCGGATATGCCGATTCCATTCTCGCCGCCGCTCGAGCAAGCATACATGCCAAATGCGCAGAAGATCATGGAAGCAGCGAAGAAACTGATCGGGTGAAATTGCAGCGATGTTCAGAGTGGCGATGCCTCGCCTAGACCCTGGTATGCAGTCAGGCAAGATAGTTGAGTGGCTGAAGAAAGAAGGGGACCGCGTCGAGAAGGACGTGCCGATCGTTAGGATCGAAGGAGAGAAGACCACATTCGAAGTCAACTCTCCAGGAGCAGGTGTAGTCCGGAAACTCCTGTTCGAGCCCGGCACGGACGTTCAGGTCGGGCAGACGATCGCACTTGTGGGTGAGCCGAACGAGACTTTGCCGGTCGAAACCGGGGCACCTGCGGCGCCCGAGCCTGCAGTCGCACAGCAAGTGACGGTGGCGCCTGCCGGTCCACGAATCCAGGAACCTTCCGCGTCGCCTGTTGCACGAAAGATGGCCCGAGAAGCAGGCATTGACATATCGAAGATCAAAGGGTCAGGACCCGGAGGAAGAATAGTCCGGGAGGATGTTCAGAAAGCAATCGACCAGATGAGATCGCAACCTCAGGCAGTGGGGTTTTCGGCTCAAGCAGCAAGGGCTGTCCCGATCGCTAGGACGATCAAACTAGCGGGAAAACGTAAGGCCACTGCGGAGCGCCTCTCGTACGGTTTTCACACCACCGTGCCAGTCACGATCACAATGGAGGCACGCATGGATACAATGCTAGGCCACAGAAAGGAACTTCACAACAAGACTGGTGAAGAGATCTCGATAACGGCCTACGTTGTGAAAGCAGCGGCGAAAGCTCTCGAAGACCATCAGATGATCAACTCGTCACTCGAGGGAGACGAACTTCGATTGTACAGTGACATCAACGTCGCAGTAGCGATCAACACACCTGACGGACTTGTGGCTCCAATAATACCGCAGACGAACAAGAGGTCAATACTCGAGATCTCTCGAGGAATCCGCGACCTCACAGAACGCGCCATCCAGAACAAGCTAGCCGTCACAGATCTCACAGGCGGAACATTCACGGTGACGAATCTGGGTGGGTTCGGCGTCGACCTCTTTGCACCCATCATTAATCCCCCGCAATGTGCAATCCTCGGCTTTGGCCGAACATCTGAGAAACCTGTCATCATCGAAAAGCAAGTGCAAGTAGCATCCATCACAACACTCTCGCTCGTATTCGATCACAGGATAGTTGACGGCGTCCCAGCAGCCCAGTATCTGCAACGAGTCAAGGAGCTTCTCGAAGATCCTAAGAAACTCGAATGATGTTGTCCGATTCTGCAGCTAAGGCGTGATCGCCACCTTGATAGCGACCCCTTTCTGCATCAGACGCAGAGCTTCTTCAACCTCGGCAAGGCTCCTACGATGAGTAACAAGTGGGGCAACTCTCACTTGTCTCGTCGAGATCAACCTCAAAGCTTCACGCACGTCTCTGGGTGTGTGATGGAAGACGCCTCTCAGCGTTAGTTCTCCATAGTGCACGGCGCCTGTGTCAATTGAAGCTGTGCTTCCTGAAGGGCAACCTCCGAAGAGGACAGTGGTTCCTCCTTTTCTCGTGGCCTGTACCGCCAGTTCCCATGTCTCAGGCTTTCCGACGGCTTCGATTGTGACGTCTGCTCCGCGGCTCTCAGTCAGTTTCCTCACCTGATTCAAAGGATCGCTCGAATCAACCAGTTGATCCGCGCCGAGCTGAGCGGCCTTCTGAAGCCTCTCAGTGCTTGCATCCGCGACCACGACGGTCTTGGCACCACGAACTTTCGCAACCTGTACATGCATTAGTCCAATCGGTCCAGCACCGATGACAAAAACAAAGTCGCCAGTTTTGATGTCCGATAGCTCGATTCCATGAACCACGCATGCCAATGGTTCAAGGAATGCAGCCTGTTCGAAGGAGACATTTTCTGGGATCTTGAGAGTGTTCTGCTTCACGATTCGTCCTGGTAATCGTACATATTCGGCGTAGGCGCCGGGAGAGGAGAAGCCAACAAGGACCTCATCCAAACGCTCGCACAGATTGGGTCTGCCAATCCGACAATAGTAGCATTCCATACACGGCGCCGAATTCGCCGCGACGATTCTCATACCTTTCTCGAAGCCTTTGACATCCTCTCCTATCTCTTCCACAGTCCCGGCGAACTCGTGGCCGATGACGAGTGGAGGATTTGCCAGTCTGTGACCTCGAAGGAACATCTTCAGATCCGTACCACAGGTGAGCGTCACGTGATTATGGACGAGTAGTTCATCTGTGGCTATCTTCGGTACGTCGACATCCTCAATGCGTATGTCTCCAGGTCCGTAGAAGCGGGCCGCCCTCAACTGGTGTTCACTTCCTAGATCTACTCGTGAATTATGACTTTCAGGGATGACTCAGCATCCTGCGCGACTCGGAAAGCTTCTGCGATCTCGTTGAGGCTGAAGCGATGTGTTATCATGTCTGTGAGACGGATTCTTCCGGCCGCCATCATCTGCAATGCTCTCTCTATCTCATTCTCTGTGGTGGAGTAGCTGGGAATCAGCTTGGTCTCTCGTATGAAGATGCTACTAGCATCACAGGTGAACATGCTTCGTTCCGGGGGGATCCCGAAAAGGAGGATTCTGCCGCCCTTCCTCACCAACGGAAACGAAGATTGAATCGCCTTCACGTTTCCTGACGCGACTATCACATTGTCGACACCCCGGCCTTGGGTCGCGTCGAGAACTCGCTTAGACGTGCTTGTGTCGGCTGCGTTCAATGCTTCGTCAGCTCCAAACTTCTTCGCCCACCTCAACCTAGATTCGATCATGTCGGTGGCGACGATCAGGTGATCTCCGAGCGCTCGAAGAAGTTGTACGTACGTGAGTCCTGCAGGTCCCGCACCGATTATCAGAACACTGTCTTCCTGCTGTATTCCGAGTCTATCTAGGCCCCTGATGCAGCAACCCGTCGGTTCTGCGAGGGCAGCTTCCTCATAACTCATGGTGTGAGGCAGTCGGAAGACGGCGCCTTTGCTGACGTTGGTTTCAGGGACTCGGAAGTGCTCTGCGAATCCGCATGGATCAAGATTGCTTTTGGGAAACTTGTGACACATGGTATGATTTCCATGTAGGCAATAGTAACAGGTGTGGCATGGTACGTGGTGATGCACAGCGACGCGATCACCTCTCGAATAACCCTGTATGTCAAGGCCGACTTCCTCAATGTCTCCAGCGACTTCGTGCCCAAGGACAGGTGGAGTCACCCGCACACCCTGAAGTTTCTCCAAGTCTGTTCCGCAAATCCCGCACACCCTCATCTTGACGAGGAGATCTCCCCGGCCAATCCTAGGCAAGTCGACATCGGCAAGCTGGAGGCGCCCTTGAGAATCAACGAGAGCAGCTTTCAAGGTGAGGCCAAGTTCCATCTCTAGCTTCTCATCTTGAATAAAGGAACCGCCTCCGTCGCAGGTATCCCGCCAGTCTGCTTTTGGAAGCATTCAAGTATTCGTATCTACACGCAGGCGACGCTGCAGGAGCATGTGACAGAGAGCGGACCGGACGTTCAGCAACAGGATGGACGACCACTTGTCTTGGCTAGATTCGGCATTAGACTGGCTTGGCAGAATGGGATACATCGGTGCTTTCCTGGCCGGCTTCTTAGGCGCGAGCATCCCTTTCTTTCCATCCTACATCTTGATCCCTCTGATGGCAACCCAGTTACATCCATTCCTTGTGGGCATCATATCAGGGATCGGCGCCGGAGTCGGACAGTACTTGCACTACTACATTGGCCTCGGCGGCAGGCACCTATTCTCGCCTGATACCCAAGCACGATTCGAGAAATGGCGCATAAGATACGGAAAATATGGCCTATGGCTGATCGTAGCTCTAGCCGCGACACCGATAACCCCCGACGACATCATCTGGATACCTCTTGGGCTGGTCCGATATCCCAGAGTGAAAGCACTGATCGCAGGAATCACTGGAAAGACAATACTGAGCCTCGTCTATGCGTACGCAGGCTACTATGGCTGGTCGTTCATAGATCAGTTGCTCAAAGGTTGGGGCCTAGGCTAGAACGCACTCATTGATCACGAAAGCAGTACTGCACTTCGAGGAACCCTTTCCGGAAGTACCAGTAGATTGGTGCGGGGGGTGGGATTCGAACCCACGAAGGCCTACGCCACAGGATCTCTTGTCCTGAGGCGGATCTTAAGTGTGGCACGACTCTGAGTCGGTCGTCCTGCCCCTTTGACCTGACTCCCGCCCTTACGGTGTGATCTTGGGTCTCGGGAACCCCCGCTCGTATTGGCTAGGACTCGAGTTCCGCTAAAAGCTTGTCATAGTCCAAGAGAGTTTCACGAGCGCGATCGATTTGTAGACAGTGCAAAACTATATGGCGGCATGGTCGTTAGTCTTGCTGGCTGGGCCCGTGGCGCAGTCTCGCAGGTTGACGCCTACGAGGCGAAGTACGGACAGCGCGGCAGATAGCCGCCGTGGGCTAGTCGAGCCTCCTAAGTGAACCACGGAATCAGCTGTAGAGTGCGCCTGAAACGCACGCACAAGTCCGGGGTTCAAATCCCCGCGGGCCCGCCATGAATCCTATCCATGTGCTCGTCAGTCCCTTGTCCTAGGCAGACGACGGACGATAGGGCAGTATCTGAACAGAAAAGACAGTCTGGATGGTTACAGCCATCTTGTCTTGATGTCCTTGACCGCTGTAAGGTGTGGATCGTCAGTGACGCACGGAGCACCTATGAGTTTGCTTGTGCCAGCTATCAGTGAATCAGCCAAAGAAATCCCGTATTTGTGTCTCAGTTCCGCTGATGAAGAAGCCAATTCAGAGTCAACATCAACAACCCTGAACGCCTTCTCTATGAAGTCACGTCGCAACTTTGCAGTTTCCCTCCCTTCCTTCTTGAGCGACAGTACGTAGATCTCATGAATTACTATGGATGAGATGTATCGGTTCTTGGTCTTCTTGATCTCTTCCGCTATCCTTCTCTTCACACCAGCATCCGCGTTGTAGAAGTGTTCCACGAAGAAACGTGTGTCATACACCGCTTTAGGCATCTTCTTCCCTCAATTTGTCTAGGAGGTGCTTCATTTCCGCAACCGTTCCCTTCCCAGCTCCAGAACCAGCAAGATCAAGGAAGGACTTTCTCGGTCTGAAGAGGATTCCATGGCCCGCATCAACAACCTCAAGACGACTCCCCTCCTCGATGTGATATTTGGCTCTGAGTTCAGCAGGTATTGTGGTCTGTCCCTTCCTCGTCACGACTACCTCGGTCATACGCCGATCACGTAGTACTTTGGCGAAGTAGTACACATAAGCATTTCCACGGAACTCAGGCCACCTCCACGAAAATGGAGTCGGTGGTGTGCAAGGGGTCGTTCGTGAACTGGCATGGTTCTGGAGTTGAATCAGGAGTATCCCATGAGTTCCGGAGTCATGGGCGCTAGGCTAGGAAGCGGTCAAGAAAGCACTCACGTGAGACCGTTGTGAGTGTCTGCTGACCATAGCAGGGCGAG
>Ga0315289_10003034_pt1 | contig 25549 bp, 21 predicted proteins | sample YL17G11_40_MG_FD_203452 | JGI IMG/M metagenome (GOLD analysis project Ga0315289, IMG submission 203452) | Sediment microbial communities from Yellowstone Lake, YNP, Wyoming, USA - YL17G11_40 | ecosystem: Environmental > Aquatic > Freshwater > Lake > Sediment | place: USA: Wyoming | collected...
GCTGCCCCACGGCCGTTCCCGTATTCGCATCCGTGAAGGAGACACTGAGGAGATGGTTGCCTGTCCCGCTCGTTTGACTCACCCACGTGGCCCCGCCATCCGTCGTCCGAAGGATCGTGCCATACCACCCCACGGCCGTTCCCGTGTTCGCGTCCGTGAACGAGACCTCGAGGAGATGGTTGCCTGTCCCGCTATTTTGACTCACCCACGTGGCCCCGCCATCCGTCGTCCGACCGATCGTGCCATGCCACCCCACTACCGTTCCCGTATTCGCATCCATGAACGAGACCCCGTAGAGATCCCAGCTCGACCCGCTCGCGCTCGTTTGACTCGCCCACGTGGCCCCGCCATCCGTCGTCCGAAGGATCGTGCCATACTGCCCCACAGCCGTTCCCGTATTCGCATCCGTGAATGAGACGCCCCAAAGGTTGTAGCCTGTCCCGCTTGTTTGACTCACCCATGTGGCCCCGCCATTCGTCGTCCGAAGGATCGTGCCATACTGCCCCACGGCCGTTCCCGTATTCGCATCCGTGAACGAGACCTCGAGGAGAGCTTTGCTTGTACCGCTCGTTTGACTCACCCACGCGGCACCGCCATCCGTCGTCCGGAGGATCGTGCCATGCCACCCCACGGCGGTTCCGGTATTCGCATCCGTGAACGAGACCGCGTAGAGGTCCCAGCCTGTCCCGCTCGTTTGACTCGCCCACGTGGCGCCGCCATCCGTCGTCCGAAGGATCGTGCCATACGAGCCCGTGATCGTTCCCGTATTCGCATCCGTGAACGAAACGCCGAGGAGATGGTTGCTTGTCCCGCTCGTTTGACTCACCCACGCGGCCCCGCCATTCGTTGTCCGAAGGATCGTGCCTTGATACCCCACGGCTGTTCCCGTATTTGCATCCGTGAATGAGACGTCGTAAAGCGAATTGCCCGTCCCGCTCGCTTGACTCACCCACGTGGCCCCGCCGTTCGTCGTCCGAAGGATCGAGCCATTGTGCCCCACAGCCGTTCCCGTATTCGGATCGGTGAACGATACGGCCCTCAGGGGGCTGCCCTGGGGCAGCGGGTTCTGCCAGTACCATTCAGGTGATGGCGCCGATTGGAGTAGCGCTGGAATGGAAACTGAAAGAAGACAGATGGATGACAGAACAATCAATACGACAAGAAGTGACCTCTTGATCATGTTCAACCCCCTCTGTCGAATGCTGTTGAAAGAAACCCCGTTGGAAGATTAGAGGAAAAGCGTACTCTCGTTCGCCGAAAGCTGCAATATTTAGTTCAAAGTACCGAGATAATTTCTTCTTGACAGCCGCGCGGGCATTCTGGTATTTTAATACCACATTAGTCTGAATGAGGTTGGGCGATGTCGAGTTTCATCAAGATATCCGAGGCGGCCTCGCTCGCGTTCCATACGGCAGCCTATCTCGCGCAGAACACGGGCCGGCTCGTCCCGAGCCGCGAGATCGCGCGCGCGCTCGGGGCCTCGGAGAACCATCTTTCCAAGGTTCTCCAGCGGCTCGCGCACGCCGGAATCGTACGCTCGACGCGCGGCCCGAAGGGCGGATTCAAGATACGCTCGCCGTGGGAAAAGATCAGGCTCATGGAGATCTACGAGGCGATCGAGGGTCCGACGGCTCCGGGACGATGCCTTCTCGATCCGCCCGTGTGCAGGGGAAACAGGTGCGCCCTCGGGGTGCTCGTCCACCGGACCGATGAAGCGGCGAGAAAATGCCTCACCGGCACGACGTTGGCGGAAATGGCGAAGAGCTTCCGTCTCGGCGCCTGACGGGGCCTGCAGAGATAACGAAAAACAGGTCATTACGGATCACAGGAGGTAGGAACCATGATCGTGAAGCTCAAGGAAGGGGTGTACGGGGTCGGCGTTGTGGACTGGGAACTGAGGAAGTTTCACGGGCACGAGCTCAGCACTCACCGCGGTTCGTCCTACAATGCCTACCTCATCAAGGACGCAAAGACCGTTCTCGTAGACACGGTCTGGGGGCCGTTCGCCGGTGAGTTCATGGACAATATCCGCGAGCTCGTCGATCCGGCGAAGATCGATATCGTCGTTGCGAACCACGCCGAGACCGACCATTCCGGAGCGCTCCCCGTCATCATGCGGCACGCGCCGAACGCCGAGGTCATCGTGTCGAAGCAGGGCGCCTCGAGCGTGCCGGGGCATTACCACGAGGACTGGAAGTTCCGGAAGGTGGGGACAGGCGACCGGATCAACATCGGCCTGAACGAGCTCGTGTTCATCGAGGCTCCGATGCTCCACTGGCCGGACAGCATGTTCACCTATCTCACCGGGCACAACATCCTTATGTCGAACGACGCATTCGGTCATCACTACGCGACGGCGTTCCATTTCAACGACGAGGTGGATCAGAAGGAGCTCTACGAAGAAGCCCTCAAGTACTACGTGAACATCCTCACTCCGTCGAGCGACCGCGTGATCAAAAAGATCGACGAGATCCTCGCGCTCAAGCTCCCCGTAGACATGATCGCACCGAGCCACGGGATCATCTGGCGCACGGATCCGCTCCAGATCGCCTTGAAGTACAAGGAATGGGCCGCGCAGAAGAGCGAGCCGCGCGCGGTCATCCTCTACGACACGATGTGGCATGGAACGCGGCAGATGGCCGAGGCGATCGGCGAAGGCCTCGCCGAGGCGGGCGTCGACTACAAGATCCTCAACCTCGCCGTTTCCGACCGGAACGACACGCTCGTGGAGGTTTTCAGGGCGCGAACCGTTCTCGTCGGCTCCCCGACGATCAACAACGGCGTCTTGCCGACGATCATGCCGGTCATGACGGACATCAAGGGGCTCAAGTTCAAGAACAAGATCGGCGCGGCGTTCGGCTCCTACGGATGGAGCGGCGAGGCGGTCAAGATCATCGAGGAGCACCTGACGGCTTCCGGGATCGCGATCGTTCGCAACGGCATACGGTTCAAATGGCAGCCGCGTCCCGAGGAGCTCGACGCCTGCCGCGAGTTCGGCCGCGAGATCGCCGAAGAGACCAAGAAGCCGTGCGAGGCATGACGGCGCCCGGAACGAAACATTCGAACAGCCGAAAGCCCGCGGACACCTGAAAGGAGTATGGGATGAGCATGTTCTGTTACCAGTGCGAGCAAACGACGAAAGGGACGGGGTGCACCGTCGCGGGCGCCTGCGGCAAGGACGCGACGACCTCGACGCTCCAGGACGTTCTGCTGTACGCGGCGAAGGGCGTCTCGATGTACGCAAACCGGGCCGCAAGGCTCGGCGCGCGCGACCGCGATGTCGACGTTTTCACGATCGAGGCGCTGTTTTCGACCGTGACGAACGTCGATTTCAACCCGGAGAATCTCAAATCGATCATCGAACGCGCGGCCGTCATGCGCGACAGGGCGAAGGCGCTCTACGAAAACGCCTGCGCGAAGGCCGGAAAGAAGCCCGAGGCTCTGAACGGACCGGCCGCGTGGAAGCCCGCGGGGGATATGGAAGGGCTCGTCCGCCAGGGTCTCGAGATATCGATCCTCGAGCGGAGCACAAAGCTCGGCGCCGATATCGCCGGCCTCCAGGAGCTCGTGACGTACGGGCTCAAAGGCGCGGCGGCGTACGCGGATCATGCGCAGATTCTCGGGAGCGAGGACGACGCCGTGTACGCCTCGTTCCACGAGGTGCTCGACGCGCTCACCAAGGAAACGCCGTCCGCGGACGAGCTCCTCGGCTGGGCGCTCAAAACGGGGGAGATCAACTACAAGGCGATGGAGCTCCTCGACGCGGCGAACACGGGGGCCTACGGCCACCCCGCTCCGTCGAAGGTTCGAGTAACGCCGGTCAAGGGCAAGGCGATCGTCGTCTCGGGACACGACCTCAAGGACCTCGAAGAGCTGCTCATTCAAACGCAAGGCACGGGAATCAACGTCTACACGCACGGCGAGATGCTCCCGGCGCACGGCTACCCGGGCCTCAAAAAATACAAACACCTCGCGGGCAACTACGGCGGCGCATGGCAGGAGCAGCAGAAAGAGTTCGACGCGTTCCCCGGCGCCATTCTCATGACGACCAACTGCATCCAGAAGCCGCGCGATAAGTACAAGGCCCGTATCTTCACGAGCGGGCTCGTGTCGTGGCCCGGCGTTCGGCACATCGGCCCCGCGCGCGATTTTGCGCCCGTGATCGAGGCTGCGATGGCGGCCCCGGGCTTTCTGAAGGACGGGCCGGAGAAGTCGATCACCGTCGGATTCGGAAGAAACGCCGTCATGGGCGTGGCGGGCGCCGTGATCGACGCGGTCAAGGCGAGGAAGATCCGCCACTTCTTCCTCATCGGAGGCTGCGACGGGGCGAAGCCCGGCCGCAGCTACTACACCGACCTCGCGAAGGCGGTGCCGAAAGACTCCGTGATCCTTACCCTCGCCTGCGGCAAATATCGTTTCAACAAGCTCGACTTCGGGGACATCGGCGGCATCCCGCGGCTCCTCGACGTCGGGCAGTGCAACGACTCCTACTCGGCGATACAGATCGCGCTCGCGCTTTCGAAGGCGTTCGGGGTCGGCGTGAACGAGCTCCCGCTCTCCATCATCCTCTCGTGGTACGAGCAGAAGGCGGTCGCCGTGCTCCTCACGCTTCTCTATCTCGGGGTGAAGAACATCAGGATCGGGCCGAGCCTCCCTGCGTTCGTGACGCCCCCCGTGCTCGGCATTCTCGCGGATCAGTTCGGCATCAAGCCGGTCACGACGCCCGAGGCGGATCTCAAAGCGATTCTCGGCTGACGCCGGAGCGTCTTCATCGGATTCTCGGCGCGAACTTCTGAACGCGCCTGTTTCGCGAATCGACGACGTACACGTTGCCGCCGCCGTCCACGGCGATCCCCTCGGGATGATCGAATTGCCCTTCACCGGTCCCGGGAGTCCCGAGCCTCGTCACGAATGATCCGTTCGGCGCAAACTGCACGAAACGGTCGTTCCCGAGGTCGGTTGCGAAGATCGCCCCGTCGTCGGCGGCCGCCACGTCGGCGGGGCAGTCGAACTGATCATCCCCCGTCCCGTAGCTTCCCCAGGAAGCGAGATACGCGCCCGCCGCCGAGAACCGCTGAATCCTGTTGTTGTGGCAGTCGGCGACGAGCACGGTGCCGTCTCCCGGGACGACGGCGATGCCCGTCGGGCCGTCGAATTGCCCCGGGCCGCTCCCGTATGATCCCCACGCCCCGAGAAAATCCCCGTTCGTCGAGAACTTCTGCACGCGATGGTTCTGGTTGTCAGTGACATAGACGTCGCCGCCCGAAGCGGCGACGCCGACGGGAGACCGGAACTGGCCGTTCCCTGTCCCTTCGCTCCCCCATTTCGCGACGAACGCGCCGGCCGCCGTGAATTTCTGGACGCGGTTGTTGCCCCCGTCTATGACGTAGACGTAGTCGTCCTCGTCCACGGCGATCTTCTCGGGAGAATCGAACTGCCCGTCGCCGCTCCCCGCCCCTCCCCACCAGAGCACAACCTCACCCTCCGACGTGAATTTCTTCACGATGTTGTTCCAGTTGTCGGCGACGTATATGCCGCCGGCGCGGTCAGCGGCGATTCCCTTCGGGTAGTACAGCGTACCGTCCCACACGGTCACCTCGTTCCCCCACTGCGCGACGAAAACATAGGAGTCGGTGTGAAAAGGACCCGAAGCGAGCGTGGTCTCGCAGCAGCGCCGGACGCCGCTATACGTTCGCGCATTCGCGTCGATGGCGCCGCGGTCGAAGCTCGTCGTGCCGCTCATGCCGGCCCAGAACTCCCATTCGAGTACTGGGAATCCCTTATCCAGCTCCGAGAGCCCCCAGGAAGGTCCGAAATCGAGCACGGCGCTTGACAGACCGTAGAAATCGACGGTGATCGAGGGATGCAAATAGAAAGCGATCCTGGCTTCTTCCCGGCCGTCGAAGTAGAACGGATGAGGCGCGAATCCGGGGACGGAGCTCAGAGAGCCCGACCACGCGCGATGATCATACGCCAATCCGCATCGGATGGACCCCGCGGTTTCGATACCCATTTCGCTCACGCCGGTGAATCCCGACGTGACCGTGAACCCGGCGACAAAGCTCATCGTCACGATCTCGACGACCGGCACGGAACCGATGTGCTGGATAAACGTCTTGCGCAGCGCGGCTATGGGCGCGGCGAATTCGACGTCCGCGTCGGTCCGCCCCGCAGTCTCGAACTTCACGTCGCACGTGAGGTTCAGATCCCCTTCGGCGGTCGCGCGGAACCTTTCGAGACCGCCGAGCCCGATTCTCGCGAACAAACCGATCGCGGGATTGAACTCGATACGCCCCTGCGTGATCGTAACGGTAAAGGCGGCGCCTCCGGCTTCGCCCGAGAACACAATGCTGTTCGAGAGATCCAGGCTGTTTCCCGAAAATGATGCGCCCGGGGCGGCCTGGATGAAATCGCCGCGCGCGGCGCCATCCTCCGACTCCACGCGCCGCGCGGAGGAGGCGAAGCCGAGCGTGACCGTCGTGTCGATCTGGCCGGCCGTGACCGCGTCATCGAGAAAAGCGGGCGCCGCACCGACGTACAACCATTTCCCGCCGGTCCGGACCGACTGAACTCTTCGAATGTATCCTTCTCCCTCCGTTCCGATGATGATGGTGCCCGGCCGGATCTCCGGCACGGGGCCCGCCATGTCGAACACGAGAGTGGAGTCGGCGTCTCCGACGAGCGTAAGCCGGTCCCTCGCGGTCACGACAAAAACCTCGTCCGAGACCATCGTGAACGGTCCCTTGCTCCGGGGCGCCGTCGTCGAATCCGTGCCGCAACCCTGGAGCACAGCCCCGCCGGTAGCGATCGCGAGGTAGAGCAGTATTCTCAATGCTGATTTCATCGCGGCCTCAAAATGCCCCACTCGTCGAACACGACCGTCACGATGCTGTCGACGGAGCTCCGTCTGAAGAACCACAGGGGAAAACCGAAGTGAACGCTCGGGCCCGCGACCGCGGCGCCCGACGAAACGTCGGGGAGGACGTGCTCGTACTTTGCCACCCAGATCGCGACCGCGGCGTCGTTCAAGGCCGAATACTCGCTCCGTGCCCGCATTCGGTACATGGGGTGGAAGCACGGCTGCGACAGGAACGGGTTGCGCGCCATCCAGTATTCGGGATCGTACACCTCCACGTAGGTGAATCCCCCCGGCCCGAGGGAATCGTCGGGATTGAAATACCTGCCGCTTTTCACGACCTCCTCCCAGAGATCGAGCCGGACGGGAAGGCCCGGGTGCGCCGCGGTGAGCGGATCCGAATCGTCCCGCAGCGCATGCGACATGCAATCGTAGTGATTTATGATTCTCACCGGCATTTTCTCGCTGTCGCGAATCACCCCGTCCACCTTGTCGAGCACCGTAACGCAGTAATCCCGGTACGGCATGCTGTGCACGCCGCTCCGGTCGCCGCGGCAATCGTCTCTGTTGCCGGTGATCTCGCATTCGAGACTCATGGGAAACGACCGCGCCTTCTGCGACAGGGATGCGGCGAGCCCTCCACCCCGCTGCGACTGACCGAGCGTCCAGAGATGTCCGCCCTTCAGAAGGAACATCGAAAGATAATTGAGCGGAGGCCTGGCGGTCTTGCCGACCTGGCTCTCGGGAGTAAAGGAGATCATTTTGCTCCACGCGCTGCTCTCGGAAGAATAGGTCCAGATGATGTTCTTGTACCTGCCGATGAGACCGGGGCCCGGCACAGCGGGATTCAGGGCGCAGTCGTAGGCGTCGCGCGCCGGGTCGAAGCCCTCCGCGCGCGAGCAGATGCCGAGCCAGAACGCATCGTGGACTGACTCGGTGGGATTGGAATAGTCCCGCACCGGAACGTTGGTCGAGTAGTAGGCGTCGACAAAGAGGAGACTGCGATCCATGGGGAAGGGAACAATGTTCACCGTGACGCGCGCGAGCGTGTGAGTGCCCGCGATGTCGAGCGTCTCGACGAAGAGGGTGTGAACGCCCGCGTAGAACGTGACCTCCTCCGCTTCGGTACAACCGAGCCTGAAGGGGGCATCCCAGGCGCTCGCGTCCGGAAGATCCCACGCGTACCGGTATCCGGCGATCTCCCCGCCGTAATCGCTCACGTCGGCGCGCCATCGGATACGGAGCGGTATCCCCGGGGGAAGATCGCGCTGCTCGGGACGCAGGTTCGTGCCGATGAATCTGAAGCCGACGAGATACTCGTCATAGAGGACGAGAAGCGGCGTCGCCGACGGACTGATTCCGAACCGGCGCGCGTTCGTCCGGGTGTCGAACGTACCGGTGATTCTCCCCTTCTCGTCCCGCGCCTGTACCGCGAAGACGTAGGACATGCCGATCTGAAGACTCTCGTCGTCGCCGATGATCGTCGAGATGCCCGAATCACCGGGGGCGTCGATCGGGATCCATCGGGACCACGCGTCCTCGTAGCGCCCGTGGTGAGCGTTCAAATCCTTGATGATGTCGAAGGACGGGTTGTACGTTCCGTTCGTGTCGACGACGGGGCCCCACAGACGCCTTATCGCGACGGGGTTAGCTCCGTCGCCCGCGCTCCAGACGAAATGAACCACCTTCGCGTACTGCGGCTCCAGCGCAGTGAGCGGCGGCCTGTCGATAACGACGGAGGGAAGCGCAAGGGAATCGGGCATGGGCGGCGCGACGAATTCATCCTCGCATCCGACGAATCCGGATGCCAAGAAGCCCGCAATGATAAGGATGCCGCCCAGGCGCCTCATTCATCAAGTATACGCCCGCTGTCAATCAGCGAGGGACGCCTATCGGGGCGGCACGAGATCGTTCCGGATGTATAAAACCTGGAAGTAGCCGCTTCTGGCGGCCGATCCGTAGCGTCGAACGAGCGTGTACCTTCCGAATCGGGGATCTCCGAATATCCTCTTTAACCTCGCTGCGTCAAAATCGATCGACTGCTCCATTTCGGTCAGCACGACCGCGGCCGCGTTGCGAGAGAAGAAGTAATCGACGGCTTCTTCGACATCGGGCTTCTCCCGGGCGAGATAGGTATCATTCAGTCCCCCGAAATCCATCGTCTTGAGCTTCGAATAGTATGGAATGGCCCCCGCGTCCGCATACACGATGAGCCGTTCATCGGGAGGGATCGTCTCCCGCAGGTATCTTCCGACGGCCACGTGCTCATCCTCGAGCATCTGCTTGTGCGTCGAGGCGTATGAGCGCTCGTTGTTTCGCGCTATCCGGTCCAGATTGATCCGCATCTGCGGCGCGATCAGGAATACGACGGCGAGGACCAGGCGCAGACTCAAACGGCTCTCTTTCATGAGTCCCCCGAGCGCCAAGACCGCGAGTGGATAGAACGGCACGAAGAACCGGTGGGAAAAGTTCATCTGAAGATTGAATGTCAGGTAGCCGATGACAACAAACACACAGTAGGCGGCCGTCGCCGCGGCAAGGAGCGCATGCTTCCGGATGCTCCCCCATGCGATCACGACGAGAGCCGCGAGCGCGGGTCTCAGGAGAAAACCGCGAAGGAACTCAAAGAGATCGGCCGCGTTCCTCGTCATCGCGATGGTGCCCGTCCGGTAGGCGCTCCCGGAATCGGGAAGAACGTGCCCGTACAACGTCCATCGTCTGACGCACCACTCCGCGTAATCGAAAATCGTGACCCGGGAGTCCCCCGCCTTGGCGTAGTACGTGTTCGGCAGGAGCGCGCCGTAGTACATCCATCGCCAGAGAAAATAGGCGGCCAGTGGAATGAGGCAGATGAGAAGGGACCTGAACGAGAACGGCCGGTAGAGAATGAGGAGCAAGACGGAGAGGATCACTCCTTCGGGTCTCGTGAAGCTGAGAAAGAGCAGTGCGAGGAGAAACAGCTTCCGGCGCCGGGACACGAACGCATAGATCGCGAGCAGCATCGCGGAGGCGAACGTCGTCGTCTCGAGACCGCTCCATGCGTGCGTGAACATGAACGGGGCGGTGAAGTAGAGCATGAGGGCTGCGGCGCTCCCGAAGTTGAACCCGCCGAGAATCAGGAACATGAAGAGGCCGCCGAGGAAGTAGAACGCGACGCCGAGGGCGTGGGCGGCGAGCGCCGGGGAGATCCCGAGCTTCATCGCCGCCGCGATCAGCACGGGAAACGCGACGCCTGTGTATCCCTCGATGGGCGCCTCGCCGACGTTCCAGGTCAACGCGCCATGGAACGCGAGATTCTCCGCGTACCTGAAGATGATATATGCGTCGTCGACGAGCCACCGGGGGAAAGCCGTCGTCACGACGATTGCGTAGACGAGCGTGAGAGCGATGACAATCGCCGAGGCATAGGACTTTGGATCGTCTTTCGAGAACACCTTCATTTCAGCAATACCATCTTTATTGTCTGCGAGTATCCTCCGGCGTCGAACCGGCAAAAGTAGATGCCGCTCGCGACCGCGGCGCCTTGCGAATCGGTGCCGTCCCAGAATCTCTCGAACTTCCCCGCGGGGCTCCGGCCCTTATCCAGCACTCGCACCAGGCGCCCCTCCGCGTCAAAGATCCTGAGCGATACGGTCGCGGGCTTTTTCAGCCCGAAAGGGATCTTCGTCGATGCGCCGAATGGATTGGGGTGATTCTGCCGGAGAGAGAAGGATCGAGGTATCTCGGGCCGCAGGCTTCCCGAGAATCGGTAGATGCCCGAATTGCCGCCGGACGCGGAATAGGCCACGACATAGAGCTCCTGATCCCGGTCCGTCCCGAACGACGAAATGAGAGACGACGCCTGCGTCAGCAGCGAATCGGCGGTCACGAGGCCGCCCTCATATCGGAGCATCCAAATCAGCCCGGTGATATAGTCGGCGTAGATATAGGCGCCCGCGAGGTCGGGCCGCCGATAGCCGTGATAGACGTACCCGCCGGTGACCGCTTCGCCCGTCGGGTGATAGTACTCCTTGATGGGAAGCGTAAGACCCGTCGTGTCGCAGCCGCTCGGCGGATTGTAGCAGCGCGTCCCCTCCATGATCCTCCAGCCGTAATTCTTTCCTTTCCTGATAATGTCGATCTCCTCGACCGCATCCTGCCCCACGTCGGCCGCCCAGAGCGCCCCGCTCGCCGTATCGAAGCTGAACCGCCAGGGGTTGCGGAGCCCGTAGGCCCAGATCTCCTTCTTAAGGCCGCCGGTGTCATTTGCGTACGGGTTGTCCGGCGGGACGACGTAATGCGCCGCTGCGGTCGTGTCGTTCACGTCGATGCGGAGAATCTTCCCGAGGAGCTTCGTGCGGTCCTGCGCGTTGTTCTGCGGATCGCCGCCGCTTCCGCCGTCCCCCATCCCGATATAGAGATAGCCGTCGGGCCCGAAGGCGAGCATGCCGCCGTTGTGATTGGAGTATGGCTGCGGGATCTCGATGATCTTGAACCCGCTCAGCGTATCCGCCCTGTCGGGATCGTCCACGCGGACCTTGTAGCGAGCGACGACTGTTCTTAGGGGATTCGGCGCCGTGTAGTCCACGTAGAAGTACCCGTTCTGGGCGTAATCCGGATGGAACGCGAGCCCAAGGAGCCCCTCCTCTCCCCCCAGGGAGCTCAGCTTCGTCGAGATGTCGAGGAACGTCTTCGTAGACGCGGCCAATGAGTCATTCGGAAACACCATGATGGCGCCGGTTTGTTGAACGACGAACACGCGGTCGGTGCCGTCGCCAGCGCTCGTCAGAAAGACGGGCTTCGCAAATGAGAGGTTGGGATAGGCGTTCACGAGCTGCTGGGAGTGCGCCTGGCCGGCGACAAGCGTCAACGACAACGCCAGGGCACACTCGCGGACGAACGCCATGCTGATCCTTCTCTTTGTGATCATCTTCCCGCTCGGAGGCTACAGGATTCTCGAACCCGGGTCAAGCGGTCCGCCGCGCGCGGCGCGGCGCCGGGCGCACATCGCCGTGCACCGGGCTCATTCGAGCTCGAGATCGATGAGATCTTTCACCTGCCTGACGATCTCGCTCACGGTGGTCTCGACGATGACCTTCCCCTTTTCCCGCGTCGCGAGCGTCGGGTCTCCCCAGATCCCGGTCGGGCTGTAGCTCCCCGCACCGGCAGGGTTCCGGGTCAGGCCCTTGCGGTCGGGCCTCGCGTCATAATCCTTGACCGCCTTCGACATATCCACCGTCTCGGGCGCGATATAGAGCATCATGGAGGTCTCCCCTTCGTCGGCGTGCGTCCCTCCTTCCTCCTTGAGAAGCCCCGCGGGGAGCTTCTTGTCGACATCAAGAAGATTCAAGTAGCGAAGGACGATTCCCCGTCGGATCAACTCGTCGGCGGCCTCCTTGAGGGGACGAAGCGTCGAGATCCCCGTGTTGAGGACGTAGAATCTTCTGAATCCGTAGACGTTCATCGACATGCAAATATCCATGACGACGTTCTTGAACGTTTCAGCCCCGAGCGAAACGGAGCCGGGATACTCCAGAAACGCAGGATAATAGCCGTACTCGAGGGTGGGCAGGACGACGACGGGCACTTCCGCGGCGACCCTCGCCCTGAGATATTCGGCCATGATGTAATCGGTCTTGAGGGGAAGATGCGGGCCGTGCTCCTTGGTCCGCGCCCCCAGCGCGATAAGCGCGACGTCGAAATCTTTGAACGCCTTCTCGGCCTCGACCCACGTCAGGTCGGCGAGATAAATGGAATGCGATTCTGCCTGGCAGCAAACCGCCGGCGAGAGAACGATCAGGAAAAAAGAAGCCGCGAGGAGGAATCCAATTCCGCTTTTCATTGTCTGCCTCCGGGAGTAGCCGCCTGACAAAGAAAAAGGGAGCGAGGCTATCGAGCCCGCTCCCTTTCACTATATCATGGTTGACCCATCCTCAGGCAGGTAGAATGCTGGACACCCGTAGCAAGGAAACGCTGGACATCGCCTTTTCCCCTCGCTATTTATATAGGCGTCCCTGCGCCTGTAGCTCAAAGGATAGAGCAACGGATTTCTAATCCGTTGGTTGCAGGTTCGAGTCCTGCCAGGCGCGAGAATTCCGGGTCGGGCCATGCGGCCCGACCCTTTTCCCTTGCGCGGGCGCCGCGCGGCGGATAACATTAAGCGTTGATTCGCGGTGGACGTAGCTCAGCTTGGTAGAGCCCTGGATTGTGGTTCCAGTTGTCGCGGGTTCAAGTCCCGTCGTCCACCCCATTTTTATTAGTGGAAGTTATCCCGGCCGCGCCCCCATTCCTCGGAGGCACGCCTTGAGAAGACCGCTCCCAATCATCGCCATTCTCCAGGGGCTCCTCGTGCCGGCGCTTCTTTTCAGCGTGGTCTCGTGTCCTTCCTGCGGCGAGAAGAAGCAGCCGGCGCCCGTGAAGAAGGCTCCCATCTACGACCTCGCAGGCGAATGGCGCAGCGACATCCAGAGCGCCGGGCGGATCATCACCGCGTCGGCCTACCGGATCGAGCAAAGGGGGGATACCGTCGCGCTCGAGCTCGTTTCCACGAAATCGCCGTCGGGGGACGAGCTGGTCCCGGCCGGAATGCGGTTCGAGGCAAGGGGCACGTGGCAGAATACCGCGCTGAGGCTCGCGGCCCTCTCATGGATCAGCGGAAGAGATACATGCACGTTTCAGATGCGGGGGGACATGGATAAAGAAGGCCGGCTCCTTCTCCATTTCCCGGCTGATCTCTGTGGAGAAAAGAGCCTGCCCTTTATGCGCGCGCTGTACCGGCCCGAGGCCAAGCCCCAATAGAGGCCGGGCCCCAATAGCCGCTACCCGAACAGCTACTTCAGTCCGTCGAGCACCTTCTTGATCTCGACGATGTCGGGCACGACGCCGGCATCCTCCGACACCCACACGTAGCGAATGATCCCCTTCTTGTCGATGACGAACGCCGAGCGCTTCGCCACACCGTTCAGGGGGCCGAGCTTCTCGTAGAATGCGCCGTAGGCCGGGGCGACCGTCTTGTTGAAATCGCTAAGGAGCGCGAACGGCAGCCCGAGCTCCTCTTTCCATTTGTTGAGAACGAACGGGTTGTCGACGCTGATCGCCGCGACGAGCGCGTCGAGGCTCTTGAACTCGCGGAAGCCGTCGCGGAACGAGCACATCTCCTGGTGGCACGTGGGGCTGAACGCGAGGGGAAAAAAGAGAAGCACGATGTTCTGCTTGCCGACGTTGTCGGAGAGCTTCCACATCTTGTCCATCGCGACGGGGAGCTCGAAACTCGGAGCCTTGTCGCCGATTTTTAGCTTGGGCATGGTTTCCTCCTTCATGCTTCTGGCGAATTGATACGGAGAGCACGGGAGAGTGTTCATATAATGATATGGCAGGAGGTTCCGCGTCAACCCAAAACGCATTTCAGCCCGTTCGGCCCATATGCCGGTCCGCAATTCGGTCCAGAATTCGCCCTTGACCTTTGCGGGAAAACGGCTACAATGGGGAGCGAACCTGTCGGGGAGGTGCGGTGGATGAAGGGACGAAGGTTCACTTGTTTTTTCAGTGCAGGAGGTGCGGTGATGAGTGGTGTCAACAAAGTCATACTCGTAGGCAATCTGGGAGCCGATCCCGATCTTCGCCATACGCCGAGCGGGACCGCGGTCTCCAATCTGCGGCTCGCGACGACCGAGGTCTTCTCGAACCGCGAGGGGGAGAAGAACAAGCGCACCGAATGGCATCGCGTGGTGACATTCGGGCGACTCGCCGAGATCTGCAACCAGTATCTCAAGAAGGGGCGGCAGGTCTATATCGAGGGGCGTCTGCAGACGCGCGAATGGGAAGACAAGAGCGGCGACAAGCGCTACACGACGGAGATCGTCGCGACCAACATGGTGATGCTCGGAAGCCGCGGCGAAGGCGGCTACGCGGTTGAGGAAGCGCAGGCCGAGGCGCCCGCGGAGGTCGTCGACGCCCCCGCGTCCGGAGCGGGCCCCGGCGCGGGTGCCGAAGAGGACAGCGACCTGCCGTTCTGATGAGCGTTTGAAAATAGCGGCGGCCCGGAGCCCCGGTGAGGGCACCGAGCCGCGATTCCCCAGTTCAGGTTCAAGCCGGGCCGATTCAGCATAGAGAGAATCGAGCCCGGCTTTCTAATGTAGTCTGGTAAATCATGTACTCCGTGTTGTAGAATAGAGCCATACTTCGTAATCTGGGTACTGTCAGGCATGTCGCCGTCGAGCCGGCCATCGGAGTCGTCATGATCGGAAGGGTCATCTCTCATTACAGAATCCTCGACAAGCTCGGCGAGGGCGGGATGGGGGTCGTATACCGGGCCGAGGACACGGACCTCCAGCGTACCGTAGCCCTCAAGTTCATGCCTCCCGAGCTCGCGCGCGACCCGGATGCAAGAAAGAGATTCCTCCAAGAGGCGCGCGCCGCATCGGCGCTCGATCACCCCAACATCTGCACGATTCACGAGATTCAAGAGGCGGAGGGGCACACGTTCATCGTGATGTCATACGTCGACGGCGAAAGCGTGAAGGAGCGAATCGCCGCGGGGCCGCTCCCGGTGGAGACGGCGCTGGAGATTACTCTCCAGATCGCGCTCGGCCTAGCGGAAGCGCACGAGAAACGCATCATCCATCGCGACATCAAACCCGCCAATATCATGCTGACCGCCAAGGGGCAGGCGAAGATCATGGATTTCGGGCTTGCGACCTCTGCCGAGATGACCCGGCTCACCAAGACCGGCGGGACCGTAGGCACCGTGGCCTATATGTCGCCGGAGCAGGCCCTCGGCGAGACGGTCGATCGGCGAAGCGATATCTGGTCTCTCGGCGTCGTGCTCTACGAGATGCTGACGGGAAAACGCCCTTTCAAGGGGGACTACGAACAGGCGGCGCTCTATTCGATCATCCATGATCCCCATGAGCCGCCCACCGCGCTGCGATCGGGCATCCCGCTCGACCTCGAGCGCATCATCGACAAATGCCTCACGAAGGGTGCATCGATGCGCTACCAGCACGTCGACGAGCTTATCGCCGACCTGCGCCGGCTGAAGGACCAATCAGCGACGGCCGTGACGCGCGCGAGCACGAAATCGCGGCGCGGTGGCGGCGACCGGTTCCGCGGCAGCGGCGACCGGTTCCGCGTTGCCGGTATTCCCGGCATTCCCGCTATTGTCGCATTGATCGCCCTTCTCGCGATTATCGGCTATCTCGCGGTGCGCGAGCTCAATCGCGCGCATGGACCCGCCTCGCGAACGCCCGCGATCGTGCAATGGAATAATTCAGTCGCCGTGCTCCCCTTTCGGGATTTCAGCGCGACCAAGGATCAGGAGTACTTCTGCGACGGCATGACGGACGCGCTCAACAGCAGGCTTTCGCGGTTCGCGGAGCTCAAGGTCATCGCGACAACCTCGGTGATGCGATTCAAGAACACCGAGCGCGACATCAAGGATATCGGCACCGAGCTCGGCGTGTCGCATATCGTCGAGGGCACGATCCAGCGGGAAGCAGACAGCATCCGGGTGAGCGCCCAGCTCATCAACGCCGAAACCGGCTTTCACCTCTGGTCCGCCACGTACGACGAGCACGTTCAGAGTATCTTCACCGTTCAGGACAAGATATCGATGGCGATCGCGGGAGCGCTGCAGCTGCAGCTTTCGCCGCAGACTCGAGCAGATGCCGTGAAGAATCAACCGAGCAATATCGAGGCGTATGAGTACTTCATGAAGGGCATGCATTTCATCAAGAGCAAGTACATCCTTTTCTTTCGGGAAGAGGATTTCAAGTCGGGAGTTGCGATGTTTCAGAAGGCGATCGAAATCGATTCGAGTTGCGCCCTCGCCTACTACGGCCTCGCCTGGGCCTACGAGCATCACTACGAGGTGAGCGGCGATGAGACCGATGCCACGAATATGAGGCTCGCGACGGAGAGAGCACTCGAGCTCGATCCCAATTCGGCGCTCTCAAACGCCTGCAAGGGATATTACGAAAGTGCATATAAGAGCGATTATGACAAGGCGTTTCAATTTTGCAGGCGGGCATTGGAAATCAATCCGAATCTCGGCGACGTCAATTTCTTGACGGGAGTATGCTATCTCTATCTCGGCCTCTACGAGCAGGGCATCCCGTATCTGACCAAGGCGATAGAGCTCGACCCGTACTATTTCTGGGCTCCGTACAAGCTGGCCATGTGCTATTTGGGTATCGGGAAATTCGAGGAAGCAGCTCATTACTTCGAAAAGTACTTCGAGCTGGCCCCCGTCGTCATGATGTTTCCCGGGCGCTATGTCTCACTCAAAATCAGGGCGCAGGAATATGACGAGGTCGAAGCGATGATAGCGAAAATCGAGGAAACACGCCCCGATTACGAATTGCTGCCCTATGTGAAGGCCTTGCTGCTCGCAGCGAGGGGCAAGAAGGACGAAGCGCTCGCGCTGTACAGGAATTCGGAGGTGTATGCGCTCCTGGGCATGAATGGCGAGGCGATCGAAAGCCTCAACGGAGAGATTAGAAAAACGGTCACGCGGCCATATATTTTCTATCTGGATCTCCTCAACAACCCCTTCTACGAAAAAGTGCGCGGCGACGCGCGGTTCAAGGAGCTGGTGCGGAGAGAGAAGAAGCTCTACGACGAAAACGTGGAGCGGTACGCACCATTGTAGGCGTTTCGGTCGGAACTCCCCGGCAGCTGAGCGTTGGGGGGCTTCGCCGCTGCGACACAAGTCCGCTAGCCCTTTAGAAGATCACGATGGTTTTTCTTCAGCCAGGCCTTTGCGCGGTCGCGAAGTTCCTCCGCGAGCTCGATCATCTCACTCGCCTCGTGGTCCGAAATCGTACCCGGGCGCTCGTAGGTGCCGAGATTCCGTTTGACGCGGAAACGATCGAATCGCGCTATCAGTGATTCTTCCAGTCCGACGGTGTGAGCGAGCGAATGGATTATTCGATAATGGTGCTGTTCGCGGCTCGCCCTGTAGCCGGCGGCGGCCAACGCCGCCGTCGCCGCCTGCAGAGCGGCGTTGTAAGCGATGTTCAACTTCCAATCGGCGCTCAGGCCAGGCGTTCGGGCATCGGCCAGGTCCCTTTCGACCGCCTTCAGCAAATCGGATATCTCTTGCGCGCTGGTTCGTTGCTCAAGGAGCCAGCCGTTTTCCAGCCAATCGTGCAAGCTCATGCTCATCGCCTGCCATGAATATCTTTTTCGCTCTCAGGATTGATTTCAGAAAATGATGCCCCGATTTCAGCTTCGTCTGGAATTCCCTCTGCGGATAGACCGTGGGATTGATCTCGCGCCCGATAATCTCGTGCACCGGCCGAAGGGCATCGCACACCTCGGCGAACGTCGTTTCCCCGATAACCATAAGATCAATGTCGCTTCGGGCGGTTTCGCGCTCTTCGGCAAGAGATCCAAAGATGAATGCTACCCGAATTCGGTCCGATAGCGGCTTCAATTGGGCTCGCACCACGTCACTGAGTCCTATCGTCTTGATTGCCAGACTCCGAAGCTCTCGGAAGACAGGCGAAGAGTGATTGACTCGATAGTACTTCTGCCGCCCCTCTCGCGAGCTTTCGAGTATTCCGAGCCCGGCGAGCTTGGCCAGCTCGCGGCTCACATTCGTCGGGTCTTCATGAATAAGCGATGTCAACTGCCTGACAAAATACCTTTCATCGGCGTGGAGCATGAACCAACCGAGCAGCTTTGCTCGAAGTTTGGAGCCCAACAGCTTATCCAGCATCATAGCTACCTCTGTAGTAAATCCTGCTACAAGTGTAGTAAATAATACCTCGCGACCGTTCTTGTCAACGGAATTGTGAACGGCCCATTACGGGAGGATCATGAGGTCACGGAGCCTGCTCGCCGACACATAAGTTGATTTCGCTTGAAATATCTGAGGGCGCATCGTATATTCGGAAGTCCTAAAATTCAAATGCACATGGACCGCTAGCTCAACTGGCAGAGCAACTGACTCTTAATCAGTAGGTTTGGGGTTCGATTCCCCGGCGGTCCACTTTTAATTGCTAAAATCACAACAAATTAGCAGCTCAACACTCTCCAATCCAAGGATACAGGAAGCGATTGTCAGCATAATGTCAACGCTGCGGAAATGGAACAAGGAAAGGGCATTGCATTTCATGAAATACTAGTGTGAATGCAAGCTGAATCATGATATCTTTTGGGGGGATTTGTACCCCGACGCAGAAGGGTGTGGTGGATCAAATTCGGGCCACCGCAGGATGAACGGGTGGTCGGGCCGCCATCCAAACGAAGCTATGGGATGCATCGGAGTAAGATGCTCCATAGCTGCGCCCAGCAGCGGGCGTCGTTTGGGAGGTGGCCATGTCAAATCAGTTCGAATCCAAGAAAACTGTTAGAGAGCCCGAGCCAACAGGCTGTCTTAGTGTTGTTGTGCGCATTTTTTGGCTCATGGGTGGCAATCTTGCGCTACTCATGTTGGCAGTTTTTATTTTTCAGAAGAAGACGTTCTCTGCTTTCGACATTGCCTTCTGGGCAATTGTTGCGGGGCTCATCCTGATCCGGTACATCGACATTACCCGTTTGAAAGGGCTCACGTCGAATAACGAGCCAGCCACTCTCAAGCACTGGCGCATGTACGTGGTCAAATTGCTCGCGGCTTCGGCTGCACTGTGGGGGTTGGCCCACGGAATACCGTACTTGATCAGCCACTGAGTCTGTATCGTTTGCAGACAAATCGGTCCCGGCTTGCGACCAGCTTGGCTATCACATCTGATTTGCGCTAGTGGAGGAATCAGTGCCTTGGCCAATGGCGCAACGGTGGTCGGCGTCACGGCGGGGCTCGGCGAACTGCTCGGATATGCACTCCGCTTCGTTTCAGGGAGGATCGCCGACCGTACCGGCCGTTACTGGGCGGTGAGGCGGTGCGTACGGTATGCTATCATGGCGCTGAACCGTCGGTTCCAAGGAAGAAGGGAAAACCGCCATGAGCGATAAAGCGACCTGTGCGTTCTGTGATATCGTTGCGGGCAAGGCCAGCGCGTACAAGGTCTTTGAAGACGAAACGTCGATATGCATCCTGGACATACATCCGTACACCAAAGGGCACTGCCTCGTGATACCGAAAAGACACGTGTCCTGGTGGCACGAGATGACCGCCGAAGAGACGCGGAGCGTGTTCGAAACCGCGAGAACGGTCGCCGACCGGATGATGAAGGCGCTCTCCCCCGCCCCCGATTTCATCTTCATGTATGCGCGCGGGCGGCGGATTCCACACACACATATTTTCCTTATTCCGACGTACAAGGACGACGTTCTCGATAGGATCTTCCACGCTCTGGAGAAGATTCAGGAGTCTCCCGCGGAGCTGGCTCAGCTCAAGGAGAAGGAGCGGATGCTCGAGACCGTGAAGCTGCTGCAAGAAGAAGAACGGCCTTGACCATAGTTGGGGCGCAATGTTATAGAATATAAGAGACTCACGGGGATGGAGTCCCCCGCACAACCGCCCATACCCGGGCTAATGACTCCTGCCGTATGCCCCTTAGCAGCGGTGGGGTCGTTACCGCGTGATCAGGAACCCGCTGCGAAGCGGGTTTTTTGCGTTCAGGCCCGCCTATCATCAAATGAGCCAAGGAGGCGCCACAATGAAAGCGAAGATATCGGAATTGAAAGCGATCGAGATTCTCGACTCTCGCGGCAATCCGACTGTGCGCGTTTTCTGCACGCTGGAAAGCGGAGTGAGCGTTTCGGCGTCCGTGCCCTCCGGAGCTTCCACGGGGGAAAACGAAGCGGTCGAGCTGCGGGACGGCGACAAGAAGCGTTACGGCGGCAAGGGCGTCCTGAAGGCCGTCTCCAACGTGAACAAGATCATCGCTCCCAAACTCGTCGGCTTCGACCCGTCCCGGCAGGTCGAAATCGACCGGCTGATGATCGAGCTGGACGGCACGCCGAACAAGGCCAAGCTCGGCGCGAATGCGATACTCGGGGTCTCGATGGCTGTCGCGCGCGCGGCGGCGCAGACGGCGGACCTCCCCCTCTACGCGTACCTGGGCGGACCCGGCGCCGTTCGAATTCCCGTTCCTATGATGAATATCCTGAATGGCGGCAAACACGCGGACAACAGCGTGGATTTGCAGGAGTTCATGGTCATGCCGCTCGGCGCGCCGTCCTTCGCGGAGGCTCTCCGCTATGGGGCCGAGACGTTCCACGCGCTCAAAAAGATCCTGGCCGGAAAAGGCTACGCGACGAGCGTCGGCGACGAGGGCGGGTTCGCGCCGAACCTCAAGAGCAACGACGAGGCGTGCGAAGTCATCGTCGACGCCATCGAGGCAGCCGGCTACAAGCCGGGCCAAGATGTGGCCATCGCGCTCGATCCAGCCGCCAGTTCGTTCTACGAGGACAGCGTTTACACTCTGGTCAAATCCGGTCAGGGGAAAAAGACGAGTGACGAGATGACTCGTCTCTACGCCGGCTGGATAGAGAAGTACCCAATCGTCTCGATCGAAGACGGCCTGGCAGAAAACGACTGGGACGGGTTCAAGGCGCACACGGCCGCGCTGGGCGGGAAGATTCAGATCGTCGGCGACGACATTTATGTGACCAACACCGGATATATCGAGCGCGGCATCCGCGAGAAATCCACGAACGCGGTGCTCATCAAGCTCAACCAGATCGGCACGGTGACGGAAACCGTCGAGGCAATCGATCTATGCCGCAAAGCCGGCTGGGGGTACGTGATCTCCCATCGGAGCGGCGAAACCGAAGACACCTTCATGGCTGACTTCGCCGTTGCAATGGGCGGCGGGCAGATCAAGACGGGCTCGGCCTGCCGCAGCGAACGGATCGCCAAGTACAACCGCCTCCTCGAGATCGAATCCGAGCTTGGCGGAGCGTACGTATTCGGCGATCCGCTGAAACGAACATAAGAGCATCTTGGGGATGGAGTCCTCCTTTCAACCGCCCGGGCCGGGCTGATGACTCCTACAATATGTGTTGTGCTGACGGTCGCATCACATGCATCCGCTGTGGCGCAGCCGTACAGCGGCCCGGAACGCGTTGAAGCAAGAAGGAGGAATTCCCGATGGAGCATCTCTTCGCTATCGCCGCCCTGTGGCTCGGACTGGCAGTTATCTCCGCTGTCGCCGCCTATCACCTCCGCGTATCCATCGCCCTCGTCGAGATCTGTGTCGGCGTGGCGGTGGCCGCCATAGCGAGTTCCCTCGGCAGGCTCGACGCCCTGGGATCGAATATGGAATGGCTGCGTTTTCTGGCCTCCGCGGGCGCCGTTCTTCTCACGTTCTTGGCGGGCGCAGAGCTCGATCCCACCGTGATGAAAACCAAGCTGCGGGAGGTGACGGTCGTCGGACTCGTGGGCTTCCTGGCGCCGTTCCTGGGGTGCGCGGCGATCGCCCGCTACGCGCTCGGCTGGGATCTCCGGGCCAGTCTTCTGTGCGGCGTGGCGCTTTCGACCACCTCGATGGCGGTCGTTTATGCCGTGATGCTCGAGACCGGCTTCAACAAGACCGAATTCGGCAAGGGCATTCTGGGCGCGTGCTTCATCAACGATCTCGGCACGGTCATCGCCCTTGGACTGCTGTTCGCGCCGTTCACGTACAAAACGGCCATTTTTGTCGCGGCGACCGCATTTGTTCTGGCGATGCTGCCCCGGATGAGCCACCTGCTGACGCGCATATACGCCCATCGCACCGCCGCGATTCGCACCAAATGGGTGATACTCGTCCTCTTCGGGCTGGGCGCGCTTGCCCTCTGGTCAGGCAGCGAGGCCGTGCTGCCGGCGTATCTCGTGGGGATGATCCTGGCGGAATATTCGGCCCAGGATGCTTTCTGGCTGCGCCGCCTTCGAACTCTCACGGTCGGATTTCTTACGCCGTTCTATTTCCTTCGCGCCGGGACGCTTGTTTCTCTGCCGGTTCTCGTTTCCGCGCCGTTCGTTTTTCTGATCTTGCTGGGCGGCAAAGTGGTATCGAAAATATTCGGACTCTACCCGGTCATCGCACGGTTCCGCCGCAAGCGCGACGAGCGATGGTACTACACGTTGATGATGTCCACCGGCCTGACGTTCGGAACGATCGCGGCTCTCTACGGTTTCTCGCACAATATCATAACCCGGGAACAGTACTCGTACCTGGTGGCCGTGGTTATCATGAGCGCCGTGGTCCCGACATACATTGCGGGATTCGCTTTCTTGCCTCGGCATCTTTTGCCCAAACCTGGCCCGAGCGAGAAGAAGTTATCGAGAGAGCGCGGCGTGGGCGCGGAAGGATGAAAGCGGCGGGCGCGATGGCGAGACATCACCCGAGTCATCGGTCGTAACCGGCCATGAATGAGGTCGCATGAAGACGGAACAAGTCATGGTTGTCTGTATCGCCGCCTTCTTCGGTCTCTTGGCGGCTCTGATTGCCTATTCAATAACCGGCGAAGAATACGAACATCACTTTTCCGAGAAGAAACAGGTCGCGAGGGTGGCGCTCGAGATGGCTGCAGTCGCGTTCCTGGTTTTTCTTGCCTTGGGGGTGGTACTGGCAGTACTCTTGCCGCGCCTTCTTCGGCGAGGATAAAAGCAACGCCATCTATGAAGAAGAATAACAAACACACCGGTGTGATCGGTGAAACAGAAGCCCCGGTACCGAATACCAACGAACTCAAGAGTCGTGCCCTGAAGTTTGTCGTGTTGGTTGGGGTTGTCAGCCTCTTTGCCGACATGACCTACGAGGCCGCGAGGAGCATCAGCGGCCCCTATCTGGCCATACTCGGAGCCAGCGCGACAGTTGTCGGCGTAGTCGCCGGCCTCGGCGAACTCATCGGCTACGGATTGAGAATCGTCTCCGGCGTCATCAGCGACCGGACTCACCGCTATTGGACGATTACCATCGTGGGGTACGCGGTCAACCTTCTCGCCGTTCCGGCGCTGGCTCTGGCGGGAAAGTGGGAAATAGCCGCACTCCTTATCATGATGGAACGATTCGGCAAAGCGATCCGTACGCCCGCTCGGGACGCTATGCTTTCGCACGCCGCCCACGGATTTGGACGAGGATTGGCGTTCGGCCTCCATGAAGCTATGGACCAGGTCGGAGCCATGGTCGGTCCAGTAATCGTGGCCGTCGTGCTAGCCTGGAAAGGCAGCTATCAATACGGGTTCGCTGTCTTGGCCGTTCCGGCCGCGCTGGCCTTGGCCGTGCTTGCAGTGGCCCGGATCACGTATCCTCAACCGCACGACCTCGAGCCGGCGCTTCGTGCCGGCAACTCCATTCGTCTTCGTTCAACCTTCTGGCTCTATGTCGTCGCTGTCGCTTGCATCGCCCTCGGGTTTGCCGACTACCCGTTGGTGGCCTTCCACATGAAGACGACTGGGATCATGGCCGATAAGTGGATACCCTTGATCTATGCCGGGGCCATGGGAGTGGATGGATTGAGCGCCCTCGTCTTCGGCCGCTTGTACGACAGAAAGGGGTTACCGGTCCTGCTGATCATTGTCGCGGCATCGGCCTGGAGTGCCCCTCTCGTTTTTCTATCCGGTGTCAAGGCTTTGGTCGCGGGAATGGTGTTGTGGGGTGTCGGCATGGGCGCGCAAGAATCCATCATCCGCGCTGTCGTCGCGAATATCGTGCCCCGAGACCGCCGGGCAACGGGATACGGGATCTTCAACGCAGGATTCGGTGTCGCCTGGTTTGCCGGAAGCGCGCTGATGGGCATTCTGTATGACAGATCCTTGATCGCCCTGGCTCTATTCTCCGTGGCCGCTCAATCGGCATCTTTGCCGTTGCTGCTTTCCGTGCACAGGCGACTGGCATCCGAGACATATCGATGAAGGATGACGGATCAGGATGATGGCCGTGGTCCTTCTCCCTCCTGCGGGGATTTCCTTGACGCTTACATGCCTGTTGAAGATACTCCGGCTATATGCGCGTCATGCTGATAATCACAATCGGGGCAGTGCTTGCGTCGCTTCTCTTCGATCGCAGGCGAACCTGGGCGGGCATTCGCAGAGGAGTCAGAATGTTCCTCGGCATCCTCCCCGATCTTCTTGTCGTTCTCATTGCCGCAGCAGTGCTGTTGGCCCTGACGCCCGAATCTGTAATTGTACGTCTGCTCGGCAAGGGATCGGGCCTTGCAGGGATCGCGGCCGCGGCGACTGTCGGCTCGATTGCCCTCATTCCTGGATTCGTCGCGTTTCCACTCGCGGCCATCCGTCATCAGAGCGGCTGGGCTCCTCCCTAGAAAATGGTCCACTCATAATGTGAGTTTTTCCAGCGATTGAGCTGCAGACCGAGCAGCAGAAAAAGAGAAGCTAGCGGCGCAAAACGCGCCGTTGGAAGAGAGAATTAAGAACTGGCTCGGCAATTAGGACGTACTTAGAACGTTTCTGTTGGAAATAAAGGAGTTATGCGCGTGATTAATCGGAAAACCTACTGACCACGAAGCGGCCGTCAGATGTACAGAGTTGGATTGCAGCCTACAGCTTACCCGTAAGACCGCCCCTTCCAAATGTGCGCGGCAGTACGCCTGCAATTCCGAGCAATGCGATCAAAGTCAAGAACACGAAGTATGTGGCAGTCCCGATTTGAATTTCATGCCAATCATTAATGGTAGCCTGAGTGCGGCAAAGAGCGAAGAGAGCGATAAAACCGGCCATGGAGCAGACGAAATTGTAGATCGTGTCTTGAATGTACCAAACCACAACGCTTCTGCCAGAGATCTGGCGTGCATCACCATTTTGTCGGCGATATCAACACCGAT